>Ga0153956_1000274_pt1 | contig 62705 bp, 57 predicted proteins | sample TSFL040MetaG_FD_104704 | JGI IMG/M metagenome (GOLD analysis project Ga0153956, IMG submission 104704) | Attine ant fungus gardens microbial communities from Florida, USA - TSFL040 MetaG | ecosystem: Host-associated > Fungi > Mycelium > Unclassified | place: USA: Florida, Wekiwa Springs...
AACAAGAAGTTCTACGCGCATGACGAGCAGAATTCGGCACGCGTGGGTGATCAGGTTCGCATCCGCGAAACCCGCCCCACCAGCAAGCTGAAGCGTTGGAACCTCGAAGAGATCGTTCGCCGCTCAAGCCTGAGCGAAGCGACTCCGGCTTCAAAGTAAGTTTCGTGAGTTTCTAGGTTTCTAAGTTCTGAGAAACTAGAAACTCATAAGTTTGCCCGTAACGGCATCGTTCGTTACATCCGGGCAAGACGCGTCCAGCGCGACGAACGTTGTAGATGTCTTACAGCGATCCTCTCCGCGGCCGCGACCATAGAGTGGATTTCACTGGGGCGCAATAGCCCCCGGCCTTAGGCTCTAGAAGCCTCGAAGGTCAGGAGAAGAAGCAATGTCCGTACAAATGCGTACGATTCTGGACGTAGCCGATAACTCTGGCGCACGCCGTCTGCAGGTCATCCTGCCGTTGGGTGGCGGAGTTGGCAAGAAGGCTGGTCTGGGCGATGTGGTGACGGCAGCCGTGAAGGAAGCGGCTCCCGATGGCACAGTGAAGAAGGGCAAGGTTGTGAAGGCCGTAATCGTGCGCACCCGCAAGGAAGCGCGCCGTAAGGACGGTACCTACATCCGCTTCGACCAGAACGCAGCCGTCGTCATCAACGACGCAGGCGAGCCGGTGGGTACCCGTGTATTCGGCCCCGTAGCCCGCGAACTGCGCGACAAGAAGTTCCTCAAGATCGTTTCGCTCGCTCCGGAAGTTATCTAACTTTCGTTCCACGAAAGCCATTCAAAGGGGGAGTGCCTTCGGGCACTTCCCGCTTTTGCTTGTAGTGAAGATTTTGCGTTGCTATCTGAGGCGTGGGGCGCAGGAGTGAATCAGATCGACTGCTGCGATGACGAGATCGGTGTTGTTCGTGGCGTGGGTACCGTTGGGTAGCCATGTGTTTCAGACTACGGGATGGGGTGGATTTCGGGCTCAGTCGGGTGTGGGCTGGGCGATGTGGTCGATGATGAGGTCTTCGATCTGCCCTGAGCCTTTCTTCATGCGCAGGCCGAGCTGTTTGCCTAGTGCTCCGGTAAAGGTTGGGCCACCAGAGTCGTTGTCTGCTTGTGGCCCATCGGTCGCTTCGATCTGAAAATCGAGTGTCATGTCGTAGCGGCCGGTCAGGCCGGTCGCGTCCACCATGCGATCCATACCGCGGCCGCCAAGCACGCCTCCCAGACCGCCAAACAGCGTGCAAGCCTCGGGCAATGTGACGTCGATCATGCTGACGTGCATGATGCCGTTCGGTTTGCGGTTGATTTGCAAGCCACAAGCGACGGGCGCTGGTTTGCCCGGTTCCGACGTGATGGTTGTGCCTGGTTGAACACATGCGGTTGTATGGGGCTGCAGGTTCGGGCCGGTTGAGCCAGGCTTTGCCACGCTCAACAGGTTGACGGTGGCGGTGTGGTTTTCCCGGTGAGCCTTCAGGGCGAAGCGGTCTTCCAGCAGATTGCGCAGCATGAGGCGCAGATCGTCCATGCTTTGTGAACCTTCCGGCGGACGCGCAACGATGGTGTACTTCTGGTGCTGCGCCCACTCGGGCAGGCGCGACCGCATTGCGCGGGCCTCCACTTCGTCCTGAATGTTGTAGGCAAACATGATGAACGGCGGGAGCGGGCCAGTCATGGTGAGCAGCCCACGCGGCGTCTGCGCTCTACCCAGGGCGATCATGAAACCGAGGCCTTCTATTGGTGCGTCGGGCGAAGCCGGTTTCACGGAGGCGGATTCGAAGTTAGGAGATGACTTTGCCTGGGCGTGTGTGGCCACTGAGATACAGGTAATGCAGGCGAGCATTAGAAATCGGCTGCCGTGTTTCATCAGGATTTCTACCTCCATGCGCGGTCCGACTGTAGATGGACGTTTCTCATCACCGAAAGTGTAAGGTTTTCTTGCATTCATACGAGTTTTCGCGTAAAGTAGACAAGTTTGGTCCAACCGCATCCCCTCGACCTGCGGAGGTACTCGCAGAGGCCTGTGTCCGGGACCACGGCGCGGGATAAGGAGTAACGAAATGGCACATGTTTTAAAGAACGACACCGTGATCGTTCTGGCTGGTAAGGACAAGGGTAAGACTGGCCGCGTTCTGCGCATTGTTACCGAGAAGAACCGCGTTCTGGTGCAGGGCATCGGCATGATCAAGAAGCATGTCAAGCCGAATCCGCAGGCGAACATCAAGGGTGGCATCGCTGAGCAGGAAGCCCCGATCCACATCTCGAATGTGGCTCTGGTGGACTCGAATGGCAAGCCAACCCGTGTAAGCGTCCGCCTGACCGATGGCAAGCGTGAGCGCATTGCCAAGACGACCGGCGAAGTAATTGCTTATCCCAGGGTGAAGTAAGCGCGGCTTTCGCTGCGCCATCGTTGCTTTCGTTGTTCGTTTCTCCCGTTATTGGGTAAGTCAAACGAGCGCAACGACAGAAACGTGAGCAACGAGGAAACGATTCCAAAGGAACACCCCACGAAACGGTACACGGGCTTGCCCACTCCGAAGCCGTGGAGAAAGAGAAGTACAACAGTGGCACGACTCCGCGAGAAGTACACGAAAGAGTTGAAGGCGGCCGTTCAGAAGGAACTTGGCGTCACAAATGTGATGGCAGTGCCGAAGATCGAGAAGATCGTCATCAACATGGGCCTCGGTGAGGCGACGCAGAACAACAAGATCCTTGACCCGCTGGTCAGCGATCTGGCTGCAATTACAGGCCAGAAGCCGGTCATGACCAAGGCGAAGAAGTCCATCGCGCAGTTCAAGGTGCGTGAAGGCCAGTCGATCGGCGCTATGGTCACCCTGCGTGGCGAGGCGATGTTCGAGTTCCTCGACCGCCTGATCTCGGTGGCTCTGCCCCGCGTACGCGACTTCAAGGGTGTTTCCTCGAAGAGCTTTGACGGCCGCGGCAACTACACGCTCGGTCTGCGCGACCAGCTCATCTTCCCCGAAATCGATTACTCGAAGGTGGAGAAGCTGAAGGGTATGAACGTGACCATCGTGACGACCGCCGCAGACGACAACTCTGCGCGTGTCCTCCTCAAGCACTTCGGCATGCCGTTCCGCGCATAGCCCAACAGGATTCGGAGAATAAAGATATGTCAACCACTGCAAAGGCAGTTAAGGACGCCAAGAAGCCCAAGTTCAAATGCCGCCAGCATAACCGCTGCCAGCTCTGTGGTCGCCCCCGCGCATTCCTGCGCAAGTTCGGCATCTGCCGTCTGTGCTTCCGCGGTTTGGCGCTCAAGGGTGAGATCCCAGGCGTCGTAAAGTCCAGCTGGTAGGCACTTCGTGCGGTTCTCGACGTCGCTTGCGACGTGGGAGTTGCCGGGATGAAAAGTATGGGCCGGCTCGCTTCGGGCGAGCCGGTTGTAACACTTAAGTAAGTTAACGAAATCCTCTGCTGGTTCTGCCGCATTCAAGCGCCGCAGCAAACGGGAGGTAGAGAGAAGAGCCACATGAACCTGACCGATCCAGTAGCAGACTTCCTTACGCGCGTTCGCAACGCCATCAATGCCCGCCACCAGAAGCTGGATGTTCCCGCCTCGAACCTGAAGGCTGAGATCGCACGCATCCTCAAGGAAGAAGGCTACATTGCGAACTACAAGGTGACCGAAGAAGGCGCCAAGCGTGTTCTCCGCGTGTACCTCAAGTACGACGCGGACGGCACCTCCGCTATCCTCGACCTGAAGCGCATCTCCAAGCCGGGCTCACGCGTGTACCTCGGTTCGCAGGATATCCGCCGCGTACAGGGTGGTCTCGGTATTTCGATCCTCACCACGCCGAAGGGTGTGATGACCGGCCGCACCGCCCGCAAGGAAAACGTAGGCGGCGAAGTTCTAGCCCACGTCTGGTAAGCACTTCGTGCGGTTCTCGACGCCGCTCTCGCGGCGTGGACTTACAACCGCATGGGCTCGTGGCCAGAGCTTTGCTCTGGATGTAGTTTTCAGTTTTGTTCGTACAGGTTGTTCCCGCGGAGTGATTCGCGGTGGCTGCAGTGGAACGGTCTGCCGTGGTTAGTTTGTAAAGCTAACCACGGCAGGGTCCGGGACTCGCAAGCCGCAAGGAAAAGAAAAATGTCACGTATTGGTTTGAAGCCGATCACTCTGCCCGCAACCGTGAAGTACACGGTGAACGGCAACGATGTGGAAGTCACCGGCCCGAAGGGGAAGGTCAACGCTCTGCTGCCTACCGGCATCCGTCTTGAAGCCAAGGATGGCGTTCTGCATGCAGTGCGCGACAACGATTCGCAGAAAGCGATTCACGGTCTGGCACGCGCGTTGATGTTTAACGCCGTTGAAGGCGTAACGAATGGCTGGAAGAAGGAACTCGACATCGTCGGTATCGGTTACCGTGCGGAAATGAAGGGCAAGGATCTGGTCGTGTTCACGCTCGGCTACTCGCACCCTATTGAGTTCCCGCTGCCCTCCGGCGTTACCGTAACCATCGACCCGAAGCAGACACACCTCACCGTTGAGGGCATCGACCGCCAGAAGGTTGGCCAGGTTGCCGCCGATATGCGTTCGCTGCGCAAACCCGATCCGTACAAGAACAAGGGCGTGCGTTACTCGGACGAGAAGCTGAAGAAGAAGGTCGGCAAGACGGGTTCGAAGTAAGTGCTTCGCACCGTTCTCGACATGCTTTGCATGTGTTTTCGAGGCGGTATCTAAAGTATGGGCCGGCTCGCTTCGGGCGAGTCGGTTCAAACGAACTATCAACCCGAGGCGATGGACGAGATGCCATCGCTCACCATACCGAACGCAGATGCAGGGCATTTGCGCCGATAGGGAAGGAAAGAAGAAATGATCACTGCACCACAGCGCAATGTCATCCGGAAGCGCGTTCACAAGCGCGTTCGCGCGAAGATCTCGGGTACCACCGAGCGTCCTCGCCTGAACATCTTCCGTTCGCTCAACCACATCTACGCACAGGTCATCGACGACTCCACGCATACCACGCTGGCTTCCGCTTCCACCATCGTCAAGAAGGGTGAAGACAAGAAGACCGGCGGCAACATCGCTGCAGCCCAGGAAGTGGGCAAGCTGGTTGCAGAGCGTGCCAGGGAAGCAGGCGTGACCAAGGTTGTGTTTGACCGTGGTGGTTACCTGTATCACGGCCGTATCAAGGCCCTGGCCGATGCCGCGCGTGAAGCCGGTCTCGAGTTCTAACTCAGGTTTAGCGAAAGAGGATATAGATGGCAATTCGCAAGAAGATTGATGCAAACAAGCTGAACCTGAAGGATCAGGTGGTCGCAATCAACCGTGTGACCAAGGTCGTTAAGGGTGGTAAGAACATGTCGTTTGCGGCTCTCGTCGTCATCGGCGACCCGGAGCAGGGCATCGTGGGCTACGGCAGCGGCAAGGCCAAGGAAGTCCCCCAGGCCATCCGCAAGGGTATCGAGTCGGCCAAGAAGAACCTGCATAAGGTGAACCTGACCGAGACCTCGATCCCACACCAGGTTCTGGGCCGCTACGGCTCGGGCCAGGTACTGCTGAAGCCGGCTCCTGAAGGTACCGGTGTGATCGCGGGCGGCGCGGTGCGTGCCGTGATGACCTCTGCCGGCGTGCAGAACGTGCTCACCAAGTCGCTGGGAACGGCGAACCCGCACAACGTGATCAAGGCAACGTTTGACGCGCTGATCCAGCTCCGCGACAAGGCTGCCGTAGCTGCCCTGCGTGGCAAGGACGTACAGGAACTTTAAGAACCCCGTTTCTAGGTTTCTAAGTTTCTAGGTTTCTAGAAACTTAGCAACTAGAAACTTAGAAACTCGGAGAAATACAATGGCAGAGAAAACGATCAAAATCCAGTACTACCGTTCGAAGATCGCGACGCCGGTGAAGCACAAGCTGGTGGTTAAGGGACTCGGCTTCACACGTCTGAACCAGATCGTGGAGCGCGAAGATACGCCCTCCATCCGCGGCATGGTAGCGGCAATCCCGCACCTGGTTCGCATCGTCGAATAGTTGCTTAAGGGAACAGGGAACAGGGAACAGGGAACAGGGAACAGCCTGTTCCTGCTTCTCAAAAGGATTCAGTTCCACTGTTCCATTATTTCCGCCTGTAGATCGGGCGATAACAAAAGCCAACATCGGAAAGAACGTATGTCGGCGGCCACAAAGTATTGTGGCAATGCGAGTTGCAGCATTTATTCCAAATAGAGCAAATGCGCAGCGTGAGCGAGGAAAGCAAAATGGCACTGAATCTTTCGAATTTGAATGCGCCGAAGGGCGCGAACAGCAACAAGAAGCGCGTGGGCCGTGGTATGGGTTCGGGCATGGGCAAGACCTCGACCCGTGGTCACAAGGGTCAGCGTTCGCGCTCCGGCTCGCGTTCCATGCGTGGTTTTGAAGGCGGCCAGATGCCGCTGCACCGCCGTCTGCCCAAGCGCGGCTTCACCAACATCTTCCGTCAGGAATACCAGGTGCTGAGCCTGGACACGATCGCTCTCTTTGCTGCGACGAAGAACGTCACCGAACTGACGCTCGAAGCCATGCAGCAGAGCGGCCTGCTCAAGAAGAAGAAGGCTCTGGTCAAGGTTCTGGCCAACGGCGAAATCAACAGCGCCGTAACCGTGCACGCGCACAAGGCATCGAAGGCAGCGCAGGAGAAGATCGAGAAGGCTGGCGGTAAGATCATCCTGATCGGTGCTCCTGAGGAAACCGCTGCAGCGTAAGTGTTCCGTGTGCAGATTTCGGACAACCGGAAAATGCGCGTACTATGGAAATACACGCAATTTGATGGGTTAGGTCGAGCCTTTGCGGCTCGGCCTTTACCTGTATCGGATCGAACTCCGTTTCCAAGTTTCAAGTAGCACAGGCCTGGCGGCCTGACTGGATATCACCTGCCGATGTTTGACAAGCTGGCCAATATCTTCCGCATCCCCGAGCTACGCACCCGCGTGCTGTTTACGTTGGGCCTGCTCGCCGTATACCGTCTTGGCGGACACATTCCCACTCCCGGCATCAACGCCGACATGCTGGCGCAGTACTTTGCGCAGAATGCCGGTTCGTCGCTGGGCCTGGTGGATTTGTTTACCGGCGGATCGCTGCGTCGTCTGACGATCTTCGCTCTCGGCATCATGCCGTACATCACCGCGTCGATCATCTTCCAGTTGCTCACCGTGATCTACGAGCCACTGGCCAAGTTGCAGAAGGAAGGCGAAACAGGTCGCCGCAAGATCACGCAGTGGACGCGTTACGTCACAGTCCTTCTGGCTATCGTGCAGTCTTTCGCCATCGCCATGATGCTCACCAAGTCCACCACCGGCGCGCCGATGGTAACCATGGGGCCCAAGTCGTTTATCGCGCTCTGCGTTCTCACGCTGACCTGCGGCACGGCCTTCATTATGTGGCTGGGTGAACAGATCACCGACCGTGGTATCGGCAATGGTATGTCGCTGCTGATCTTCACCGGTATCGTGGCAGGTCTGCCCAGTGGCATCAACGACCTCTACGAAAAGGCGCGCGATTCAGCATGGGGCGGATTCACTCCGCTGGCCATCGCCATCCTCGTTGCGCTCATGATCGCGGTGGTCTACTTCATCGTTTACGTCGAAAAGTCCGAGCGCCGCATCCCCGTGCAGTACGCCAAGCGCATCGTGGGTCGCAAGATGATGGGTGGACAGTCCACCTTCCTGCCGCTCAAAGTGAACTCCGGCGGTGTGATGCCGGTCATCTTCGCCAGCTCCATCCTGTCGGCACCGCTGCTCTTCGCCAACACTCAGATCGTGCAGAACACGCGCTTCCTGCGCGTCATTGCCGACGGCCTGCGACCGGGCGAGCCCTGGTACCAGATTCTCAGCGCGGTTGCGATTGTCTTTTTTGCGTACTTCTACATCTCCATCGTCTTCCGTCCGGATGACATTGCCGACAACCTGCGCAAGTACGGTGGCTTCATCCCCGGCATTCGTCCTGGCAAGCGGACCAGCGATTACATCAACGACATCCTCACCCGTATTACGCTGGTTGGCGCTATCTACCTCATCATCATCCAGCTCATCCCGCAGATGATGATCTCCGGCGTCCACTTGAACCATCTCTGGCTGATCGGACCGTTCTTCGATCATCTGCCAAGCTGGGTCACCAACGGCCTGGGCGTGAACTTCTACTTCGGTGGCACCTCGCTGCTCATCGTGGTCGGTGTGGCGATGGATACGGTACAGCAGGTCGAGGCGCAGTTGATCATGCGTCATTACGAAGGCTTTACCCCAAAGAGCGGTCGCGCACGCGGTCGCCGGAGCTGGTAAAGGTGTCAGAGAAAAACGCAGTACAGGCGGTCCCGGCGGATGAATTCATCCCCGGGCCTGTCCTTCTTCTGGGCGCTCCCGGCGTCGGCAAGGGAACGCAGGCGCAGATCCTGATGGAGCGCTGGAGCATCCCGCAGATCTCCACCGGCGACATCATCCGTGACAACATCAGTCAGGGAACCGCTATCGGCAAGGAGTTTCAGGACCTCGTCGCTCGCGGCATCTTTGTGCCTGACGAACTGGTCAACCGCATGGTCTCCGCCCGTCTGGCAGAACCGGACGCGGGGAACGGTTACATCCTCGACGGCTTCCCCCGCACCCTGGGACAGGCCGAATGGCTGGATGCACAACTTGCCGGTGAAGGTTTTCCCGATTTAAATGGCGAATTAACGGCCGCCGGAAAACTCCCCGTGATTGCGGTTTCCATTGAAGTTCGCTATGATGAATTGTTGCGTCGTATCACGGGACGGCGTACAGGTTCGGTTTCCAGGCGAATCTACAATATCTACACCAACCCTCCGAAGGTCGAAGGGATTGACGATGTGGATGGTCAGCCGCTGGTGCAGCGGCCAGACGACACCGAAGAGGTCTTTTCCGAACGCATGAAGCAGTTCGCGGATCTGACTGCTCCGGTGATTGAGCATTACCGTAGCCTCGGCAGGTTTGAGGTAGTGGACGGCGAACAGCCGGTTGAAGTGGTAACGGAAAAAATCGTCGCAGCGCTGGCGCGCCTGCGGCGCGAGGGTGTGTAAGCAGTACAGATGGCGATTGCAATTAAAACTCCGCAGGAGATCGAAAAGATGCGTGCCAGTGGCCGCATCCTGCGACAGGTTCACATCGCGGTAGAAGCAGCCGTAAAGCCGGGCGCAACCACCATGGATCTGGAACGCGTTGCCGACGCGAAGATTCGTGAACTGGGTGGCAAGCCGGCTTTCAAGGGATACAACGACTATCCTTGCTGCCTGTGCACATCGGTCAACAGCGAGGTGATCCACGGCATCCCCTCGGACAGGAAGGTTTTGCAGGAAGGCGACATCGTGTCGGTGGACTGCGGCGTCATCCTCGATGGCTATTACTCCGACGCAGCGGGAACCTACTCGGTCGGAAACGTGGCGCCGGAGCGGCAGAAGTTGCTGGACGTCACCAAGGCATCGCTGGAAAAGGCGATCCTTGAAGCGAAGGTAGGCGCCACGGTGGGCGATATCGGCGCGGCAGTACAGGAGTTTTGCGAGGCCGAAGGTTACGGCGTTGTACGTGATTTTGTAGGGCATGGAGTCGGTAAGAGCCTCCATGAAGATCCCCAGGTGCCGAACTATGGTCGCCGCGGGAAGGGAACAAAGCTCAAGGCGGGCATGGTGCTCGCGATTGAGCCGATGATCAACGCCGGCAGCGCCGACGTGAAGTCATTGAAGGATGGTTGGACGGTGGTTACGGCAGATGGCAGCATGAGCGCCCACTTTGAACACACCGTGGCCATCACCAAGGATGGCCCTGTCATCCTTACCCAGTAAGTTGGGGTGCTTAGTCTTCACTAAGTGGGGTTTGTAAGTTTGAGTGGGTACGAGTAAGTGCCCATAGGTTTGTAAGTGGTTGGCAGAAGTTACAAGGAGACGATTTGCCGAAGGAAGATGCAATTGAAGTCATGGCAGTGGTTGTAGAAACCCTGCCGAATGCCATGTTCAAGGTTGAGTTGGAGAACAAGCACCAGGTGCTGGCCCACGTCTCCGGACGCATGCGCAAGAACTTCATCCGCATCCTCCCCGGAGATCGTGTTGCCATCGAGTTGAGCCCGTATGATTTGAACCGCGGGCGGATTGTGTACCGCTACAAATAGCTTGCAGCTATTAGCTTTTAGCCGTTAGCTAAAGGCCAATAGCCAAGAGCTAATGGCTGTACCTGTGAGGTAGTTGTGAAGGTAAGAGCAAGCGTAAAGAAGATTTGCGACAAGTGCCAGATCGTTCACCGCAAGGGTGTTGTACGAGTGATCTGCGAAGTCGCAAAGCACAAGCAGCGCCAGGGATAACCTGAAGCAGCTTGTTTGAGTAACAAACACCGCGGAACCCGCGATTCGAAACTTAGAGCAACTTACTAAGTTCGGGGCGTTCCTCAGGGGCGAGTTAGCCGAAGCAAAGGCTTGCGATGAACCCCGGGCCAACCGCACAACCCGGTCCTGTACGACAGCGTCAGGGCCAAGAAGTACACGAGGAAAGACACATGGCACGTATTGCCGGAGTCGATGTGCCCAACAACAAGCAGGCACGCATCGGCCTCACCTACATCTACGGCATCGGCGAAACTCGCGCACTGCGCATCCTTGACAAGGCGGGCATTGATCCGCTGCGCAAGATGAGCACGCTCGACGAAGACGAACTGAACAAGATCCGTAGCGTCATCGAGCAGGAAGGCGGCATCGAAGGCGATCTCCGCAAGGAAATCAGCCTGAACATCAAGCGCCTCATGGAAATCCAGAGCTTCCGCGGTATCCGTCACCGCCGGAACCTGCCTGTTCGCGGACAGCGCACCCACACCAACGCCCGCACGCGCAAAGGCCCCCGCAAGGGCACGGTTGCCGGAAAGAAGAAGGCGACTAAGTAATGGCTAAGCAGAATGCAGCCGGCAAGTCCGGCAAGGGCAAGAAGTTTAAGAAGCGGGAACGGAAAAATGTCCCGTACGGTCTGGTTTTCATCCAGGCATCTTTCAACAACACCATCGTGACCATCACGGACCAGCAAGGCAACACGCTGAGCTGGAAGAGCTCGGGTTCGCTCGGCTTCCGTGGTTCGCGTAAGGGTACTCCGTTCGCGGCACAGCAGGCTGCGATGAACGCTGCCACCGCTGCTCGCGATCACGGTCTGCGCTCGGTTGACGTGCGCGTCTCCGGCCCCGGTTCGGGCCGTGAGTCGGCTGTGCGTGCGCTGGCGGCTGCGGGCATCGACGTCCGCTCCATCCGCGACGTCACGCCGATCCCGCACAACGGCTGCCGTCCGCCGAAGCGTCGCCGCGTGTAAGTTCACTCGCTTAGTGCAGGCACTTATTTGTAAGTGCCTGCACTGCGGGATTCATCCTGTAGTTTGGATCGCGATGAAGGGCTGCCAGCCTGTAAAACGATCGTCACCTGAAGTTAGGAAAGAGAGAAAGATTCAATGGCACGTTATACAGGAGCTGTCTGCCGACTTTGCCGTCGCGATGGCGTCAAGCTGTTTCTGAAGGGTTCGCGTTGCTTCTCCGAGAAGTGCGCCATCGACAAGCGCAACTTCCCCCCGGGACAGCACGGTCAGGCTCGCGCCAAGAAGATCGTAGGCTACGGTCTGCAGCTGCGTGAAAAGCAGAAGGCCAAGCGTATCTACTTCACGCTCGAAGGCCAGTTCCGTTCGTACTACGAGAAGGCATCGAACAAGACCGGTGTTACCGGCGAACTTCTGCTCCAGCAGCTCGAGCGCCGTCTCGACGCACTGGTCTACCGCGCAGGCTTTGCCCTGTCGCGCCGTCAGGCCCGTCAGCTTGTTCGCCACGGCCACGTTCTGGTCAACGGCAAGAAGGTGAACATTCCTTCCTATCAGATCAAGGTTGGCGATTCGGTCGAACTGAAGGAAGCGACGAAGAAACTCGACATCGTGGAGGGCGCAGCCCAGTTCCACGCAGGTTTGGCGCAGCCCACCTGGCTGCAGATCGACCGTGAAGGCCGCACCGTGAAGGTTCTCGCTCTGCCCAAGCGCGAAGAGATTCAGATCCCGGTCAACGAGCAGCTCATCGTCGAACTGTACTCGAAGTAGTAAAGAAGTTTCTAGTTTCCAGGTTTCTAGTTTCGTAGTTACTAGAAACCCAGAAACTACGAAACCTAGAAACCTAAAACTCAGTGGCAGTAAGTTAGCAAAGCACCCGCCGACTTACTGCCCCTACCGACCGACCTCCACGCATCGCAAAATGCTTCGCGTCTGCGATTGGAGCCAGGAAATGAGGAGAGTACCGAATGTTGTGGAGAGGTTTTCAGAAGCCGAAGCGTCTTGCGGTTGACACCGAAACGCTGACGGAAAAGTACGGCAAGTTCAGCGCGCAGCCCTTTGAGCGTGGCTTTGGTACGACTGTGGGCAACAGCCTGCGCCGCACCCTGCTCAGCTCCATCGAAGGCGCTGCCGTCACTGCTGTCAAGATCGAAGGCGTTCTGCACGAGTTCCAGTCGATCACCGGCGTAGTGGAAGACGCGACCGACATCATCCTGAACCTGAAGCAGATTCCGTTCAAGCTCAATGGCGACGGTCCGAAGGCGCTTTACCTGCGCGCCGATCAGCCGGGCGTTGTCACCAGCGGCATGATCGAAGCCGACGGCGACGTCGAAATCCTCGACAAGGACGTGTACATCGCGACCGTCTCCGAGGGCGGCAAGCTCGACATGGAAATGCGTTTGAAGCGTGGCCGTGGCTACGTTTCGGCAGACAAGAACTACGATCCCGATCTCGGCATCGGTTTCATCCCGGTCGATAGCGTTCATTCGCCCGTCCGCAAGGTGAACTATGCAGTGGAGGCAGCACGTCTCGGTCAGATCACCGACTACGACAAGCTGACCCTTGAGATCTGGACCAACGGCACCGTTCTGCCGGCCGATGCACTCGGTCTCGCTGCTAAGCTGATGAAGGACCACATGACCATCTTCATCAACTTTGAAGAGGAGATGGAGAGCGGTCTGGACAACTCGCACGACGGTCCTGCTCTGCGCAACGACAACCTGAACCGTTCGGTGGAAGAGCTGGAGCTTTCGGTTCGCAGCTACAACTGCCTGAAGAATGCCAACATCGCGACCATCGGTGAACTGATTCAGAAGACCGAAGCCGAGATGCTGAAGACCAAGAACTTTGGTCGCAAGAGCCTGAACGAGATCAAGGAAATCCTTGCTCAGATGGGCCTGTCGCTCGGCATGAAGATCGACGAAAACGGCAACCCGGTTCCGGGCCCGACGTCGGTTCTGCCCGCGGCAACTCTGGCGGCATCCTTTGGCAACTTCGACGATGAGGAAGATGAAGACGACGAAGACGACCTCATCATGCCGGAGACAGAAAATTTCTAAGCAGGGAACAGGGATCAGGAAACAGGGAACAGTCTGTCGTGCTGATCGCAACCTCTGCGGCTTCCACTTACTTCAACCGAAGTAAGTGGAAGTTACAAGATCAAGTAAGTGCCGGTGGGTAATTTCCACGGTGAGTAATAACTGGGAGATGAGGCAGGGACAAGGTTCCCTGTTCCCTGTTCCCTGATCCCTAAGTTAGAGAGTGTGAGTTATGCGTCATCGCAAGGCTGGAAATAAACTTGGACGGAATACAAGCCACCGTCGCGCTCTGCTGCGCAACCTGGTGACTTCGGTCGTAGTGGAAGACCGCGTGGAGACCACCGTGGCGAAGGCCAAGGCGGTTCGTCCGCTGGTAGAAAAAATGATCACGCTGGGCAAGCGTGGCGACGTGCACAGCCGTCGTCAGGCTGCGGCGTTCCTCATGACGCCGGAGTCGGTGTCGCGCCTGTTCGCTACGGTTGCGCCTCGCTACGGCGATCGCAACGGTGGCTACCTGCGCATCGTGAAGGCGGGCTTCCGCCAGGGCGATGGCGGCGAAAAGGCCATCATCGAACTGCTCGGAGCCGAGAAGGAACTCGGAGCCAAGCAGCAGAAGCGTGAAGACCTGAAGACGAAGAAGCGCGAAGAGTTGCAGAAGCAGCTTGCAGAGCAGGGTGGTAATGACGAAGGCACCGAAGCTGCATAACCCTTCTTCAACCGTTTCCAATCAAAAAGAACAAGGGCTGCATGCATAGCGTGTGGCCCTTGTTCTTTTCCAATTTTATTGTTGCGCCTAATGTCGTAACAATAAAAACAATCCGCTGCATAAGTGGTTTTCTGGCTAAGTGGGGAATAGGTAAGTACCAAAGATATACTTACTCTCCAGTTCGAGGTGAGTTCTGATTCCCGGAAATCGAGTAAGTCATTGGAGCGATCAATCCTTTGGTAAGTGGTTGATCTATACCTGGTCGCCGGTAGTCGTCATGCTCATTGCCATCGCCATCGAGTCCACGCACATGTTCTCCTCCGACAACACCTCCGGTTGGCTGCGTGCGCTTTACCAATCCATCGCGGGCGCTGTAACCGATACGCAGTGGAGACATGTTCATCACATCATCCGCAAGACAGGACATTTTACCGGCTATGGTCTTTTGGGTGTAGTGTGGCTGCGTTCGTGGCTTCTTTTCTGGCGTACGCCCATGCGCCACCGTACAGCATCCGTGTTATGTCGCTATGCCTTCGCTCTGGCATTAAGCTGCACCATGCTGGTCGCGACGTTCGATGAGCTGCACCAGAGTTTCATGGCCGACCGCACCGGTCTCGTCTCCGACGTTCTGCTCGATACGTCTGGAGCATTCGCACTCATGGCGCTGGCCGTATTGCTCTATGTCTTGCGACACAAACAGTACGGCCAGCCGTTCTGAATTGTTTGCGATTTCAATGAGTGCGGTCGTTCAGCGAGCGGCTGCGAATGTTGCGTTGGATCGAACGTTTCGTCTGCTGCGCTGTCGCTTTCATCGAATGCACCGACTCGTGAACGGAGTTGCGCACGCGGCCCGTGTGGCTCGCCCAGTTCAATCCCAGTGTTGTGAACTCAGCCTGCGGGTTGAGCAGAGCCTGACGATGCATTGCCAGCAACGCGAACAGGATCAGATTCAGCACCAGCGCGCCGCTCGTATCCAGCAGCACGTCCCACGCCGACGCGCCGCGTTCAGGTAGAAATATCTGGTGAATTTCATCGGCGCTGGCGACCACGAATGTGCAAAAAATACCTAGAGTTGCTGCCAGGGTACGGATCCTGTACCAGGATCCCGTCACGCGCCTGCGCAAAAACGAGTACCACCCCCGCGTAAAACAAAGGCCCAGCAGGCCATAGCCCGTAAAGTGACCGCTCTTGCGTAGCAGATGATTGAGCAGTGCCAGGGGACCATCAGGATGCCCGATCCAGTTCGCCAGCACCCGCAACCATTGGTCGGTGTGATTCGCTCCCATGGTGTTGGTCGATTCGCAGCAGATAATCGCTACACCGATCATTGCGGGAATCCATGTCGCCGGAAACGGACGGGAAGAGGCAGAAAGTGAAGCAGGCATAAATTAGGAACCTCCGATAACTGCTTGGGCTATTACCCGTATTCACAGGAATTGGGAGCAACTATCGTGCCAAACCTGGGCTCTGCTCTAAACTGATAAATTGCGGGAGTTTACCTCTGTTTCCAGTCCCTTGAATTAATTTTTATTCTGAGAAAAATTTTCATTTTGACTGAAAAAGCTGCTGTCAAGGAAAAATCTCAACCGTTTGGGGAGCCGTGCCTGCACTCCCGTTATAGAGAACCTCGGGATACCTTGTTTGACAACAGGGAAAAACCAGGACATACTAGTAAGAGTGTTCGGGCTTCTGTACGTATGTATACGAATAGTCCCCGGATATAGGAAGTTCGCGAAAGCGAGCTTCGTCAATCACCACGGCCGAACGGCTCGTTCCCGCAGCAGTTGAGTAATCGCAATTTGGGACGGGTTCAGCGTAGAAGTAGCGCTGCGGACAAAGGGCGGGGCCCTCGTTGAGTTGGGTGGAAGGCGAAAGCTGGAAGCCGGTAGTCAGCGCGAGGCATGCCCGCTGGGCTTGAAGAATCCATCAGCCCGCTTTGTCCAATGGTTCGAGCGGTGGGAGACAAGGAAAAGAGATGGCACGCAAGATTTCGAAGAATCTGGCTAAGGCGCGTGCGGCCGTTGAGGCCCGCCCCTATACCCTGACCGACGCAGTTCCTCTTCTGCAGAAGATCCGTTACGCAAAGTTCGACGAGAACGTCGATATCACCCTGCGCCTCGGTGTGGATACCCGTCACGCTGACCAGATGGTCCGCGCGACCGTGATCCTGCCCCACGGACTCGGCAAAACAAAGAAGGTGGCTGTAATCTCCACCGCTGAGAATCAGCGTCTCGCGGAAGCAGCGGGCGCCGACATTGTTGGTGGCGAGGAGTTGGTTGAGAAGATCCAGAAGGAGTCCTGGACGGACTTCGACGCCCTGATCGCAACCCCTGACATGATGCGCTCCATCGGTCGTCTCGGTAAGGTGCTTGGCCCCCGTGGCCTCATGCCGAACCCGAAGACAGGCACTGTGACCACCGATGTGGCCTCCGCCGTCAAGGAAATCAAGGCTGGTAAGGTTGAGTTCCGCGCCGACAAGACCGCCCTCGTTCATGTTCCTGTGGGCAAGAGCTCGTTTGAAGCGGAAAAGCTGGTGGAGAACGCTCTCACTGTAATCGGTGCCGTGGTTAAGGCGAAGCCGGCTGCAGCCAAGGGTAAGTACATCAAGGCGATGTATATCTCCTCGACGATGGGCCCCGGCATTGAGCTGGAGCAGGCCGTCGCAGAACAGGCCGCCAAGGCGTAATGCAGCTTTTAGCTATTAGCTTTTAGCTATTAGCTGGAACCCTGCTGGATGAAAAGACTTCGCGGGTAAGCGACAGGTTCGCCCCCGACACAGATTGAGCTAGTAGCTAGAGGCTAACAATGGCATTGACCAAGCAGAAGAAGCAGGAGAAGGTTGCGACGCTCGCAGGAGAGTTGCAGACGGCGACCGCCGCCATCATCGGCACCTTCTCCGCGATGACCGCGGACAAGGATTTCGAACTTCGCAGGACAGTTCGCGCCGCCGGCGGTAAGTATCAGGTTCTGAAGAACAAGCTGGCTCCTCGCGCAGGCGAGGGAACCAGTGTTGCGGACGCTCTCGGCGGCCTCAAGGGCGTAAGCTCCATCGCTTACACCTCGGGTGACCCGGTGGCACTGGCCAAGGCGCTCAGCACCTGGGTCAAGGACAACGCACAGTTCTCCTTCAAGCTGGGCATCGTGGACGGCAAGGTTCTTTCCGTAGCGGACGTGAACCAGCTCGCAACCATGCCGGGCAAGGAAGAGCTCTTCAGCAAGCTGCTGTTCCTTATCAACGCCCCGGCCACGCGCCTGGCCACTGTCATCAACGCTACCGGCCGCAACCTGGCTGTAGTAGTGAACCAGGCAGTGGAGCAGAACAAGCTGGGCGCTTAGCCCACAAAAGTTTGCCCGGCAGAAGATCGCCGGGAGCACTACAGGTTTTGCCACAACTGTTTCGAGGGGCGCAAGTCTGGGCGCATCGGAAACCGCGAAACGGAAATGGCAGCCGAAGCTGGAAGTTGTGGGCTTCGGGAACGTAATTTGCAGTAACCAGATTGATTTAAAAGGAAAACATCATGGCAGACATCCAGCAGTTGGAAGACGCAATCGTTAGCCTGAGCCTGCTCGAAGCAGCTGAGCTCGTGAAGAAGCTTGAAGAGCGCCTCGGCGTTTCGGCCGCTGCAGCCACCGTGGCTGTTGCAGCTGGCGGCGGTGCAGCTGCAGCTGCTCCGGCAGCAGAAGAGAAGACCGAGTTCACCGTCATCCTGAAGGAAGCCGGCGCGAACAAGATCAACACCATCAAGGCTGTCCGCGAAGTAACCGCTCTTGGCCTGAAGGAAGCTAAGGACCTGGTTGACGGCGCTCCGAAGCCCCTGAAGGAGAACGTTTCGAAGGAAGACGCGGCTGCCATCGCCAAGAAGTTCGACGGCATTGCGGCTGTAGAAATCAAGTAGTTTCGGCCCTGGCGGCTTCCGGCTTTGCCGGGAGCCGCTTTTGCCGTGTCTGGCGTTTGATTTTAATTTGACTCTGTTGTATTCTTGCGTTTGGAACAAGACCGCACTGCGTAGGACTGCGTAACGGCGCGACGGTCGGCTGGTAAAACGACAATCGAACCTTTCCGGCTCAAGCGAGAGCCGGCGGCGATATTTCTCAGGCGGCGGATAAATATCGCGCAGTCAACGCCTCAAGTCCTCTGCCCCGCCAGGCAGTGGAAACGCTTATGTATAAGGGCGGCAGTTATTTTTAAGGATTTTGAATCGGTGCAAATGCCGGAACTTGCGCTCACGGGCTTTCCTGTCCCCGTGGGCAATTTCGCGTCTCCGCAGAATCCTCTGTGCGGGCCGCCTTCACCGGCGTAGCGCGCAACAAGCAGGCAGGAAAAGCGTAACACGAGCCAAGCAGTTTTTGTATTACCCAACGGGCGCAGGCCCAAACCAATTGCGCGCGAAATTCTCCACCGGGGCAGGAGTTTCGCAGGGTTTTGACCAAGCGCACATCACCCGCGGGACCGCCGCCCACACGGCAGGTTCTGGCTCTCAACCCGAAGACTACCGCATTCTCGGTAGAAATCGAATGAGAGGCCTCGGCACGACCTAGGGGAGTCTACAACGTATGGCAAGCAACACCGAAACGCGCGCACTCCGCAGCCGTCTCGATTTTTCTAAAATCCCAACCGCTATCCAGATCCCGAACCTGATCGAGGTACAGCGTCGTAGCTACGAACGCTTCCTCCAGATGGACAAGCTTCCGCAGGAGCGCGAGGACAACGGCCTTCAGTCCGTATTCACCTCCGTCTTCCCGATTACGGACTTCCGCAACGTCTCCGAGCTTGAGTTTGTCGATTACTCCATCGGCAACTGGGAGTGCAAGTGCGGTTACCTCAAGGGGCTGAATCACCTGCGCACGGCCTGCACCACCTGCGGCCACATGGTCATCACCGATCCGTTCCATCCGGGCGACGTACTCTGCCACTTCTGCGGCACGTACAACAAGAACACGCCTGACTTCTGTACCAAGTGCGGCGACCCTGTCGGCCTCCAGCTCAAGTACGACCAGGCTGAGTGCGAAGAGCGCGGCATGACTTACTCCGCTCCGCTCAAGGTCACCATCCGCCTCAAGATCTATGACAAGGACCCTGAGACGGGCGTGAAGACCCTGCGCGACATGAAGGAGCAGGAAGTCTTCTTCGGCGACATCCCTCTCATGTCCGCCAACGGTACATTCATCGTGAACGGCACCGAGCGCGTCATCGTGTCGCAGTTGCACCGTTCGCCCGGTGTCTTCTTCGAGACGGCGAACAACCGTACCTACTTCCTCGGCAAGATCATTCCGTATCGTGGCTCGTGGGTCGAGTTCGAGTATGACCAGAAGAACATCCTCTACGTCCGCATCGACCGTAAGCGCAAGTTCCTTGGCACCATCTTCCTGCGCGCGCTCGGTCTGCGTACCGACGAAGAGATCCTCAAGACCTTCTACACCGCCGACACCGTTCAGCTGCGCGAAGGCAAGATGTTCTGGCAGATTCCTGCCGAGGGCGCAACCAACATCCTCGGCATCAAGCCGGCAAACGCTATCCACGGCGCTGATGGCGCGGAGATCGTTGCGGCTGGCCGCAAGATCAGCTCCGCTCTGCTCGGCAAGCTGCGTGCCGGTGGTGTGACTGAAATTGAAGTTGCCCAGAGTGACTTTGACAGCGCTATCTTCGCCTCGGACGTGGTTGATCTCACCACGGGCGAGCTGCTCTACGAGGCAAACCAGGAAGCCACCGCGGACAAGATTCACAAAGTTCTGCAGTCCGGTGCCACCTCGTTTGAAGTCCTCTTCCCCGAGAAGGACGACGTGGGCAACATCATCACCAACACGCTGAAGCGTGACTCTGTACGCAAGCCGGAAGAGGCTCTCATCGAGATCTACCGCAAGCTGCGTCCGGGCGACCCGCCGACGCTGGACACTGCGACCGCTCTCTTCGAAGGCATGTTCTTCGATCCGCGCAAGTATGACTTCTCGCGCGTGGGCCGTCTCAAGTTCAACATCAAGCTGTATGAGAACGGCGATGCTACCGCGCTCGACAAGCGCACGCTCACGCCGGAAGACTTCTACGGCACCATCCGTTACCTGCTCAAGCTGCGTAAGAACATCGGCCTCGTGGACGACATCGATCACCTCGGCAACCGCCGCGTGCGTGCCGTGGGCGAGCTGATGGAGAACCAGTTCCGCATCGGTCTTGTGCGTATGGAACGCGCCATCAAAGAAAAGATGAGCGTCTACCAGGAGATGTCGACGGCGATGCCGCACGACCTCATCAACGCCAAGCCGGTGATGGCGGCCATCCGCGAATTCTTCGGTTCGTCGCAGCTTTCACAGTTCATGGACCAGACGAACCCCTTGAGCGAAATCACGCACAAGCGCCGTCTGTCGGCCCTTGGACCCGGTGGTCTGTCGCGTGAACGCGCAGGCTTCGAAGTCCGCGACGTACACCCCACGCACTACGGCCGTATCTGCCCGATTGAAACGCCGGAAGGTCCGAACATCGGTCTTATCTCGTCGCTGTCGTGCTTCGCGCGCATTAACGAGTACGGTTTCATCGAGTCGCCCTACCGCAAGGTAAAGGACGGCAAGGTGATCGATTACGTGGCTGTCACCAACGCAGGCGAAAGCGGCCTGCGCCAGGGCGATTCCATCGAGATCGAAGAGGCACGCAAGCTCAAGCAGCAGCTCGCGAAGGATGGCAAGCGCGTTCTTGAAACCGAGCCGTTCAGCTTCTACCTCTCGGCATGGGAAGAGGATCGTCACACCATCGCGCAGGCAAACGTGGAGATGGATGGCGAAGGCCAGCTCACCGACGACCTCGTGAACGCACGCCGTCAGGGCAACTTCGTTCTCGTCCCCAAGAATGAGATCGACTACATCGACGTATCGCCGAAGCAGCTTGTATCGGTCGCCGCATCGCTCGTACCGTTCCTTGAGCACGACGACGCGAACCGCGCGCTCATGGGTGCGAACATGCAGCGCCAGTCGGTGCCTCTGCTCGTGGCTGAGGCTCCGTTCGTCGGAACCGGTATGGAAGGCGTTACCGCGCGCGATTCGGGCGCTGTGATCCTTGCCCGCCGTAACGGCATCATCGACTCGGTGGACTCCGAGCGCATCATCGTGCGTGTCGAAGGCGAGCACCATCCCACGCAGCTCTCGCGTGAGGTCGGTTCGGATATCTATCAGCTCACCAAGTTCAAGCGCTCCAACCAGAACACCTGCATCAACCAGAAGCCGATTGTGCGCAAGGGCGACCGCGTTCTCAAGGGGCAGGTGATCGCAGACGGTCCATGCACGGAGCAGGGCGAACTCGGCCTCGGCCGTAACGTTCTCGTTGCGTTCATGCCGTGGCGCGGTTACAACTTCGAGGACGCCATCCTCATCTCGGAAAAGCTGGTGCGCGAGGACTACTACACCTCGATCCACATCGAGGAGTTCGAGATCGAAGCGCGCGATACCAAGCTGGGACCGGAAGAGATCACGCGCGATATCCCCAACGTCAGCGAGCACGCACTGCGTGACCTCGATGAGTCGGGCATCATCCGCATCGGCGCCAAGGTTGGCCATAACGACATCCTCGTCGGCAAGGTAACGCCCAAGGGCGAAACCCAGCTGACACCGGAAGAGAAGCTGCTGCGCGCCATCTTTGGTGAGAAGGCCGGCGACGTACGCGATGCTTCGCTCACGTGCCCTCCGGGCATCGAAGGCACTGTCGTTGATGTCCGCATCTTCTCCCGCAAGGGCCAGGAAAAGGACGAGCGCGCCAAGCAGATCGAGCAGGAGCAGATCGAAGGTCTGGAGAAGAACCTGGCCGACGAAATCCGAATCCTCACCGATGAGCGCCTTAAGCGTCTTGAAGCTATCCTCGGCGGCAAGGAAGTCCAGGCCGACCTGCACGACGAGCGTACCAACAAGAAGCTGCTCTCCAAAGGCGATATCCTCGATCGCGACACCATCGAGCTCATCAGCACACGCAACCTGAAGCGTATCCGTTACGCCGACAAGGACCCGCGTGTGAACGAGCAGATCGACGAGATCGAAGAGATGACCTCACGTCAGATCGACGTTCTGCGTAAGATCACCAACGAGAAGATCGGCAAGCTGCAAAAGGGCGATGAACTCTCGCCCGGTGTCATCAAGATGGTGAAGGTCTACATCGCGATGAAGCGTAAGCTTTCGGTCGGCGACAAGATGGCCGGACGCCATGGCAACAAGGGTGTCATCGCGCGCATTCTGCCTGAAGAAGACATGCCGTACCTGCCCGATGGCAAGCCTGTCGAAATCGTTCTGAACCCGCTGGGCGTACCTTCGCGTATGAACGTGGGTCAGATTCTCGAAACGCATCTCGGCTGGGCTGCGCACGAACTCGGTGTGAAGGTTGCCGAGTTGGCGAAGCAGGCTGCCGATGCCAACGAGGTGCGCGAAATCTTCAAGGCTCGCTTCCACGGTACCGCGGCTCTCAACCAGCTCCTCGAGCTGGACGACGAGATGACCCTGCGCGTGGCCAAGGGCATGAAGCGCGGCATCTGGTTCGGCACTGCGGTGTTCGACGGCGCACAGGAAGGCGAAATCAAGGCGCTGCTCGCATCGGCTGGTCTGCCTTCTTCCGGTAAGAGCGAACTCTTCGACGGCATGACCGGCGAACCGTTCGAGCAGCCCGCAACCGTTGGTTACATCTACATGCTCAAGCTGTCGCATCTTGTGGACGACAAGATCCACGCGCGTTCCATCGGACCGTACTCGCTCATCACGCAGCAGCCTCTGGGTGGTAAGGCACAGTTCGGCGGACAGCGCTTCGGCGAAATGGAAGTGTGGGCGCTCGAAGCATACGGCGCGGCATACATCCTGCAGGAACTGCTCACGGCCAAGTCGGACGACGTCTTCGGACGTACGAAGATCTATGAGGCCATCGTGAAGGGCGAAGCGGCGATCGAACCTGGTGTACCGGAGTCGTTCAACGTGCTCGTGCGCGAACTGCAGTCGCTCTGCCTCGATGTGGAACTGGTCAAGCAGGAAGACCTGAAGAACATCCCGACACTGCCCATCGCGGCAGCCGCCGACTGAGTTAGCTGTTAGCTCTTGGCTTTTAGCTCTTAGCTTTTCTGCTGAGAGTTAAAAGCCAGGGGCAAAGGCGCACAGATTTTAAGTACCGGCATGCAATCCGCCAAAAGTGATTGCGAACAGCAGTATCAACCGCAGCAAGCCAAGAGCTAACAGCTAAAGGCTATAGCTGCAATCGGAGATTGCATATGTTCCGTTCAAGCCCGTTTGAACTATCCGGCCCCATCACCGACTTCGACTCGATCCGCATCTCGCTCGCATCGCCGGAGAAGATTCGTTCCTGGTCGCACGGTGAAGTGACGAAGCCGGAAACAATCAACTACCGTACCTTCAAGCCCGAACGCGACGGCCTCTTCTGCGCCCGCATCTTCGGCCCCATCACCGACTGGGAGTGCCTCTGCGGCAAGTACAAGCGCATGAAGCACCGCGGTGTCATCTGCGACAAGTGCGGTGTCGAAGTCACACTGTCCAAGGTTCGTCGTGAGCGCCTGGGCCACATCGAGCTGGCATCGCCCTGCTCGCACGTCTGGTTCTTCAAGGGCCTGCCTTCGCGTATCGGTCACCTGCTCGATATTTCTCTGAGGGAGTTAGAAGCTGTCCTTTACTTCGAGTCCTACGTTGTCATCGACGCTGGCGACGCTCCTGTCAAGGAACGCGAAATCATCAAGGACGAGCAGCGTTTCCGCGAGCTCGACCAGCAGTATCGCCCCTCTGGCTTCAAGGCCATGATGGGTGCCGAAGCCATCAAGGAACTGCTCAAGCGAGTTGAGATCGAAGAGCTTGCCATCGAGCTGCGCGAAAAGATGAAGGTCGAACAGAGCCTTCAGAAGAAGCTCAAGTATGCCAAGCGTCTCAAGGTGGTTGAGGCATTCCGCCGCAGCGATAACAAGCCGCAGTGGATGATCCTCGACGTGATCCCCGTGATCCCGCCCGAGCTGCGTCCCCTCGTGCCGCTCGACGGTGGCCGCTTCGCGACCTCGGATTTGAATGATCTGTATCGCCGCGTCATCAACCGCAACAACCGTCTGAAGAAGCTGATGGACCTGCATGCTCCCGAGGTCATCGTGCGCAATGAAAAGCGCATGCTTCAGGAAGCGGTGGACGCTCTGTTCGACAACGGTCGTCGTGGCCGCGTTCTGCGTGGTGCCAACAACCGTCCGCTCAAGTCGCTCTCCGATACCCTCAAGGGCAAGCAGGGCCGCTTCCGTCAGAACCTGCTCGGTAAGCGTGTGGATTACTCCGGCCGTTCCGTAATCGTGGTGGGCCCTGAGCTGAAGCTGCACCAGTGCGGTCTGCCGAAGAAGATGGCGCTCGAACTCTTCAAGCCCTTCATCTATCACCGTCTCGAACAGACCGGCCACTGCACCACCATCAAGCAGGCCAAAGAGATGGTGGAGATGCAGGAACCCATCGTCTGGGACATCCTCGAAGAGGTCATCAAGGACCACCCGGTTCTGCTGAACCGCGCTCCAACATTGCACCGTCTCGGCATCCAGGCATTTGAGCCTGTGCTGGTCGAAGGCAAGGCCATCAAGATTCATCCGCTCGTCTGCACGGCCTTCAACGCCGACTTCGACGGTGACCAGATGGCTGTGCACATCCCCCTGTCGCCTGAAGCGCAGGTGGAAGCGTCGGTGCTCATGCTCGCCGCGCATAACATCCTGTCGCCCGCATCGGGTCAGCCCATCACCGTGCCCACGCAGGACATGGTGCTTGGTCTGTACTACCTCACCAAGTCCAAGGTTGGTGCCAGGGGTGAAGGCCGCGTCTTCGCCAACATCGAAGAGGTGTTCATGGCGCTCGACGCCAAGCAGGTAGAGACGCTCACACCCATCCGTCTGCGTTACACCGGTCCCGTGCTCGACCTCACCACGGCCTACGACGATCAGGACCTCACACACACCGAAGTAGTGGAGTACAACAAGCAGTTCGTCAACACCACCGTCGGTCGCGCCATCCTGAACGACGCTCTGCCTGCGGGTATGCCGTACGTCAATGGCCTGCTCAAGAAGAAGGGCATCGGCCAGCTCATCAACTACTGTTACCTGAACCTTGGCCTCGAAGTCACGGTGAAGGCGCTCGACCGCATCAAGGAGCTGGGCTTCCAGTTCGCGACTCGTTCGGGATTGTCTGTCGGTCTCGACGACATGGTCATCCCCGAGTCGAAGTACACCGTTGTACACGAGGCCGAAAAGCAGGTCATCGCTGTACAGCAGCAGTACCTCGACGGTGCCATCACCAACGGCGAGCGTTCGAACAAGATCATCCAGATGTGGTCGGGTGTTACCGAGCGCGTTGCCGATGAGATGTTCAACAACATGAAGCGCGCGGACAAGGAAGGAGCCATGAACCCGATCTACATCATGGCCGATTCCGGTGCTCGTGGTTCGAAGCAGCAGATTCGTCAGCTCTCCGGTATGCGTGGTCTGATGGCCAAGCCCTCGGGCGAAATCATCGAAGTTCCGATCACCGCGAACTTCCGTGAAGGTCTCACGGTGCAGCAGTACTTCATCTCGACGCACGGCGCTCGTAAGGGCCTTGCGGATACCGCGCTGAAGACCGCTGACTCGGGTTACCTCACCCGCCGTCTCGTGGACGTGGCGCAGGACGTCATCATCACCGAGAGCGATTGCGGCACCAGCGAAGGCATCTACGTCACGCCGATCATCGAAGCCGGCGAGATCATCGAGCCGCTGCGCGACCGTATCATTGGCCGCGTAACCACCGAAGAGTACAAGGACCAGGACGGCAAGGTCATCATCGGTTCCAACCATGAGATCGATGAGCAGCTTGCCACCGAAATCCAGGCTGCCGGTATCGAGAAGGTGAAGATTCGTTCGGTGCTCACCTGCGAATCCAAGCGCGGCGTCTGCAAGCTCTGCTACGGCCGTAACCTCGGTTCGGGCAAGCTGGTGGAAATGGGCGAAGCCGTCGGCGTCATCGCGGCACAGTCCATCGGTGAACCCGGAACCCAGCTCACCATGCGTACCTTCCACGTGGGTGGTACGGCATCGCGAGTTTCCGACCAGTCGCACCTTGACGCCAAGAACACCGGAACGATTAAGTTCATTAACCTGTCCACCGTTCGCGGTAAGGACGGCAGCCTCGTTGCCATGAACCGTTCCGGCCAGGTCGCCATCATCGACGACAAGGGCCGCGAGCGCGAGCGTTACCCCATCGTCTACGGCGCCAAGCTGCTCGTGGAAGACGGTGCTCTGGTCGAAATCGGCACCACCATCGGCGAGTGGGACCCTTACACCTACTCCATCGTCACCGAAATCGGCGGCAGCATCCACTTCAAGGATCTGCAGGAAGGCATCACGCTTAACGACGAAGTCGACGAGGTCACCGGCCTCTCCCGTCTCGTCGTGGCCGACGCCCCCGACGAAAAGCGCCAGCCGGCACTGATCGTCAACGCCACCGATGGTTCGAAGAAGCGTTACCTCATGCCGTCGCGCGCTTACCTAATGGTGGCCGACGGTGAAGAAGTAGCGCCCGGCGACATCCTCGCCAAGATCCCGCGTGAGTCCACCCGTACCAAGGACATCACCGGCGGTCTGCCGCGCGTCGTCGAACTCTTCGAAGCACGTAAGCCCCGCGAAACCGCCACGATTGCTGAAATCGACGGTGTGGTTCGCTTCGGTGAAGTGGTCAAGGGCCAGCGCAAGATCTACATCACCGGCGACACTGGCGAAGAGCGCGAGTACAGCGTGCCCCGCAGCATCTACGTCAACGTGCAGGAGGGCGAACGCCTTCAGGCCGGCGACAAGCTGTTCGACGGCCCGCTCAACCCGCACGACGTTCTCGCCGTACTCGGTGAGCAGGAACTGCAGCGTTATCTCGTGAACGAGATTCAGGAAGTCTACCGCTTGCAGGGTGTGGCCATCTCCGATAAGCACATCGAAGTCATCGTTCGTCAGATGCTTCGCTGGGTGAAGATCGAAGAGGTGGGCGACTCCAACTTCCTGCTCGAACAGCAGGTCGATCGCTTCCGCTACAACGCAGAGCGTCAGCGCGTTCTCGGTGAAAGCGGCCGTCCGCCGCTTGGCCGTCCGCTGCTGCTGGGTATCACGAAGGCGTCGCTGTCCACCGACAGCTTCATCTCCGCGGCCAGCTTCCAGGAGACCACCCGCGTACTCACCGAGGCGTCCATCAACGGTGCCGTGGATACACTCCGCGGCCTGAAGGAAAACGTCATCGTCGGTCGACTCATCCCGGCCGGTACCGGCATGGAGTACTACCGCAACGTCCAGCTCTCACCAGAACTGGAAGAAGCGGCAGCTCGCATCCAGGCCGAAGTACAGGAAGCGCACGACGCCGAAGAGCGCGAACTCGAAGCCATGCGCATGGAAGGCGAACAGGAAGAACTAGCCGCCGAATAAGCATTGCATGCAGCCTCGGCGCCTACGGCGCAAAAGCAACATCCCAACCAACACGAAGGGGCGGACTCGAAAGAGTCTGCCCCTTTTTTGTTTTATTTACACCCAGAAGGTGCGAGTATTTTTCGGGAGGTGGAATTGAGCAAGACCGACAGCGAAGATAGCGGCACGGGATGCTTACTTTTGATCGTTGTTCTGACTGGAAGGCTATAAGCCACTCTCACACTGAGAAGGAATTGTGTATTTGCCCGAATTAATGTGTACCAGCCGACAATTCCCGAAGTTTGATATTCCGGAACCAGACCGGAAAGCCGTGATCTTGTAGCAGAATGTATCCGCTGCCTGCCTGCCCGTACTGCGGAAACACGTGGTACTTGCTCTCTGCCAGAATCGCCTTAAACTCGGGTGAGTCGCGGTCGTACTCCAGCACCTTCACACCATTCAACCAGTGTTCCGAGTGCTTGCCGCGTACCACAATGTGAGCGGTATTCCACTCACCCACAGGATGAATCGGCTTGTCTGCTGCAGCCGGAATCATGTCGTACAGCGACGACACCGTGCGGTCGCCATTCTTGCCGCGTTTCGCATCCGGGTGCAGCGCATCGTCCAGCACCTGGTACTCAAATCCGATAGCCGACCCATGACCCTTATTCCAAGGCATCAGGTCCAGATCTACGAAATACATAATCCCCGAGTTCGCACCGGGCGATACTTTAAAGTCCACCGAAAGCTCAAAATTCGAGTACGTGCGATCCGTCACAATATCGCCGCCATTGCCCGCCTCTTCGCCGCCGGTTTCGGTTACGGTGATCGTTCCATCCTGCACCGCCCAGCCGGTTGCGGGGAAGCCGCCGCCACGCGCACTGCGCCATCCGTTGGTCGTCTTTCCATCAAACAACAGCTTCCAGCCGTCGGCTTTTTCTTTTGCGGACAGCGTATTCATCGCCTGTCCAAAAACGGGCATAACAGCAAGGGAAAATCCCAGGGCAACAATAGAAAATTGCTTTTTCATTCCCACCAGCATACCGGTCAACGCGTCCTCACGTCCGCATCAGCAAAAACGAATTCACGCGATAAAACCGCACCGGCTGCTGCCATGTATCATCGCCCACATGAAACAGCGTGTGGATCTGTTCACCATTGCAGGGTTGGGAATGCTGCTCGTCCCGCTGCTTACCATGTGGCATGAGATCGGTGGCCACGCCGCTGCCTGCGTCGTGCAGGGAGGACACATCTCCACCCTGGGAGCCTTCTACGTCGACTGCGACCCCATCTCTCCCACCCGCGACCTCGTTGTCGCATCCGCCGGTGTCGCGGTCAATATACTGCTCGCCTGCATCGTCTATCGCCTGTGGCTTCGCGCCACCTCCGACATGGCACGACTCATCCTCTGGCTCATCTGGGTCGGCGAAGGTTTTGTCGCAGCAGGCTACTTCTGCTTCTCCGGCGTCAGCGGATTTGGCGATCTCGGCACCGGCCCGCAAGGTTCCTTCGCCCATCTGCCCTATCCGTGGCTCATCCGCATCCTCGAAATCGCCATCGGCGTACCGGCATACATCCTGCTTGTGCAGCAGGGCATTCGCTCGCTGCGTACCATGCTCGGCGGAGGCCCGGAAACGAACACCTCACGTCGCCGCATCGCCCATGGCTACTATGCAACCGCCGGTATCGTCGCCGTGTTGGTCGGCCTGCTCAATCCGGTGGGAATCGTTATCACGATTCTTTCGGCGGCAGCGTCTTCCTTCGGTGGTCTCGCCGGTTTTATTTCCATCGGCTTCGCCGGCAACTCTGAAAGCCCTAAAGATTTTCAGATCAAACGCCAGTGGCTGCTCATCCTCGCCGGTATGGCCGTCACCCTGGCCTTTGCCATCGTCCTCGGCCCCTCGCGCCACTTTGGGCTGTAGCGGAGTGACGTATCTTTTCTTTTCAAAGGCAAGCAGATTGTGTATGAAATGCAAACTGTTCTCCGCTTCGCCAGAGAGAACAGAACTTTAAGGAAAGCCGCTTAAGAATCATGAAAAAGAAAGCCGCTTGTGGAAGACCGATGTTTTGGAAAGGGCAGGGATCAACCCTGCCGTAAAGCGCCATAGAACTGCGGCTTCAGGCCGATGGGGGAATGTGCGCGGTATTCGCGCCTGTTGACGAGAACAGAGAATCGTCTGTTTCATGGAAGCGTCTATTCTTTTAGAAGAGTTATGGCAAATTCGTTCGACGTACTTGCAGGTGTGGCTGTCGAGCTGGCGCTGATCGTGCTGGCAGGCATGGTGTTGCAGCGCATTGTGGGGCGGCTTTCCTTCGTACCCTCGCGGATTAAGCTGCTGCCCTTCAACCGAGGCGTGGTGCTCAAAGGCAATTCGGTTGTAAAGGTGGTCGAACCCGGAAATCACTGGGTTGGCCCCGGCCAGACGCTGGTTCCCGTCGATATGCGCAGCAAACCCTTCCAGGTCTCCGCGCGCGAGCTTCTCGCAGCCGATGATGGCGTTGTCCGCGTCTCCTTCGGCGGCGAATACTCCGTCCACGACGCAGCACAATACGTTACGCAAAGCTCCGATGCTTTCGGCTCACTCTATGTCGCTTTGGAAAAGATCATCCCTACCGCTGCCATTGAGTTCGAAACCGAGGCCATCCTCAATACACCCACACTCTTCGCCGACCGCATTGTAGAACTGGCCGAGCCCCGCGCCGCGCAGTATGGACTCAGGGTCGTCTCGCTTGAAGTTTCCAATGCCATCTCGCTCGGCTGGGTCATGAAACACGTAGAACCCGAACGCTGATCGAGTGGTACGTTCGGAATAAATAACCGGCAGAGTGGTGGAATAAGGATCAGGGGCAAGGTCACGAGCAAGCCGTGACCTTTTCTGTGTTTAAGTGTGCAAATAATTGCATTTATTCACGCAAAAAATGTGCAGCGGGAAGGACAAAAAACCACTTCAAAACGTATCTTTGGCAGGGGAATAAAGTTATCCGAATAGCAGAGATTTCGCTATCAGCGTGCCACTCTGTCAGGGTCCAGCATCGTTGTTGGAAAAATGAGTTCCATTGCCAAAGCCGTGCCGTAACCAGCAGAATCAATACCACTCAGTTCTGGAGAACAGCGAATGAAACAGTTTTTGATTGCAGGACTTATGCTTTCCGCTCCTCTCATCGCGCAAGCACCCCCAGCCCCGGCGGATGTATCCGGCGCGTGGACAATTCATGGTTCCGTAGCAGGGGTAGATGTCCTCGAAGTATGCACCTTCACCCAGTCCACCGACGCAAAACTAACCGGTGACTGCGACGTGCAAGGTACTAAGTGGCCCACCACTGGCGCAGTGAAAGATGCCGATATCACCTTCCAGCACAGCGGAAAATATAACGGCGACGACTATACCATCACTTATCACGGTAAGTACGACAAGGATAAGAGCGCATTTGACGGCAACATGGATGTTGATCCGTTTGGTGTCTCCGGTGACTTCACTGCTTCCAGGGGAACTACAGTGGCTGCGCAATAAGACCTGGGAAAGACAGGTTAAATCGCAGATTTACATGCGATGTTATGTGTGTAAGTTCACGTATATATCTAAAAAGTGGGATGGGTATTGATGCCCATCCCACTTTTGTTGATTGCAATGCTATAAAGTGACTTGACTAAAATGTTTAAATAATTTGATTGCAATACTCTGCGATAGAGTTCATCGCACTTTATTAAGTATATTCGTAGTGTTCCGCGTTACTTCACACGCGACTCAGGATCGACCGGATGAAAGGACTTCGGTGGTTCTTTCAAAGCAGCGTTCAGCATTGCAGCCAGTCGCAGTCCGGCGAGTTCAAGCTGATGGTCGATGATGGGAATGTTCTTTTCGTAGTAGGCCTGGTCGATATTCGTCCCCGAAGCCACGATAGCTGCATCCGAGATAGCCTTTGATTCCTGCGTCCAGACTATCGGATCGTTATCGCCAATCGTAGGTGGATGCGCTTTGATATCTGCTTCCAGCATCTTCACATACTGCTTGTTGCTGAGTTTACGCTGGTCGATCAGATATCCATCCCAGATGGCGTGCAGGTTGCAATTGGCATTGGTGTAACTGCCGCAGGTGGGCTGTCCGAATGCCTTGACGATAATGCCGTTACCACCACGCTCCACACCTGACGCATGAAAGGGTTGATGAATGTCGCCCACAAAATGCACGAGAAACTTCAGTGCCGTGGCGCGTTCTGAAGGATCGGCATTCATGTCTGCCACTATCTTTGCAAAGAAGGGAATCCGATCTGTGGCGCAGTCGCGCACCTTGTCTGCGTTGCTGCCTAACTTCACTCCCGGCTGCGTGGGGCAGTCGCGATCACGCACGTATGTATCGGTGTCGCCCGGAATATCGGTATAGTGCCACGCGCCTGTCTGCGTTACAGAGGGGCGATAAACATCCGGCCATGAAGCAACATCGGAGAGGGATTCGTTGCCCAGCAGAAACTTCACGTTTTTTTTCGCCACGGGCGTCAGGTTGTCCCATGCGATATCGGCCACGATGCGATGGCCTTTTTCCCACCATGCATTGGCAACCGAGGGTAGGAGAGTGGCAAGAAGTACAGCGGAGGCAAGGAACTTTCGCATGTCAACAGAATAGCTGAATGACTCACGCGATAGCCGAATCTGCATAACGAATCAGAAAGTCATCGTCTATTCATGGTGTGAACCATTACACTTACTCCGCATCGAAAAATTGATTTTCAGGATGGTGTAGGAACCATGAACCGTCGCGAATGGTTGAAGAGCGGAGTTGCGGCAGCGGCATTGGCCGGCATCTCGAACTCTGGTGTAGCTGTGGCACAAACGGCTGCAAAGACACGCAGCTATTTTCTGTTGCGTACATACAAGCTGCAGTCCGGACCTTCTATAAAACTCGTCAACACGTATTTCTCGGAAGCACTGTTACCTGCACTCGGACGTCTGGGCATGGGCCCTGTAGGTGTTTTCAATCTCACCTACGGCGATGCAACGCCGCAGATCTACACACTGATTCCGAGCAACGATGTGGAGAAGCTGGCAAAGCTTGACCTGTTGCTGGCGCAGGATGCGGCATTCGTCTCGGCGGCAGCACCGTTCCTGGCAGCACCGGCAACGAACCCGCCGTTCATCAGTATTCGCAGTCGTCTGTCGCTTGCGTTTGAAGGTTTTCCGCAACTTGTTGCACCGGCGAAGGAGCCGCATATCGTGCAGCTTCGTACTTACATCAGCCCGACGATTGGCGCGCACGAACGCAAGGTGGAGATGTTCCACCAGGGCGAGTTCCGCATCTTCGAAGAGGCTGGCGCACGCGGCGTCTTTTATTCGGATAACCTCATCGGCGAGGACCTGCCCAGCCTGACCTATATGCTTGCGCACAAGGATCTGGCGGCGATGGATCAGAACTGGAAAAACTTCATGTCGCACCCGGACTGGAAGAAGCTTTCCGCCAATCCGCGCTATGCAAGTGAACCGACTGTGACTCACGTGGACAACCTGGTACTTACACCCACGCCCTATTCGCAAATCTAGTTTGTCGCATCACGCTTATCACTAAGTGCGACGCAACTTAATAAGTGAATAAGTGACAAAAAATATCTGTTCTCTCTTCTTTTACTTTCTCGTTAATGAAGAGAGAACAGATATTTTCTTTTAAGAGCTAAGAGCTAAGAGCTAAGAGCTAAGAGCTAAGAGCTAAGAGCTAAGAGCTAAGAGCTAAGAGCTAAGAGCTAAGAGCTAAGAGCTAAGAGCTAAGAGCTAAGAGCTAAGAGCTATCGGCGTATATGCGTTACAGCGTCTTTCGCACCACGCAGCGCACTGTTTCGCAGACCACGCCATAGACCACGTTCGTCACAATCTCGCTGCGGCGCTCTCGCTTTTCTTCTGCGAGTTCGCCCTGCTGGTCTGCGGATGTAGCGAGGCCCAGGGTGGGCAAAAGTCTGTCGTGCGAAACCGCCATGAGCGCCATGCCGAAGTTTGCGCCGTATTTACCGGTGACGTCGGGATAGATCTCGGCTACGGCTCCATAGGCCGCGCCAACGGCTGCGCCGAAGATCCATGGAAAGCTTTCCGCGGAGAATCCTTTCCTGTGTGCCTTCTCTTCTTCGCCGGGATGCGGTGGATAGAGCTTTTCCGCAGCCGTTTTCGCGGCTGTGGCTGCCAGGCCGCCGATGAGACCCGCAAGTGCTCCCCTCAGAATTTTGTTGGTTGTCGATGGAGGAAGGGGCTGTGTTCTTTTACTCATACCAATCGTTCGGATGCTTTCTATAAGTTATGGGTGGCCCGCTTATGGCTCGTTATGAATCCTTTAGACAGTGTGCCGCATTTAGAATGATGGTGTACCCGCACAGGGAATTCAACCTGAATGGAAGGAATGCGGAGATTCCAGATCGGACAAGCATGTCGAACACAGTAAAGAATGAAACGGCCACACGCGATGTTGTGATCCTTGGGTCCGGTGTCAGCGGCCTGACGGCTGCGATTTATACGGCTCGTGCCAACCTGAAGCCGCTGGTGATTGAAGGCCATGAACCCGGTGGTCAACTTTCCATCACCACGCTGGTGGAGAATTTTCCTGGCTGGCCCGACGGCGTACAGGGCCCGGAACTGGTGGAGAACATCCGCAAGCAGGCGCAGAAGTTTGGTGCGGAGATTGAGATGGGACACCTCGTTTCTGCGGATCTTTCCAAGTCGCCGATCGAGCTGAACTTTGGCGGACGCATTGTGCATACACGCACGCTGATTGTTGCCTCGGGTGCAAGCGCGCGCTGGCTTGGTCTGCCAAGCGAACAGGCGTTGATTGGCCATGGCGTTTCGTCCTGCGCTACATGCGATGGTTTCTTCTTCTCCGGTAAGGAGATTTGCGTAATTGGCGGCGGCGATTCGGCGATGGAAGAGGCGATGTTCCTTACGCGCTTTGCCACGAAGGTGTACCTGATTCATCGTTCGGCGAGCTTCCGCGCCAGCAGGATTATGCTGGAACGCGCCATGGCACATCCTCAGATCGAGTTCCTGCAAAACACCGTGGTGGAAGAGGTGTTGGGTGTTGCCGAAAAGGAAGTCAGCGGCATTCGCGTGCGCAATACCGTGACCGGCGAGGTGAAAGAGATTGCGCTGAGTGGCTTCTTCCTTGGCATCGGACATATTCCAAACGCCAAGTTCTTCGAAGGCCAGATGGACCTGGATGAAGACGGATATATCAAGTCGCGCGACAATGTTTTCACCACGCATAACGGCCAAATAATTCCGGGCGTATTTGCTGCGGGCGATGTACAGGATCGCCGCTATCGGCAGGCGATTACAGCCGCAGGCACGGGCTGCATGGCTGCGCTTGAAGCGGAGAAATACCTGGAAGAGCGTGGGCACTGAGAGCGGTTGCAGAACACAGAAAGAGCGCCTGAAAACAGGCGCTCTTTGTTTTTGTAATGTGTGGAGAGGTGTTTGTCTTTCCGCGCGTTTGAAGTACTTCGCTTTGCAGTGAAGACAAACTGCAAAGCAAGTAACTTATTGGGGAGGAGCGCTGCCTGTTGGCGCCGGCGTTTTCTTCTTTACGGGACGCTTTCTCGCTGCGGGTTTGGGTGCTGGAGGCGGTGGTGGAGGTGGTGCCTGTAGAGTTGCAATCTGCGACTTCTGCTGCTGCACCAGTGTTTGCAGTTGTGCAATCTGCTGCTGCTGCGTGTCTGCGTCGGCGGCGATTCTTGCGCCCAGTTGTACGCGTGCATGGTCCAGCGACTGCAAAGCGTCTTCCAGCGCCGTAAGTTGCGGTGTGGGTGCCGCGGCCTTTCCTGTCAGGTCAACGCGCAGGAGCACGTTGTACAGCGCGTCCAGGTTCATCAGAATGCGCAGGTTGGCCGCAACGGAACTTGGTGCTGCGTCGCTTGCCTGCAACAGATCGGGGAGTATCTTTTCAATGTCCTTTTCGATGGAGGCAAGGTTGGCATCCACGTCGCTGCGCATGGCATTGTTGCCCTTCCATTTGTTCAGGTCCACGCTGCTGCCCGCGGAAGCCACTTTATTCAAAGCCGGTGCAATCAGGTCGGAAGGTTTCTGTGGAGCGGTACTGGCCGCGGTTTGTGCCACGGAGAACGGCACCGCGCCAGCAAGAACGAATCCCAAGGTAAGAATGCGTAGCCGCATAGAGCGAACCTCCTGCATTTCAGAGTTAAACCCGGACATCGGCACTGGTCAACTGGGTTGTTGTATCGTGTGTGTTGCGATACAGGAGAGCCATGACGGGGGAGAGATCTGTTGTGTCCGATTTGCTGTTGTGCGGGGAGATGGAAGCAGAAAGCCCCGCGTTGGCGGGGCTTTCTGCTTGTTCCAATTGTTGTGGGTTAGCTGGCGGAGGATTCCACGAGCTGACCCTGCTCGGAGCCGGTGCCAGCCTTGGCGTCGCCCGGCTTGCGGATGTCGATGCCACCTTTGAAGAATGCGCCGTCTTCAATGGAGATGCGGGCTGCGACGACGTCGCCGGTAAGCGAGCCTTCGTTGCGAATGTCGATACGGTCGCTTGCCTGGCAGTTGCCACGCACCTTGCCCAGCACCACGATCTCGCGGGCGGAGATGTTGGCTGCAACCTGTCCATTGCGACCCACGGTAACGCGGTTGCCTGGCAGGTTGATGGTGCCTTCGATGCGGCCATCAATGTAAAGCGACTCGGAGCCGGTCACTTCACCCTTGATCATCAGGCTCTTGCCGATGGTTGCCTGCTCGCCGGTGGAGGCAGCTGCCTGCGGGCTGGCGGTACGTGTGCTCGGTTGCTCGTAGGACGAGGGGGCCGGAGCCGCCGGACGTACGGGTTCAGGGGTGGACGGTGTGGCCGAGCCGGAGCCGGGAGTATTTGGTTTCCACATGAGCTTCTTGAGTTTCCTTTCGGCTAAAGAAATCCGGAACGATCGCGGCGGCTTTGCCGCTCCGCGAGAGCGTATGCCTGAATCTTACGCCCTCGTTTACTTCGTAGATTCTTCCCTCTGAAGGAAAAGTCTTCCATTTTTCGGGGGAATCAGGGTAGGCACGCGAAAATTTCTTCGCTTTTTCAACTTTCCGGCAGAAGTTAGCTGCTATGCAATTGCAAAAAGTTTACTCTCCGCATATATGCGTTTCTCCTGTTTTGTTTTGACTGCAATCGTTGCGGCATCTTCTGCCAGTGTGTGGGCGGCTGCAAGGAAGGGGCATACGGTAGGGCTGGGAGCGGTGCGCCGCGTGCCGTTCGTCGCTGCCGAGGCAAAAGAAGACGAGACTGGCACCCTGCGCATCCGCCCGCTGGTGGTGGACGACAAGATCAGGGAATGGGTCATAGGCGACACTCACGAGATCACCGAACGAAGCTTCGTTGCACGACGAGTAATGCACATAAACGATGCACTGCCCGGCGAAAAAACAGGGCGATGGGTGTGGCAGCCGGCCTCATGGATTCTGGTCGATCGCACCTCGGGGCGAGTGACGGCGTTACATCTGCCGGACTTCGATGCGAGTGTGAGCGAGGTGGTGTGGTATCGCGATTACGCGGCGTATTGCGGTATTCACACAACCGCGAAGACCAGCAACCTGACCGCCGAGGTGTGGCAGATTGCTGGCCGCAGGGCTGCGCTTTCGAAGGCGTTGTCGCCATGGCCGCAACCGGAACGTGTGCGTCCTGTGTGTTTACCTGCGATCTGGCAGCGCGAGCCGATGCGTGTCACAGTAAGGCCGAATGGCGGGGATTCAGTGGTCTACAACGTGGTGGGAACCTCAACACAACTGGTGGAAGACGGCGACGATGCCGCCGACGAAAACTAAGGTGGCATCCACATGTAGGTTTGAGAAGATGTTTTTTCTTTCAAGATCTACATGTGGACACGACCTGTAGTCCTGCAAGAAAACTGAGTAGCAACGCGCAATCGTGTTCATGCAAATAAAAGAGGCCGGTGCGTTTGCACCGGCCCAAGGTAGTTCGTTAAGAAAACTATCTATTTCATAGCTTGTCCTCCGGCTGAATGAAGCATGTGCCGAATGGAATTTCCTTAGCGACGTCCGCCGCGACCGTAGTAACCACGGCCGTAGTAGCCACGACCGTAATAAGGGCGGCCATAAGAATAAGGACGCGGAGCGTAGTAGTACGGACGTGGGCCGTAATATGCGGGGCCGTAGTAGCCGACATAGGGGTAGGGGCGCACATAGCGTGGGCCGTAATAGCCTGCGTAATATCCAGTGCCGTAAACCGGAGCGCCGATGCTGATACCAACGCCAACGCGCTGCGCTTCTGCCTTGTGCGGTGCCGCAAACAAAAGCGCACCGGCAAGGGCCGCGCCCGTCAACCACTTCGTCATCGTCTTCAACATGCTCATCACCGCACTCCTTTTCGCGTCATCGACACGCTCTGTTTCGCGTGTTCCCTGCGCACGTTTGTTAGGACACGATGTTTGTAAAAGTGTTGCGCCCGCGATGAAAGAAAATCGCGGGCGCAGAATAAAAAGCGTGGAACAGTTATGTTTCGTTTGAGTTAGCTATTTGCCAGCCTGTGCGGTCTCAACCGCTTGAGCCACACGCAGGAGCTTGCCTTCCTGGAAGTGGCCTGCCAGCAGTTGCACGCCGATGGGCAAACCATTGCCGGTGGTGCCACAGGGCACGCTGATGCCGCAGATGCCCGCGAGCGATGCCGCTACCGTGTAGATGTCGGCGAGGTACATGCTGATGGGATCGTCGGTCTTCTCGCCCAGCTTCCATGCCGGTGTCGGCGTCATGGGAGCGATGATGGCATCCACATCGGCAAAGGCGTTCAGGAAGTCCTTCGCAATGAGTGTGCGCACCTGCTGTGCCTTGCGATAGTACGCGTCGTAGTAGCCCGCTGAGAGCGAGTAAGTTCCCAGCAGGATGCGGCGCTTCACTTCGGCACCGAAGCCTTCTTCGCGGCTCTCGCGATAGAGCGCCGAAAGGTTCTTCGGGCTTTCGGTGCGATGGCCGTAGCGCACACCATCGAAGCGCGAAAGGTTGCTGCTTGCTTCCGCCGTTGCCAGCACGTAGTAGGTCGGCACGGCATATTCCGTATGCGGCAGGCTGATCTCGTGGATGGTGCAACCCTGCGCTTTCAGGTCTTCGATTACTTTTTCAATCGCGGCGCGAATCTCTGCGTCCAGACCTTCGGCGAAGTATTCCTTGGGCACGCCGATCTTCATGCCTGCGACGGGCTTCTTCGATTCGGCAACATAGTCTGCCGTGGGTTCCTGCGCGCTGGTGGCGTCCATCGTGTCGGGGCCCGCGAGCACGCCGAGCAGAGTGGCAATGTCTTCCACTGAGTTCGCCATAGGGCCAACGCGGTCGAGCGAACTGGCAAAGGCGATCAGGCCATAGCGCGAGATGCGTCCATAGGTGGGCAGCAGGCCGACCACGCCGCAGAACGCTGCGGGCTGGCGCACCGATCCGCCCGTATCCGTGCCCAGCGATGCAACGCAGAAGTCAGCGGCAACGGCTGCGGCCGATCCGCCCGACGATCCGCCGGGAACATGGTCGAGTGCGCGCGGATTGCGCACGGGGCCGTAGGCGCTGTTCTCATTGCTGCCGCCCATGGCGAACTCGTCGCAGTTCAGCTTGCCGATCAGCAGCGCACCGGCTGCGTCGAGCTTGGCAACTGAGGTTGCGTCGTAGGGCGGATGGTAGTCCTTCAAGATGGCTGAACCCGCGGTAGCAGGCGAGCCTTTCATGGTCAGTACATCCTTGATGCCGATGGGCACGCCTGCAAGCGGCGGAAGAGCTTCGCCGTTTTTCACCATGGCGTCGATGCGTGCAGCCTGTGCGAGTGCACGTTCTTCCGCGAGCGAGAGGTAGCTGTTGATGGCCTTGCCCTCAATCTGGTCGCCGGAACGAATGCGCGCGATGGTTTCGGTAACGATTGCAGCTGCCGTGGTGCTGCCGTTTTTCAGTGCGGCGTGAATTTCAGGAATCGTCTTCATGTAGCTTTTAGCCTCTAGCTTTTAGCTCTTAGCTTTGTTGGTCGCAGTGCGGCCTTGATCTTGCAAGGTGTATTGCAGTGGTTGCGGGGAAAGCTAAAAGCCAATAGCTAATAGCTAGCGGCTGTTTTAGCGTTCAATCACCTTGGGCACTTTGAAGAATCGTCCGTCGGTCTCGGGCGCTTCTTCCATCACCAGGGCGCGATCCACCGAAACTTTCGGCGCATCGGGGCGCAGCGAGCTTCCGGCGAGTGCGGGTGCGTGCTCCAGCAACTGGCCTACCTGCGCCATCGGTTCCACACCGTCGGTGTTCAGCTTTTGCAGCTTGGCCACGTGTTCCAGGATGGCGTTCAGGTCGTGCTGCATGCGCGGTTCTTCTTCCGCGGTCAACTCCAGGTTGGCCAGCGCGGCCACGTGTTGCACATCTTCCAATGTGACGGAGGCGGATTCCGGGTGTGCGTTGTTCAGTGTCTCGCTCATTGCTTCTTTCTTGTTGGCCTTGCCGTGGTGCTTGCCGGGCCTGCTGTCGTGGATTGCTTTCGCGGTGCGGCAGCTTCGGGGTACACAAAAAGTATATCGGTGAGCGGCAGTCGGCTGACGGCCGAGAGTTCGCTGAGCAGTCGGCTGCGGATAAGCAGCATCTGCGCCTGCCATGTGGCGTCGGGCACGGTGACGGTGGCAAGACCGTCTTCATAGCCGGAGACGAAGGTGCGTTCGGCTATGGCGTGTCCGGCTGCCACGGGCCACGCCGCGCCCAGACGGTCGAGCGGCGACAACGCATCGAGTGAGCGTGCCAGCGAACTTCGCAGCAGATCGCGCATGGCCTGCATGGGACGGTTCTCCTTATGGCAAGGATAGTCGTAGAGCCATGGCAGGCTCTACGATGAAGCTGTGGCATCCTCGCGTAAGACTCTCCCTGTTAACCGTTCGCTCTTTCGCATGGGCGAGCGTGTGGCCGTTGCCGTAAGTGGCGGCGCTGACTCCACGGCGCTGCTGCTGGCTTTGCATGAGGCGGCCACGGAACTGGGCATCGGCGTTTCGGCAGCGCATCTGCACCACGAGATTCGTGGCGCGGAGGCGGACGGAGACCTGGACTTTCTGCGTGTGCTCTGCCAGCGGTTGGACATCCCTTTGCACGCAGACCATGCGGATATTCCCGCAGCCGCCAAAGAACATGGCGAGACGATTGAAGAAGCCGCGCGCAACGCTCGCATGGCCTTTTTCGACCGGCTGTTAGCTTCGGGCGTCGTGCAGGGCATTGCCACGGCACACACGCAGGACGACCAGGCCGAGACGGTCATGATGAAACTGATCCGTGGCGCATGGACCGAGGGGCTCGGCGGTATCTCGCCGGTGATGGAACGTGCTGTGGGGCGAATCCTGCGTCCGCTGTTGCCAGTCAGCCGTAAAGAGGTGGTGGAGTTTCTGGAGGCTCGCCAGCAGGGCTGGAGGGAGGATGCCACCAATGCGTCGGAGGCATATACTCGCAACCGTGTCCGCGCCCGTTTGATGCCGCTGCTGCGCGAGTTCAATCCGTCCATCGGCGCAACTCTGTCGGTCACTGCCCAGCTTGCCCGCGAGGAGCACGCCCACTGGCAGCCGGAGATTGCGCGCCTGTTGCAGCAACTGGCCCTGCCCGGGAAGCCTGTTCGTGGCGGTGGCCGTGCCGTGGCGACCTCGCCCGGAGAACAATCCCTGGCCTTTGAGCTGGAGCGGTTGCGGACGCTCGATCTGCCCACTCGACGCAGGCTGTTGCGCATGGCGGCAGAGCAGCTTGGCGTCCGCCTTGGCTCTGCGGAAACTCTGCGGATTCTATTGCTTGCGGGGTTAGCTCCGCCGGATACGCCGCCCGACCCCACGGTTCCGTCGCGTCCCAACAGCCGTTTGCAACTGGCAAATGGTTTGCGGGTTGAACGGTCGGTGCGTGAACTTCGTCTGCTCCGAACGTTCTCGGAAGAAGAGTAGAAACAAACGCCGGAAGTCGGAACCGTACAGGCTCTAAGCTTGCTTTTGAAGTTTGTTGCACGAACCCGCGACAAATTCGCGAAGGGTCTCCACTACAGTCATCTTTGGGGAGTAGAATTTAAGCGATTACGGCGTTGTGCCGCCGGTGCTTCCGAGAAGCTTTGTAGTCGTCACGTGCGTCTAATTCCCAGGCTGCGTGTCTGCAAACTCCGGGAGCCGGTTCGCAGATTTGCTTCTGCCAGCGTCGTGGCCGAGAGAGAAGGGATATCAACGTTGAATTCCACTGTAAAGACCGTCCTGATCTGGGTGCTGATGATTGCATGCCTGATCTCAGTCTGGCAATTCGTTTCGCGCAGTGCCGCCGGCGGTCATGATTCGGCTATCAGCCTGACACAGCTTCAGGACTACGCCGACAAGGGTAAGGTTGCCGATGTAACCGTGAATGGAACGGACGTTACCGGTCACTTTAAGGATTCGAAGGAATCGTTCCACACCACCATCCCGGCCAACTACCCTGACCTGTACAACAACCTTCACGAGAAGGGTGTGAACGTCACCATCAAGGACCAGACCAACTCCTTGTGGTTCGGCGCGCTCATCCAGTTCCTGCCCATGATTCTTATCCTGGGCGTCTTCCTGTTCTTCCTGCGCCAGATGCAGTCGGGCGGTAACAAGGCGCTGAGCTTCGGCAAGAGCCGCGCACGCCTTCTCAGCCTCCAGCAGAAGAAGGTTACGTTCAAGGACGTGGCAGGCGTGGATGAAGCCAAGGAAGAGTTGAAGGAGATCATCGAGTTCCTGCGCGAGGCGCAGAAGTTCCAGAAGCTCGGCGGACGCATCCCCAAGGGTGTGCTGCTCGTTGGACCTCCGGGAACCGGCAAGACCCTGCTAGCACGTGCTGTTGCGGGTGAGGCCAACGTGCCGTTCTTCTCTATCTCCGGTTCCGACTTTGTAGAGATGTTCGTGGGCGTGGGTGCATCGCGTGTACGCGACCTGTTCGAACAGGGCAAGAAGAACGCTCCATGCATCATCTTTATCGATGAAATCGACGCTGTTGGTCGTCACCGTGGCGCTGGTCTTGGCGGCGGTCACGACGAACGTGAACAGACACTGAACCAGTTGCTGGTAGAGATGGATGGCTTCGAATCGAACGAAGGCGTCATCCTGATCGCAGCGACGAACCGTCCTGACGTTCTCGATCCGGCGCTGCTGCGTCCCGGCCGTTTCGATCGCCGCGTGATCGTGGATCGTCCTGACATTCGTGGCCGCGAGGAAGTCCTCAAGGTCCACGCGAAGAAGGTTCCCATGGCTGAGGACGTGAACCTGAACGTTCTGGCTCGTGGCACACCGGGCTTCTCCGGTGCCGACCTGGCCAACATGGTGAACGAGGCTGCGCTGACGGCCGCTCGTCATAACCGCAAGGCCGTACACATGTATGACTTTGAGGTGGCCAAGGACAAGGTGCTGATGGGCGCCGAGCGTAAGAGCATGCTGCTCTCCGACGAGGAGAAGAAGGTGACCGCATACCACGAAGCGGGCCACGTTCTGGTTGCCGCCATGCGCGATCACTCCGATCCGCTGCACAAGGTCACCATCATTCCTCGCGGCATGGCGCTGGGCGTGACGATGCATCTTCCGCAGGAAGACAAGCACACCGTAACGCGCAATTATCTGGAATCGCAGCTTGCCATCTTTATGGGTGGACGCTGCGCCGAGGAGATCTTCCTTCACCAGATGACCACCGGCGCGGGCAACGATATTGAGCGTGCCACCGACCTTGCTCGCCGCATGGTCTGCGAGTATGGCATGAGCAAGATGGGCCCCATGACCTATGGCAAAAAGGAAGGCGGAGAGATCTTCCTGGGCCGCGAGATTCAGCAGCATCGCGACTTCTCCGACTCCACTGCCGAAGCGATTGACTCCGAAGTGCGTAAGTTCGTGGATGACGCTTACCGTTCGGCGTACACCATCCTCGATACGCACCACGACATCATGCATCGCATGAGCCAGCTTCTGCTGGAGCGTGAGACGCTGGATGCCGAGGAGATTCGCCTGATCATTGAAGGTAAGGAACTGCCGCCGATGAAGTCTGCGCTTGCCGCTGCCGATCCGGGATCGGGCGACACGCAGAAGGTTATCAAGCCGGAATCCGGTCGCGCACCGGGCTTCGGTGAAGGCCGCCCTTCTCCGGCATAAACACTGCGCGTATCAAGAACAAAGCCTACTCGTTTTGAGTGGGCTTTTTGCTGAGAGATTTATCTGTGAATCTTATGCAGCTAGGATCCGGTGCAATCAGGCCCGGAGTCTCCGGGAAGAATATCCAGCGTTGTTCCACGCGGCATGGTTGGGCGGAACGCAGACAATGCCTGCATAATCTCGACCATGTTGCTGTCTCGTGTTGCATACATCATGGTGCGGCGGTTGGCTGGCCCCATCCGCATATCGTCTTCGCAGAGTTTCGCCACGGGACGCCACTCGTCCGGTGCTTGAATCCACTCCGGATACACCATCACAAGGCCCACATGATGACGATGTGCTGTCTCTGCATAGTATTGCGGTGTTCTCTGCTCCCTGGAGACACGGAACACTTCGTAGGAACCGAGCGCAGCAAAGTCCAGCACGTACTGGTCGGGCGAACGATGGTCGGCCACCATTCCCATGTCGTTGATGGCCACCGGGCCGTGGTAGAAGTCATGCGTAAAGCGGGCCATCTGTCCCTGCTGGCGATAGATGGATTGCGCGCTGTTCGGCGTGCACAGGAAAGCATTGAAATACACCCACGCAAGGGAGCACAGTGCAGCAGCAAGCATGGCAGGTTGAGGTCTTGGATTGTTCAGCGCTCTCTCTGTGCTTGTATCTGCGTGTGCAGCCCATTGTCCAGCATAAGCAGCTACAAGAATCGGCAGCACAAAGCCGATGATGTACACCTCGTATCGATAGCTCCAACCGAAGGGACCGAAGAGTAATTGCACCATGCTCGCGCAGAAGACGGCCAGCAGGGTAAGCGCTGCACGAAGATTGCGGCGCATGCGGATTGCCAGCAATAGAACGATGATTGCAAGTATGAGGATTACGCCGCGTTCGGGTTGAAGAAATGCGTCACGAAGCGCATTTTGGGCCACCAGAAACAGATGAGCCACTTTGCTTTCATCTCCACTGCCGGTGATCGTCGCACCCTTCACCAGCACAGAGAGCGGCAGCAGAGGCAGGCCAAGATGATGCAGGAAAAGACTGAACAGAACCACCGGCAGCAGCGATGCTATAAGCACCGCGGCTGCCTGGCGAAGATAGCGATATACACAAAGTGTTGCCACAACGGCCAGCGTTACCAGCAATCCTTCATAGCGCACGGCAGGTAGTAATGCAGCACTTGCCATGCACCATAACGGAATGCGTTCTCCTTCTAGGGCAAACACAACCAGCCAGCCGCATGCTATGCATAGCAGCAATTCCAGAACATGTTCCAGCCCCATGAATGTCAGCCCGAACAGATTGGTGCTCAGCAGCATGAGTGCTGCGGTCAGCCACACCATGCCTCGTTGCGATAGCGTGATCTTCTTTGGTGGATAGCAACGATCGAGCAGTGCGCCAAAAAGATACGCCACCATCGCGCCGAAGACGAAGTTGAAGATCAGCGGAACGAAATCGTAGAAGCGTGTACCTGCAAACGGCAGCAGCAAAAACGGCCACAGAATGCTGGACGCGCTGCTGGCAGGTTCGCCTGCGTTGATGCCGTACAGACCATGCCGCATGCGTTCCGCAAGGGCGAGATGAATGTATGGATCATCGAGTGCGTAGGTGAAATGAAACTGCGTGTCGCGACAGATCTGCCATAACTGCACAATCGCTATGGCGAGGTATGTAAGTGTAGCAACGGCCGCGGCGCTGACAGGGGACGGGAGATTCAGCCGCCTGCGAGTGGACATAGCGCCTCCACAAAAACGAATTGCCCAAGTGTATCGCAGCGAGTGGGTAGAGCCCGTTTGAACAAAAAACAAGGCCCATGTTTTTGCATGGCTCTTGCGTAATCTTTCGCAATACGCGAATGCAGTGTTAACCGGATGGATCTTGCTGATTCGCGTGTTTATTTTGCCGTGAAGGGTTGTTCGATAACCAGCGTTCTGGGCGGATAGCAGGCAGCGTGGTCGCATGCCTGGTAGTGCAGCATTGCCTTCAAAGTGTGCTGTCCCGGCCTGGCTGTCAGGTGTGCTGTGAGGATCACATCGCCCTGGTAGACATCGAGTTTCTGATTCGGTTCAAACGCAAACGAAAACGGAGTGCCCACAGGGAAGTCCACATCTTTTACGCTGGTATCCGGAGTTTCTATGACTGCGATCTTTGTGGGGATCAGCATATCGCTCTTGGGTGTATGCGAATTGATGTGGAACTGCGGTTCAATGCGCAGATGCAGCTTCACGGTTGCAGGTGTATTCGCTGCAATGGATTGACCTTCTGCAACGAACCGCACGTGCTGATCCTTCGCTGCTGTTTGTCCAATGTTCAGGCTCTGCGCATGCAAGCTGCCGTGGCAATAAACGATGAACAGCAGACCGCTAAGTGCTGTGACAAGGCGCAGTGCATTCAATCCGGTCGTAATGTTTCGCATCTTCATGGTTCAAGAGCCTTCCAATACTGTGATGCGTCGCCGCGTGTAAATAGGTTCGTTACCTCGTTTCTGTCGTTACTCCCGTTTTAAAAACGAAAGCGACGAAAAACGAGAGCGACGTGAAAAACGAAAACAAGGTAACAGAGTTCGGATCGGCATCTTTAGAGATGTTTAGTTCTCCGCGACAATCTTCTGGATGTTGGCTTCGGCTTCTTCCTTGGGTGCAAGGCCGATGGCCTGGGCTACGATCTTGCCGTTGCGGTCGATGAAGAAGGTTGCTGGCAGAACATCCAGCCCGCCGTATAGTTCGCTCACCTTCGAATCGCTCATCAGGATGGTGTAATGAACGCCGGTATTTTCAAGCACCTTCTTGATCTGTGCCTGGATCTCAGGTGTTTTGGCGTCTTCATCTTCGTTAATGCCGATGACTTCAAGCCCTTGCGCGGCGTATTTTTTCTGGAACTCTTCAAACCACGGCATCTCCACCTTGCACGGTGTGCACCAAGTGGCCCAGAAGTTCAGCAGCACAGGCTTACCCTTGAAGTCCGCGAGCGAAATCTGTTTGCCGGTGTTGCTTGCGAGGGTAAAGTTGGCAGCCTGCTTGCCGCGCAGGTCGGATACCGATGAATCCATCGTTGCGGTAGCACCGGGCTTGTCCACGGTGATGGTCATGGGGTGATTCTGCGTTTCAGCGGCACGCCGGGTCTTCAGGTTGTGAACACCGGCCCATACCAGCGCTGCCACCACTATCGCAATCAAGCCACCCACAAGTGCGTTTCGCATCTCGAAGAAAATCCTCAGTTACTTAAGATGATCTATTCCAGTGTAGCGATGCAGTCGGAATTGCGCCGTGCGGGTTTGTGTTTTGCGGGCTGTTCGAGGTGGCTGCCGGTAGAATGGAAGGATAATTTCAGCGCTTGAGCTATGACAGGCTCTGGCGCATGGGAAAGCAAGTCACAGAACAACCATCATGCAACGCTGGTCGAAACTCTTTATTCCCACGCTCCGCGAAGCTCCCGCGGATGCCGAGGTGGCAAGCCACCAGATTCTGCTTCGTGCAGGCTACGTTCGTCAGCTTGGCGCTGGCATCTATAGCTATCTGCCGCTGGCCACACGCTCCATCAACAAGATCAACGCCATTGTGCGTGAGGAGATGGATAAGATTGCGCAGGAGTTTTTCCTGCCGGCGCTTAACCCGCGTGAAATCTGGGAAGAGAGCGGTCGCTGGACAGGTATGGGCGACAACATGTTCCGCCTGAAGGATCGCAAGGGTGCCGACCTCTGCCTGGGCATGACGCATGAAGAGATCATGACCTCCATCGCGCGCAACGAGATTCGCAGCTACAAGCAGTTGCCGCAGATCTGGTACCAGATTCAGACCAAGTTCCGCGACGAGCCGCGCCCCAAGAGCGGCCTGCTGCGCGTGCGCCAGTTCACCATGAAGGACGCGTATTCGTTCGACATTGACCAGGCCGGTCTTGATCACAGCTACGACCTGCATGATGCAGCTTACCGCCGTATCTTCACGCGTTGCGGTCTGGAGTTTGTTGGAGTTGAAGCGGACTCGGGCGCTATGGGCGGATCGCAGTCACAGGAGTTCATGGTCTACACCGAAGCCGGTGAGGACTGGATTGCTTCTGCACGCAACGAAGCGGGTGAAGTCGTTTATGCCGCGAATATCGAGAAAGCTACGTCGAAGCTCGCGCCTGTTGTTGATCTGGAAGCGACGGGAGATGGCAAACCAGAACAGGTTCATACGCCCGGACAGCGCACGATTGATGAAGTGGGCGCATTCCTGAAGGTGGAGAGAATTCACCAGATCAAGACCATGGCCATGATGGCCACGTGGCCCGCAGATGCAAAAGGTGTCGTGAAAACACGTTCGCTTGTGGTCTTTCTGCGCGGCGACCACCAGTTGAACGAGGCCAAGCTGGGCGCACTGGTTGCCGGTGCGGAGCTGCGTCCCATGGTGCCAGAGGAGATTGAAGCCACCTTCAATGCTCCTGCAGGGTACCTTGGACCGATTGGAGTCGTTGCAGCCAAGGCTGGTGACGACAAGGGAATCATGGTGGTTCTGGATGCTGCGTTGGAAGGGCGTACGAACCTGATCGCTGGTGCGAACAAAGAGGAGTATCACCTGCGCAATGTGACTCCGGGGCGTGACTTTACAGCGACCGTAATCACCGATGTGCGCAACATCAACGAAGGCGAAGCCGATCCGGTTGCAGGTATTGCGCTACGTCTGGGGAAAGCCGTGGAGATCGGCCACATCTTTAAGCTGGGCTATAAGTACAGCGAAAGCATGGGCGCGCGTGTTCTGGATAAGAACGGCAAGGAAACCACGCCGATCATGGGTTCGTATGGCATCGGCATCGAGCGCATCCTGACCGCTGCGATTGAGCAGTCGGCCGCGAAGAACGGCAAGAACGACAAGGGCGAATGGAGCTACGTTCTGCCCGCGTCGATTGCGCCGTTTGAAGTGGTGGTGACGGTGACGAAGCAGACGGACACAACGCTGGCAGAGGCTGGCGAGAAGATCGCTGCCGATCTGGAAGCGGCGGGCTTTGATGTTCTGCTGGATGACCGTGATGGTTCTGCTGGCGTGAAGTTTAAGGATGCTGATCTGATCGGCGTGCCGTATCGTGTGACCATCGGCAAGCGTTTGGTTGAGGGCTTTGTGGAAGTGGTGGACCGCCTGAAAGCAACGACGGAAGATGTCGCAGTTGCCGATGTGGTGGCGAAACTGAAGTCGCTGCGCGTGTAGTTTGTACGTCCAAGGAGTAGGATGCGATGGCGGTGCAAAGAGCCAGGCAGGAGGATGATTGGCCGTTAAGCTGAAGCTCGGAAGAAGACGCCACGATCAACAGGGCTATATCAGCCGCGGCGGACGCCCGCTCTGGAGGCGCGCACTCATGGTGCTTCTGGTGGCGGTGCTGGGATGCATTCTGCTGGGTGCAATCCTCTTCGGCTACTCCTACCACAGCTATCAGCGCGTGGTGGACGAGCGGTTGAGCAACGGTCCTTTGTTCGCTTCCACGGCACAGATTTATGCGGCTCCGCGCGAAGTGCGTCCGGGACAGGCTCTGTCGGCACAGGACATTGCGCAGGAATTGCACAGTGCGGGTTACAACATCAATCCGCAGCTTGGCACCTATCAGCTTTCGGGCAGTGTCATCACCATCAAGCCGGGATCGGGTTCGTATCACAACACCGACGGAGCCACCATTACCACCACGGGTGGTACGGTGCAGAGCATTGCTGCGGAGAACGGTGCGTCTCTGCGCGCATATGAGCTGGAGCCATTGCTCATTACCGGACTAAGTGAAGACAAGAACCGCATCAAGCGCCGCCTGGTCACCTATAACCAGATTCCCCGGCGCATGGTGGATGCGGTGACTTCCATTGAAGACCGCAAGTTCTTCGAGCACGGCGGCATTAACATGACTACGATGGTCGGCTGGGTCTACCACGATCTGGTCGGCGACCGTCGCGTGCGTGGTGGTGGTTCCACACTGACCATGCAGCTTGCCAAGCTGCTGTTTGTGCCGCCTAATCGCTCCAGTGCACTGGAATCGGCGAAGTACAAGTTTCGCCAGATTGTAGTGGCCTTCCAGCTTGAATCGCGCTTCAACAAGCAGCAGATTTTTGAGATCTACTCGAACGAAATCAACCTGGGACAGCGTGGATCGTTCGCCATCAACGGCTTTGGCGAAGCGGCACAGGCTTACTTCGGCAAGGACCTTCGTCAGATCGATGTAGCGCAGTGCGCTCTGCTGGCGGGCATGATTCAACGCCCGAATTACTTCAATCCATACCGCCATCCGGAACGCGCTCTGGAACGACGCAACATCGTTCTGCGTTCCATGGTGGAGACCGGCACGCTGACGCCTGCGGATGCGGAACGCGCCCAGGCCGAACCTATTCGGCTGGCGCAGCAGAATGTAGACGCAAGTGAAGCGCCGTACTTTGTCGACCTGGTACACGACCAGTTGCAGCAGCGTCTTGGCGATCAGTCGAGCGGCAGCAGCACGCTGCGCATCTACACCTCGCTCGATCCCGACTTGCAGAAGGCCGCGGCAGAAGCTGTCACGGTCGGCATGCAGAAGGTGGATGAGATCGTTCGTGCCAAACACAAGACCGAAACGAATTTCGCTCTGCCGCAGGTAGCCTTGGTTGCGTTGAACCCGCATACAGGGCAGGTGCTGGCGCTGGTGGGCGGACGCAACTATGGCGCATCGCAGTACAACCATGCTACGGCAAAGCGTCCAACCAGCTCCATCTTCAAGCCGTTTGTGTATGCGGCTGCGGAAGCGGGCGCGGTCAATGGTCAGCAGCTTACACAGTCTGTGGATGCGGAAGGTAACGTGAGCGGCAGTGGTACGTTCACCGCAGCTACACTTCTCAGTGATGTGCCCACAACGTTTACCTACGACAATGGTCGCCAGACCTATTCGCCGCGCAATTACGAAGGGCATTTTCACGGACAGGTGACGGCTGCCGAAGCGCTTGCGCTCTCGTTGAACAACGCCACGGTTTCTCTGGGCGAGAAGGTGGGCTTTGAGAATGTTGCCGCATTCGCACGCTCCGCAGGTATTACCGGAGCGAAAGGGACCCCGGCGGTTGCGCTCGGTTCGTACGATGCAACGCCTCTTGATATGGCTGGCGCTTACACCACCTTTGCCAATGGCGGCGTGCATCTGAATCCGTGGATGCTGGCCAGCGTACGCAACGACAAGGGTGATGTGGTGGCGGACTTCACGCCGCAGGCCAGCCAGGTAATGGACCCGAAGGCAGCGTACCTGACGCAGAATCTGTTGCAGGGTGTCATGGATTTTGGCTATGGCACCGCCGTTCGCAAGGCTGGATTCACTGCTCCGGCTGCGGGCAAGACGGGCACAGGACACGATGCATGGTTCGCTGCATACTCCTCGAACCTCATCTGCGTGGTGTGGGTGGGCAACGACGACTATACGGACGTGAAGCTCTCCGGCGCGATTGCTGCAGCGCCCATCTGGGCCGAGTTTATGAAGCGCGCTATCAAGCTGCCGCAGTACAGCGATATGAAGCCGTTTGCCGCACCGCCGGCGGGAATCAGCTACTACACCATCGATCGCAACAGTGGCCAGTTGGCCGATAGCACATGCCCCGAAAAAACAGTATCCATGGCCTTTCTGGATGGCTCGCAGCCGCACAATACCTGTAGCCGGATGGGCGATAGTGGGCTTATGGGCACGCTCTTCGGAGACAGCAGCGATACAGCCGGAACCAGTATGACCGGTGGCGGCTATAGCACCGGCACACCACAAAGCAATGGTAATCCTTCGCCGCCGCAGGAGCCTCCTGCGGCGGGTAGCAGGCCATCCGTTCCAGCTAACAACAATCCTGAAAGTCAGCAGCAGCAACAGCAGCATCGGAACGTCTTTCAGAAGATGTTTGGCCTGGGCAAACACAAAGACGATGGCAGCACTCCGCCGGAAGCTATCCCCCCGCCGAATAATCCACACTGAGCTTGATGTATCCGGAATGCAAGAGCAGACAGCGCTCCTTCATACCGAAGGAGCGCTGTCTGCTCTTGAAGGAAACTGTGTTCGAGTGTGGAGAGATAGTTAGTTAAGCTAACTATCTTTTATCAACCCGGGTTTCGTAGAACCTTGTGGCGATACATGGGCTTTACCGAAATCTCCTAAGGGTTTAGTTATCGTCGGCGAGGTATGCCTTTGAATTGAGCAGCGGACGTTCCAGCGACCGCGAAAAATCTGTAACCTCGTCCGGCTGTTTGCCGCTTTCCAGTGCCTTGGCGAACTCCGCACGCATGTTCTGCATCTTGGCTTCCAGGTCGTCGAGTGCGCTGAAGACGAGAGCTTCCGGCGTCATGGGTAGCTTGGGCGAACCGAATTCGTACTTGCCGTGATGCGACAGGATCATATGTTCCACAAGAATGCGCAGACGTTCCGGGAAGCCTGGAATGGCGCTGGTCTTCTCCTGCAACATGCGAATGACGATAGTGATGTGACCCAGAAGTTGGCCTTCCGTGGTGTAAGTAAAGCTGGACTTCCATGCCAGTTCGCGCACCTTGCCCATGTCGTGCAGGATGGCCGCGGTAACCAGCAGATCGGGATTAACCTCATTGGTATATTGCGGTGCCACGCGTCGGCACAGACGTGCCAGGAAAACCACATGCTCCAGCAGACCTCCGATCCATGCATGGTGCAGCACCTTGGCTGCGGGCGCGGAACGAAAGGCTGTACCAAGCTCTGCATCGTCCAGAAAGGCACGAACTAGCTTCTGTAACCAGTTGTTGGTAAAGCTGTCTACATAGCCGTTCAGCTCATTCCACAACTCGTCCACGTTGTATTGGGTTGCCGGTTGGAAGTCGACAATGTCGATCTCGTTTTCACTGGCGGGGCGCAGCTTCTGCACATTCATCTGGAAGCGGCCGTTGTAGCGTTCCACGCGTCCCATCGCTTTGACATAACAGCCTGCGGCACAAGTGGCAAAGGGTTCCTGAATCTCGTCCCACATGCGTGCGTCAAAGCTGCCCGTGCGATCGGTGAGAACCAGCGCGAGGTACTGCCCGTTACCGCCCTTCTTTTCGCGTGCGGAGATTTGCGATACCAGAAAAAACGAGGTAACGGCGGTGTTCTCGAACTTCGCCGAGTCAGTTACAAAAAAATCTTTCATCCTGCTCTAAGCATACTGTGCGAGCTACAAGAAAGGCATGCAGCAGAGCGCTCGTAGCAGCGCAAAAGATGCGATTCAAAACACACAAAGAGAAGAGCGGAATCGTGGTCGATTCCGCCCTTTGCAATTGGTTTTGTTGATGACTTACTGTTGCGGTTGGCTGCTCGGAGCGGGCGTGGCGTTATCGCCGGGCTTGGTCGGAGTTCCAGCGGCCGAGGTCTTGTCGGACTCCGACTTCTGCGGTCCATCGATCTGGTGCAGACGATCAGGCAGACCATTGTCCTGAAGCGGCGCTTGTGGCTGCGGGGTCATCTGTTGCAGACGCTCCTTGGGTTCACCCTTCTGACGTTTGGGTTTCTTCTTGTCCGCTGTGCTGCCGTTCAGGCCCAGAGCGCCGGATTGTACTGTCTTGCCCTGTTTTTCCTCGTCATCCGCGGCTTTCGGAGTGGCCTTCACCTTTTCCAGAACCTTGGCGTTCTGCGTGGCCACCTTCTTCTGCTTTACTTCCACGGCATGCGCGGAGTAACGCGTCTTGGGAGGACGTGCTTCCTTGGGCGCCTCGTAATCGTCTGGAGCGTTTGCCGAAACGGTGTTTATGTTCGGATCCTGTAGCGGGCTGATAGCTTGTCCCGGAGCGGCGGCGGAATTCGTCGTCGTTTCGGTGCTGTCCGATGGAGCTTCCGGCAACGCAGTACGCGGAGCCTGGCCAAAGCGGACCTTCTCACGCTTTACCTTCTTGGGTTTGCCGTTTTTATCCAGCTGCTGCGTGGCAGGCTGCATGGAGGCCATGGCCTGCGCGGTCTTGCGCTCGTCCATACGCTGTTTGGCTATCTGCTTTTTCTTGGGAGCCGGTGGAACGTATGCAGCGAAGACCGGCTTGCTCTCCTTGGAGCTTGCGCCGCTGTCGACAAAGCCCGGACGCACATCCAGATAGGCCTCCTCGCGCAGCTTGGTCAGATAGGCACGCAGAGCAGGCTGAATATCCTCCTGGTACTTTGCGTTCTGCACTTCGGTTTCAATCTGATCGAGCGGGGGTGTTCCCGCCTGCTGGTGCTCCGTAACCTTAAGGATCACGTAACCCTGGCGTGTGCGGATAGGTTCGGTGAACTCTCCCACCGGTAGGGAGAAGGTCTTGTCTTCCAGTACCTGCGCCAGCGCGCCATGCTTGAACTGGCCGAGATCGCCACCCTGCGTCGCGGTCGGGCCGCCGGATGTCTCTTTAGCGGTGGCGGCAAAGTCTGCGCCACCCTTCAGCTTGTCGTGGACGCCGTCGGCAATCTTTTTCGCTGTTTCAATCTGGGCATCGTCGGCGTTGGCGGCGACGGGCACCAGTATCTCCGAGAGGCGAACCTGCTCCGGCTGGGCAAAGTCGGCCTTGTGGGCCTCGTAGTAGGCGCGCAGTTCCGGGCCGGTGAGCTTGCCGCTCAGCGTGCGACCCACGTCGTCACGGATCACCTGGCTGGTGATGATGTTATTGCGGATGTTCGCCTTGAAATCCTCAAACGAAAGACCCTGCTGGCGTACTGCGGCTTCCAGTGCTTCCATGGACGGAATGTTGTTCTGTTTGCGGATATCGTCCATGCGGCGAATAACTTCCGCATCTGCGTTAATGCCGAGTTCCTTGCCCTTCGACAGCAGCAATTGCTGGTCAATCTGGTCGCGCAGCAGGTTCTTTTCGCGGTCTTCGGCCTCAGCCGGTGTCGCGTGGCTGGCTACCAGTTCCTGGCGAAGCTGCTGCTGGGAACGTTCCACGTCAGAACGCGAGATGATCTGGTCGTTCACGCGTACCACAATATCTTCGACCACCGTGGCATTCGGTGTAATGGAGGGCGTTGCGGGCAGGTTGAACTGTGGCTCCGGTGTCGCAACCTCCTGCGGCTGCTGGACGCCCGGCGACTGGTAACGAGGGCGCGGCATATTCTGCTGTTGCTGGGCCTGGCCCGCGGCAACAGCGGCATAGGAGAGAAGAACTCCGGCAAAGGTGCCGGCTCGGAACAGCCTGGTCAATTCGGTCATGCGTACCTGCAGGAAGACTTGGAGGCGGGCAAAATACCCACACCGCGTTGGACGAATAAGGACATGGCCCAGGTATCCGTCCACCACCCTCCCATTTTACTCGTCTTCTGGAGGACGGGAAGGGCGTGAGGTTCGTTTGAGCGAGATTCCGTCAGGAAGGGGACGGGTTCAGTGACATCGCGGTACTATATTCGTCATACTCTATGGGGTTCCCTGAAAAGGATCGCCCGGAATGACGCACCAAGCCGAGGTTTGAACGCTCCCATGTCGACACCCGCACGCCGCGCACTTGTATCCCTTTCATTGTTCTTTGCTACCTGCGCGGTTGGCGGTTCGGTGATGAACAGCCGCGTCAATGCCCAATCGGCTACGGATGAGTCTGTGGTGCGCGACAGCCTGCACCAGTTCACCGACGTGTATTCCGTGGTGCAGAATAACTTTGCCGACAAACTGGACCAGGAGCATGTAGACAAGATCATTTACGACGGCGCGATCCCCAACATGCTGCATGTGCTGGATCCGCATTCCACCTTCTACGACCCCAAGGCCTACAAGCAGATGCGCGAAGATCAGCAGGGCCGCTACTTTGGCGTGGGCATGCACATCCAGCCGCAGTTAGGTAAAGATGGCGTGCAACGCGTCATGGTCATCGATACCTTTGATAATTCGCCTGCGCAGAAGGCGGGCATTCGTCCGGGCGATGCGATCGTTTCCATCGACGACAAGAGTGCCGAAGGTATGGATTCGCTGATGGTCAGTAACCTGCTGAAGGGCGACCAGGGAACGCACGTGAAGGTGACCATGCTGCGCGAAGGTCAGGACAAGCCGATGGTCTTCGACGTGGTGCGTGATTCGATTCCGCGTCCGTCGGTTGACCTGGCGTATTTCATCCGCCCGGGTGTTGGCTACATCCACGTAAGCAGTTTCATGGAAACCACATCGCATGAGGTTGCCGATGCGTTGCACAAGTTCGGGCCCGAGATGACGGGGCTGGTGCTTGATCTGCGTGGCAACCCCGGCGGCTTGCTGAACGAGGCGGTCGCCATGAGCGATCAGTTTCTGCGCAAGGGCGACATCGTGGTCAGCCAGAAAGGACGCAGCTTCCAGGATGTGGTCTATCGCGCCAACCACGGCGAACAGGGCAAGCGTTTTCCTATCATCGTGCTGGTGAATCGCAATACAGCTTCGGCGGCTGAGATCGTCTCCGGCGCGTTGCAGGACCATGATCGCGCTTTGATCGTGGGTGAAACCACCTTTGGCAAAGGTCTGGTGCAGACTGTCTTTCAGGTGGCCGACAACACGGGCCTCGCGCTTACAACCTACCATTACTACACACCCAGCGGCCGCCTGATTCAGCGCGACTACAACGGCGTTTCGCTGTACGACTACTACTATGTACGCAAGGATGCAAAGCCCGCGGACAAGAGCAATCTTGAGGTGAAACAGACCGACAGTGGGCGCACCGTTTACGGTGGTGGTGGCATCACGCCCGATGAGAAGATCGAATCGCCGCGCGCCAACGCGCTTCAGGCTACGCTGCTCACGCACGGCGCCTTCTTTGACTTCATGAAGAAGTATCTGGCACACCGCACCATCACGAAAGATTTCGTCGTGGACGATGCGGTGATGAACGAATTCAAGAGCTACTTGAAGTCGGAGAAGATTGACTTCACCGATGCTGACATGAACACCAACCTCGTGTGGGTGAAGAGCAACATCAAGCGGCAGCTTTTCATCTCGCAGTTCGGAGCCACGGAAGGCTTCCGCGTTGCCATGAACGAAGACCCCGAGATCGCCAAGGCCCTCACCTTCATGCCGGAGGCCATCGCCCTGGAAGAGGGAAGTGCCCCCGGTCGCGAAGTGAAGACCGCAAGCATCCGGTCGAAATAGTGCAGATATCAACCTGAGCAGATACAACGGGCTTCAAGTAAAAACGGCGGGTTTTGCATATGCAAATCTGCCGTTCTACTTTGCCGCGACTCATACACACTGTCGCATGCACTCCGCATATAATCGATAACGAAGCGGGAGTAGTTCAGTGGCAGAACGTCAGCTTCCCAAGGTAGAAGAAAAAACCCAGTAAAATAAATGGTTTTCGATTGAATATGCCCTTACTGTCCACGTCGGAGGGCGGTATGGCGAATACCTATGCGGAGCGGGTCAATATCATCAAATACGTCAAGAGTGGTGGCAAGTGGCGCTTTGCTCCGGTACCGTCCAAACAATCTACTCGGATAGCTCCTTCGTCGTCCACCAGATAACGGACAATCTCGTGGACGAGCTGCGGGATCGATTGTTCATCCTTATGCACAGGCTGGAAAATTGTTGTTATGGCTAATTTCTCCTGAAACGGTTTCTTAACAGACTGAACCGCTTTTGGGGTGTGTTCATCGCTCTCATCGATCGTGGCGAAATCGGCTAACAGGTCAAGGTCAAGGCGAGTGCGCTTCTTGGACATGCGATCAAGAGCCTCATCCCACTGCATAACGGTGCCGTAACGCCGGGGTTCGGTCATTACTGCAAAGACATCGCACAAGGTGACGATTCGGACAGGTGTCGATATCCCCAACGCCGTAAGTTGGCGAGGATAGCCGCTCCCATCGAGCCGTTCGTGGTGGTCGCGGATCACAGTAAGCAGCAGTTCGTCCGTCTGGCCCGCTGCCATTAGCATGTCGTGACCGTGCTGTGCGTGTTCCTGCACCAGAGTCATCTCATCTGCGGTCAAGAGTGACGGCTTGCGCAGGATGGCAGCCGGAATCTTCAAATTTGCCGATATCGTGGAGCAGTCCGGCGCGCGTCAGGGCTGTTTGTTCGCCCAGAGGCATGTCCAGGAATTGGGTGAAGCGGGCGCAAAGCTTGGACACGAGGACGCAATGTAGATGAAGGATCGGATCATGCGCGCGCGCCAGTTTCATCCATTGGGCATCACGACGCGCTTCGCATTAAGAGGGGGCAAGCTCGGCTCCTCAACAGCGGGCCAAGAGCAAAAAACGCTTGCGGTGCGCCCCCGCAAACTGCCCTATGAACTCAAGGTCGGGGAGTTCGAAAGCCGTTAGTACGCGGCTCCTGTGATGGGGTGGACGCCCCGGCTGGATACCATTTTCTATCCGGCAGCGCGGCGGTCAATCCATTCAGGGGAGAAATTCATGCAGGTAAGAACCATTGGACTAGATATAGCAAAGAACGTCTTTCAAGCTCATGGAGCTGGCGCAAACGGCGAAGTGCTCTTTCGGAAGCAGTTGCGGCGAAACAAGGTCCTAGAGTTTCTAGCCACATGCCCTCCGTGCACCGTCGCGATGGAGGCTTGTAGTGGAGCTCATTACTGGGCGCGGGAGATCGGTGGCCTTGGTCATGTAGTCCGGTTGATTCCGCCAGCCTACGTCAAGCCGTTCGTGAAGCGGCAGAAGAACGATGTTGCCGACGCGGAAGCCATCTGAGAGGCCGTCCAACGGCCTTCGATGAGGTTTGTTGCAGCTAAGAGTGAAAGCACACAGGCGAGTGCGGTGGTGTTCCGAGCGAGGGATTTGCTGTTGCGCCAGCGAACCCAGATCATCAACGCGCTTCGGGGACATCTCTCGGAATTCGGGATCATTGCTTCTCAAGGTACGGCCTATATCCCTCATCTCATTGCTCAGGTCAAAGATCCAAACAGTGCTCTGCCGGAAGCGGCCAGAGTCGTTCTAAATCTTCTCATCGAAACCTTGCAAGTACTGGAAACGAAGGTCAAGGCATTCGATACGGAGATCGCACGTCGAGCCCGCGAAGATGAGCAGGCGCGCCGACTCGCCACGATCCCTGGGATCGGTCCCGTCACTGCGACGGCGCTGGTGGCGTTGGCACCGGCGGCAACACAGTTCAGGCGCGGTCGAGATTTTGCAGCCTGGCTTGGACTGACACCGAAGGAGCATTCGAGTGGCGGCAAGCAAAAGATCGGTGCGACATCCAAGATGGGCGAACGAACGCTGCGAAGGCGCCTCATTCTTGGTGCATGCGCAGTCGTTCAGCACCACGGAAAGAAGGTCTCGAAAGAATCCTGGCTGGCAAAGATGCTGGCTCGGAAGCCCTGTATGCTCACCATCGTTGCGCTGGCTAATAAGATGTCGCGAGTGGTGTGGGCACTTCTGAGCAAGGGCGGGATCTATCAAGCTTCGGTCGGAGCGATGTTATAGCTTCACTCCGTACCGTTGATGCAGGGAAGGTCGAATGGATGGTATGGCGCACAGTCGATGAGGCGGGATCGGAAAGCCAGGTAAAGGTTCAGCGCGCAAAGCACGCTCCCTTGTTTTGGCTCCGGTCTGCGATTCCCATACGGGCCTGCGAAGAACGTTTCGCAATAGGGGCCGGACAGATGACAGCACCTCGTCTTATGCGCAGCACCGTCTAAAAGATTTCTCTTGCATGCCAGCGGGGCGTCCACAGATGTCTTTAACACTATAGTCTCTACTACTTTTGTTCCAGCCATAAACTTCGTCCTTTGTGAACCGTCCTGCCTAAATTGTTTAGATCGAAGTTTAGAAATTATTGATGGCTCAATAGGTAAATTCTCTCCAACATGTAACTTCTATGGTTACAAGGGGTTCTGGGTGACTGTTGTCTATTGCATTGCTTCACCAGGTTGTAGCAAAATTCCCGGTCGTAGCAATTCGCATATTTTGTGAGGTTTGGACGTGATAGCGAGTAAAGGATTTCCGGGTTCACAGAAGCATCAACGTTCTGTGCTATCAACGGTTATTATGTAATCTTCCTGCTTCGGTCGGACGTTATGAGTTTTTCCTGTTTACGGAGTATTGCTGCTGTCATAGCTCTGCCAACTTATTTTTATGAGGATTCCACGTTGAGTATTTCGAATCGGAATCGCCGTCATCTCTCTCTTCGCTTTATCGTCTTTTCCATCACAATCGCTCTACTGTTAACGGGGAGATTCGCAACGGTCTACGCACAGACTGCGCATCCCGGCGCCACCTTGACCGTGAACAGCACTGCCTTTACTACCCCCGCCGGCATAGCGGTGGATAAGAGCGGTAATGTTTTTGTCGCGAGTCAAAACGGCCAGACCGTGTACGAGATCGTAGCGGGCTCTAACGGAAACCCGCCAGGCGTGGTAAGCCCTACCTCCTCGGTAACGACGGTGTCCAGCGCTTTCAGTGCCATTTATGGCTTGGCGGTGGATGGAAGCGGCAACATCTTTGTCGCGGATAGTCCGGGGCCTAGTAATACTGGTTTCGTAAAGGAGATCTTGGCAGCAGATGGCTCGGTGAAAACCCTGACTACTGTCTCGCCCGGGTTTATCAGCGATGTGGCGGTGGATGGCAGCGGCAACATCTTTGTTGCGGGTTACGACGGTACTGCTGGTTCTCCCACCGGTTTCTTAAAGGAGATTGTGGCGGGAGGTGGCTCCATCAACACGGTGGTTAGTCTCCCCTCTGGTAGTGCCCTGGGCGTAGCTGTGGACGGGAGTGGCAATGTCTTTTTCATAGAGGGGGAGGGTGGCGGCTATGCGGTGAAGGAGATTGTGGCGGGCACAGGCGGAAATGCACCGGGGGGAGTGAGCGCGACCTCCACGGTGAACACACTGGCTAGCGGTTTCAGCCAACCCTTTGGTCTAGCGGTGGATGGCAGCGGGAATGTCTTTGTCGCAGATACCGTCAGCCATGTGGTGAGGGAGATTGTGGCGGGTGTTGGCGGAAACGTAGACGCCTCCATGTTATCAACGGTAGGCACTGGCTTCTCCGTACCCGAGGGATTGGCGTTTGATGGGAACGGAAACCTCTTTGTTACGGATTTCGGCAACAATGCGGTGTACGAAATTCTTCCGGGGAGCCAAAAGTTTCCCACGACCGCCGTGGGCAGTTCCAGCGCAGCGTTGACGATAAATTTCACCATTGATACCCCAGGAACGCTGGCCTCTACACCGTATGCAGTGCTCACGCAGGGAGCGCAAAATCTGGACTTCAAGGCTGCGGTGACGCAGGCATCAAACGCCTGTGTCGCCGGCAAAAACTACTCTGCTGGTGATATTTGCACGGTAGCCGTGACCTTCAATCCGACACTGCCCTACCTGCGGACGGGCTCAGTGCAGCTTATTGGCTCCGCGGGCATTCCAATCGCTTCCTTCCAATTGTCAGGCACGGGCACTGGACCGCAGATAGCCTTCCTGCCGGGCGTCATTGCAACGTTGGCCAGCAACGGTGCATTCAGCTCTCCTTATAGCGTAGCGGTGGATGGAAGCGGCAATGTCTTTGTCGCGGATACCTTCAATAATGTAGTGAAGGAGATTCAGGCCGACGGCAATGGAAACGTAAGTTCTAACTCCACGGCGATCACAGTGGGCAGCGGTTTCAGCACTCCCTATGGAGTGGCTGTGGATAGAAGCGGGAATGTCTTTGTCGCGGATACCAGCAACAGTGCGGTGATGGAGATCGTGGCGGGCACAGGCGGAAACCCGGCAGGTGCGGTAAGTTCCACTTCCACGGTGATCACACTGGCCAGCAGCTTTGGCTTCAGCGCGCCCTATGGCCTGGCGGTGGATAAGAACGGCAACTTGTTTGTCGCCGATTATGGCACTAGCGCAGTACATGAAATCCTGGCAGGTACTGGTGGAAATCAACCGGGGGTACTAAGTTCCACCTCCATCGTGAACACATTGGCCACTGGTTTCAGCGAGCCTATGCGCGTGGCGGTGGATGAACAGGGCAACGTCTTCGTCTCGGATCTAGCGACTAATTTGGTGTACGAGATCGTAGCGGGCACCACGGGGCCAGTGGATGTCTCCACTTTGCCCACAGTAGGCAGCGGCTTCAGCAGTCCCTCTGGTCTGGCAGTGGATGGTAACGGCGATGTCTACGTCACCGATTACACGGGTCTTGCCGGTTCGGTGAAAAAGATTGTGGCGGATAGCAATGGAAACGTGAGTTCTGCCTCTACGGTGATCACCGTAGGCACCGGAGTCGACTTCGATTTTCCCTTTGGCTTAGCGTTGGATGGGCGCGGCAACATTCTGGTCGCGGATACCAGCAGCTCAACGGTGAAAGAGATCGTAGTCAGCACTCCTTTTCCCTTAACCTTTGCTACGACTGCGGTGGGGAGCACAAGCTCCGATAGTCCGCAGACGGTGACATTACAGAACATTGGTAATGCTCCGTTGAGCTTCCTGGTTCCTTCTACGGGACTGAATCCGAATATCTCTCCTACCAGCTTTACGCTAAACAGCGCCACCAGCGGCACCTGTGCGCAGATCAGCAGCAGCAGTTCGGCTGTAAATCTGGCGGCCCAGGCCAGCTGCGCGCTACCGATCAGCTTCACGCCAACTGTTGCCGGCCCAATCAGCGGTTCACTGGTCTTGACCGATACCAATCTGAACGCTAACCCCAGCACGACGCAGACTATTCCGCTGTCGGGCATAGCTATTCAGATCGCGATATCGCCGTCCACCCTTCCGGAAGGGATTGTAGGCGTTAGCTACGGCCCGCTCACAGTAAGCGCCACTGGTGGGACTTCTCCGTACACGTATTCCGTGTCTATGGGTTCACTGCCACCCGGAGTGAATTTCAATACGGCTACGGGAGTCATCTCCGGTACACCGACGACAGCGGGTAACTATAGCTTCACGATGACAGCCACTGATGCCAATGGTTTCGCCGGAAGTCAGAGCTACGCCGTAACGGTGGCTGCTCCGATTACGATTACCCCGACGACTCTGCCAGCAGGGACGGTTGGCACAGCCTACATCCAGACAATCACGGCTAACGGAGGTATTGCGCCCTTTACCTATACGGTCAGCACAGGAACACTGCCCACCGGGTTGACTCTGAACGCTACGACCGGCGTGATCTCCGGTACACCGACGACAGCGGGCAACTATAGCTTCACGATGACAGCCACTGATGCCAATGGTTTCGCCGGAAGTCAGAGCTACGCCGTAACGGTGGCTGCTCCGATAACGATTACCCCGGCGACTTTGCCAGCGGGAACGGTTGGCACAACCTACAGCCAGACAATCACGGCTAACGGAGGTATTGCGCCCTTTACCTATACGGTCAGCACAGGAACACTGCCCTCCGGGTTGACCCTGAACTCTACGACCGGCGTGATCACCGGCACACCAACGACAGC
>Ga0153956_1000275_pt1 | contig 62567 bp, 56 predicted proteins | sample TSFL040MetaG_FD_104704 | JGI IMG/M metagenome (GOLD analysis project Ga0153956, IMG submission 104704) | Attine ant fungus gardens microbial communities from Florida, USA - TSFL040 MetaG | ecosystem: Host-associated > Fungi > Mycelium > Unclassified | place: USA: Florida, Wekiwa Springs...
TAGCCGGCATTATTAGGAAAGGGCACGAACTGGGAGGCAATACTGCTGCCATTGAGCTTAACGGCCGGTACGTTGGTGGTTTCGCTGATAAGCGTGATGGCGTTGAATTTGTAGTCGGCGTAATAAAATGGAATGGGTTGTGGATTAGGATTGGGAACAGTTTCTAAAGAGCGGAAATAGGATTCTTTCACCCCCTGGCTTAAAGGTAACACTACTATTGACGATGGATCCGAAAAGGAGTCGATTGGCATTAAAGGGTCATAGGGATTATGGTATGTGTACTCTTGCGTAATCATACTCTCAATAATACATATTGGTGCATCACTACTTACAATACAAGCATTATTGATGATTGTGTCATATCCCTGATTAGCATTAAGGATGAAACGATAAATACCATCAAAATATATTTTATTATTATTAGTCATTGAAGTTATCTTAATCATCGAATAGGGATTATTTTTAAAGCGGACTAAAGGGTAAAATGAATTCCAATGACTTACTGGTAATAATTGTTCTAACAAACGGTCAGCACAACATGTAAGAGAAATTCCAGGTGGTGGGAGTGGCCAATATATAAAATCCCATAGATAGTCCATAAAAACAGATAACGGATTACAACAATTTGATTTTTTAATTCGAATTTTGGTCCCTGATAAATCTAATGAGGTACTGTCTCCACTTAGGCAATAAGCCTGTCCTCTGTTTAACACTAACGTAAATGGAATACCGGAAGGATGTCCAATCACCCTTTGTGTAGGTGTAATTTCCAATACAAGACTATCACAACTTGAGGTTAATGTATAATTTAAAGATCCTGGCAACAAGGGAGTGGCAAATCCAATATTACGCGGTCCATTTAAAATATATTCATTACCATAAGCCTGTTCATTTGCAGGATAAATTATGGTTCCTTCATCAGAATAATTAAATAAATGCGCATACTGTACATTAATATTTTCATCTGATGTAATATGGATACATTTATTATGTGGTGTATTAAACGGAGCATCTGATAACGCTGCTACCTCTACGGAATCAAGCTCTATTCTCAATAACTGTCCTGCTTGCAAGTAATAACTTTGATTGTTGCCGCTTGCAAAAAAATGAAACGTTATGTTCGCATTCGAGTTACCAGATATAGTAAATACATGAGCTTCTTTTATGGAAGATAAGGGAGATTGAAAATAGTGACTAAACCAAAAGTCCTTCCCTGCCTGGCGAAGCGGCGGAGCAACACTTTGTGCCTGCAATGTGTTTAAGATAAAAAAACTTATAAATAACAGGGCTGTTCTTTTCAAGATCAGGTACTTCATAATAGAAAGAGAGATAGACTACTAAAATAAAAAAATGTTATAAAAAATTAAAATTTGAGAATAAAACGATTATGTAACTATCCGCCACAAAAAAGTCCGCACGGCTATTGCCGTGCGGACTTTTTACATTTTTACAAACAGTTTTATTATTACTTTTTGCTGTGATAAATTTTATCGTCAAAAAATTCGGAAGTCGCCTGCAAAGGCGCATTGGCCATGCGTTCGTAGATACGGGAAATTTCGATCTGTTCTTTGTTTTCGTGTATTTCCTCCAGGCTGTCTGTGTGGCTGCTGAATTCATCCAATTTTTTATGCAGCTCTTCTTTCATGCTCACCGATATTTGGTTGGCACGACGCGCCATCACCACTATAGATTCGTACAGGTTACCTGTTCTGTCTTTAATAGCGATCACATCTTTCGTTTCTACAAGCGGGTTTACAGCCGCTAATGCTTTTTTATTCGTGCTCATTACGTAGTTTATTTATATTGTTTTTTACTTGTATATTCAGCTTTTCAGCTTCGGTTAAATATTTGGATTGAGGATAATTTGATTTCAATTCCGCAAAGGCGGAGGTGGCATTTCCATACCGTTCCTCTTGTTTTTCACGTACGCTCAGCTTTGCATAGTTGTAGTAAGAGCGTTGCGTCATGTACTGATAATAATCGGCATCTGCAGACTCGGGAAACTTAATGAGCATTTGCTGGTAAGCCACGCCGGCTGCTTTATATTGCCCAATGTTGTAATAGAGTTTCGCAGCGTCCGCATCTTTCTCTTCCAGCTTTTTTCTCATCTCCACAATAAGGCCGTTCGCTTCCGTCAGGCGTTTCGATTCAGGATGCTGGTTAATATAATTTTGCATCGCCTCCATCGCTTTTATGGTATTGGTTTGATCTAAAGAAGGTTTTGGAGATTCTAAAAACAGGCTGTAGGCATGCATATATTCCGCTTCATCGGCATCTTTACTGCTGGGAAAGTATTCAGTAAAATTTTTGAAATGGTAGGAAGATGCCAGATAATCTTTCATATAAAAAGAAGTATAGGCGTAGCGGTAATACAGTGCTTCAAAATCTTTGGTACCTTTCATCACAGGATACAAGCTGCCATATACAGCATTTGCTTTAACATATTGGCGCTTGTCGTAATATTCATTCGCTTTTTTAAGCTTATAGCTAATATCGTCGCTCTTCAGCACTTTTTCATATCCGTTGCAGGATGCTAGAATGGCTAAAACAAGAGCGTATAATATAAATTGTATGGAACGTATATTTTTCAAGGGCTGCAAAGGTAAAAAATTTTATGCATATTATATAAAATGAGTTTAAGACCATGTTAAGGTTCGAAACTTTTCATAGGTGAATCGTTTTTTATCAAATAGTTGATACATTTGGAGGTGTTAATTTCCCGGTTAAGTTATAAACAGTCCTGTTTATAAATCTTTCAATAAATTACAAATCAATTGGTTAAAATGTTACTTATCTGTGGATAAATAACTAATAATTAGATGGTGGAAAAATGTGGGGGATTATGTTATTTTGTGGAGAAATGTTAATATTTCTGTTTTTTCACAAATGATCAGTTTTCTCGGTGAATATGAAGTAACGCTGGATGCCAAAGGCAGGTTTTCACTGCCCGCAGGTTTTCGCAAGCAGCTGCCCGAAGGCACACTGGAAACATTTGTGATCAACAGAGGATTTGAAGACTGCCTTTCGTTACATCCTCTTAGCAGCTGGAATCTGCTGACTGAAAAAATCAACAGACTTAACGATTTCAATCCTAAAGTGAGAGAGTTTAAACGGCTTTTTCTCAACGGAGCCACGCAGGTGGAAGCAGACAGTGCAGGAAGAATTTTGCTTCCCAAACCTTTGCAGGATTATGCGCACATGAATAAAGACATCATCTTCTCCGCACAGGGAAATAAAATAGAACTGTGGGATAAAGAAACGTATCATAATTACATAAAGAACAAGGCTGTAAACTTTACAGATTTGGCTTCTGAGGTTTTCGGCGGTGATTTTATCAACCCTTTTGAAAACCTGGGTAATGGATAAACCCACTTTCTACCACACAACCGTGCTACTGCAGGAAGCAGTGGACGGGCTGGATGTAAGGGAGGAGGGTGTGTATGTGGACGCGACATTTGGTGGCGGGGGCCACAGCAGGGAGATCTTAAAAAGACTGAACGATAAAGGAAGGTTGATCGCTTTTGACCAGGATAAAGACGCGTGGCGCAATAAACCGGATGATGAAAGACTGATCGCCGTTCATGAAAACTTCCGGTATATGAAGCAGTTTCTGAAGCTGCATCAACATACATTGGTAGATGGTATTCTGGCGGATCTGGGCGTAAGCTCCTTTCAATTTGATACCGCGGAACGTGGCTTTTCTACAAGGTTTGAAGGTGTGCTGGATATGAGAATGGACAGAAGAACCACAGCTACGGCAGAAAAGATTTTAAAAGAATACAACGAACAACAACTTCATAAGCTCTTTGAACAATACGGTGAAGTACGCAACGCGAAGCAACTGGCCAGGCACATTGTCACCAACAGAAATAAAGGCGGGCTGAAAAGCATTGACACTTTCAAGGCAATGATAATGCCGGCGATAAAAGGACTGCCTAATAAATACTTAGCACAAGTGTTTCAGGCCTTGCGTATAGAAGTAAATGATGAGCTGGGTGCTTTAAAAGATTTTTTACAACAGGCGGGCCAGTGTTTAAAACCCGGAGGGCGATTAGCAATTATCACTTTTCATTCTCTGGAAGACCGTATTGTAAAACAGTTTATAAAAAAAGGAGATTGGGAGGAAAAGGAAACAGATCTTTTTGGCAATGAAAAAGAGAAATGGACTATGAAACCCGTGAATCCGAAACCCATTGAACCCTCTGAACAGGAACAGAAGCAAAACCCGCGCTCAAGAAGCGCAAGACTTAGAATAGGACAAAAATTATAAATGGAAGCGCAAGAAACCATACTACCAGAAGGAACGGAAAATATATCCGGGGCGCAAGAGCGTGTAAGGAGCGACTGGCGCAGCTTCCTTGACAAGCTTTCGTACAAAGGCATCGTACGCAACGTCCCGTTTCTGGCATTTCTGGTATTGCTGGCTGTTATCTACATCACCAACAACCAGCGCACGATAGAGATACAGAGAGAACTGAATAAAAACAACCAGGTGCTGAAGGAACTGCGCTGGAAATATATGGATATCAAATCCCAGCTGATGAACGCCGGTATGGAAACCGAAATCATCCGCAATTCATCTGTAATAGGCATGAAGCCCATGTTGTTTCCGGCTTATGAAGTGGTGATAGATACCGCACAGCAAAATAAAACAGTGAAAAATTGAACATTAAAAAAGACATACGGTTTCGGGTATATGTGGCATTCACATGTATATGTCTGTTGGGTTTGGCCATCCTGGTAAAGGCCGCCATGATACAAATGAAAGAAGGCAAGGAGTTGCGTGCCATGGCCAATCAAATGCTGACGCGTAATACAATATTACCTGCTGAACGCGGAAATATTTATACTGAAGACGGGCAACTTTTATGCTCTTCCATTCCCCAGTTTGATATTCATGTAGATTTTTCAGTGATCCAAAAGGACACATTTTATCGTTATGTAGATGATTTGGCAAAGGCGCTTTCTACTACATTCAATGATGGTTCTGCTGCGAATTACCGCAAAGAATTGGTGGACGCTTATAAAAAACAATCAAAATATTATACGCTCAAAAAAAATATCGCCTATTATGATTATCAGGCTATAAGAAGTTTTCCCGTTTTCAATAAAGGGCAAAGACGGGGTGGACTGATTGTAGAGTCCAAAACCAAACGCATCAATCCTTATGGCATGATGGCGTACCGCACCATTGGCTTGTACCGTGAAAATGCAAAAACTGTAGGATTGGAAGCCACCTGCGATTCCATACTGAGCGGAGATAACGGCTCCCGTATGGAGCGTAAAGCTACCGGTGGTGTATGGATGCCATTGGAAGGTTCTGAAATTGATCCCACAAACGGGCGTGACATAGTTACTACATTAGACATCAGCATACAAGAGGTGGCAGAGCATGCTTTATTAAGTGTATTGAAACAATATGAATGTCTTTACGGTACTGTAGTAGTAATGGAAGTGCCTACAGGAAAAGTAAGAGCAATGGTGAATCTCGGTCGTCAAAAAGATGGTAGCTACTGGGAAGATTTCAATTACGCAATGATTCCCACGGAGCCGGGTTCCACTTTTAAATTAGCCACGCTCACTTCTCTTTTGAATGACAACTATATCAACGTAGAAAATAACGTAAACTGCGAAGGCGGACAAAAGCGTTTTGCCAATCGCATCATGAACGATTCGCATCACGGACTTGGAGTGATGAAAATCCGTGAAGCGTATGCCCATTCTTCCAATGTGGCCATGGCATCTTTAGCAAGTCAATATTATGCAAGCAATCCCAAAAAATTCATAGCGCATCTTAAAAAATTACATCTTAACGAACGCACGCATATTGATCTTGCGGGTGAAAGAAGACCTTATATGATAGAGCCCGGCACCCGCGACTGGAGCGCCACCACACTGCCCTGGATGGCAACTGGCTACGGAGTGTTGATTACACCTCTTCATACGTGTATGCTTTACAATGCGGTAGCCAATAATGGCAAGATGATGAAGCCTTACCTCATCAGTGCTATTAAAGAATATGGCAGGGAAGTAAAAGTATGTAAGCCTACTGTTTTGGAAGAGCATATAGCCAGTCCGGATGCGATAAAACAACTACAGTCCTGTACAAGAGAAGTTGCTGTTTCCGGTACTGCAAAACATATTGTATCTCCTTTCTATCATATCTCCGGAAAAACCGGCACGGCACAAGTAGCTGATAAAGGTATTCCCTATTCAGCGGGTGTTTACCAGGGATCTTTCGTTGGTTATTTTCCTTCGGAAAGTCCGCGTTACACAGTATGTGTGGTCATTCGCACAAAGCCTCACTCCAGCGCCTACTATGGCGGAACGCTTGCCGCGCCTGTATTTCGCATGATAGCAGATAAGATATTCGCTAATGGGATGGGTATCTGGAATGGCCCGTTAGACAGCCTGTCAAAAAAATATTCCGACAATTTAGCGGTCGCTCATGCAGCTACCGGCAGCGCTTATGCCGCATTGTTTGGCGCATTAGGAAAACCGATACCAGCAGCTTCAAAAAATACACTTTCAAAAATTGCGATTGACAGCAACAACAATGTAAAAGTAATTAGCGCCAATATTAATTACGGGACGGTGCCTGATGTAAAAGGACTAGGATTAAAAGATGCCGTGTATTTATTAGAAAATGAAGGAATGAAAGTAACCATAGTAGGCCGCGGATTAATACAGGGACAATCAGTAGAACCCGGGACCAGAGTCATCAAAGGACAAAAAATAACATTGGTGTTAGGATAAAGCATGGCAATATTAAAAGACATATTAGCTGATGTACCCGTAAAACAAATCCTGGGTAATAACGCTGCGGAAGTAAATGCGCTTTGCATAGACAGCCGCAAGGTGATGGAAGATTGTGCGTTTATTGCCCTGAAAGGAACTGGTGTAGATGGTCATGCATTTATAGAAAAAGCTATTGCACAGGGCGCATCGGTGATTGTATGTGAAAGTCTTCCTGCTACAATAAATGAGCGTGTAACCTACCTGCAAGTGGTGGATAGCGCTATAGCAGCAGGTTTGATGGCATCTGCTTTTTACGGACATCCTTCTGAAAAAATGAAAGTGGTTGGCGTAACCGGTACGAATGGGAAGACCACAGTTGCCACATTGCTGTATCAGCTCTTTGAAAAATTAGGATATAAAACCGGACTGATTTCAACCGTTCAAAATCATATTCATGATACGGTCGTGACAGCCACACATACTACGCCGGATGCAATAAGTATTCAGTCGCTTTTGGCGAAAATGGCAGAAGCGGGTTGTAGCCATGTGTTTATGGAAGTAAGCTCTCACGCCGTGCATCAGCAACGTATTGCAGGCATTGCATTTGCCGGAGGCATTTTCACCAATATCACGCACGATCATCTCGATTATCATAAGACGTTTGATGAATACATCCGGGTGAAGAAAATGTTCTTTGATGGATTACCAAAGAACGCATTTGCGCTTACTAATATAGATGACAAGCGCGGTATGGTGATGTTGCAAAATACCCATGCAGATAAAAATACGTACAGCCTGCGCTCACCGGCTACCATCAAAGGAAAAGTATTGGAGAACAACCTGACAGGTTTGGTGATGATGGTGGATAATCAGGAAGCACACTTCAGGATGATAGGTACGTTTAATGCCTACAATCTATTAGCAGTGTATGGAGCAGCTACGCTTTTGGGTGAAGATAAAATGAATGTGCTGGCTGTGCTGAGCAATCTGCATGGCGCACCGGGTCGATTTGAGACTATTGTTTCACAACAAGAAAAGATATTGGCAATTGTAGATTATGCACATACGCCGGATGCATTGATAAATGTGTTGGCCACTATCAATCAGTTGCGGTCAAAAGGACAACAACTTATCACAGTAGTAGGCTGCGGTGGCGACCGTGATACGAGCAAACGCCCGATAATGGCGGAAGTAGCCGCAGAGCATAGTGATAAAGCCATCCTCACATCTGATAATCCACGGAATGAAAACCCGGAGGTGATTTTGAATGAGATGGAAGAAGGACTAAGACTGACACAAAAAAGAAAAACACTAAGAATAACAGACAGAAAAGAAGCTATAAAAACTGCATGTACTTTATCCAACGGTGAAGATATTATCCTCGTAGCTGGCAAAGGACATGAAACGTATCAGGAGATAAAAGGGGTGAAGCATCATTTTGATGACAGGGAAGTGATAAGGGAAATGTTTGAGTTGCTACACAAGTAGTTCTTGTTTCACACAAAGAGATGAAGAATACAAAGCCTATCAAGTCTTTGTATCAGGGTAAAATGTTATAACCGTTGTATGAAACTTGCTCAATAGTAAAACGAACGATGAATGGTGCCAACGCCGCTGAAGCTCAATAGTAATATGAATGCTCGGACAACTAAAAAAAACAAGGATTAAAAAATCATAAAGATACAATACCCATATTTTGCTGTACTATTTGTTTACATATCTGCGTGAAAATTTCGGACTGTTTGGTGCGGGGGTATTTTATTATATCACATTTCGTACAGCGCTTGCTATCATTCTTTCTCTTCTTATCACCACAGTATGGGGAAAGAGGTTGATCAATTTTTTGCAGCGCAAACAAATAGGTGAAACGGTACGCGACCTCGGTCTTGCAGGCGAACAACAGAAAAAAGGAACGCCTACCATGGGCGGGCTGATTATCATTGCAGCGATCCTCATTCCTACATTATTGTTTGCACGTATCGGCAATGTGTATATCATCCTGATGCTTGTAAGTACCGTATGGCTGGGGCTTGTGGGTTTTCTGGATGATTACATCAAAGTATTTAAAAAGAATAAAGAGGGGCTTGCGGGACGGTTTAAAATAATGGGGCAAGTGGGCTTAGGTATCATCATCGGGCTTACGATGTACTACAATCAGCATGTGGTAACGAGCCGTGAAGTGATAGAAGGTACGCCTACGATTTACAACCCTACGGAAGAGATTGTCTCTACACCGTTTAACAGAACAGATGAAAAAGGGAATGTGAGGAAATATGTGCAAATACGCACTTCCACCACAACCATTCCGTTTGTAAAAAATCATGAACTGAGTTATGCTGCCATAGCAAAATTCTTTTCAAAAGACAGAGATGTAGTGAAATGGCTCACACCTTTAATTTATGTGCTCTTTACCATTTTCATAATTACAGCGGTATCTAACGGTGCGAATATTACAGACGGTATAGATGGACTGGCGACAGGTACTTCAGCAATCATTGGCGTATGCCTGGGTGTGTTTGCATACGTATCGGGCAATTACATTTTTGCGGATTATCTGGGCATTATGAATATTCCCAACCTGGGTGAATTATCCATATTCATCGGTGCATTTGTAGGAGCTTGTGTGGGCTTTCTTTGGTACAATGCTTATCCGGCGCAGGTTTTCATGGGCGACACGGGCAGCCTTGCCATCGGTGGCATCATCGCATCGCTTGCATTGATTATGCGTAAAGAGTTACTCATACCCATCATTTGCGGAATATTTCTGGTGGAACTGTTATCAGTAATGATACAAGTAACCTACTTCAAACACACTAAAAAGAAATTCGGTGAAGGCAGACGCATCTTTCTGATGTCGCCGCTGCATCATCATTATCAAAAGAAAGGATACCACGAAAGTAAAATTGTAACCCGCTTCTGGATTATAGGAATTATCCTCGCCATCATGAGCATTGTAACCTTAAAGTTGAGATAGACGTGAACACAAATAATAAAAAACTGGTGATACTGGGTGCTGCGGAAAGTGGCATAGGTGCGGCTTTGCTGGGTAAACAGCAAGGATGGGAAGTTTTTGTGAGCGATGGTGGCAGCATTAATGAGAAGTATAAAAAGACATTGGATGGTGCGGATATTTCTTACGAAGAAGGCAGGCATTCTATAGATAAAATATTGGAGGCTCAGTGCATAGTAAAAAGTCCTGGCATACCGGATAAAGTGGAGATTGTAAAAAAAATTCGTGCAGCAAAAATTGAAATATGCAGTGAGATAGAATTTGGTTTCAGATATAAAGGCGATAGCAAGATAATAGCCATTACTGGCAGCAACGGTAAAAGCACCACCACAAAACTCACTTATCATATACTGAAAGAAGCTGGCTATGATGTAGCTATAGTAGGCAATATCGGATACAGCTTTGCAAGGCAGATAGTGGAAAGCCCAGTGGAATGGTATGTGATGGAAGTAAGTAGTTTTCAGCTGGATGATACATACATTTTTAAACCCGACGTGGCGGTATTATTGAACATTACACCTGACCACCTCGACCGATATGATTATGATTTTGAAAAATACATAGCATCAAAATTCAAAATAGCGGCGCAGCAAACCAACTCAGATTATTTTATAGTGAACATGGATGACGCGGTAATAGAAAAATACAGAAAGACACATTATTTACAACCCAAAACTTTATTCTTTACGATGAACGAATTACCACACAACGAAGAAGGCGCCTTTATCAGAGGCGAGGAAATGCACATCCATTTAGAAGGTGAGGAGACCAATATGTCTATTCACGATTTATCAGTAAAAGGAAAACACAATCAATACAACAGCATGGCAGCCGGCATTTCCGCACATATCGCGGGCATTCGCAAAGAAAAGATACGTGAAAGCTTTGCCACATTCGAAGGCTTGGAACATCGTTTGGAATTTGTAGCTACGATAAGAGGAGTCGATTTTATCAATGACAGCAAAGCTACCAATGTAAATTCTGTCTGGTTTGCTTTAGAAAGCATGAAACAGCCTACAGTTCTCATTTTAGGAGGATTGGACAAGGGAAATGATTATAGCGAGATCGAAGACCTGGTAAAAGAAAAAGTAAAAGCGATTGTTTGTTTGGGTGTTGATAATAGTCCGATCCACAAAGCTTTTGATGGCATAATAGAACATATTGCAGATACCTCCAGCGCGCAGGACGCCGTGAAAGCAGCCTACGCCCTGGCAGAAAAAGGAGATGCGGTGTTGCTGTCACCGGCTTGCGCCAGTTTTGATTTGTTCAGAAATTATGAGGAGCGTGGCAGACAATTTAAAATAGCCGTAAAAGAATTATAAAACAGAATGCGAGATGCAAGCTATAATAAGAAATACGAAAGGGGATAAAGTGATATGGGCGGTAGTAATACTACTGTCCATGATCAGCTTGCTGGCAGTGTATAGTTCTACGCAGTCACTGGCCTACCGTATGGATAAAAACGCTTCGTACTATCTTGTGAAACAATTGATGGTATTGGCTTTCGGTCTGCTGATCATCTATCTTATCCACCGGGTCAATTACCGGAAATTCGCCGGTATCGCGGTATTGCTTTATATACTAAGTATTCCTCTACTGTTATATACTTTATTTTTCGGCACTACACTCAATGAAGGCTCCCGCTGGATAAAGCTGCCCGTGATCAATCTTACTTTCCAAACCTCAGACATGGCAAAGCTTGCATTGTTCATGTTCTTAGCAAGAATATTAAGTGTAAAGCAACACGTGATCAAAGATTTCAAAAAAGGATTTTTAAAAGTATTAATACCGGTAATGCTGACGTGCGCGTTAATTGCCCCGGCCAATCTTTCCACCGCGTTAATGCTGGGTTTCACGTGTTCTATTTTGTTCTTCATTGGTCGTGTACAGGTAAAACACATTCTCATACTTGCAGTGGCAGGAGTCGTTTCCATAGCACTCATCTTTACCGTATCAAAGATCACGGGGAAAGGTCGTGCGGCAACATGGGAACAACGCGTTAAAAGTTTTGCAAGCGGAGAAAAGAAACCGGAAGATAAACACGGCGATGATTTTCAGGTAACGCAAGCAAAGATTGCCATTGCCAGCGGCGGTATCATGGGACAGGGTCCGGGGCATAGTCAGGCGAAAGACTATCTGCCGCATGGCTATTCCGATTTTATCTATGCCAACATCATTGCGGAATATGGATTAGTAGGAGGCGCTGCGGTGATCTTCCTTTATTTACTTTTCTTATGGCGCAGCATTCTAATCTTCAAGAGGTGTCCGTTTGCGTTCGGCGCTTTTCTCGCTGTGGGATTAAGTATTACACTCGTATTTCAGGCAATGCTGAATATGGCGGTGAATGTGCATCTCGTTCCCGTAACAGGATTAACGCTTCCATTGATAAGCATGGGTGGCTCATCGATATGGTTTACCAGCATAGCCATCGGTATTATCTTAAGTGTAAGCAAATATGTAGATGAAGAAGTGGCATTAAGTAAAAAGAAAAATACAATACCTAACAATAAAGAAATAACAAAATCAGTAGCTCAGGCTATACCTGCATAAACATGAAATCTTTACGCGTCATAATAGCCGGTGGTGGTACGGGAGGGCACATCTTCCCGGCGATAGCTATTGGTCATGCGTTGAAAGCGATGAACACGGAAAACCAACTGCTGTTTGTAGGTGCGAAAGGAAAAATGGAAATGACGAAAGTGCCATTGGAAGGATTTGAAATAATCGGATTGGATATAGCGGGCTTTAACAGAAGTAATTTATTGAAGAATATTTCACTGTCCTATAAAATGCTGAAAAGCTATTTCGCTGCACGGTATATTCTGAAAGAATTTAAACCTGATGTAGTGGTAGGCGTGGGTGGCTATGCAAGTTTTCCCATGCTGAATGCAGCGCAAAGCAAAGGCATTGCCACATTGATACAAGAGCAAAATTCTTACGCAGGTAAGAGCAATAAAATATTGGCGAAGAACGCAAAAGCGGTATGTGTGGCGTATGAAAATATGGAGCGTTTCTTCCCCGAAGAAAAAATCATCATTACCGGAAACCCAGTGCGAAAAAGCATTTCAGACAATGTGATCAGTAAGGAACAAGCCATGGCGTGGTTGGGTATGAACAATGCAAAAACCACTTTGTTGGTGATAGGTGGCAGCCTTGGTGCAAAAGCCATCAACGAAGCGATTGATAAGCATTTGGAAGAGCTGCTGAGTTGGAATGTGCAATTGCTTTGGCAAACCGGAACGCCTTATTACGAAACAGCAAAAGCACGTGCGGAAAAACATGAAGGAAAGGTAAAAGTGTTGGAGTTTATCCGTGAAATGGATTTCGCGTATGCCGCAAGTGATGTGGTGATTTCGAGAGCGGGTGCGTTGTCTATTGCAGAGTTGTGTATCGTGGCAAACCCTGTTGTCTTTGTGCCTTATCCGTTTGCGGCAGAAGACCACCAGACGAGTAATGCGATGGCATTGGTGAATAAAAATGCGGCGCTGATGGTGAGCAATGATAAAGTAATGGATGAACTGTTGCCCAAACTAAAAAGCCTGATAGACAATATAGAAATGCGTGAAATGATGAAAGAAAATCTGGAAGCATTAGCAATAAAAGATGCGGATAAAAGAATAGCAACTAAAATATTTGAAATAGCAGAGAAGAATTAAATGGCAAACTTGAGCAACATACAAAACGTGTACTTTATTGGCATTGGCGGCATTGGCATGAGCGCTATCGCCCGCTATTTCAATGAACACAACGTAACAGTGAAAGGTTATGACAGAACGGAAACAGACCTTACCCGAAAGTTGCAGCAGGAGGGAATTTCCATACATTTTGAAGACAATATAGAATTGTTAGACCAGGATGCACAACTGGTGGTTTATACACCTGCCATTCCGAAAGAACATAAAGAACTGAATTGGTATCGTGGCAATGGATATGAAGTGGTGAAACGCAGTGATGTGTTGCAATGGATTACTGAAGAATTATTCAGCATTACAGTAGCTGGTACACATGGCAAGACTACTGTTTCTACCATGATAGCCTTTCTGCTGCGCGAAACGCAATATGGTTGCAATGCATTTCTCGGCGGTATTTCCGTGAATTATGAAAACAATTATTGGGGCGATGAAAACAATACTGCCGTGATAGAAGCCGATGAATATGACAGGAGTTTTTTGAAGCTATATCCTGACATTGCCGTACTCACTTCTATGGATGCCGACCATTTGGATATTTATGGCACAGTGGAAGAAATGGAAAAAGCATTCATTCAATACACTAAAAATATAAAGCAGAGCGGTAGGCTTTTAGTAAAGCATGGACTGAAACATAGTAATGAATTTGAAGCAGATAATATAACTACCTACAGCTTGCAAAACAGCGCAGCAGATGCGTATGCAGCAAATATTATGCAGCGCAAAGGCAGTTATGTTTTCGACTATATGAGTAAAGAAGGTATGATACCGCATGTGGAGCTGAATATAGGCGGTATGCATAATGTGGAGAATATGATAGCGGCAATCACAGTGGCACAACAATTGAAAATAGATGCACATCAGATAAAAAATGCAGTGGCGAAATTTAAAGGTGTGAAGCGCAGGTTTGAATATGTAGTGAAGAATGATAAGGTAGTGTATATAGATGATTATGCGCATCATCCTGAAGAATTATCCGCATTGATAAACAGTGCAAAACGCTTGTTCCCGGATAAGAAATGTGTAGTTGCTTTTCAGCCCCATTTATTCACAAGGACGCGCGACTTGGCGGAAGGCTTTGCTCACAGTTTGGATGTAGCAGATGAAGTGTTGTTGTTAGATATCTATCCGGCGCGTGAGCTGCCTATGGAAGGTGTGACATCCCAAATGATAGCCGATAAGATGAGCAACCCGGCACACACCATCTTATCGAAAAAAGCCTTGTTAGACTATGTAAAACTCGCTCCTGTACAGCTTTTTATTACCGCAGGTGCCGGCGATATAGATAAATTAGTAAAACCCATAAAAGAAATTTTAGAAAACAAACAATGAATACGAAGCGCAAAATATCCATACGTAAAGTGCTGCAAGCTGTCTTCACCTTAGTGCTGACAATTGGCTGCATTGCTGCGATATTAAGCGCATCAAAAATGCAACAGGAGGAACGTGTAAAAAATATTTCGTTGCATGTGAAGAATGAAATGCAATATCAGTTTTTAGATAAGCAGTTGTTATTGTCATCTATAAAAAATGACAATCATTTGATAGCTAATAAAACAAGATTAGCAGCCATCAATCTGAAAAAAATAGAACAGGATGTATATAAAAACCCTTGGGTGGCTGAGGCGCAAGTGTATATAGACAATCAACGCAATATGCATATTTATGCTACTCAGCACACACCTGTCGCACGAATATTTTTCGAGAACGGACAAAGCTATTATCTCAATGACTCGCTGAAGCTTTTACCGGTGTCAGACAAATTCACCTATTATACAACGACAGTTACCAATGTGCCATGGTTCAATAATGACAGTATGAATAAAGTAGCACGTGCACAAATTGTATCACTGATTCGTACAGTAGCCAACGACAGTTTCTGGAATGCGCAGATAGAGCAGATAAGCATGACGCCGGATATGGAGTTCGAGATCTATCCGGTATTGGGTACACATAAAATTCTATTTGGCGATACGATAATGGCAAAAAGAAAATTTGAAAATGTATTTGCTTTTTATAAAAACATTCTGAATAAAATTGGTTGGGACAAATACCAAATCCTCGATGCACGTTATAAAGATCAAGTGATTGCTTCTCCTGCATTAGCTTGGAAAATGCCGCCAAAAGGCTTCATCAGCAATATGGATTGGGTAAAAACCATCATGGGAGACGAGCCTAAAACCAACAGCAATACTTCTTTGCAAATAACCACATCACAAGCTACAATCCCTTCAACGACGCAAACCGCAGCACCTGTAAAAACTACGACAACACTTATGAAAAATGCTACTGCAACTACACAAGCGAAGCCCAAAGAACAACCGAAACCAACTGCAATAAAAAAACAGGAACACAGTGTTGATCAACCGGGAACACAAACACAACAAAAAGCTAAGACAACAACGGACAAGAAAGAATCTTCACCACAAAAACCAAAGTACATTTTGAATTAAACAAACACTAATACCTACACAATATGTCTAAGAAAGAACAACCCATTATTATCGGACTTGACATCGGCACTACAAAAGTAGTAGCTATAGCCGGTCGCAAAAATGAATTTGGCAAGCTTGAAATTCTTGGTTTCGGGAAAGCCGAATCTGCAGGCGTAAGCCATGGCGTGGTCATGAACATTGAGCAATGCATCAAGTCTATCCAGCAGGCTATCGAAAAATGCGCGCAGTCCAATCCGCATCTTGAGCTGAAAGAAATGTATGTAGGCATTGCCGGACAGCACATTAAAAGCTTACAGACACGGGGCGATCGTGTGCGGGCTAATACAGATGGAGAGATCAACAAAGAGGATATCAATCAGCTCATCAGAGACCAATACAAAACTTACATTCCGGCAGGAGATCAGATCATAGATATTATTCCACAAGATTTTTCTGTAGATAATACGGCGAATGTTTTGGATCCCATAGGTATGAGCGGTGTAAAAGTGGGAGCCAATTTTCATATTATCACCGGCGACAGAAATGCGATCAGAAACATCAAACGTTGTGTAGATAAATCCGGTTTGATTACCCGTGATATTGTATTGCAACCTTTGGCCTCCGCCGCTGCGGTGATGAATGATGAAGACCTTGAAGCTGGTGTGGCTATTGTAGATATTGGTGGTGGCACTACCGATATGGCGGTTTTTTATGACGGTATTTTAAAACATACAGCTGTTATTCCTTATGCAGGAGTAAATATTACGAATGATATCAGAAACGGCTTGGGTGTATTACGCGCGCAGGCAGAGCAGATGAAAGTGCAGTTTGGCAAAGCCCTTGCCGATGAGGCAAACAACAATGCCTACATTACCATTCCGGGGTTACGCGGTTTGCCTCCTAAAGAAATTTCCGTCAAAAATCTGGCGCATATCATTCAGGCGCGTATGCAGGAAATACTGGATTATGTAGTGTATCATCTTAAGCAAATCAACCTGGATAAAAGACTTTACGGAGGTATCATTCTTACAGGTGGTGGTGCGCAATTGCAAAATATCATTCAGCTCACCGAGTATGTTACCGGTTTGGGCGCACGTCTTGGTTATCCTAATGAACATTTGGCCGGCGGACATGCGGAAGCGTTGATGAACCCGATGTATGCTACATGTATCGGACTCATCTTGCGCGGCTACCATGATTTTGAAAGCGGAAGACTGCGGTTTGTGGGAGAGGGAAACAGCATGCACATAGACGGCGAAAATATTTTCATGAAAATAGCCAGTGCAGAAACGAAAGAACCAACAACTAACGAAACACAAGAAGAACTGAATGAAAAACAAAAGAAACGTTCGGATAAAATGAAACAACTCTTCGACGGATTAAAAGGAAAATTTGTAAGCTTTTTTGAAGACGCAGAGGATCAGGAAATTGAATAGCATTAAATCTTTTAAAACTGTGACTACAACTACTTCCAATAACCAAAACACTCTTTTACTCCTTCTCTATTCCTGGAGGAGGAGCTAAGAGAGACTATTAAAAAAACAAGAATTTACTAACCATAACTTTTTTTACTAACCCATAAAAACAAAAAACAAACCGGTATGATACACTTTGAAATTCCCAAAAATCAATCTTCGATCATTAAAGTAATCGGCGTAGGCGGCGGTGGCGGAAATGCCGTCAATTACATGTACAGTCTTGGCATTGAAGGCGTGGACTTCGTGGTCTGCAATACAGATCAGCAAGCACTTACATTAAGTCCTGTACCTAATAAGATTCAACTCGGACCGCATTTGACACAAGGTCTTGGTGCAGGCGCTAATCCTGAAATCGGCAAGCAGGCAAGCGAGGAAAGTCTGGAAGACCTTACGAAAATCCTGAAGGTAAACACACGCATGGCTTTTATCACAGCCGGCATGGGCGGCGGCACGGGCACCGGCGGCGCTCCTGTATTATCTAAAATCTGCCGCGACTTAGACATTCTTACCGTAGGTATTGTTACGATGCCTTTTACTTACGAAGGTCGCAAACGTATGAAACAGGCACAGGAAGGAATTGATCGTCTGCGTGAACATGTAGATACGATCCTTATCATCTCAAACGATAAGCTGCGTCAGCAATTCGGCAACCTTCCTTTCACCCAGGCTTTCGCAAAAGCAGATGATATATTAGCAACGGCTGCTAAATGTATTACGGATGTGATCAACACTACTGGTCAGATCAATGTGGACTTTGCAGATGTATGCACTGTTATGAAAAATGGAGGCGTGGCCATTCTCGGAAGCGCGGAAGTAGGCGGCGAAAACAGAGCATTAAACGCGGTAGAACAAGCACTCAACTCTCCATTGCTGAACGACAGCGACATTCGTGGTGCAAAATGGATCCTGCTCAACATTACTTCCGCACCGGGAGAATTTGAACATACTATGGATGAAGCGGAAGAGATACAAGCTTATGTACAGCAGCAGGCGGGCGAAAACTGTGATGTGATTTTAGGTATGGGGCATGACCCGAATCTGGAAGATAAAATTGGCGTAACGGTGATCGCTACCGGCTTTACTCACAAAGAACTTCCCGTGGATGTGCCTATGAAAAAAGCAGAGTCGCAAAAAATACTGGTAAGTCTGAGCACCGATAAAGCACCCGAAAAAACGGAAACCACTACAACTGAAAAAAATACGGAAACACAGCAACCGGTCATGCAAGATCCGTTGGCACCCATACTGGTAGATCATAACACTACAATAACGCCGTTTTCCATTGATCCCAAACCGGCATTTCCTATTTTCTCTCCGGAGGTAAAATTTGAAAAAGAAAATGAAGCCAAATCCGAACCGTCATTTACCGCACAGGAAGATTTCAAACAAAAACTCAACGACATACAATTGGTTATCAAATCAGATGAAAATACCGGCAGCAACGATGATTATAAAATAGGAGAGCATTTTTTATCACAGGAGGAAATAGCTGAGAAAAAAGCGTTTGAAGAGCAAAAGAAAGCGCTGGAAGATCGTGCGGAACGCTTGCGTCGTATGAGCTTTAACATCAACAGCGGAGAAAGCACGGATGAAATGGAAAACGTGCCTGCCTATGTGCGCAAGAATATGAATATGGATAACAACATTGCCTCGGCAGATAAGTTTTACAGCAATTACAGCATCGGGCTGAATGATAATGCGGATGAATCTTCGCAAGCTTCCATTCAAACCATTAATACTTTTTTAGACGGCAAAAAACCGGACTAAACCCTTTCCCTTTTAGTGTTCATATTGTGTAAAACCCTTGTTTTCCAACAAGGGTTTTTTGAGCTTTAATCAGTAGCTTTAAGGAACAATCATTCTTTTTTATGCCCGACAAGAAGCACAAAAATTTTTTCGATCGTTTTTCAGCGAAAGTGACCAAAGTGACCGGCAAACCTGTAAGTTTCATTTCAGCGCTGGGCATTATTTTGGTCTGGGCAGTTACCGGTCCCATATTTCACTATTCCGATACGTGGCAATTAATCATCAACACCGGCACTACCATTGTTACCTTTCTGATGGTTTTCGTAATACAGCAATCGCAGAATAAAGACACAGAAGCCATACAGCTGAAGCTGAATGAACTGATAGCCGCATCAAGAACAGCCAGCAATCGCCTTGTAGATATAGAAGACCTTACAGAGGACGAACTGGATAACCTTAAGGATTTTTATATTTCATTGTCGGAAAGCTCCGCAAAGGAATCGGATATTTTTAAAACACATTCCATAGATGAAGCACAAAAAAATCACCGGATGAAAAAAATGTCTGAGAGTGTCAGAAACGAGCTTCAGAATCCGTCTTCTTCTCCCCTTCAATAAGCGAGCAACCGGCAATGCAATTTTTTAGCAAGCCCTTTGGCTCCTTTTTTCATTACCAGAGAATGATTCCAGCGGAGCAAGGGCGCGAGGATAAAATGAAACGTATTCATCCAGTTTTTTGTGGTCTGCACATTCCAGATACAGGTTATTAAAGCAGTGTCTTTTTCTTCTATGAAATGCCATTCGCCGGTTCCTACCAAATCTCCCGACGCAATGGCGCTAAGCAATTTGTTATGTTCAAATTGTGTAAGCTTCAGTTCAAAATGCAGCCGATAGCCCACCGGACTTTTCAATGTATAAGTGCGGATATTACCGATACTGTCCTTATCGCCGGGAAAAACAGTTTTTACTTCTTTCATATTTTTCCACCATTCATGCCAGGCAAGCGAATTGGCTATTACAGGGAAAACCGTATCTATACTGGTTTGCAGTTTCCAATGGCTTATAAAATGATATTCTTTTGCTTTTCCGTTTCCCCCGGCAAAAGTATCATTCACGCAAAAGAAAAAAGCTGTAAAAAAAATGAAACTATAAAATATAAAAAGGCGCTTTTGCATAAGAAACCATAAATATAAAGATGCGCGCAGGCAATAGAAAACAGAAGCCCTACTTTTGCGATGATGAAAGGAAAATACAGGCATCTTTTTTTCGATCTCGATCATACGCTTTGGGATTTTGACAGGAACTCTGAGAATGTGCTGAGAAAATTATATCATGATTTTTCATTGGCGGAAAAAGGAATGGAGGATATCAATTTGTTTTTGGAAAGATATACAACTCATAACGATCGTATGTGGGAGCGCTTCAGGAAAGGATATATAAAACGCGAAGAGCTGCGCTGGAAAAGAATGTGGCTCACATTGCTTGATTTTAAAATAGCCGATACGGAACTGGCGCATGAGATGAGCAAAACTTACCTGATGTGGTTGCCTTTACAAACTGGATTATTGCCCTATGCAAAAAACATACTGGACGAATGCGCAGGTAATTATGCATTGCACCTGATCACCAACGGTTTTGAAGAAACTCAATGGCAAAAGCTGCGTCACTCTGGTATCGATCATTATTTTACACACGTCATTACTTCCGAAAAAAGCAACAGCCTGAAACCACATAAAGAAATATTTGATTATGCTTTACAACTAACAGGAGCCCAGGCTGCAGAAAGCCTTATGCTGGGCGATGCATTGGATATAGATATTCTTGGCGCTCACAATGCGGGCTGGCATCAGCTTTATTACAATCCCAATCGCACAGGGCACAATAAAAAACCTACTTATGAAATCGCTTGCTGGAGCGAATTATTGGGAAAGTTTTAAAAAGCAATTACTCCAAAACCAGCTTCCCGTTTTGTACAACCTGTCCGTTTGCTGTCATCTTGTAGTAATAAATGCCTGAGGGAAGCGACCCTCGTTCAAAATTAAAATCTTGACCTGCCTCTGACGTTTTTTGCCAAACAGGCTGACCCAGCGTATTCATAACCGTGACCGTGACCGGATTACCGGTGGCACCCTTAATGTGAAAACTTGTTTTATCTTGAACAGGGTTGGGAAAGATGGTAAGCTTAGGAAGGAAATTATCTTGAAGATTAGTAGTGGGAGGAGGTGGGGGGGGGAGACCACGTTAACGGTACTACTCTTACATTATCTACATAATAGTATGATTTACCATAAGGATCTTCCGGTTTTATACGTACAGTATCTTGTAATGAATCAGGCAGAACAGCTCCCACAATTATATACCTGTAAGCTGAATCTGCGGTAAGCGTATCTGTTAAAGTCACCCAGTTTAGTGTGTCAGTAATAGGTCCGTAAGAGCTGTAATTTATTTGGGCTGTAAAGGGTAACACCTGCCACAAATTAGCGGTGTTAACAGATGGAGGATAGGTAAAAAAATACACACCCAAACCATCGCAACCTACATTACTATGTGTTTCTGCCAGAGAAACATCCATTGAAACCTGATAACTCACACCAACTGTAAGCGCACAAACTTCACTACTATTGCTACAACTTAAATTACTGCCTAAATACTCCTTAACCTCAGTGCCCCCGGAGAAGATCCAAAACCCCGCATAACCATTTCCCCCACTCGCCGATTGATAGCCAAAGTAATTAGACGGTACGTTTACCTGTCCCATATCACATAAATTGAAATAATCAGAGGTACCTAATGTTGGTTGAAACCAACTTGATAGTACTTGAACCTGGCTAAGGGCAGTTGGACAGGTAGTATACATTTCAAAGCTCGAATCCGGTACGAGGTTTTGTGCTTTTATTATAGTTACTGCAAATAGCAGGACTATAAAAAGAAGGTATTTTTTCATTATTAAACTGGATTTTATTAAAGTTATTAAAATTGTTAATAAAATATATTGTATTGTAAAAAAAAAATATATTTATAAATATTTAATAGTTGTAAATAGAAAGGGTATTTTGTAAAAACGGGGAAAGCCGAAAACCGGTCAAGAGTAGGCACAACACTATTTTCATGAAAAGACTATTGTTTATTGTAACTGTATTACTTACGTTCGGGTTGAACGCTAACTCACAAACTATCCAAATTACCAACAACATCAATTGCAGGGTTCTTGTTAGTTATAGGTGGATGGGAATTATTTCAGGTCAACCTGGTTGTAAGGATCTCGGTGGTGGAAATATAACGCTACTATGCTGCGGTACTACGGCAACAACAATGCCCGCACCCCCAACTACACTTGATTGTGAAGTATCAGTTATTGTAGATCCCGGTGGCGCCAATATCCAGATGAAGGTATTGGGTACCACAGGTACTTGCAGTGGCTGGCCGCAATTTGTAACCAGGCCTAATACTTGCTTAGGTGGCACAGTTAACTTGTCAAATATCACCAACCGGGACAGGCTTCTTGTTGAATATTTATCCTTAAGCAAGTATATAAAACATCAATTAAAAAGCCCTTTGTTGGGCTTTTTTAATTACAATAGGACATAACTTACTTCTTAAACAGCCTGAAAATATCCAGTCCGTTTGCATAAAGCATCAAGCCCAACAACAATACCAAACCTACAGTGGTAGCACGCTCCATCACTTTATCGCTTACTTTACGGCCGCTTAAAAGTTCAAAAAGCAGGAAGATCACGTAGCCGCCGTCCAAACCCGGAATGGGCAATAAGTTCATAAAGGCCAGAATGATGGATACAAAAGCGGTGAGTTGTAAGAATGTCTGCCAGCTGAATACGGGAGGAAACATTTGACCGAAACTTACAATACCTCCCAGGCTTTCCGAAGCTTTCACTTCTTTGGAGGTGAAGAGAAATTTGAACTGGTCCAGATAGGAAGCAAAGGTTTCAAAAGTAGTGGTAAATCCTTTGGCAATAGACTGAAAAAATCCGTATTTAATGGTTTCAAGCGCAAAATATTTTTCTGCATCAGCGCTGGGGCGAAAACCGAAAATGCCATCAGCAGGTAACAAGCCACGCATGGAAAGCAGCTGATGATTGCGCATGACAGTAAGTGTTACCTCCCGTCCTTTGTTTTTTTGCTTTTCATCTTCAAACTGATCGAAGAACGCCACAGGTTCATTGTTCAGCGCTATAATACTGTCCCCTTCTTTCAGTCCGATTTTATCTGCAGCGGTTCCTTTCGATACATCGCCTACGGTAAAAGGAGTGCGCACATCAATAAAACCACCTTTTTTCCGACCTTTGATAATGTTGCCAATTGTGCCTTCGGGAATAGTGATTGTAACAGGTTGTCCATTTCTCATCACTTCAAAAGTAGCTGCCTGCTGAAAGATAAATTCTTTCATTACTTCACTGAACCGTTCTATCTTTTTACCGCCTACACTTACTATTTTATCACCGTCTTTAAACCCTACTTTCTCAGCAAGTGAATCTGCTGCGATGCCGTATTTCATGTTTTGCACCGGTAAATATTGCTCACCCCAGATACCGAAGATGGCAATGTAGATGACGATAGCCACCAGAATATTCATAATGATGCCGCCCAGCATGATAAACAATCGCTGCCATGCTTTTTTGGAACGGTATTCCCAAGGTTGCGGGGGTAATGCCATTTGCTCTTTATCCATACTTTCATCTACCATGCCTGCAATCTTTACATAGCCGCCCAATGGAAACCAACCTAAGCCATATTCCGTATCGCCTTTCTTCTTTTTAAAAAGAGCGAAATTGAGCAAGCCTGGAAATGGAAATAGAAAATCGAAAAAGAGATAAAATTTTTCTACACGGGTTTTAAACAATCTTGCGAAAAAGAAATGTCCGAATTCGTGTAATAAGATCAGCAAAGAAAGTGCAGCCAATAATTGTAATGCCTGTATCCAACCTCCGGAAAGTAAAAGAAGTGTGTTTATATTCAATAACATTCTACTAATGTGTCAATGTAAAATTTTAATAAACGGAAAGCTGGCTTTTCTTCACCAGTTCCGCCGCCAGGATGCGCGCCTCATGATCCGATTTTTCATAATCATCTAACGAAGGTTTTTGTATAAATGCCACCTTTTCCACCACTTGTTCTATCATATCACTCATTTCCAAAAAGCCCACTTTGTTATGCAAAAAAGCATCTACCACTACTTCATTTGCCGCATTCATGATACATGGTACGTTGCCGCCTTTTTCCATCGCGTCTTTAGCGATTGCAAGATTACGGAAAGTTTTAGAATCGGGCGCGTCAAAATGAAGTTTCGGATAATCTTTAAAATTAAAGCGTTTAAAATCGTTCTTTATCCGTTGCGGAAAACCTAAAGCATATTGTATAGGAAGCTTCATATCGGGCAGTCCCATTTGCGCTTTCATAGAGCCGTCTTCAAACTGAACGAATGAATGCAGAATGGATTCACGGTGCACTATTACATCTATCTGTTCGTTAGTAAGCCCGAAAAGCCATTTCGCTTCTATCATTTCCAATCCCTTGTTCATAAGCGTAGCGCTGTCTATAGTGATCTTGGCGCCCATCGTCCAGTTAGGATGCTGTAAAGCATGTGAAGCTTTTACATTCACGAGGTAGTTGGGTTTTCTGCCGAAGAAAGGACCGCCGGAAGCTGTAAGAATAATTTTTTCTATAGATTTCGGATTCTCGCCTACCAAACATTGAAAAATAGCCGAATGTTCACTATCTACCGGTATGATGTTTACTTTCCGCTCGGCGGCTAATCGCATTACAAGATCACCCGCCACCACAAGCGTTTCTTTATTGGCGAGCGCTATTTGCTTTCCCGCGTCTATGGCTGCAAGCATAGAATGCAAACCCGCAAAACCCACAATGGCTCCCAAAACCATATCTACGGTATCCCACTGCACTACATCCATCAATGCCTGATGTCCTTTGAAAATTTTTACAGGCAAAGAGGATAACGCACTTTTCACAGTGTCGTATTTTCTCTCATCTGTAACTACAATCGCATTCGGCTTAAAGCGTTTTGCCTGTTCTATAAGCAGCTTATCATTGCCATGTGCGCTCAGTATTTCCACTTCAAAAAGTTCCGGGTGCGCTGCCACTACATCCAGCGCCTGTGTGCCGATAGAGCCTGTAGAACCTAATATTGCTAAACGTTTCATTGCCACTAAAAATTAATTGCCGATGCCGCCAAAGTTATAAAATAGTAAAGGCTTTTGGTAAAAGCAACTTCTTACATTCGTTAAGATTTTCTAACTAAACTATTACCTGATGATACAACCGGCAACTTTTGATTTTTTACAACAGCTTTCAAAACATAACAACAAAGAATGGTTTGACAAAAACCGGAAAAAATATGAAGCCGCAAAAAAAGATCATGAGCAGTTTGTAAATGAATTGCTACAGTTGATTTCGGAAAAAGAACCGGGATTTGAAGGACAAAAAGCGAAAGACTGCACTTTCCGGATTTTCAGAGACGTACGTTTCTCAAAAAATAAAGATCCTTATAAAAACAATTTCGGCGCGGTATTCGCCAAAGGCGGCAAGAAAACAACCGGCGCAGGATATTATGTGCATTTGGAACCAGGCAAAAGCTTTATTGGCGGCGGCATCTGGATGCCCGATGGTGAAACAATGAAAAAAATACGGCAGGAAATTGATTACAACTTTAACGCGTTTCAAAAAATAGTGGATGAAAAAAATTTCAAAAAGACCTTTGGAGAAGTGAAAGGAGAACGGCTGAAAAAAGCGCCGCAAGGTTATGCGGAAGAAAATCCGGCAATTGATTTTTTAAAATTAAAAAGTTTTACAGTAGGCGCTTCCGTCGGCGATAAAGAAGTGCTGGATAAGAATTTCAATTCAAAGATGCTGAAAATAATGGCGATTATGAAGCCGTTTATTGATTTTCTGAATCGTGCAGTGGAGTAAGTAACATTTTGGAATCGTTTAGCGTTTTATAAAGTATGAATCAAAAAGGGCTGATAACGATCGTTTGCATTTTTTTTATAGCCGTGCAATGTAATGCACAGCATTTTCTGGACGGTACCTGGACGGGTAATTATACCAAGACTTTTCTGAGTGTGCAGCCTAAAAAGGTAGTGGTCAATTTGCAGGTAGTTAATGATAGTTTCGTTGTGGGCTCTTCTCATCTTTATTACAACAATGAAAATAATTTTGAGCATTATACGATCCATGGTTTTTATGATGCGAAGGACAGCAGCATTTTCTTCAGCGAAGACAGCACTATTGCCGTACATTTAGGTTTTGCAGATGATAACTGTTTGGGAGATTACATCATGACGCTGAAAACATCTGATACGATGTTACGCTTTTCAGGTAAATGGAAAGATAATTCTTCTAAATTTTTGGGTTGTCCTACAACAGGTGTATGGCTTCAGAAACCGCTTCCCAAAAAGCCGGTGGCAAAGAAAAAAGATCAGAATCTGCAACGTATAGCCGATTTGCAAAAAACTGGTAGAATTGGATGCAGATGAAACGGATTCCATAAAAATAGAACTGCGGGACAATGCGCAGATAGACGGCGATATGGTATCAGTATATCTTAATGATGAACTTGTAGTGAGCAAGCAAAAACTCACATCAGCACCTATTATATTTTATATTTCCATACCCAAAGGTACCAGTATTTGCAACGTGAAGATGGCCGCGGAAAGCATGGGTTCCATACCGCCCTGCACCGCGCTTATGAATATTGTCACAAAGAAGAAAAGTTATGAGGTAAATCTTTCAAGCAGTATGAGTAATAACAGTGTCGTGCAATTTTTTGTGAAAGAATAAAGAAGCTAATTGCAGGTAACTATAAACTCAAACGGGCGCTGATCCTTCTTTTGGGAAGTTCTTTTTTCATACTTCAACGGATGGTGTTTTTTATTGTACACGTCCATAATTTCCGTTACGCGAACGCGTTGCTGAGGCGTATCTATCTTACTCACCAGCTTCAGCAAAGTTTCTACGTTTTCATCAAAATTCTTCTCCCATTTTTGTGCAGCTTTAGTAGTGAGCAAAAGCTCTCTGGATATAATTTTTTTCATACACGCTGTTTTTGGGGTATGTGATTTGAGAAAAATACAATTTATTTCAGCGTTTGAAATTGCGATAATAAAAATGTAAAAAACAGCGTAGAAACACCTGATTTTTTATAATCAGTAAAAATCTGTCAGATAAGGATAACGTTCTTCATAAAGCTGTTTTACTTTGTTGAGAATTGTATCGCGCAGCTGATCTAAATTCTGTCTTTCAATGGCAGATACAAACACGCAACTGCCGTTTGTAGTGTTTTCCCATCTGTTTTTTAATTGGCGCAACAGGTCTTCTTTCACATCCTGCGGCAGCCATTCATCAAATATTTGTTTTTCATAAAGATCCATTTTGTTGAATACCGTGATGACCGGCTTATCAAAAGCATGAAGTTCCGTCAGGGTCTTATTCACTGTATTCATCTGGTCTTCATAAGCCGGGTGAGAAATATCGACCACATGAAGCAGGCAGTCAGCTTCACGCACTTCATCTAATGTGCTTTTAAAACTTTCGATGAGATGATGCGGCAATTTGCGAATGAACCCAACAGTATCGCTCAGTAAAAACGGAGTTCTTTCATATACTACTTTTCGGGTGGTGGTGTCTAATGTGGCAAAGAGCTTATTTTCGGCAAATACTTCAGACTTGCTTAGGATATTCATCAAAGTGCTTTTGCCTACATTGGTATAGCCTACCAACGCTACACGAATGTATTCGCCACGCTCTTTTCTTTGAGTAAAAGACTGTTTGTCAATTTCCTGAAGTTTTTTGCGCAGCAATCCTATTTTATCTTTTACCAGCCTGCGGTCTGTTTCTATTTCCGTTTCACCGGGTCCCCGACTGCCGATGCCGCCACCTTGTCTTTCCAGGTGTTTCCACATACCGCGCAAGCGCGGAAGAATATATTGGTATTGTGCCAACTCAACTTGCACTTTAGCTTGCGCGGTTTTAGCGCGTCGTGCGAATATATCCAGGATAAGATCGCTGCGGTCTATCACTTTCACACCTACAGCGTCTGCGATATTTCCTATTTGCGCGCCGGTAAGCTCATCATCAAAAATTAAGAGGTCTATGCCTTTTGTATGAACATATTGTTTGATCTCTTCCAGTTTTCCCTTTCCTATAAATGTTTTACTATCGGGATGTGGTAGTTTCTGGATAAATGTTTTTTCTGTTTTTGCTCCTGCTGTCTCTGCCAGAAATGCCAGCTCTGTAAGGTATTCCATAAGCATCGGTTCCGTTTGCTCTTTATAAACCAAACCTACCAATACAGCACGTTCTGCTTTTTGTATAATGTTTTTATTTTCGATCAAAATCTATTTGTGTTTTTTTCTTTAATTCGACACCGTGGCTTATACTAATCGTTCCTGCTCTCTGAGCCAGCGTTCGGGTATCTCGTTGCTGCTTGCCATTATATAATCATGATACGAACAGGGCACATAATCTCCCTGTGGCAGTTGCATCCACCATCTGTTGGTACGTTTGCTCTTTAAGAAACTGATATCATTGCCCGTAAAGGTGACATGAAATTCATTGAATTCTTCTTTATCAGAAAGTTTAGATTCATTTTTCCGTATCAGGTAGCCGTCAATAAAATACCAGAGCATTTGTGCTATCAGCTTGGCGGTCATTTGATGCTGGTCTTTTTCTTGATCAAAACCATAAATACCCCAAGAAGTAAGCCGGGAGCTCATACCCGCATAGCGTGCGAGCGTGCATATTTCTTCCCCGTTCAATCCGTTGGGCGAGCCGTCGGTGTTGGCGGGCGCATCGCTGAAACGCACGATATTCATATCAATACTCATCAAATCGCTGGCTCTTAAAACAGGCTCTATGTCTTCTATATGTTCCCGCACTTTTCCCAAACGGAAAAAATCGAAGCGCAACTTATCCAAAGTTTCCAGCATTTTAGGATGCACATAATAACTTTGAAAACCTACGTGGCTGTAATGTTTTACAAAATTGGGCTCGCCGGTAAGCATATCCATCAGAAAACTCCTGTTGCTGATCAGCTCTTCTTCATTCAGGTCTATAAGCATATCCGCCACAGTAGCATTGATCACTTTATTTTGTTTTTTAAATGCCTCATATTGCTGTAAGGTAAGATCATGACTGCCGCCCAACACTACCGCTACTTTACCTGCTGCTGCTATTTCCTGCAACACCGTCCGCAAAGCGGCGCGTGTATCGCCTATGGTCGCACCTTCCAGAATATTGCCCATATCAGCCACCTTCACCTTAGGATGCCAGCTGTACATTTGGTAAAATTGTTTTCGAACAGCATCTGGAGCGTGAGAATATGCGGCGTTTTCATCCGCGCCTCTGGATTCGCCACAGCCTACAATAACAATATCCGCTTCTTCCCAGTCCGCGTTTTTAATGCTTGCCGATAACGTGAATGCATCCGGTTGGTGAGCATCGTACATATTCAATTCGCCTGTTTCCAAAAAATGGATGGGTGCGAAAAACTGTCTTAAATCTTGCATAGAATTCCAAATGTAGAGAGATGTGGGATAAGAGACAAGAGATAGGAGAAAAGAGATGAACATCTTTCTTTTTAACAACTAAAGATTTTGCAGGCTTTGATATTTTTATATTTTTGACGCTTAAGTAGTATTGCATAAATGTCTGCACCCAAAAAATCAAAACCATCCTATTTCTACGCTATTGTAGGCGTTTCTCTTGTATTGTTTTTGCTGGGCACTTTAGGCTGGCTTATCATCAATGGGCGCAGCCTTACCAAAGCATTTAAGGAAGATATAGAAATGCAGGTGGTTTTTCATGACAATACCCGCCCTGAAAAGATCGATGACATGAAGGCGATGCTGGATGCACAGAGCTTTATAAAAAGTACAAAAATCACGACCAAAGAAGAGGCAGCAAAAGAATTTAAAGAAGAATGGGGCGATGATTTTACTCAGCTTTTAGATTTCAACCCGCTTTATTCTTCCATAAAGCTGAACTTACACTCCGAATATGTAAACAGAGACAGCCTTGCAAAAGTGGAGAAGTTCTTGAAGCAAAGCAATATTGTGCGGGAAGTGGTGTACCCAAATACAGTGATCGAGAAAATGAATAGTAATTTCAGAAGGATCAGCATCATCCTGGGCGTTATTGCTGTTATTTTTATCATTATCGCTGTAGTGCTTATTGATAATACAGTTCGGCTTGCCATGTTCAGCAACCGTTTCCTTATTAAAACCATGCAAATGGTTGGCGCGACAAGACGTTTTATTTCACGGCCGTTTGAGCGCCGGGCCATCATTAACGGGCTTATCAGCGGCATCATTGCCGTAATAGGCTTGTGGCTGGTAATCTCTTTTGCCATTTCCCGCTTGCCGGAGCTGAATGCGCTTCACGATCCGCTGATGCTTACCATATTATTGGCAGGTATGATTCTGGTCGGCATTTTAATATCAGTAATAAGTACTCATCGGTCTGTTATAAAATATCTGAAAATGCACGTAGATGATCTTTATTAACTAACTTTATTTCTGAAATTTTTTTGTGATGACAACTTCTGCTAAAACTCCGACCAAAGCATCGGCAACTATGCCTTCCAAAACATCCGCTAAAAACACAACCGCAACCGCAACAATGCATCGCGGTAATCAGGTTTTCCTTTTTGATAAAACCAGTTATATGTGGATGCTGGCAGGACTTGCGCTTATACTAATTGGCATCGCCATGACAGCTGGCGGCAAAAGCCCTGATCCTCATAAATTTAACTATGACGAAATTTACAGTTTCAGAAGAATTACCTTAGCACCAATTATGATCATGATTGGTTTCGGACTGGAGTTTTTCGCCATTATGCGAAAACCGGAAGAAGAACTGTAACAAGACAATGCACAGAATATCACAATTTTTATTATTTGCAAATGCCGTTGTTATACGGCATTTTGTTGTTTTAAAAAGGATAAAAAATCATCATCTTTAGTATTTGCTTCAAAAGAAGTGTCATTTTATTTATTGATTATCAGCACATTATAACACTCAACTAAAAAAAGTTTAATTTTTTTTGGTTAGTTTATCAGACGCTTATACCTTTGCCGTCCCAAAAAACAGAAAAAATCCGTTTTGGGAAACGGCAAATATTGACAGTAATGAGACATTTAAGTTTTAAAACACAATCCGCTAACGAAAAAATCGTAAAACGCGAATGGTTTGTGGCAGATGCTACCAACCAAACATTAGGACGTATGTGCAGCAAAATAGCTACCGTGCTGCGTGGAAAACACAAAGCCTATTACACACCTCATTTTGACGCAGGCGATTATGTAATCGTAGTAAACTCGGGCAAAGTAGCGCTTACGGGCAATAAAATGGAAGATAAAGAATACCAGACTTTCTCTGGATATCCTGGTGGTCAGAAAAGCGAATCTGCCAAAAATTTATTGCACCGCCGTCCGAATGTGGTAATCGAACGTGCCGTAAAAGGTATGCTTCCTAAAAACCGTCTGGGACGTGCGATGGCGAAAAAATTATTTGTGTACGAAGGCGCAGAGCATCCGCACAAAGCGCAACAACCCAAAGAATTCAAATTTTAATTACAACAAACCTCTTTTTAAAGATAATGGAAAAACAAAAAAATGCTGTAGGTCGTCGTAAAGAAGCCGTTGCTCGCGTATATATGAGCAAAGGAAGCGGTAATATTACAGTAAACGGCAAAGAATATAAAGAGTATTTCTCATTAATGTATTTGCAAAATCAGGTAGAATTACCCTTAAAAACTATTGACGCTTCTTCTTCTTATGATATTGTGGTAAATGTACAGGGCGGCGGACCGAAAGGACAAGCAGAAGCCATCAAACTGGGCATTGCCCGTGCGCTGTGCGATATGAACGCTGAATTGCGTCCGGCATTGAAAAAAGAAGGATTGATGATGCGTGATCCAAGATCTGTAGAACGTAAGAAATTCGGTAAACGCAAAGCTCGTCGTAGCTTCCAGTTCTCTAAACGTTAATCCCTTTCTGGTTATTCATTTATTTTAAACAATAAGAAATTCTCATACATGGAAGATAATAAAAACTTACACCAGCAGCTTTTGGAAGCCGGTGTACACTTCGGTCACTTAAAGAAAAAATGGAATCCTAAAATGCTTCCATACATCTTTGCCGAAAAAAATGGTATCCATATCATTGATCTTAATAAAACTATCGAGGGATTGGACGAAGCAGCGGCAGCATTGAAATCTATTGCGAAAAGCGGTAAGAAGATCATGTTTGTAGCTACTAAAAAACAAGCGAAAGAAATAGTAGCTGAAGCGGCCGCTAAAATAAATATGCCTTTCGTTACAGAACGCTGGCTGGGTGGTATGCTTACCAACTTCCAAACCATCCGCAAAAGCGTGAAGAAAATGCAAAGCATCGAAAAAATGTTGGGCGACGGCACTATGGATAGCGTAACTAAAAAAGAACGCTTAACCCTGACACGCAGCAAAGATAAAATGGAAAAAGTGCTGGGTGGTATTGCCAATATGAGCCGCACTCCCGTTGCTCTGTTTATTGTGGATATCAGCCATGAACACATTGCGCTTGCAGAAGCAAAACGTTTGGGCATCACTACTTTCGCCATGGTAGATACCAACAGCGATCCTTCAAAAGTAGATTTCGCTATTCCTTCAAACGATGACGCTACAAAATCAATCGCCATCATTACCAACTATCTTACAGCCGCTATCATGGAAGGCTTACAGGAACGCAGCGAAGTGAAAGAAGAAGAAACTGAAGAAGTAGTGGAAAATGCACGCGGGCTGGATATGGAAGAAGAAGGCGGGGAAAAAGAAGAAGGAGCCAAACGCTCTCGCAGCCGTAGCGGCGCTACCGGTAGCAGAGGGGGCGGTGCTGGCCGTACCAATGGTGGCGGTGCCAGAAGACCGGCAGCTAATAAGCGCTAAGAATAAACTATCATTTTTCTCCTTTTCAATAAGGAAGTTCAAGACTATAAAAACAAGACGCACGCGAAAAGCGTGCGTCTTGTTTTTATAATGATTTTAAAATTGACCTCATTCTAAAATGCCTATCGATTCTATAATTTATATAAAACCGCTTTATGTTTTTTTATCTCGTAAACTTCAAGCACATCCTTTAATATAAAATCAACCGGCTGCCCTTTACGCATTGCCGGCTTAAACTTTGGACAGTTTTTTAAAACATTATACAATGCAAAGTAAATTTTCAGCTTTATATCCTTAGCTATCACGGGCTCTATAAATGCGGAAGAATTATCCGGTGCATCCCGCAATCCCAATTGATCTATAACATCTTGCACAGAACCCGTTAAATTAACGCTGCCCGTTTTCCCTTTGCCGCTAAATGTTTTAATGTCGCCACTTGCAGCTTTTAATGTATCAAAATCAAAGTAGGCTAATTTTCCATTCTTATCCACTACCAAAAACATTTTATTCAATGTGTACTTTCCATCCGGTAGCAGCTCTAATTCTTTTTTGATTCCATCAAAAATATATTTTGAAAGATCGCCCTTGAATTTTGGTTCTTTTAGGGTCGGTGTATCAAAGGAGGTATATATATTTCTACTGTTAATTGTTATAGGAGCAGGATTGAACTGACGCTTTTTGCCCGCAATAACTACACTGAATGTCTTAGAGAAAGTGAAGTAATTTTCATTAAATTTTAAAACCTTTTTATTATCCACTTGCCCGTTCATTACCTGGCTATACACATACAACCAACTGCAAATAAATACTATAGTAATAGCTAAAGTTTTCATAGTGCAACTCTGTCACTTGAATGTGTTTATTCCAATAATCTAATGGCGCATTAAAGTTTAATTGAAAAAAATAAATAATTCAACTTCTATCGTTAAAGTTTTCAATTATATACTAATCTGCGGCTGATATTAGCTTCCACATCCTTACGAAATTTGGGGCTTTGATATTAAATACCGAATTTTGCACCCTCAAATTATTAAACAATTAATAACTAAAAAGGAATTATAAAAATGAGTGTTACTATTTCAGCTTCAGAAATAAATAAACTGCGTCAGCAAACGGGCGCCGGTATGATGGATTGTCGCAAGGCTCTTACCGAAACGAACGGCGATTTTGAAGCCGCAATCGACTGGCTGCGTAAACAAGGACAAAAAGTGGCTGCCAAACGCAGCGACCGTGAAGCGAAAGAAGGCGTTGTAATAGCCCAAACTACAGCTGATAATAAAACAGGCATCGTTATATGCGTAAGCTGCGAAACAGATTTCGTTTCCAAAAACGCGGATTTTGTAGCTTTCACAAAAAGCATAGCCGACGCGGCAGTGGAAAACAATGTAAAATCCGTTGAAGAGCTTAATGAAGTTTCTGTAAATGGATCTAAAGTTGCGGATCTTATCAACGATAAACTTGCCGCTATCGGTGAAAAAATTGGCATCGTTCGTTTCGAAAGAGTGGAAGCGCCTTATGTGGCTGCTTACATTCACGGCGCCAATCGTATCGGTGTTTTGGTAGGTCTTTCCAAAGAAGCTCCTGAAGCAGGACGTGATGTTGCTATGCAAATTGCCGCCATGAATCCTGTGGCTGTAGATGCCGATAATGTAGCTCCTGAAGTGGTGGAACGCGAGCGCGCCATAGTAATGGATACTATGAAAAATGATCCTAAAATGGCTGGTAAACCAGAAGAAATGCTTTCAAAAATTGCTGAGGGTAAATTGAATACTTTCTTCAAAGAACAAACCTTGATGGCTCAACCGTTTGTAAAAGACGCCGGCAAGTCAGTTGCTGACTACCTGAAAAGCGAAGGAGATGTAAAAGTTACGGAATTCAAACGTGTGGCTTTAGGATAATTATTATCAAGTTTATATGGGCAAAAGCAGGCACTTAGTTGTCTGCTTTTGCCGTTTAAAAGATTGTATTAATAAGAACTTCGCACATCTATCACTTTCACCTGCAACTTGGTAACGCCGTTAAATTCATTTTCATCAATAGTGTAAACCATATCAAAAGCACCTCGCTCTATAACAGAAAACTTATCTGCCATATTAAACCCGATGCCGTCTATTACCGTCCCGTCTTTTTGATGTATAACAAATTTGATGTGCTGTTCTTTTACGATTCTTGAGTAACCTTGATAATCATATACCTTTCGGGTAATAAAAACAGGCCGCATATTGGAAGGTCCAAAAGGCTCAAATTGTTTGATGATGTTATAAAACGGCGGCTTAATATCTGCTATTCTTATTTCGGCATCTATCTCTATCTCTGGTATAAGCAAATGCGGGGGAATAGTTTGCGCCACTACATTTTCAAATTTTTTCGCAAATGCTTCCACACACTCCGGCAACATTGTCATTCCCGCGGCATAAAAATGACCTCCATAGTTTTCCAACAGATCGCGACATTCGTGAATGGCTTCATAAATATTAAAACCGCTAACCGAACGGGCGCTGCCGGAAACTTTCCCGTTTGATTTTGTAAGCACGATGGTAGGACGGTAATAATGATCGATCAGCCTCGAAGCTACGATGCCTACTACGCCTTTATGCCAGTCTTCTTTATAAAGAACAGTGGATTTTCTTTTTTGTAAAAAGACATCGCTACTTATTAATGCGAGAGCTTCTTCTGTAATGTTTTTATCAATTTCTTTCCGGTCGGTATTATCTGCTTGCAATTCTGCAGCCAGCGCTTCTATTTTCTCTTCTTCTTTTTCTATAAACAGCTGTACGGCTTTTCTCGCATCATCCATTCTCCCTGCCGCATTTACTCTGGGACCTATTACAAACACCAGATCCGATACGGTAAGCGTGCGTTGTGTGCCAGAATAATTTTTAAGAATTTTCAACGGCAACATCGGTTCTTCATTTACTTTCTTAATACCGTAAAAAGCCAGTATCCTGTTTTCATCGTCTATAGGTACAATATCTGCGGCAATACTTGTAGCCACTAAATCCAGAAAATCCAGTGGTTCTTTTTCAGAAAGATTCATTTGCTTAGCCAACGCGCATATAAGCTTAAAGCCAATACCGCACCCACTCAATTCTTTATAAGGATAGTTACAATCTGACTGTTTCGGATTAAGAATGGCATAAGCCGGAGGCAAAATCGTATCAGGTGTATGGTGATCGCATACAATTACATCAATGCCCAGTGTCTGTGCATAATGGATCAATTCCACAGATTTTATACCGCAATCCAATGTTATGATTAGTGTAAAACCGTTTGCATGCGCATAATCTATTCCTTTTTTTGAAACACCATAACCTTCATGATAACGGTGAGGAATATAAAAATCAATTTGTTCTTTATAATGCTTGCGAAGAAAAGAATAAACCACCGCTACCGAAGTAGTACCGTCCACATCATAATCGCCATATACCAATATGCGTTCATGCCATTGCATCGCTTCTATTATACGTTGCACAGCCTGTTGCATTCCTTTCATCAGAAAAGGATCGTGAAGATCTTCCAACTGCGGACGAAAAAATTTTTTTGCGCTGTCATAGTCTGTAATACCGCGCGTGGCCAGTAATTTGCATAATGCGGGATGTATCTTTAGGGCTTCAAGCAACTGTTGCTCATGCTTTTCATCCGCAAGCTTTAATGTCCATCGTTTCTGCTGTTTCTCACTCATATTCCATTTCTTAAAACCAACCTGTTCTTAATAATATATTCAATTCATTTTTTCTTTTTTCATACAAAGAGTACAACGAAATAAAGAATTTCTCTTTGCGTGAAATCCTTAGCTTTTCATAGCAACCTCATACTCATTCATCCACTCATCCATTTTCTTCTTAAAATCTTCACTTTTCATATTCTCAACAAAATCCCCCTCATGCATTATTTTTCCCAGCAACACGTCCTGATGTTTGATGCAGCTGATTGCCTGGCTGTAGGGCGCATGGCTGAACGACACCATTTCATATACTGAGTTGAACTGCTGTGGGTAAAGCCTTCCCAATTCCTTTTCTATTTTCTTTCTTTCTAAGAAATTCGGATCTGCCACCTTATCGCGCATTTCTACAAAATTCATCAATGCAAGATCTGCCACCGCATCGCCATTAGGCTTGCGGCTGTTATCATATTCCTTTAAGATCGTTTCCCAATCATCTCCATGCTGATCCAACAATCCGGCAAGAATAGTGCAGTCTTCAAAACCAGCGTTCATACCTTGCCCGTAAAAAGGGACTATGGCATGTGCAGCGTCGCCGATCAATGCGCTTTTATCTTTATAATGCCAGGGCTTTATATGTGTGGTAATGAGCGAAGAAGTAGGATTATTAAAAAAGTCGGCAGTGAGCGAAGGCATCATCTCCAGTGCATCACGAAAGTGGGTTTCAAAAAATGCTGTTACATCTTCTTTAGTTTGCAAAGTGGCAAAAGAATTTTCTCCTTCAAAAGGCAGAAATAATGTACAGGTAAAATTATAATCCGGATTTGGCAACGCTATCAGCATAAAATTATGCCTCGGCCAGATGTGCAATGCATTTTGCTCCATCAATGGCTTATGATCATTGCCCGGTGGAATATTCAGTTCTTTATAACCATGCTCCAGATAATCCTGCGCCGCATTCACGCGATCCAGAAAAGTATAACTATGTCGTAAAGCAGAAAACGCGCCATCGGCTCCAAACAATAAATCTGCCTCTACAATTTCTTCGCTTCCGTCTTCATTTTCAAGGTAGATTTTGTTCTGAGGCACATCCACTTTCGTACATCTCTTTTCAAAGACAATCTTCACACCTTTTGCTTCGGCAAACGTCATCAACTTTTTATTGAGTTCTCCCCGGCTTATGGAATAGATGGCTTCATTGTTCTTCCCATATTGCTGAAAAGTAGCTGTGCCATCCGGCTGATGCAAAGCACGACCGTACATAGGTATTGCCAGTGTTTCCATTTCTTCCCGAAGACCGGCAAGTTCCAGCGCTTTCCAGCCACGTGCGCTCATCGCGAGGTTGATGGAACGGCCGGCAGCGATTTTTGAAGAGCGCATATCCGGGCGGCGCTCATAGATTGTGACTTCATATCCTTTTTTACGAAGTATCACTGACAACAAAGAACCCACCAAACCTGCACCCAATATCGTTATTGAACGAGCCATTAAAATTGATTTTTAGGACTGCCAAAATACGGATAATTTTTGGGGGTATAAAGCGACTTTCAGCCGACAAATAAAATGTCATTTTACTTTTCGGTAAGATTTCGCTTTAGCAGGCGGTTGTTTGGTAGGAAATACGCCGACAATCCAAATTTCTTTCTTCAGGATTTTATAGATGATTAAATAGTTATACCAAACAATATTGCGATAGATATGATTTTTTGCAAGCAGAAAACGGCACTCAGGATGCACCTCTACAAATGGTAAAATGCTTTCTACTTTTTTTAATAAAACCGTTTAAAAATTTTTCGGCAACTCATGGTGAATAGGGTTCTGTATAATATCCGTACTGTTTCAGCACGTCAATGCGCGCTTGTGTTTTTATAACTATTTCGTAGCCTTGCTTTTCCACGTTGCTGCTTCGCGCTTAAATGCTGACCAGGAAATGGATTGCCCTTTTTCGGCAGCGTTGACTGCTTTTGCCATTTCTTTTTCGGATAAATAAGTATCCAGCTCATTTTTTTGTTTCACGTATTTGAGCGTGTTTAAATGTTCTATCAGCGGCAGCGAGGCTTTTGTTTCTTTTATTTCAAACGTATAGGTCATATAGTTTGTTTCTGTTTAATCAAAAGTAAGAAAAAACGAAATGTTGGTTATAGTAAGGTGCGCTTCAAATTTTCGTACCTATTCCTTCTCCATTCCTGACAAAGAGATGATGTATAACAATGAATCATTCTGTTTTTTCCAATCAATTATACCCTCATAACTCTCCATTTCCTCCAAATAAAATACTTTTACAAAACCGCTATCAACTGCCATTTTTACATTGGTCGTTTATTTGATAGAGGAGTGTAAATAATTTTCAGAGATGATCGGATATTATCTTATTGCCGGCGTTATGTTTCTCGTTGGGATGATCGTGAGCGGCAGATTGAAATCCAAATTTCAGCATTACGCTGAAGTGCCGCTGAGCAATGGCATGAGCGGAAAAGAAGTGGCGGAGAAAATGCTGCATGATAATGGCATTTATGATGTAAAAGTTACTTCCACGCCCGGTTTCTTAAGTGATCATTACAATCCGCAGAATAAGACTGTAAACCTTAGTCCGGATGTATATGAAGGACGAAGCGTGGCTTCGGCAGCAGTAGCGGCGCACGAATGCGGGCACGCGGTGCAACATGCGGCAGCGTATGCTCCTTTGAAAATGCGCAGCGCTTTGGTGCCTGCGGTACAGATCAGCACCACGCTGAGCCAATGGGTTATTTTGGCAGGGTTGGGTTTTATGTATGGAAGGGGCAATCAGATCATTTTGCTCATCGGTATTGCGCTTTTTGCTATTTCCACGCTCTTTTCATTAATAACTTTACCGGTAGAATATGATGCGAGCGCAAGAGGCTTACGATGGATGGAAAGTGCTCATATCGCTGTAGGCAGCGAACATGACGGCGCCAAAGACGCGTTGAAATGGGCAGCAAGAACCTATGTGGTGGCGGCTATCGCGTCAGTAGCCAACTTACTGTATTTTATAATGCTCTTCCTTAACCGGAGAAATGACGATTAATTTTTAAAAACAAAACTCTTTTATGATAGTAGAACAACTTTATACCAATTGCCTGAGTGAAGCCGCTTATTTCATAGCCAGTGAAGGCGAAGCCGCGGTTATTGATCCGCTACGCGATGTGGACGCCTATCTTAAAATGGCAAAAGAAAAAGGCGTTAAAATCAAATACATTTTTGAAACCCATTTCCATGCGGATTTTATAAGCGGGCATTTAGAGCTTGCGCAAAAAACCGGCGCACCCATTGTTTACGGGCCAGGCACACAAGCGGGTTTTAAATTTCATGAGGCGAAGGATGGAGAAGATTTTACTATTGGTAAATTGAAACTGAAAGCCATTCATACGCCGGGACACACTTTGGAAAGCACAAGCTACTTGCTGTATGATAAAGAAGGAAACCCTTACTGCATTTTTACGGGAGATACCCTTTTTGTAGGCGATGTGGGCAGACCGGATTTGTTCAGCGGGAACCTGAGCAAAGAAGAGCTGGCCGCGAAAATGTATTACACATTGCAAAACAAAATCAAAACGCTTCCCGATCATGTGATTGTTTATCCTGCACATGGTCCCGGGTCCGCCTGCGGTAAAAATCTGGGCAAGGAAACCTTCAGCACTATTGGTGCGCAAAAAGCGACGAATTATGCATTACAGAATATGAGTGAAGAAGAATTTATTAATGTAGTTACCGAAGGTTTGAATGCGCCACCTGCTTATTTTCCCATTAATGCAAAGATCAATCAGCAGGGCTATGAAAGCATGGATGTTATAAAGAATGATTCTCTGAAAGCATTATCCATAGAGGATTTCAAACAAAAAGTAAAAGACGGAACTTGGATTATTGATACACGCCCCTCCACTGTTTTTACCGAACGTTTTGTACCTGGTTCTATCAGTATTGGTTTGGATGGGCGCTATGCAGAATGGGCTGGGATTCTCATTCCATTCGATCAGCCGCTTGTATTGGTAACGGAAAAAGGAAAGGAAGAAGAAAGCATCGTGCGTCTGGCACGTGTGGGCTTTGACAAAGTACAAGGCTATTTAGAAGGAGGCATGGAAGCATGGCTTACTGCTGGCGAAAAACAGGACATGATCATTGATATAGAACCCGAAGAATTGGCTATGGATCTTCCGCATGATACCAAACTCGAGGTGATAGATGTGCGTAAACCCGGCGAATATGAAGCCGGTCATGTAAAAGGCGCTACCAATATTCCGCTGGATAAAATGACTGATACGCTTACATTGGCGCAGGTAGATGATGATAATAATCTGTATGTGCATTGCGCAGGCGGCTATCGCTCTGTCATAGCAGCTTCTATTTTAAAGAAGCAGGGATTCCACAACTTGAGGAATGTACTGGGCGGCTTCGGAAAAATGAAAGCTGTAGAAAAAATGCCTTTAGTTTATCCGGAAAAAGCGCATTAAAAAATTGATTTTGCTCCAATAAAAAACTGCCCGTACTGAAAAGGTAGGGGCAGTTTTTATTTATTATGCAAACCTGTTATGCTCTTGCCAACTGCATTTGCGGCTGACGCAAGTCTAACAGCATTTTCAAAATATCTTTTTTTACCACCAAGCTGCGGCTTGTATGAAAACCTGCTAATAAAAAACTCGTTAAGTCACTGAAACGAAGCATCTGACGGAAAGCTTTCTTTTTGTTGATGTATTCAAAATTTCTTTTTTTCATTATTGTGTATTTTAAAATGTTGAAAATCTGTTTGCTAAGTGATAAATAAAATTCTGTGCCAAACTTTCTGTTTTAAAGAATTTTTATAAGCCAAATATTCGTTTTGAAAAAAATGACACTCAATTCTCATAATATTGTAACGAAATGCCCGTTAGAAACGTTTAACTATAAAAAATACACTTCAATGAAAAAAATTACTCTGTTGCTTACCGCTATTGCCGCACTCTTTTCTGAAGGATATGCACAGCAAAACACGGCGGTAAATCCTTTTTTACGAAATTCTAAAAAGCAGAAAACAGATCTGTTTCACAATTATGTAAAACAGGTTTTAAGACATCAGGCACATTCTACAGCCAATAAATCCACTGCGCAGGCACAAAGAGTGATCGGAATTAGTTATCTGGATGATATTTACAATACCACCGACTCCACTTGGTACTTGTACTCCGGCGCTCACACAAGCAGTTATGATAATGACTTTATGGCTTATAATGATTATTACTTCCCCTTGTATTTCTCTCCTTACAATTATCCTTACGATTTATCAGTTACCGATGTAAATGCAGATTCGAGCAGATATTATACATTAAATGGAAGTGTTTTTGAAGTAGAAGATATCACCCGCGCACATTATTCAAACTCGGAAAAAGTGTTGGATTATGATGATCAGTCTTTCTCTGGTGGAACATCTTCCGGACGCTCAACTTACTACAATATTTACAACAGTGCAGAAGAATTACAAACCGTATATTACCTGTATGACAATGCGGGAACTTATGATTCTACAATAAAAATCAATTTGTATTATGATGGTCAGGGCAGAAATGTATCTGATACTATTTACAGTTATAATCTCGGAGAATGGGATGTGATTCAGGCTGTAACGCAACATTATGACGCTAATAATAATATTGACACTTTCAGCCTGTTATATGCTACCGGTGGAACATGGATTGTAGGCGTACAATTTATCAATGAATTTTACACGAATAATCAGCTCAAAAAAGCTACCTTACTGCAATACTCCGGTACTTCTTTAATGCCGGCGACCATAGATTCTTTTGAATACGGCAATGCATCAGCCAATACGTTTTCTGCGCTCACCGAACAGCAATTTGACGGCGTCGGCGGCTCTGATCTTTACAGATTGCAAAAAGTATTTGATGCACAGAATTTAGTGGACTCAATGTTTGTATATAGCTTTGACGCAACAGCGGGTTCCTGGGTTCTTGTTGAAACGGCAGATTATTCTTACAACAGCTACAACAATCCTGTTTCAGTAGATTATTATGACCCATCTTCAGCTTCAAGTTATGTAGGCGGTGAAAGATATTACTATGAACTTTTTACAACAGGAGTGAAAAATTTAACGCAAGAGCTTGCCGAAATGCAACTTTATCCGAATCCGACAGGCAATCAAATCAATATTACCTGGAAAAACGCAGATGGTAAAAGAGCAATTATTGAAGTGGTAAATGCTGCCGGTCAAAAACTGGTTTCAAAATCATTTAACTGGAAAGAGGCTACACAAAAAATGGATTTAGGAAATGCGGCGCCGGGAATGTACTGGCTGGTTGTGAGAAATGAACAGGGCGCTGTGATCTACAGACAATCTGTAATAAAAAATTAATACCTAACAGCTGCTTTTTAAATCCAAAGAGGTTGCAGATTTTGCAACCTCTTTTTAATATTAATCCGGCTTTCATAAAACCTGATTGCTCTAAAAAATTGTTTCATAAAGCGCCTTTGTAAAACTATCGCTGTAAGTATGCATCTCCACCTCACTTACCCATTTTATTTTGCGGATGGCATTGGTAAGAAAAATTTCATCAGCGTCAAGCAGCGCTGCTTTTGTCAAAGACTTTTCATAAACAGGAATACCCTGAGCGCGACAGTTTTCCAACACATACCTTCGCATAACGCCGGCAATGCATCCTTCGGATAAGAGTACTGTATAAACCTGCTCCTCCTTCACCCAGAAAATATTGGCGATGCTGCTTTCTATAATATTTCCCTGTTGATTTTTTATAAAGGCATCATTCCATTTTTTTTCTTTCGCTTGTTGCGCTGCAAAAAAATACGGCTGCATATTGCAAGTTTTCAAAGCTGAAAAATCATCCTGCTGTTTTACTATCCCTTCCGCTATGCCACATTTCCAGCCATTTTCATTCCATTCTGTTATGCCATGTTCCAGCGGGAAACATTCTATTAAATACTGTGATGCTTTTCTTTCCGGATCAAATCCGTTTTGCAATTCTGTAAATAATTGTAAGCGCACTCTGCATAATTTTTCGACTTGATTTTTTGTTATGGTTTTTCTTATTTCTTCTTCCAGAAACTCAGAAGTGAACCCTGCCGGAGTTTCAAACTGCATTTTTTCTATTCCTTTCCAAAGCCGCTCCCAGTGGTAGTTTGCTAACGCAATCACCTCATTTTCCATCAACAGAGTTTCAAATATACCCCAGCCACACCGCAATGCGCTGTTAGTAGCCGAAACAAGCAGAGCATTGTATGGCAAAAATTTCCCGTTAAGATTCGCGAAACGCATAAAAGGTCAAGGTATAAAATTCTTTCATCTTCAACATTCGGCTTATTTTTGAGCAAATATTTTTTAAATGAAACTTGAACAACCGGTTGCTGTAAAGTGGATGGCGGAATTTACAGGCGCTGTATTGAAAGGCGATGAAACGCAGATGGCTACGGGACTGAATGAAATTCACAAAGTGCAAAAAGGCGATGTAAGTTTCGTGGATTTTGAAAAATATTACAACAAATGTTTACAATCTGAGGCGACGATTATCATCATCAATAAGGAAGTGGAATGTCCGGAAGGGAAAACGCTCCTGATCACAGAAGATCCGTTCAGCGCTTATGTAAAGTTGGTACAGCACTTCCGCCCTTTTAAGCCTGCTGTAAAAAATATCAGTGACAGCGCGCTCATCGGCGAAGGCACGCATATACAACCAGGCGCTTTCATCGGCAATTATGTAAAGATTGGTAAAAACTGTCTTATTCATGCGAACGTAAGCATTTATGATTTTACGGAGATTGGCGATAATGTGATCATTCATGCAGGAACAGTTTTGGGCGCGGACGCTTTTTATTTTAAACGCAGAAAAGAACGGGATGTGCAATACGACAAGCTGGAAAGTTGTGGGCGTGTGATCATTCATAACGATGTGGAAATAGGTGCCGGATGCACGATTGATAAAGGCGTAAGCGGCGATACAATTATCGGGCAAGGCACTAAACTTGATAACCAAATCCACATTGGGCACGGTGTGGTCATTGGTAAAAACTGCTTGATAGCGGCACAAGTGGGCATTGCGGGCAAAACGATTATCGAAGATGAAGTAACGCTTTGGGGACAGGTAGGCGTCAATAAAGACCTCACGATCGGGAAAGGTGCAGTTGTTTACGCGCAAAGCGGCGTACCCGCAAGCATCGAAGGCGGCAAAGTTTATTTCGGCAGCCCGGTAGAAGAAGCTAAAACCAAGATGAAAGAACTGTACTGGATCAAACGCATCCCGGAAATATGGGAAAAGATAAGCGGCAGATCTATATAAATAAGCCACAATTAACAGTTTACCGTTTTCTGCTTCAGCGCTTCGCAATGTAGCTTCAAAGTTTTACAAAGAAATAATAATTTGTACCTTATGGCATAGTTTACTCCTATGTCTGTGCAGATATTTACCTCTCAGTTGAATGCCATTAAAGCCAACGATGAAAAAACGCTGCAGCAACTATACAGCGCTGTGTACCCGAACGTGGAACACTATATATTACTCAACAGTGGAACTACGGATCAGGCAAAAGACATTTTTCAGGAAGCCTTCATTGCCATGTGGCGCAATGTGCAACTCGGCAAATTTCAGCCTCAGGGCGAAAATTCCATTACAGCCTATCTTTTTCAAATAGCCAAAAACAAATGGATGGATCATTTGCGCTCTGCAAATGTTAATAAAACGGTAAGCCTCAAAGAAAACCATCAGGACCTGATGACTTTTGAAAGCTACAACGATAAGGATACAGAACGACTCGCTTCCATAAAAGAAAGCTATAAAAAACTGGGCAATAGCTGTAAAGAATTGCTGACAAGATTTTATTATAAAAAACAGTCGCTAAAAGAAATAGCGGACGCTTTGGAGTGGACAGAGGCAACCGCCAAAAATAATAAATACAGATGCATGGAGCGCCTGCGCAACATGATGACCAAATAATACGCAATAAAGTGAACAACGCTTTTAATATTTCTGAAGAAGAACTGGAACAGATAGACAACTATCTTAATAACAAACTGACCGCAACAGAGCTGGCTGCCTTCCGCAGAAGAATGGATGCTGATAAACTATGGCGCGAAAAAGTGAGCCAGGTGCAGCTCATTTCGCTCGGTATCCAGGAAAGTTTGCTGGCAGACAGACTGAATGATTTTCATAAAGAATTAAAACCACAAGAAGAGAAAAAAACACATCGCACGATTTCTTTTCATTGGGGAAAAAGATGGGCAATTGCGGCTTCTGCATTGCTTGTCATTGGCACACTTAGCTGGATATTATTTTTTAAGAAAACAGACAATCAACAGTTGTTTGCCAGCTACTATCAGCCGGATCCCGGTTTGCCAACCCTCATGGGCGTATCCGACCATTATGAATTTGACAAAGCCATGGTGGATTATAAAACGGGCGATTATGAAAAAGCGCTTATCGCATGGAAAACACTTTTAAAAGAAAACGAACAAAACGATACGCTCAACTATTTTATAGCGTCGGCTTATCTCGCTTATAAAAACCCGGAAATGGCATTCCCTTATTTTGATAAAGTGATCCGCAACCCAAATTCTGTTTTTTATAACGACGCACAATGGTATAAAGCGCTGGCATTGCTGGATGAAGGCAAAAAAGAAGAAGCCGTGCAGCTTTTGCAAAAAACCGAACATCCTGAGAAAGAAACATTGCTTCGAAAACTAAATGAGGAATGAAACGGCTCATTCAAATCTGCATCCTGATCTGCTGTGCTGTAAACCTGAAAGCACAGCAGGTTATCAATACAATTGACGAGTTGGAGAATTTAATGGCTAAGGGAGATTATCACTCAGCCTATAAATTAACCCAACAGCGATTCGCTGATTTATTGATACATGGTGATCCTGATACTTTGTCATATTATGTCGGATACTTGGGCACCACAAGCGAAAAGCTAAATGGATATCTGACGGCGAAAAAAGAAGTCGTGACGGCCCTTGAAAAAACAAAACAATATTTTCCTTACTCGAAATACTTACCCGTAACTTACCTTGCCGCTGCTGATTTTTGCAGCAAAGAAGGCGATAATGATTTTGCATTCAGCTTAATGAACGATGTGCTGGTGTATTTTAAAAACAGAGAAAATATTATTTCCGAGCGTCTTTCAGATATACACAATAACATCGGGACGTTTGCCATACGTATGGGCAATAACGCACTTGCTATTAAACACTACCGGGAATCTATAAAACAGTTTCACTCCAAAAATAATGTTGACCTGTTTAGGATTTATAATTCGATGGGCATCGTCATGTACAGTATTTCGAAGATAGACAGCGCCCTGTTTTTTATGCAGGCGGCATTAAAGCTTCTCGACAGTACCGACGCGTCTCCCATAAATCAATATCAGCGCCGCGCCATGATACAAGGCAACATCAGCAATGTATACTGGGAACTGGGAAAAGTAGATCTTTCCATTCAAAGCGCAGAGCAAGCATTAGCCAATTACAAAGCTTACAGCCAATATGCCGAAAACGCAAATGAAAAAGAAAAAGGACTTACGGGTTATTACCGAAGCATTTTAAATCTGGGAAACTGCTACCAGGAACTGGGAAATTATTCACGTGCGCGCGAGCTCATGGAATATTCCTATGAAGGGAAACGTAAAGCATTTGGGGAAACCAACTCCGAAACTTACAAATCACTTTCCATGCTGGCTACCGTTTACTTTGATCAACGGGATTATCAGAAGGCTATGGAAACTTTAAAAAAAGCCATCGTCTTTTGGGAAAAAGAAGTGCCCAGTGTATGGTTGGCGCAAAGTACAGCCTGCCTGGCTTATACCTATGAAGAATTGCATAAAATAATAGAAGCAACAGCTGTATATGAACAAGCCTACCAATTATATAAAAAGATTAACGGCGACGAATACAGCCTGGAGTTCCTGAGATTCTTATCTAAATCTTCTTTTTTCTATGCTCAAAACAAACAGTCTGCAAAAGCGATAACTATTGCCCGAAGCACGGTACAGTATGCTATAAAAAGTCAGGGAGAAGAATCTCTTACAGCTATTTATCAAATGGTGGATTTGGCAAACATTTACTTACTTACCAACAACAATAAAGAAGCGCTGACTTGGAGCCGCCGCTCTCTCGCGGCTATAAATAACCTGATAGCGGCGAGCGGCTCCGCTTTAGATTCGCTGAGTATAGAAATTAAGAAGCCAGCTGCCATTCTCGCCAAAGCCAAAGCTGAATATCATTTGCTTACTCAAAAAGATACCGCTTCAATAAAAAAGATACTGTATGAACTGGATGACGCAGTACGTTTGCTGGAACAACGGAAAAATTTATTGACAGACGAAACAGATGTAAATGTGCTGCTTAGTGAAAACAAAGACCTCACCGATTTCATCAAGCAGCTCAATTACGAACTTTTCAAATTATCCGACAATAGCAAATACATTGATAAAATTCTGAGCACACATGAAGGGGCGCTTTACACACGCATCCGCTCCCGTATTGAAAAGCAGAATGCACTTCGCTTTGCACACATTCCAGAAGAAGTACAACAGCAGGAAGACAGTTTAAAACATCAGCTTAAAACCATCCTTACCGAAGAAAATAAAACAAATGGTAAAATAGCCAGTTACCTACAGGCTGTGAAAAACTGGAATGCATTTCAGCAAAAACTAAAACGGCAATATCCTGACTATTACAGGATGCGCTATGCCGTCACAGATATTTCGGTAAAAGAACTAAGCAAGATCATTCCCAAAGACATCACCGTTATCCGTTATCTTTTTTCGGGTGATGAATTGCTGGTACTGATCGTTACAAAAGAGCAACAAACCTTATTGCCCCTTACAAACGACAGCATAAAAGAAAAGATCATTGAAATGAATAAAGCTGTAACCGCCGATATAGTTTGTGCGCGTTCTTTCGATCTTTATAAAATGCTATGGGAGCCGCTACGGAAATATATTACCACCAAAAGAGTTGTGGTAATTCCGGATGAAATATTGTACAACATTAGTTTTGAAATGCTTACGCCCGTTACCACACATTCTTACGCGGCTCTTTCTCAAAAATGCCTGCTGAACGAATACACGTTTTCTTATCATTATAGTCTACCGGCTTTGGGAATGCGAGGAAAGAACACTTTGATAAACAAAAATTTCATCGCCTTCACGCCAGGCTTTACCGATTATGAAAAAACCGCTTACAAACGTTTTGCACAAAATGATTCGCTGCACTTAGACAAAAAATACCTGTCGCTACTGCCGTTGCCTTTTACATCAAAACTGGCGCAAAAAATAAAAAATAAATTAGGGGGCAAGCTTTTTTCAGCAAGCGCTTCCACGCCGGAAACGTTTAAGAAAGAAGCCGGCAATCACCACATCATTTACATAGGTACACATGCGGAAAGCAACAACGACTATCCCGAATATTCAAGGCTGATATTTTCTAAAGATCATGAAAAACCCACAGCAGAAAACTCGGTTTACCTCTATGATATTTATGATTGCAATCTCACCTCAGACCTCGCTGTGCTTACCGCTTGTGAGAGCGGCAAACCAGGCTACCAGGATGGTGAAGGAATGATCTCCATGGCACACGCGTTCAGCTATGCAGGCAGCGAAAGTATTTTAACAGCTTTATGGAAAATAGATGAGCAATCAAGCGCTCTCATTACCGAAGCGTTTTATGAAAATCTGGAAGCCGGCATGACGAAAGACGAAGCGTTGCAAAAAGCAAAACGGGCATACCTGCAAAAAGCCAATGGAAGAATGCTGGCGCCACAATATTGGGCCGGCTTAGTGATCATGGGCAATCTTACTCCGGTAAAACTCGAAGCCACACATTCTATCCTCTATTATATTTCAGGGGGTATATTGGTGCTTGCGTTATTAATTTTTATTGGCGGTTATAGAAAGGAGCGCGTGAAAAATTTATGGTAATGGGCTATGAGAAATGGCAAATTGCTTTCCTACATTCGCAAAGACACATCCTACAAAATATTTAAACCATCTGTTTGAGATAAGCTAAGCGCTATATTCTTTATAAAAAGTTTTCTTCTCTGCTGATGACCTTTTACTGATCCACCATATTAGTGATAGTAAACGAGAAACTACACGCTACTACAAATTGATTATTTACTGCAGTGTTGTTGTTTTTCAATTTTACAATCATTCATTCACCGTCTAAAACACTCAAAATGGATCAGTCAACAAAAACCTTAATCATCCGTCATATAGCCGGTTCGAAGAAAGGACAAACAGAAAAATTTCCGCTAACCGGCACTACGGATATTCGCGTTGGTCGCGGCTTTAACAACGATGTGAGCTTTGACCCCGTGAAAGAAGACACCATCAGCCGGGAGCATTGCAGGATTGTTCAGGATACTATACATCCTGAACAATTTACCGTTATAGATTGTCAAAGTAAAAACGGCACATTTGTAAATGATAAACGTATTACCGAGAAAACAGAAATATATGCGGGCGATGTTATTAAACTGGGCGGCGACGGACCTGTAATAGAATTTGACCTGGATCCGCGTCCGGCTTCTCATGTAAAGAAAACGAGAGTATTAGAAGCGGCTCCCTCGAAAGAAACTAAAGCGCATGAAACTGTATCCGACGCTCGCACTTCTGAAAATGCAACTCACACAAAAGAAACAATTGGCAAGCAAACGATGCAACATATGCTGCAGCAATCGGAAAAGAAAAATAAAACCGGCTTGCTGATCACCATATTAGCCATCTTATTACTGGTAGGCACCGGAGGTTACATTCTCTGGAAACAAAAAGGAGAAAACAAAATAGTACATGTGCGCGATGCTAAAACTGATATGTCAGCTGCAGAAATAGCCAAGACGAATCAAGACAAGGTAGTATATGTGGAAATGGCATGGAAGCTCACCAGCACACAATCGGGTGAAGAAATGTATCAGGTATATTATCCGGTATATTCCAATAAGCAATTGCTGGGTTATAAAGGAGCTTATAAAAAAGATGAGCAGGGTAAGATCGTTCCGTTTCTCGTTACCAAAGGAGATTATCTGAAAGCATTAGGTAACTTCCAGGGTATAGAACTTGATCTTGTAGCCAGCGGTGGAAGCGGCAGCGGATTCGTAGTAGATGACCGCGGGTTTATAGCCACTAACAGGCATGTTGCATCTAACTGGCTTACGGCTTTTCATTTTCAGGATTACGCATTTCCCGGTGTTTTGGTAGAAAAAGGAACCGATGGTTTATATTATCCCAACATGAATACGGATGTGACGCAGGATATGGTAGGCGATTGGGTGCCAGGTAATGATAAACGCTATACAGGTGTCAATACCTATCTGGATGTAACTTTTGCAAATAATGAACAACGCACGCCTGCCAAAATCGTAAGAGTCTCTTCCACTCATGATGTAGCCATGATCAAAATAGATTTACCTGAAGCGCTGCCTGCCGTTAAGCTGAATGACAACTATGAAAATATACAACCCGGCGATATCGTAACGGTAATGGGTTATCCAGGTATCGCGCCTGCTCAGCTGGTATTAAAACGCTCACAGGATGTATTCAATACCAACCCCAATATCAACACCGTTCCCGTACCTACCGTAAGCACCGGCAATGTAGGAAGGTTGGTACGCGGCTCGGAAAAAAATGACAAGATAGATGCTTACCAAAGTACGTTCGGCGATTACTATCAGCTTACCATCAACTCTACCGGCGGCGGTAATAGCGGCGGTCCCATGTTTGATGACAAAGGAAATGTAATCGGCATCTTCAGTGCAGGCAAGTGGGAACCCGGCACCGCCATATCATTCGCAGTCCCCATTAAATACGTTATGGAATTAATGGGCAGACAACAGGTAATTAAATAAACATCCGCTTAACCATTTATCCCACCATCAAAATCGCTCATCATGTTTTAGACGGGCACTGTCAGAAACTTTCCACCAGGCTCTGCATCACAGAGCCGGTGGGCTGACAGTAAGTTTATTCTTTTAAAAACTACTTCACTCTATGCGTCTCTTCTTTTCAAAAACAAAAACTGGAGTTACCATGCAATCGGCCGAAAGCACCCTTCCCACTCCGGTACTGCGCTGCCTGGTAAATTCCATTTCAGAAACAGGACCTGTAAGAGATCATAATGAAGATGCTATTTCCTTACAGTTTCTAAGCGCTCAACGAGATGAGTTGATTGCAGTATTAGCTGACGGAATGGGAGGGCACAATGCAGGGGAAGTAGCCAGTAAAATGGCTTGTAGCATTATCATCGAAGAAACTACCCGCAATAGAAACGATGCAAACGCTTTAGAAAAAGCGCTACAGGAAACACATAAAAAAATAGGGAATGCAGGCAATGCAAACGCCGCTCAAAACGGAATGGGAACAACAGCAACCGCAGTTTGGATTCATCAGAATATCCTGCAATTTTCACACGTAGGAGACAGCCGTTTATATCAATATCATAATGGAATATTTACACAGCTTACCAAAGATCACACCTTTGTAAACGACTTGTATGAAAAGGGAGAAATCACACTGAAAGAACGGGATACACACCCTATGAAAAATGTACTGTTGCAGGCCTTAGGCACAGCCAACTTGTTGAATCCTCACAGTGGGCGGCTTTTCCCGTTGCAAAAAGATGATAAATATTTGCTGTGTTCCGATGGTATCTATGAGGTGTTTAATGACGAGCAACTTGCGGAACTGATGAAAATAAACGATCCTTCTTTTTTACTGGAGTGTATGCGTTGTGTAGCTTATGAGCGTAAAGCTTCCGATAATTTCTCTGCTATACTCATCACATTTTCTGATGACTTTTTACAAACACCGCCGATAACCAAAGAGCAAAACATTCTGCCATGAATACTTTCGGAAGCCAATACAGCATTATCGAAAAAATAGGGGAAGGTGGTATGGGCACTGTTTTCCTCGCCAACGACAATATGCTGGACCGGAAAGTGGCTATCAAGCAGCTCAATAAATCTTCCGGTGAAGTGGATGATAGCATTGGCGACCGTTTCCAACAGGAAGCTCTGGCGCTTGCACGGCTCAATCATCCTAACATCACACATCTTTATTCATTCATTCCCAAAGAAGATACTTATTGGATGGTGATGGAATACGTGGAAGGGAAAACGCTGGAAGAATGGTTGCATATTCATCATAAAATAAACCCAACACTGGCAGCGAGCATAGCCGTACAAATGCTATCCGGCTTGGAGCACGCTCATAAAAAAGGAATTATTCACCGGGATATCAAGCCGGCCAATGTAATGATCGATGAAGAAGGCGAAGTAAAGATCATGGATTTTGGCATCGCCCGCATGCGTAATGTGCAACGTATTACACGCCACGGAAAATCAGTAGGTACGTTGGAGTATATGGCGCCCGAACAAATACAGGGAAAGGAAGGCGATGAGCGGACCGACATTTATGCAGTTGGCAATATCTTATACGAGATGCTTTGCGGCATACCACCTTTTCAGGGAGATACTGATTATCACTTGATGAAAGATAAGTTGGAGAAAAATCCTAAACCTATTGAAGAATTTAACGCGAGCGTGTCTGCCACTTTACAAAAAATCATTTTTAAAGCTTTGGAAAGAAACCCACAGAAACGTTATGCAAACGCGGGAGAATTTAAGAAAGAACTGGAACGCTCCATACCCGAAGGCATTCTGCCCCAGCAGGAACTTACAAAAGTTTTAAAAGCATCGCAGGTATTTACAGAACCGAGAACAAGCACAGCCCCTTTAAGTATTCAGGCACTCCTGTCAAAAGCCCAAACTCTATCGGGCAGTATAAAAGTACCAACTGTCAAAAAAATGAACAAACCGGTACTGCTTTTAATTGTATCTGTACTCATTTGTAGCTTGCTGCTGCTTTGGGTTACAGCCGATTCCAGCAAGATGGAAGATAATCATACCAATGATGTTGGTATAACAGAAGATACTGCTACATTATCTGCCTCTGCAGAGCCCGCACAAAATTATGCAGTAGCTACCGGCACTCTGGAAGAAACGCCTAATGAAATGTATCAGCGTATACACCCTGAAAAAAACACAAGCTCTCATGTCAATCCGAATAAGGAAACACCCACAACGCAAAAAAAACATGCTCCTCCCCAAAAAGCAGAACGCAATAGCAGAGATAATGAAACAGAAGAAGACAACAACTACAAAAGCTCTAAAGCACCAAGTATTAATGAACCTGTAGAAGTACCTGCAGGCAGAAACATACGGGTCATTCTTTCTGAAAATTTAAGCTCGGAAGAGGAAGGCAGAGACGGCAGCCAGTTACGGTTCACATGTGCCGAAAATGTAGAAGCCGGCGGACGTGTCATCATTAAAAAAGGCGCTGCAGTTACCGGCAAAATCGTAGATATTATTTCATCCCATAACGAACGGAAAAAAGCGTTGGTCGGGTTTGTGATCCAAAAAGTGCAGGCAGCAGATGGCAGTCTTATTAAACTTCGTTCGCAACGGTACAGGCTTTTTGCAGATGAACCCGGAGAAGCCGTATCCTTCCATACAGGTCAATCTTTTAGTGCGGAACTTGGGAGAGGAAAAGTCTGGTAACAACACATTCATCCTGAAAATTATTAATCATCCCCAAAAATAAACAGTCATGAAAAAACAACTCATCATCCCCATTTTTTTGTCGGCGTTAGCGATAGGCGCCTGCAATATCAAAGACGACACCAAGCCGGACGATAATAATAATTCTCCAGGCAATCTCGGTTATACGCCCGATGATAATATGTCCACAATTCCTACATCTACCAATGTAAGTTTCGGTTCTGGAAATCTACCTGCTTCCGTAGATCTTGTTCCTAAATTTCCACCAATAGGAGATCAGGGACAATACGGCACTTGTGTGGCTTGGGCGGTAGGTTACAATATGAAAACCGCTATCGAAGGAATTGAAAAAAACCTAAGCGCACAGCAGCTTGCCTCTCCCAACAATCAGATGAGTCCGCGTGATTTATTTACAGCCATACCTGATGATAAAAAAGGAGAGAACTGTAACGGCACCAACTTCACTTTTGCACTTGATGTAGTGCAACAACGAGGTGTGGCCACTTTGCAAACAGCACCATACACCAGTTTGGGAAGTTGCAGCAGCTCAGGTTTGCAAAGCAACTGGACTTCTGAAGCGGGTGGGCACAAAATAAAATCTTACCGCAAAATAGCCGCTGATGTAAACACGATTAAAGAGTACATTTCCAAAAAAATTCCTGTAGTATTCGGTGCGAAGCTGGCTGATAATTTTATGACTTGGAATTCTGATAATGTGCTTACTTCCAACACTACTTATGATCAAACAGGTATTCATGCCTATCATGCTATGGTAGTGGGCGGTTATGATGACAGCAAAGGACCTAATGGCGCTTTTAAAGTCATCAATTCATGGGGACAAGCTTGGGGCAGCCAGGGTTATATATGGGTTGATTACAACTTTTTTGTAAATACCTTTTGCGATGGCGGCGACGGACAAAAACCTCTTTTCATAGCCGAAAACGGCGCCAGCGATGACACACCACCCGATGACAACCCCACATCAACAGGCGTAGATCTTGCACCCTGGGTATTTGAAGATTATAATTATGATGGATACAACGAGCGCGTTATTTCTTTTAACCTTTACAACATTGGCAACCAGACAGCTTCCAGCTCCAGCAACTGGGATCTGTACTATATTTATTACAATGCTTATGATGCGAATGATTACGGTATCATAACAGCGGATCAGTTTAATACATCAATTCCCGCCAATACTTATCAGGAACAAAGCTCCAATCAGGCGATCTTCAATTACGATATTCCCTCCGGCGGCGATATGGCTTCTACGGTGTTTGGCACTCAGTACCTGCAAAGACTTTACTATATGCCTCAAAATCTTTCCGGTTATTATTATCTGGTGATGATTGGCGATGCCAACAACAAATTTGATGAAAGCAATGAAATGAATAATCTGTTTTACACTACTTCCGCACCCAAATATTTTCAATATGGCGCATCAGCAAAAGGAGTAAGCACGGATAATAAATTCTCTTTCAAAAACGATGCAGCAGGGAAACCCGCAACAGAGCTGATTCGAAAAAGTCCGTACAGAACAGCGGTAACACCTACCCATCCCAACGCTTACCGCCCGGATGAAATTATCAGCTTTCTTAAAAGAAAAAATGAATCGGGTGAGCTGCGCCGGAAAATAGCTGCGTATAAAGCATCCAACCCGCAATCCAAAGGAGGTTTCTTAAATAAAAAATAAATTATCTTACCTAAAGCAATGCGCATTTTCAAAAACCGGGATGCGCATTGCTTTGTAATAATTGCACAATATGAAAAGTAACTTACTGTTTTTTTTGTTGTTGGTATTGGCTCCGCTGGCATCATGTTTTTCCCAAAAAAAACCGAATACCTCAAACAGTTTTTCTCAACAGATTGCCAAAGGCGAACCTGTAATCGCTGAGCAAAAAGAATACAAAGACGTGGTAAGTTTTATAGACATACAGCAAAGTATTTCAGAAAATGAAAACGTGTACAGGCAATCCATACAAAGCGCCATTGTTTTCAAAAAATGTAATTTCCGCAAAGGATTTTTGGCGTCTTTAAATAATAATAACAACAACTATTTTCTCACCTTCACGCAGCCTGTATTGTTTGACAGTTGCTATTTCTGGGAAGATACGGATTTCAGAGGATGTGACTTTGGCAGCTCGGTAAATTTCAGAAACTGTATGTTCTACGGCAAAGCCAATTTTGAAGAAACCGAATGGACATCCAACGTTTGGTTTCTGAATTGCTTTTTTAAAAAAGAAGTGCGTTTTCAAAACAGTTTTTTCAATCGAAAAGTTAATTTTTTCCAATGCGTGTATGATGACCTATGCAGTTTTCAAAGCTGTTTTTTCAATCAGGACGCACAGTTCAGCAGCGTTAAGTTTTGGAAATACACCGATTTTTCGCTCTGCACATTTAACGCTGGCGTTTTTTACAATTATGCGCAGTTTTTTGAACATACATTGTTTAACAACAGTCTTTTCAGAGACCGGGCAGAATTTATAAACGCTACCTTCAAAAAAAATATGGAAATGAAAAGCTGTAAATTTTTTGGCGAAGTGAAATTTAATAAAACGGAACTCAACGATGTCTGGGATCTTGGCGACGCGATTTTTTATATGGGGAAACCGGACCTTCCGCAGCCTATGAATGCTGTTGTAAAAACACAAAATGTAAAGTATCTGAAACTTGAATCATTGCAGTAAAAATAGAATTAGGCTTTGCAAAATTTATTTTTCAGCAGTCATATCATCATCAAAAACGAAGAAAAATATTTTTCTAAACAGAATATTCAGCTTTCCATTCTTCTCTCAGCACACCTGTTATCACCAGATCTTCCAGCTTTCCGTTTATAAAATAACTGTCGCGTAGTACACCTTCTATTTTACAATTCATCCGTTCCGCTATTTTGGCACTGCGTGTATTGGAAGGTATAAACCGGATCTCCAGCTTATTCATATCAAGCGTTTGAAAAATATAGTTGAAAAAACGATGAAGACAACTTTGCATAATTCCTTTCCCTTCAGCATCTTTTGCAATCCAGTAACCGATCTGCGCTTTCTTCAACTCGTAGTCCCATTGGTGCATGGCTACTTCTCCAATAAGGCGGTAGTCCTTAAAAATTCCCATCATTAGCGCCTGCTGCGTGTCTTGCTGTTGGCGCGTATGGCGTATATATTCAAGCGACTGAGTGACCTTATTATGCGCATCTGCCCAACTGAGAAATGCACGTAAATGTTTACGGTTCGTATTTATCAAATCAAAATGCTCCGCCGCGTCATCTTCAAGATACGTGCGAAGCATCAATGTTTCATTTACCGTAAGCGAAAGCATGATCAGTGTTTAAAATGTCTCATGCCGGTCATCACAAGTGCCATTCCGTGCTCTTTGCAATAAGCAATCGTGTCTTTATCCCTCATGGAGCCACCGGGCTGAACGATCGCTGTGATGCCTGCTTCGTGAGCCATCTTTGCACAGTCATCAAATGGAAAGAATGCATCTGAAGCCAGCACGGCACCTTCCAAAGAAAAACCAAACTGTTTCGATTTGTCAATCGCCTGTCTCAATGCGTCTATACGACTGGTTTGACCACAGCCTTTCCCAATAAGTTTCCGGTCCTTAACCAATGCGATAGCGTTGGATTTTAAATGTTTGCAAACGATATTGGCAAATGCAAGATCCTGTTTTTCCTTATCTGTAGCAGATCTTGCACCGGCATCTTCCCATTTTTCAAAATCCCGGTTATCTGCATCCTGTACCAAAACGCCATTCAGAATACGTTTGTATTCTCTTCTTGTTATAAAATTTTCTTTTTGTTGTAAAAGAATTCTGTTCTTTTTTGATTTCAGTTTTTCCAAAGCTTCGGGCTCATAACCGGGCGCTATAAGCACTTCAAAAAACAATTCATTTATTTTTTCCGCTACAGAGGTGTTGATGGTTTGATTTGTTACCAGCACACCGCCAAAAGCACTTTCAGGATCTCCCGACAAAGCTTCCGTCCACGCCTCCGCTACATTAGCGGCCAGCGCGATGCCGCATACGTTTGTATGTTTTATAATAGCGAATGCAGGCTCTTTAAATTCACTTATAATTTGGCAAGCGGCATCTGTATCCACCAAGTTGTTATAAGACAATTCTTTACCGTTCAGTTTTTCAAAAATTGTATCAATTGCGCCGTAAAATACCGCGCTCTGATGTGGGTTTTCACCGTAACGCAATGACTGTTTGTTGTTTACAGAAAGAAAAAATTCATCGGTATTTTCATTGGAAAAATAATCAGCAATAGCAATATCATAATGCGCTACTACTTCAAAAGCCTTTGCAGCAAAGGATTTTCGCTCTTCCAATGTAGTAACTCCATTCTTATTATTCAGCAAATTCAAAAGCGTTGCATAATCATGGCGTTGTGCGATCACTGTTACATCTTTGAAATTTTTGGCAGCGGCACGTATCATAGAGGGACCGCCAATATCTATCTTTTCGATGATCAGTTTTTCTTCATCAGTGGTTTTCAGCGTTTCTTCAAAAGGATAAAGATCTACAATTACCAGATCCAGCAAAGGGATTTCATATTCTGCAATATGCGCAATATCTTCCTGCAGGTCACGGCGTGCCAGTATACCGCCGAAAACTTTAGGATGCAACGTTTTCACACGTCCGCCCAATATAGAAGGATAGCTTGTAACCTCTTCCACTGGCGTACACGGAATACCCAAATCTTCAATAAATTTTTGCGTACCACCGGTGGAATAAATTTTCACCTTCAGCTCGTGTAGCTTCCTGACTATGGGTTCCAGCCCATCTTTATAAAAAACTGAAATCAACGCAGATTTTATTTGACGCTCCATGATCATTTTAAAATTTGCCGCGAAGATAAATTATTGTAAGCTGTTTATGGTAAAAGCGCCGTCCAGCATCGTAAAATGCGCATCAATATTATTGTTTTCACAACTATCTCTCCATTTCAGGATTGACTTCCGCCGTTGTTCTCCGGTAATAACAAGTTTTTTGAAATGAAATTTTTGCTGAAGAAGAACTGCGTCAAAATTTTTTACAGGATAAGTGATCACCAAATAATCTACCGGACGAAAATATGCGGTATCTTGCTTTAGTGCGGATTTCAAAAATAAGATTCGTCGTCCCAGAAATGCAACAATATCCTGCTGTGAGCTGTTCTTTCTTTTCCAGGATCGTGTGGCAACATGGTTCTCCTTTATCGCATAGTCAATCTTTTTCTCAGAGATGCTGTCATCTGATGCGGACACTATGCTAAAATGATAACCCGAAAGGTATTCTGCATAAGTATGTTTCGGAATATTATAGATCACGAAACTCTCTTGCTGCAAGGCATTCCATTCCTTGCGGACAAATGAAAAGAATAAAATGCATAAAAAAGAAAGTGTGGTAAAGAGTGCCGTTTTAGACTTCTCAATTATAAAATAAGCACCAAATCCAATTATGATGTAGCACAATAATAATTCAGTAAACGAAAGATGCAGAAACTTAAACTCTTCAAAATTTAAGGTGCGCAGTGCGGAAATAACCGCCTGAAAAGGAAGCACGATTCCTGTAATAATGTTTGCTAAACATTTCGCAAAAACCGGTAATCCGGCAAATAGCAAGATACCCAAGCCCAGACTCATAATAATCGTCATCAATAAAGTAGCGACAAGATTTGCCAAAAGAAAAGAAACCGGAAATAAGTGAAAATAAAAAATCACTAAAGGTGCGATCAGCAATTCGGCTGCAATACTGGCTGCAAACGCCGACCATAAAAACTTTATTATTTTACTGCCGGGTAGATATAGCTTATAGATTCTTGTATAAAACAAAATCAGGGAAAGCACGGCTATAAATGAAAGCTGAAAGCCTACGGAAAACAGCCAGAAAGGTTTCAGTAAAAGAATGATGAAAGCGGCTGCCAGTAAGCTGTTCAGCGGATGATTATCTTTTCCGATAAATGTACTTAACGCCAGCAGGCTAAAAACAACAGCCGCTCTTACAGCAGAAGGCGGTGCACCTGCTACCATCACATAAAACACCACTATGGGAAATGCAACAGCGAGCTTTATCCATTGATATTTTCTGTTTTTTATCCATGACAGAGCGCCTGTGATAAGCAACAGAAGAAACGCGATATGTCCGCCGGAAATAGCAACAATATGAATAATGCCTGTATCTACATACAGTTGCTTGTCTTCATCGGTGAAATTTATTTCATCACCCACGAGCATGGCCTGTAATAAACCTAATACACTTTTATCTTTTACATAATGATCAAATTGCTTCATAGCCCACTCATGCGTTTGCACAGCCAAAGACAACCTGGGCGCAGACTCACTAACCGGCAATACATCCGCCGCATTCAGAAACTGCTGAAAATAAATATTATCGTGGTTGCAAAACAAGGCGTAATCAAACTCATGAGGATTTCCGGAATTTTTAATTCGCTGCCATGAAGAAGGGATAATAATCTTTTCGCCTGCGTGACAGCGTAAGGGAAAACCGTTTTTATAAACATACACGAAAGCCTTTCCGGTAACGGCTTTCATCGTTCCGTTCTTTATCTCTTTTTCTATTGCTACGCTCAGTTTCCACGTACGTTCTTTCTCCAGCGGCTCTTGTAAAACAGTTGCTACGCAAGCTTCTGTCTGTTCATAATCGTGCCCAAACCAGTTTTTATTATTCCTGATATCCGCCTGAAAAGCACAGCCATAGCCAAGAGCAAACAATGCGAAAAATAAAAGTGCCGACTGAAAAATACGGGAAAGCAATGTATGGCTCCTTAGCAAAAGAAAGCCTGTGGCAAGCAGCAATGCAGATAACAATACGGATATAATAATGTTCGAAGTGCAAACGACCGAAAACTTTTCATAGCCCACAATGCCGGCAATCAGAGGAATGAACAACCTGAAAAAAGGTGCTTCTTCCCAGATAAAAACCAATGTAGGCTTCCATGTTTTCATAATAGGCTGTGTAATACACAAGATACACTACAAGTTTAGTATTTTTAATACATGAAGCGCATTATGTTTATGGTTGTTTTAATGGTGCATGCCAGTGCAGTTTTTGCCCAGCAAGCCAATGAAGCGATGTTGGTAGCCAAGCTTTTTAAAGCGCTGCAATACAGTGATGGCGATGCTTATGCAAAACTCTACGCGAATACCGATTCTTTATGCTCGTGGATTTTGCAATATGCCGATGTAAACTCGGAGTCTTACAAAAAAATGTATTTCGTAAAGAACAATGCTACCGCCCGCGAAGATTATGATACGATCATCCGCACCGAGATTGACAAAAACTTAGACACGTTTCTGAAGAAAAGTAAAACACTGGGTGTGCATTGGGATGAAACCGTTTTCGTAAGATATGAACTGGAAAAAATACGGCGCGGCAGGGGGTTGATGATTGAGAAAATAGCACCACTGCGCTTTCTGGGTTATATCTTTTTCAAAGACAACTTTACCAGAAAAATGTATGGCTTCACAGTATATGACATTATGCAGGTAAACGGAAAATGGTATGGCGGGGAGCTGGTCAATATCTTTGCCGCGGAAAACAAAGAACAATACCGTAAGGCTTACGACAAGGAAAAAAAATTGCTGGAAGATATTGAAAATGGAATCGTTACTGTGCAAAAAGACATGAGAGACAGTACGGACACGGATAAAGAAGACGATCGCCCTTCGAATATGAAAGAAATAGTAGACCGTAAATTTTACAAAGGCACGTTTGATAATGAAATTGAGGTGCAACTTTATGTGCGTTATATAAAAGGACCCTGTCCTGATGGGATTTGCAGCTGGGATGCGCTGTTCAAATTCGGAGATCAGGATGAATGGGTATCCATGAGCGTTACCAGAAATGAAAGTAAATGGCTTTTCACGGAAGACCTTGGAGGTATGGATTTAAAACTGGAAAATGGTATTTACACAGGCACATGGGCTGCAGGAGATACCAAGACAGAATATGATGTGCGATTGAAAGAAACCAATCTTTCCGCCAAAAAAGCCAACGCACTGGATAAGGCTATGGATGCATTTTCTGAGCCGGGTGAATAGTATGATTCCTATCTGCCCATTCGCATTTTGAGTATAGTATTTTGAAAATTATAAATAAATATACAAAATACGCATTCTTCATTTAATAGCTCCAACAAGGTTGATTTTATTTGGTATTGAGAAGATGTGAGATAACGCTATGTACATTTGTGGTATTTCGTATATTCGTGTGATGGGCAAAATCGCCTGCCCACACAGGCTCACGCACACGACCGCTTCATGCGATAATTTTTTTTATCACTACGCTGCCA
>Ga0153956_1000276_pt1 | contig 62123 bp, 53 predicted proteins | sample TSFL040MetaG_FD_104704 | JGI IMG/M metagenome (GOLD analysis project Ga0153956, IMG submission 104704) | Attine ant fungus gardens microbial communities from Florida, USA - TSFL040 MetaG | ecosystem: Host-associated > Fungi > Mycelium > Unclassified | place: USA: Florida, Wekiwa Springs...
GCCGTCCACTTCACGCGCGACGGTAGCTTTCCCGTCGGCAACCGTCACTTTCGATGCGAACGTCGCCTGCGGCAGATTCGCGAGCGCGGCGAGCATCTGGCCGGTCTGGTTCGAGTCGTCGTCGATCGCCTGCTTGCCGAGAATCACCAGTTGCGGCTGCTCCCTGCCGACCAGCGCTTTCAGCAGCTTCGCGACCGCCAGCGGCTGCAACTCTTCGTTCGATTCGATCAGGATCGCGCGATCCGCACCGATCGCGAGCGCGGTACGCAGCGTTTCCTGCGCCTGCGCGACACCAGCCGATACCGCGATCACTTCCGTCGCAACGCCAGCTTCCTTCAGACGCACGGCTTCTTCCACCGCGATTTCATCGAAAGGGTTCATCGACATCTTCACGTTCGCGATATCGACGCCTGTGCCATCCGACTTCACTCGAACCTTTACGTTGTAATCGACTACGCGTTTGACGGGTACAAGAACTTTCAATTTCTCTTCCTTAGCGAGCAGTGGCATTGCATTAAACGATTGCGCATTACACGCCGAACGACGGGTTGCCACAACTATCGATTCTTTCTGGCGGACATAGGCTGAGCCTATTGCCAGTCATTTCGACTATCGCCGGAACGCGCGCCTGAAGACTCCGCGGAGCAGACCGTGGCGACATCGACCTGCCCGGCTCCCCAGCGGCGAGCGCCGCCGAATCCCGAGAAAAGATTCGCAAAAACGGGACGTCGCAAATTTATCCATTGTCTTTTTTTTTAGACGGATGCATTATGTATCTGACGGCCGGCTGGCGCGCCACGATAGCCCGGCCGTCGTCTGTTCCCTACCGTTTCAAGGACATAAAATGGATCTGCAGCTCGCAAGTGTTTGGCTTGAGCGCCCACATGTCGGTTTCTCGGATATCCACCAGTTCGCTACCCAGTGTCGCGACGCGGCCGCGGCTTCCGGACGCGAGTCCGCTGCCCTCGTGCTGCTCGCCGAGCGCGCGGCGGCGTTCAGTGAACGCCATGAAGGCGTGGCGCTCTCGACGGAAGTGGTCGATGAGTTTCTTGCCGGCTTGCGGCAGGATACGAGAGCGCTGAAGGAAGCCAGTGCGGCATCGGACGCCGCGTTCCTCGAAGCGCTCAACCGCTTTGCGGCCCGACTGGCGCCCACCATCGTCATCTGATGTTTGCGCGCACAACCGGGTTGTGCACCACCGCATGTCCGCGGCGCCGACGTGTGCGTGAGCGCTCTATGCGCGTATGCATGGAGCGCCGAATGAGCACCCGCCGAGCGGCGGGCTAATCGGGACTAATCGCGGCTAGCTGCGTTCGAGCAGCGCCTGCAACTGGCGCGCGCCGTCTCGCCCCTTGGCGGCGCCAACCCAAAGCCGTTCGATCAAACCGCGATACATCCCGACCGCGTCGGCCGATGTCGTGATCGTTGCGATACCCGTGCGCACGTTGGGAAGCTCGCCAAGCCGGAATGGCGATACCGCCACGTGCTGACTGCCCGGCTCCTCGAAAATCTGGAAGGTCTCGCTCGGCATGTGATCGCTCACGATGCCGACCTGAACGCCGATCGGATCGCTATTCAACACCTCGATCATATGCGCGACTTCCTTGCGCGCCGCGAGCTTGCGTTCGAGCTGTACGCCGGAAGGCAGACCCAGACGCCCTACCAGACCATGGTGCAGAAACTGCTCGACCTGACGAAGTCCGATCAGGCTGAGAATGCTCGGCCGGTGCTGCTCGAACAATCTGCGGCGGGCAGCCAGAATTTTCAGAACGTCGCTATTGATCCGCTGCGAGCTTTCACCGGTGAATTCCGGCGGCACGCTTTCCTCGAGCATGGTGCGCAGATATTGCGCATACGGGTCGGAGGTCAGCAGGAATGAAATCGGATCGAAGTTCGCGAGTATGCGCGTGGAACGCGACTCGAGCTGACGCATGCGCTCGAAGTAACTGACCGCGGAATCGTGATATTCGGATTCGACGCCGAGCAGATTCGGAAGCGTCACTTCCAGCAGCGCCGCGAGGCGTTCGAGCGTTTCGATCTTGATGATCTCGCCGCGCTCGAGGTTGTAGACCGCCGCGCGCGAAATCGCCAGCCGCTCGGCAATATCGTCGGAGCGCAGTCCGCGGGCCATCCGATAGGCACGAAGGCGCTCGCCGATGGCGAGGAAGTCGAAAGTGGGCGCTGTTTTGCGGAAACCTGAAACGTCGGCCACGTCACATCCTCGTATAAAAAACCAAACGGATTGTACCTCACACGACCTTTCGTACTGTGGCATCAGGGAAATTCCTGGCGCGTTTTTGACGGAATTCTAGAGATTTTTATATTTTCCACACTTGTCGTTTTTTTTAGACGATCGCAAGATGCCCGTGTGACGCCGGCCTATGCGCGCGCCACAGATGCCTGATGGCCGCCGGAGAGTCGAAGCGCGAGTTCTGCCGCGCGCTAAACGAAGTCGGCGTGAAGATGAAAGACATCTTCGTGATTTTCGACTATCGCGTATTTCCGACGGCAGAAGTGTTAGAGCGTTGGAACGTGAACGTCCATTCGCTGGCAACCTGGCAAGATGTGCTGGTGGCCGCACGAGCCGACCGGCTTGCCGACAGTCGCTCATTGAACGAACTCGAAGCGTTTCTGAACGATCCCGTAGCCTGGTCTCACGCGCATGGCGGCGTGGTCTGGACACGACGTTAAGCTTATCGGCCACAACATGTGTGCGACGAAATTCGAGCCGAGGCCGGCCTGCACACAGCGTTTTCAATCTGAAAAAATTATCAGAATATCGATGAGCGAGCAGTTCAAGCAAAGCGCTCGTGGTCGGCGGTGAAGGCGTGACGGTCGGTCCGTTCCTGCTCGGCGCGGAAAAACCGGTGCATATCCTGACGCCGGCCGCGACCATGCGCCGGATCATCAATATGACGGCGGTGGCTTCGGCGAATATGAAGCGTTAGCGTTCCGTTACCGCCTCGACAAGCGGCATCGCCGAAACGCGGCAACACCGCGTTTGGACTTTTCAAACTGATCGATTATGCGAATGTCGACTCGACGAAGGCCTTGACCTGATCCAGTGACGACAGACACTCGCCGCGATATCCCATGGCCCGAAATTCCTGCTCCGGTCCGAAGCATGCGAACGGTCTGTGAAAGCGCTGCGCCAGCGAAATCTCGTCGACCGTACCCGGCCCGCCGGGCAGCGCAATCACAACGTCGCTGCTGAGAATGTTCACGTAATTGCGGCTCAGAGCATCGGGCTTCGCATCGGCTTCGCGGCGCGGCAATGGCGTAATGATCGGCACATCGACATACGGATTCGGATAGCCATCTAACGGTACGAAGCCGGCCACGGAATCCGTACGCGACGGCAAGACTGCGATCGATCGGCCAGCGCGATCGGACACGCTGCAGAATGCACGCGCGACCGCCAGCATCACACCCTGCCCGCCCCCCGTCAGCACGTTATAACCGGCTGAGGCAATCCAGCGGCCGAGTGGCTCTGCCAGATCGCACCACTCGGTTTTTCCGGATCCCATCACGCCGATCGTCTTCATTCGCATTTCCGCCTGGCTCCAAAAAGTATCGACGGTCAGAGCCGTACGCTATTACCGATGCATTCGTGCACGATGCTCACAATGGCTGCCGCCTCAGCCGATATTGTGTCCGATACGGCGGCCGGCGGCGAGTGAAACGTAGCGCCGCTATAGTCTGTGTGATTGCGTAATGGTCGCAGCCTGACCGGCGAACTCGCGCGTCGTCTTTTCACAATTCTCTTACGCGACGACGATGCAGCGGGGATCAGCCAAAGCGAGAGCTTCCGCGCGGTCCGCACTCGGCGGATAGATCCACTCGGTATTGATCTTCGTTTTCAGCGCTTTGGCCTCGGCGCCCGTCAATTTCACCTGCCGATCCCAGCCTTCCGTATAGACGGCGCCCCAGGGACCCAGATCCAGGCAGGTCACATACTTCGGCTGGCTATAAGGAATCGACTCTTCCCCGATGAGATCAGCGGTCGAGTTATGCCCTGCCGAGCGGCCGAGATTCATCGCATGCTGACAAGACATCATCGCGTAATTTCCGTCGTCGTCGGTTGCCGCATAGGCGCAATCGCCGGTGGCGAACACCCCGTTTAGCCCTTTGACTTTCAAATTCGAATCGACGTGCAACCGGCCGAACTTATCGCGCTCCGCCGGAATTTGTGCCGTGAGTTCGCTGGCACGAGCGCCGGCGGTCCAAATCACCGTGTCTGCATCGATACGCGTGCCGTTCTCGAGCGTCACGCCGCTCGCATCGACCGTCGCGACACCCGATCCCAGTTGCCACGTGACCCCCAACTCCGTCAGAGCCTGTGTGATCACCGGCCGCGGACCGGCCCCCAGATCCCGGCCAATCGCGTCATTGCGGTCAACCATGATCACCTTTACAGCGGCGTTTTCGCCGAGAACCTCGCGCAAACGCGCCGGCATTTCAGCAGCAGTTTCGATGCCCGTGAACCCGGCACCCGCCACGACTACCGTGTTGCGCCCGGCGCTATCCGGTCTGCCTGCCAGGCTACGAATATGCGCCTCGAGTTCCGCTGCGTTAGCCACCTGATCGACGTTGAACGCATGCTCGCCGAGCCCCTGAATTTCCGGACGGAACAGTCTGCTGCCGGCGGCGAGCACCAAACCGTCGTAGCTGATATTCGACTGTGACGAATTAGCGTCGACGCCGACGATGCTCACCTGCTGGCTAACGACGTCGATATGCTTCACGAAGCCCTGAATAAACTTCACACCCACAGCTGTGAAGATGTCCAGCAACGGTGCCTTCATCCCTGCCGGATTCTCCTCATAGAGGCGCGGACGAACGTGCAGTTTGGGCTCCGGCGCAACGAGGGCGATCTCCACGTCGGTTCGCCCGACCTGGTCCAGCAGGCGAGCCGAAGCCAGTGCGCTCCACATGCCGGCAAAGCCGGCGCCGATAACAAGAATGCGTTTGGACATATCTGATGCTCCTGAGTCGAATTTGGGTCTAGCCCGACCGGGCCGCCAGCCCGAAGCTGGTTGATATACCGATCGGCTTCTCCGGCGTGTTGAATGATGCGCCGACATCTACGATTCCATTAGTCGTAGTTATCACTTGCAAGGATTTTTTTGCCTACGACTTTAGATGAGACTGTCGAAAACAGGCCTTGCGCAGCGAATGACGTCAGGGAGCAGCCATCACGGGATTCGGCGGAGACTTAGCGGCACACTGTTTTGCAAATACGCTTCGTGCGAGCAAGACAAATCTTGAAGACACGCAGGCTTTCTTGCTCACCAGAAGCACGGTTCGGTCACAGGGTTGCAGACCTTTCGATGGAAATTCCAGTCATCTTTTCGTCATTTAGGGACTGCGGTCCTGAGCGAGCATCGCGTGTTCGGGAGCGCGACCGTACTTTCACCGGTATAGCAGGCCGCTGCGTTCAACAGCTGCAACGCTGCCGCTACGAGCGCAACAAAAAAAAGCGCAATCACGTGAGACACCGTGATTGCGCTTCGAAAGCAGGTTCTTTGCTTCGCGACTTCACTTCATTATTTATCGACAGTGACAAGATTCTTATCCTGGTTGCCGGCGACAAAGATGGCCAGGAGCTTGGCGGGTTCCGTCTCGCTTGCATTTTCACTGATCATGTGATGAGCCCCAGGGCTTTCCGTCCAACTTTCGCCCGCATGGAACACCCGTACCGGGCCACCTTCGACCTGGCTACGAATTGCGCCGGATAGCACATATCCGACAACAAACGCTGAACCGTGGCGATGCGCAGGCGTCTTCCCACCCGGTGCATAGTCCACGACCAATGCGGTCATCGTTTTGCCCGGCACATTGGCAATCTGGTATCGGAAAGCAGAGGTGATTGCCTGGCCTTCAGCTTCAGCCTCATGCGCTACAGCACTCATCGGAAAACCAATGTTTGCCAATGCGATGCATGCCGCCGTTAAAGATAAAGTGACAAACTTCATGGAAGGTCTCCGTTTTTTTGACGATCAAAACTGTGTGGCTGCCGGGTGAAGGATTCACGAACACCTTCACGATTGAACGTGCAGCGATTTCCGCTTAGTGATGCGTGAAGAGGCTTTTCGATTCCGTGTTCCTGGTACCGGATTCAACGCGCCCGTCGCTGGTTCCACCATACGTCGTGCTGTCGGTAGTCGATGCATCGTGGTGTGCAGCGGACTCTTTTTTCGTCCTCCCCTTAGGAGATGAGCAATCGAAACCGCCGTGCTTCAATCTTTTAACGCCGGGTTTATTCACTCCGTCGCGATCCCGAACCACGTGCATGTACGCGTTGCTGCTCGCCGCAAGTCGATCCGTTCCGGTAGCAACAGGATGACAGATCACAAAAAACTACGCTCACTTAAGTCGTAGATTAAGGATAGCGTTGACCATGCCATTCCGCAACACATATTTTTGGATGTCTTGTCGCTGCGGCGCGCCGACTACGTGTGTTCATGAAAAGGTGAGGAACGCGTCGCTCGCCTGACTTGAGCAAAATGAAAGAAGCAAAAAATACGAACACCCGTCCGATTCTCTCATCGCAGTCGATACTACCGAACGGGCGCGCCGCACGGATAACGGACGTCTCTCAGGGTCGGATCAGTACGGGCTCATAGGACGACACTTGATTTGTACGCCCGTTTTCACTTAGAATTCACGAACTTGGATTACTCAAGTCGGAGATTGTAATGAGCCATATCAGTTCAGGGGTTGAATATGCGTTGCACTGCCTGCTACATCTGACCGAACCGCCGTCAGGTGCGGGCGAAGCAAGCGTGCGGGATCTGGCGGAGTTGCAAGGTCTGTCGGTCCAATACGTGGCAAAACTTTTCACCAAACTCCACAAGGCAGGGTTGACGGTTGCGACGGAAGGGGCGGGAGGAGGCTTCCGGCTCGCAAGGTCCGCCGAAAAAATCAGTGTGCTGGATGTAATGCTTGCAGTAGACGGGCGAAAGCCGCTGTTCGACTGTCGCGAAATCCGTGCTAATTGCGCAGTATTCGCCGGTAGTCCGCCGGGGTGGGCAACGCAGGGCGTCTGCGCGATTCATGCCACGATGCTCGAAGCGGAGAAGCGCATGGAACAGGTTCTCGCCGGGCAGACGCTGGCCGGCCTGGCCGAGCGTGTCGCGGCCAAAGCGTCGCGTTCATATCGGACTGAAGTTGTGCATTGGATCAACAATCGTTCAACAATGAACCGCCGCGCCAAGGCGGCGTGAGATGCCGAAAACCACATATCTTCCCGCGGCGGAAGTTGCCAGCAGGATCTCGTCTGTCTGACGAGGACCGATCCGCAGTATTTCAAATCACGCATCAGACGTACTTACGGTAAAGCGGCATAGCAGGAACCGCGGGACGCCGATCGTAAAGCCGGCGCATTCCGCCAGTGCCGCGCCTAAATCCAATACACACACCGTGCCCGCAGCAAGTCCATCACACGGCGTGCCAACTGCGCAAACCCGGTTGCACGACCTGAACTCGCACACAATCTCGCCGATAAAAACGTACTGCTCGGCGCGACGCGGATAGATAACCACGTACATCCGCAAGCATTCGGTCGAACCGACTTGCTATTTTCGCGAACGCGCTTCACCAGTACTCTGGCACATCCTCAAACGCTTCTGCCGAACACGGGTGTGGCATCGCTGCATCGGGTGACAGCCGAACAAGGCCGTTGCGCCAGGCCTCTTCCGTCAAAGCACGATCACCGCAGCAGAACATAGAAGTCGGCTAGCACTAGATACTTCCGATCGTCACGCCCGGAACCTGGTGCCCCGGATCGCCCATCGGGCGAGCGCTCGGATAGCGGCCCTACTCCCAGTATCCACGAACCGTTCTGCTTTCTCTTTCGATATGAGCGCAGATGCGCCCCACGAGCGGGCTGTCGATACCCCGGCTATAGCATTTTGCCGTAGTGACTGCTTGCACTTTCGCCCAAATGACTTTACGATTCATCTACGACTTATCAAGTCGTAGATTTGGTATGTGATTCCAGGTGTTACCACAAATTGCAGATTTGTTGATCACCAATCTATCCCGGTAAGGGAGGTCAGGGTTTCATGCAATCTTTAGATCGAATTGAGCGTAAAGATGAAGACACTAATCCGACAGCGGTTATATTCACCCGCCATCGTTTTGCCGATGTTGGCCCTTATGGGTCTGATGGTCGCGCTTGACTTCAATCTGGTTCAAGTTGTCCTGGTCGCGTGTGTCAAAACCGCCCAGCATATGTTCGAGCAGGTCGGGCGTCGACGCTAGCCTGCCTCGTAACGAAGGGGCCCTGCGACGAAAAGGCGGGGTGATGATGATGGCCTGTGAAGACCCCGAAACGGCGCACGCCGGTGGCAATGAATTTGCAAAGAGGGCGCGCACCTTGAGCGCGGCGGCGCACGGGAGAATGGAAGAAACGTCAGCACACACACTTTACGAGCGCCGCGGTCGAATCCCTGCTGAACCCGGCGGACTCGATCGTGTATTCACTGCCGACGAACGCATCCGCGCCCAGCGTGAATTGCGAGTCGCTGATTTCCGAGGCAAGGCCGCCGCCGATGCAAATCCGATTGCGCGACCGGCAATAGCGGCAATAGCACTCGTTGCCAGATCGCCGTCAGTTCCCGCGCGAAGGCCTTCGCATCCTTGCAAGCCAGAGCGAGTGCGGGATTGCCCACGACGAACGCTTCGCGCAACACGTCGTCGACCATCTAGCCAAGACAGTGAATGCGCAGCTCGAGCGCCCGCTCGCTCTCCACGCATTCCGCGCTCGCACGAATGCGCGTGAGAATGCGGCGTGTCCGCAGTGCATTGATGCGCTGCCGCTCGAGCAGCATCTCCAGCGCGATGCTCATCAATTCGCGTACGCGCTCCATCAATGTCTTCATTTTGATCCTGTCAGACATGCGCGCCGCGGGCTGCTCGATCTGACCGACCTGAAAGGGGCCGGCGCGAACCGGCTCGAACAGTTCACGCCGTACGGCGAAGACGGAAAAACCATCGTGGTCAGCCAGCACAAGGTGTAGGGACCGGAAACGAACGATCTCGTGCTGCAGCTCGGGAAACCCGGCATTCAGAACCGGCGGCGGTTCGATGGTCGCAGGCCCGCGCGGCGCCCGCGAGTTCCAGGAGGTAGTGACGATACCAGGATGACGGCTTGACTGCCTGGCCGCGCGGCAACACGTTACCATGCGTCGGATATTTGAACGGGTGTCCGCCACCCCCGAAAGATCCCGACCATGAATCGCAAGCTCCACGTACCGCCAGCCGAACCCGCGCCGCCGCCAGTGCCGGCCGAGCCGGCCGCCCAGCCCGGTCCGCCGGCCGACGACGACGCCACCGCGCACTGGCAGCGCAATCTGTGCGTATGCGTGTTCGGCTCGTTCACGACGATCGTCGCGATGACGCTGCTGCTGCCGTTCCTGCCGCTCTACGTCGAGCAACTCGGCGTGACGGATCACGCGGCGATCGTGCAGTGGTCCGGCGCCGCTTTCGGCGCGACCTTCTTCAGCGCGGCGCTCGTCGCGCCGCTGTGGGGCAAGCTCGCGGACCTCTACGGCCGCAAGCTGATGCTGATCCGTTCGAGCCTCGGCATGGCGGTCGCGATGTCGCTGATCGGCATGGCGCACTCGGTATGGCAACTGGTCGCGCTGCGGCTGCTCGCGGGGCTGCTCGGCGGCTACGCATCGGGCTCGATGATCCTGATCGCGACGCAAACGCCGAAAGCGCGTTCGGGCTGGGCGCTGGGCATGCTGTCGTCGGGGATCATGGCGGGCAATCTGGTCGGGCCGCTGGTGGGCGGTTTCCTGCCACCGTTGATCGGCATCCGCGCGACCTTCTGGGCATCGGGCGCGGCGATCTTCGTCGCCTTTCTCGCGACGCTCACGTTGATCCGCGAAAAACCGGTGCGCAAGCGCACGGACAGCGCGCGCAAACAGGGCGCCTGGGCCGCGGTGGACGATAAACGGCCGGCCATCGCGATGCTTGCCACGGGCCTGCTGCTGATGATCGCGAATATGTCGATCGAACCGATCATCACCGTCTACGTCGCGCAACTCACGAAACCGCAAAGCGTGACGATGATCGCCGGCTTCGTGATGTCGGGCGCGGCGCTCGGCAGCGTGATCTCATCGTCGCGGCTGGGCAAGCTCGCCGATCGCGTCGGCCACTGGAACGTGATCGTCGGCTGCCTCGCGGTGTCGGCGGTGCTGCTGATCCCGCAGGCGTTCGTCACCGCGAGCTGGCAGCTGATCGCGCTGCGTTTCCTGATGGGGATCGCGTTGGGCGGCCTGTTGCCATGTATCGCGAGCGTGATCCGCCATAACGTGCCGGTGAGCGTGGCCGGCGCGATTCTGGGCTACTCCGTGTCGTCGCAGTACGCGGGACAGGTGGCCGGGCCGCTGCTCGGCGGCTTCGTCGGCGGACACATCGGCATGCGCGCGGTGTTTCTCGGCACCAGCATGCTGCTGGCGCTCGGCGCGCTCGCCAACTGGCGCGTGAAATCCGGCATCGCGCAAGCGGCGGCGGCGCCTCGCCGCTGAGCTTCGCCGCACCGCCGCACCGCCGCACCGCCGCATCGCCACATCGCCACATCGCCACATCGCCATATCGCCATATCGCCATATCGCCATATCGCCACATCGCCACATCGCCACATCGCCACATCGCCACATCGCCACATCGCCACATCGCCACATCGCCGCATCGCCGCTCAGGCGTCTGCCGATACCGGCTCGCGATAACAGCAGGCTTCTTCGCCGGCCGCGGCGCTCGCGTCAGAACCTGTGCCGCAGCGACAGCCTGAGCGCGACCTGGTTTGGCCTCGTCGACGGCGAAATCGACGAAATCGCCGCGACAGCCGGCTTGCCCGTCGAATCGATCCCGCTTGCGTGCTGCCATACAGTGACGAAGTTCACGTCCGTGCGCTTGCTGATCACATAGTCCGCGCCGGCGTTGACCTGATCGTAATGCGCCGAATCCGCATCGGTGTAGTCGTAGGACGCCGCCAGCATCAGCGAAGGCGTCAGGTCGTAGCGGAGATTCGCTTCGTAGCTGTTGAACGCGATGCTGCCGCCGCGAAACGGCGTGGTCGCGCTCGGCAGCACGTCGATGAAATGCGTGTTGGTATAGATCAGGCCGGCGTGCGCATTGCCGAATGCGTACGTTGCCCCGGTGGCGAGAATGTGAACCACGCTTGCCGACGCATAGCCGCTGTAGACAGGGTTGGTCACCGGCGACGTATAGCCCGCGGACCCCGGCGAAACGGCGCCGTCATAGCCCGACACCGACGGATTGTTCAGATTCAGAAAGGCGACGGCCAGCGCGAACGGACCATGACTGTAGTCGCCCCCGATGCTATAGACGCGGTTCGTGCCGAAGTTGCCCGGCGTGCCGCCGAGGCCAAGCACGCCTTCCAGCTTCAGCCCATGGACCGACGGGCTCGCATACTTGATCGAGTTGTTGACCCGCGCGGTCGAGTTCATATAGTCGAAGTCGCCCGGATGCGTGCCGAACCAGCTCCATTGGGCCACCGCCGATTTCGTGCCGACGAATTCATACACGGGTTCGTACTGCCGCCCCATCGTGACGGTGCCGTAGCGGCTGGAAATTCCGACGAATGCCTGGCGCCCGAATAGCCGCCCTCCTTGCAGAAGTTTGCCGGAGCTGGTGTCGAATCCGTTCTCCAACGTAAAGATGGCCTTCAGGTCGCCGCCGAGATCTTCCGAGCCGCGAAATCCGAGCCGGCTCGTGTTGTTCTGCCCCGTCACCGTTTGAACGACCGAGCCGCCCTTTTGATTGTTGGTGTAGATCAAACCTTCATCGACGAAGCCATATAGCGTGACCGAACTCTGCGCGTGGGCGTATCCCGCCACCGCGCAACATGCCAGCATTGCTGCGTTCTTCAATTTCACGAAATCCCCTCCAACGATTGATATTGATTTTCTGAAAGAGCCGGACGACCACGCGCGGCTGCGCATGCGCAGCTCGCGAGCGTGCCGGGATAAATTTTTCAGAGACGCGCCGACTGATCGACGGAGAACCCGTCCTTGACCCACAGCAGCGCGAACGCCGCCACCACGGGCCCGGCCGCGAGCAGATAGAACGGAGCATGAAACGCATGGGTCCACTGGAAGATCAGCCCGGCGGCGGCCGGCGACCATGCGCCCGCGAATTGCCAGAGCCCGTTGGCGATGCCGGTCGAAAGACCCGCGCCGGTCTTGCCGCCTGCTTCGGCGATCGTTGCCGTCATCAACGGCGACCATGCGAGCGACACGAAACCGATCGCCGCCGCGCCGATCATCAGTTCATGCTCAGTCTGGAGAAACCCGAACGTGATCATCAACGCCGCGAAAACAACCATGATGATCAGCATGATCGAGCGTCGAATCCCACCCAGGAAGTCCGAAATGAATCCGACCACCGGTTTGGAAATCAGCGAGGTCATGCCGAACCAGACCACAATGGAACCCGCGACAGCGGGAGAAAGGCCATAGCGTTTGACGATCAGCGCATTGACCAGAAACGTGAAACCCCACATGCCCCAGTAGCCGCCAAAACCGGCGACGAGCAGCAGCACATACTGCGGATGGCGAAGCAGTGCGCCCGCGCGCAGCGTCGAAATTGCCGGCGATACGTCGCGGTTCGGGCCATCGCGCACCGCCCACAAACAGATGATGCCGAACAGCACGGCCGCGACGCCGATGATCTGATAGACCGCCTGCCAGCCAAACCGGTGCATCAGCGTCGGCACGCATGCATTCGTGATCACCACGCTAGCCGGTAGCGCCGTCAGCAGGAAGCCGATCGCCTTGCCGCGCTCCTTGACGTCGAACCACGCGGTGATCAGCTTGACGGCGGCCGCGACGTCGCCGCCCGCCGCGAGCCCCATCACCGCCTGCAAAGCCATCCCCACGGCAATGCCCGGTGTCATGCTGAATCCGAACGTCGCGCATCCGAGCGCAATCATCGTTCCCGACAACATCAATCGGCTGCCGACGCGATCGGTCAGAAAACCGCCGAGCCAGTTGGCGATCACATAGCCGCAAAAGAACGCGGTCACGAAAACACCCAGCGACAACACGGGCAAGCCCAGCGATGACGACGCGACGACCGCGACAGAACCCCATGCGAGCCGCGCGACCATCGTAAAGTCCAACGCGATCCAGCCAAGCAGAACCGCCATCCACCTATAGGTTCCGGATACCCGTATGGAACCCGATACGTCCGTGCGTACGGAATCCGATCGACTAATCATTTTTTGTCTCCTCCAGATCGGCGAGCAGTTGCGGCAAACGTCGCGCATGACGACGTCTCCCGCTGCGCAAGCCTTCGATAAACGCCGCCGGCGATTACATGTTCGCGATTGCGCGAATCAACTCGCCGGTCCGGCAACAAACGCGTCGCAGAAAAACTCGTCCGACGGCAATGCGCGCAAAGACGTGAAGTCTTGGCGAGCGGCGCTGGTCATCGCCGGCGCGCCACATGCGTAGACCTGCATGTTCGCGAGCGACGGATGGTCGTCCATCACGGCCCGATGCACGAAGCCCGTCCGGCCGGTCCAGCCGTCCTCGGGCTCCGGCGCCGACAACACCGGTATGAAGCGAAAACCGGCGCTTCTTTCGAGCCATTTTTTCGGCACCTCCAGCGCATACAGGTCGGCCGCCCGACGCGCGCCCCAGTACAGCGACATCGGCCGCTGCACGTTGCGCGACAGCGCGTACTCGACAATCGAATGAATCGGTGCGAAGCCGGTGCCGCTGGCCACGAAGATAATCGGCTTGTCGCTGTCTTCCCTCAGGTAGAAATCGCCATAAGGCAATTCGACCTTGAGGACATCGCCGGGCTGCAGCGTCGGCAGCACGTTTGCGCTGAAGCTTCCGCCCGCCACGTTGCGGATATGCAGCAGCGCGCCGTCGGACGCCGATGGCGGATTCGCCATCGAGAAGCTGCGGCGCTCGTTCTCTCCGAATACGACCTGCAAATACTGGCCGGCGCGAAACTTGACCTTTACGCCGGCCGGAAAGCGCAGCTGCAATTGCGTGACGTCGGGCGCGGGCTGGCTGATCCGGAATACTTTCGCCTTCACCACGCGCCGCGCCGCCGGATCGGCCTTGCTGATCGATACCGGCGCGATGACGAGGTCACCTTGCGGCTTCGCGCGGCAATAAAGCACCATGCCCCGCGCCCGATCGGCTTCGCTCAAACCTTCGTGAGCGCCCGTGCAATCGAGCTGCCCGTCGACGACGCCGCCGCGGCAACTTCCACAAATGCCTTTCTTGCACGAGTAAGGCATCTCGAAGCCGGCGCGCTGGGCCGCGTCGAGCAAGGTCTCCCCTTCCCCGCATTCGAATCGATGTGCGGTGCCGGCCACCTGAATCTGATAACTCATCACTTGCTTATCCTGTACTCGGACCTTTTCGCCAATTGGAGCCAATTGGAGCGACAAGACAATTCAAAGGGGAATCACGAGCAGGGTATCGATGGTCGAACTGTCGCAAACGACCACGCGCTCCAGAAACTTCGGTTCCGCGCCGCCGAAGATCAGGCGATCCATATAGCGGCCGGTCACGAACAGATCGGTGCGTCCGTCGCGCATGATCCGGTAGGTCGCGAACGGGGTTTCCGTGCGGACTTCCTGCTGGTCGCGGCCGAGCATCGCCGACATACCGAGCAGATGGCGATAGCGATGCCCTTCGAAAATATTCGCCTCACGCAACGCCGAAATCCGGTCCTTCAGCATGCCGCGCGAATCGGCGAAGAAAATGCCGGCCGGCAAGCCCGCCTGATAGTTCTCGTGCGACGTAATGTTGTAAAGACAGTGCTCGGTAAAGTAAGCGGGCCAGGCCTCCAGCTCGTCCGAATCGATGGTCCGGGCATACGCCGCATTGAGCGTGTTGATCTGCCACATCAGTTCCAGGTCGTTCATGCGTCAAATCCCCATGTGTTGACGATAGGCCTTCCAGAAGCCGCGCACCGCGGCCTCCGTCGCGCGCGTGTCCGTGGTGGCCGTCTCGCCGCCCCCCATTTCCAGCACACCGTATTCATTCGTCGCACTGACGACGCCGCGTTGCACGAATCCCCCCACCGCGCCGTCTTCGAGCGACACGAGACCCGCCGGGCCGATCAGATTCGACTGGCGCAGGCGCATTTTCGTCATTTCCGGGGTGTCGTCTTCGAATCCCAGATAAGTCCAGTTCAACTGGGTGGACTCGAGCCCCTTCGGCAAAATCTGGCGCACGACGATGCTGTTGTTGACCTGACCGAGCACGAAGCCCGGAAAGACCGACAGGATCTGCAGCGTGATGCCGTCGCCGAATTCATCGACGCCTTCGAGAAAGCTCGGGTCTTCGAGCCGGTAGGTTTCGCTGTCCGCGCGCAGCCCCTGGTCGCGATATTCGTCGCCGCCCGCGACCGACTTGTCGATCATCGAGAAGCTCACGTGATTGCCGCCTTCGGGCGACACGATCAGACCGCCCTTCTGCGTCAGACGATTGATTTCGAACGTCGTCAAAAACAGGTGCAGCAGACTCGCGTGATACGAGTCCTTCACATTCTCGAAATAGAGCTTCCAGTTGTTCGGCAGCGCCTGGCTGTAGCGGCCGAGAATCCGCAGCGGCTTGCGCAGCACGCGGCGGATGCGCGCGAGCACTTCGTCGCCGATGTATTCCTCGATCGACGGAACATCGTCGGAAAGGCTGGCGAATACGATCCCGCACAGCGTGGCAACGCGCAGCTTGCGCGGATTGTGATCCTCCGTGCAGAACGACTCCGGCATGCCGCCTTTGCCATTGACGCCGTTCTGGAACGACACGCCTTTCAGGTTGCCTTCCAGATCGTAGGCCCAGCCGTGATAGACGCAGGAAAAGCTGGTGGTATTGCCCGAGTTCTCGAGACAGATCAATGCGCCGCGATGCGTGCAGCGGTTTTCGAATGCATAGATTTCGCCATCCTGGCCACGCGCGACGACCACCGGCATTTCACCGGCGAACGTCGATACGTAGTCGCCGGGCTTGCGCAGATCGGCTTCGAGGCAGAGGAAGTTCCATACCGGACCTTCGTAAATTCGACGCTGCTCCTGCGCATAGACGCCGGCATCGCCGTAGACCCAGAACGGCACGCGCGTCAGTTGGTCGGCCGGCCATTCCGAGCGCGCCGACGGCAACGGCAAGCTTTGCTCTTTCATTTCTCATCCTCTTTTTTACGCATTTGAACCTTGCGCCGGCCGGTCGAACCGTTCGAGCCGTGGCGCGATTTTTCGCAACTATGCGCTGCCGCATTGATCATCGTCAATCGTTTTTTAGATTTTTGTGCGCTTTATGTTTTATGTGTGCGCATCATGTATCGATGTGCGTATTGATGATCAAAAAGGAGTGAGTTATGATTTGTCCCACAGCGGAACTCGAGGGAGTGGCCGAGGCGCGCGGCGACGCATGGCGCGGCACCGCTTCCGTACTATCAGCCGGCTTGGGCGTGGGAAAACATGAATACAGGCGAACAACAAGAGGACGTACGCGACACCGACCGCGATTTCATCGGCGCCTTCGAAAAAGGGCTCGCGGTCATCGAGGCATTCAATGCTTCCGAGGTCGCGCTGACGGCGGCCGACGTCGCGCTCAAGACCGGGCTCACGCGCGCGGGCGCGCGCCGCTATCTGCTAACGCTCGCCAAGCTCGGCTATGCCGATTTCGACGGCAAATTCTTCCGGCTCACGCCGCGCATTCTGCGGCTCGGTTATGCGTACCTGTCCGGCGCATCGCTAACCAAGCTTGCGCAGCCGATTCTCGAAATGATCGGCGAGCGGATGAACGAGGTCGCATCCCTGACCCTGCTCGACGGCAACGACGTGATGTTCGTCGGGCGCTCGTCGGCCACCCGCATCGCCTCCGTTTCCATCGGCATCGGCACGCGCCTGCCGGCGTACTGCACCGCGTCGGGCCGGGTTCTGCTGATGCATCGCACCGACGCGCAGATTCGCCAATATCTCGAAAGCACCGGGATCGAGCAGTACACGGAAAAGACGATCACCGATCGCGAGCAGATCCTGCGGCAGTTCCAGCAATCGCGCAGCGACCGCTATTCGGTGATCGACGAGGAGTATGAAATTGGCTTGCGCTCTATCGCGGTGCCGGTGTTGAACGCGCGCAACCAGTTGGTGTGCGCGTTGACCGTCAGCGTGCATTCGAGCCGGATGACACCCGCGCAGATGGTCGACGAAATTCTGCCGGTTCTCGAAAGCGGCGCACGCACGCTCGCATCGATCGTGTGACCGCGCAGCGCGATCAGCGTCGCGTTGCCCATGCGCCTCGTCGACGAGGCGCAGCTCGCGCGGCAGCAGGTGTCCGATGCTTGCGGCGATCTTCTTGCGCTTCAGTCGCTCTGTCGGAGCCGGCGAGGTTCGTCTCCGCCGCTCTCAAAACCGGTTGCGAACAGTGCAGTTCGCCGGATCACGATCACGTTGCAGGCGGACGTTCAACGATCGCGAAATCGAGTTCCTCGCCGTCGGGTAATCGTTCGCGCAGTACAGCGGCGATCTGCTGCCATACGTCGCTTGCTTCCCACTCGCGCAGCCGCCGCCAGCAACTGGCGCCGGAGCGAAAACCCGCTACCACGGACAGGTCGCGCCAGCGCAACCGGTGGCGCATCACATAGACAATGCCACTGAGCGCCTCCCGATCGGAAATAGGCTTGCGCCCGCGCGACGGCTCGACGCGCGCCGGCTTCGCCTTCAGCAACGCCGCGATTGCCGACCAGGCCGCGTCGCTAATTTGCGCTTCAGCGGAATGTGCGGCGGATTCGCGGGCAAGCTGACCCTTGGCGCGACCGGCCGCTTTCGCATTTCCGTTCTCCGCCCCGATCCCAAGCCGGGCGGTACGCTGTGGTTGCGCGGCTTGCGCGGCTTGTGTCACCCGCGCGCCGCGCGTTCGCCTTTGCGGCTTCGGCGACGGTGCACGGAATCCAGCCGCGACGAACGCAACCAGTTCGTCGAGCGCCGACTGCAGATCGCTCGCATCGCACGTGCCCGCCGACAGACTTTCTATCCGGCCGGGGTTGCTCAACGTGTAGTACTGCGCGCCAAGCAGGAAATGAAAACGCCAAAGCAACGCCTGATGCGACAAATGCGGCAATGCTTTTCGCAACGCGGCGATGAAATGCCCGCTTGTTTCGTTGAAATGGCGGCTGACCAACTGTTGCGACAGCTCGGCGTTTTCGTGCGCGATAACCGAGCGCAGGCGGGTAAAGCGGCGCACACCTTCATCGCCATCGGGCAATGAGAAAGCCGGGCTCAAAAACGCGTGCAGAATCGATTCGAGATGATCGTGGCTGTCCGCATTCTCGCGCTGCATGCCGTGATCGAGCAACCGCAGGCGCGCGGAATTGAGAGCACCGGCGCGCCGCACGAAGATTTCTTCGAGCAACGCTTCTTTCGAGCCGAAATGATAGTGAATGGCTGCCGCGTTCACGCCGCACTCGCGCATCACCGCGCGTAACGACACGCCCCGATAGCCATACTCGGCAAACATCTTTTCCGCCACGGCAACTATCCGGTCGACAGTCGCGGCCTCGGGTTTGCGCATGGGAATAATCATCTTGCAATGTTCTATCGGTCCGGTTTCAGTGGGCCAGGATCCTGGCCAAAAATTCTCTTGCGCGCGCACTCGCGGGCGCGGCAAAGAATGCGTCCCTGGGCGCATCTTCCACCACACGCCCCTGGTCCATGAAGATCACCCGGTCGGCGACGCGGCGAGCAAAGCCCATCTCGTGGGTGACCACCATCATCGTCATGCCGTCGCGGGCGAGCGCGGTAATCACGTCCAGCACTTCGCTGACCATCTCCGGATCGAGCGCCGAAGTCGGCTCGTCGAGCAACATCGCCTCGGGATCGAGCGCTAGCGTGCGCGCGATCGCCACCCGTTGCTGCTGGCCACCGGATAAATCCACCGGCACTATGCGCGCGCTCGGCCAGTCCGACCCGCGTCAACAGCGCCATCGAGCGCTTGCGTGCCGCGTCGCGCGAGCGGCGCAGCACGTGGATTTGCGCGAGCATCACGTTATCCAGCACCGACAGATGCGGATAGAGTTCGAAGCTCTGGAACACCATGCCGACTTTGGCTCGCAGCCTGGGCAAGTTCGTGTGCCGCAAACCGACTTCCGTGCCGGCCACTTTGATGCTGCCCGACTGATACGGCTCCAGCCCGTTCACACACTTGATCAACGTGCTTTTGCCCGAACCCGACGGACCGCAGATCACGACCACTTCACCCCGTTTAACCGACAGCGAGCAATCCTGCAGGATAGGTATCTCGCCGTACGATTTACAGACGTTCCGCATGTCGATCATAGTCGGCGCGGTGGATGCCTTCTCCGGCGTAGCGGGTTTCATCATGGTTGAAAGAGTCATTGCCGATCGCCTTTTGCCGCTCAGGTCCGTACCGCGAAACGCGCATTCAGCCAGCGGCCGAACAACGACACGGCCTGGCACACAACCAGATAGACGAGCGCGATGAAGCCGAGAATAAGCGCCGGTTCGAACACTCGCGCATTGACGAGCAGCGCGTTGCCGGTCAATTCCTGCACATTGATGATCGAAGCCACCGACGTGAACTTGATCAGCCGCACGTATTGACCAATGATAGGTGGAATCACCGTGCGCACACCGATCGGCAACACGATCAGGCGCAGCACCTGCAGGTACGTGAGGCCGCTCGCGAGCCCCGCCTGAATGAGTTTGGGATTGACCGACCTTAAGCCGGAACGGATATCCTCGGACAGATAGGCGCCGATAAAAATCGAAAACGACAGCACGCTGGCCCAGTATGCGGAAGTCTTGTACGCGAGCAGCGCCGGCAGCGCGAAGTAGCAGAACAGCAGCACGACCAGTAGCGGCGCGCCCTGCATCAGTTCGACATACAGCGCGCAAATTCGCGCGACGACCGGGACTCGCAAATAGCGCAGCAGCGCCACGACTACGCCGATCGCGGTGCCGCACACGATCGAGATCGCCGAGATTTGCAGCGTTGCCAGCAGTCCCGCGGCAAAGAAATGGCTATTCGCGACGAGCACGCTATGCATCGCGCAGCTCCTTCGAAGACTTTGCCGCCGACGCATGCGCCGACGAGCGCAGCGACGCACCAACCAGCATGCCGAGCAGGCGATTGACGATGCTCACCAGCACCAGATAGAGCACCAGCGTCATCGTGTAGACCTCGAAGGTCCGAAAAGTCAGACCATCGAGCGCGCCGGCCTGGTAAGTGATGTCGGCGACCGCAATCACCGAAGCCAGCGACGAGTCCTTGATCAACTGCGAAAACACGCTCGCCAGCGACGGCAGGATGCGGCGCAACACCTGCGGATAAACGATCAGACGCAGCGTCTGGAACTGCGTGAGACCGCAGGCCAATCCCGCTTTCGCCTGCCCGGCCGGCAAACCCAGAATACCGGCGCGCACCACCTCGGCAACATACGCGGATGAATAAATTGAAAGTGCGAGCGTCGCGCAGACGAATGCCGGCAACTTGAGCATCGCGAGTGCCATGTACCAGATGTACATATGGATCAGCAGCGGGATGCTTCTTATCAGTTCGACCCAGCCGAGCGCGAATACACGCAGGCCGCGTGGGCCGGTCGCACCGCAGGTGCCGATCACCACGCCCAGCATCGTCGCCAGTATCAGCGAGATCGACGCCAGTTCGACCGTGGTGATGAAACCGCTGACGATCAGGTCACGGTGCATCCACAGCGCGCTCCAATCGAACGAATAATTCACGGCCGGTCCATTTCGTCGAATGGTTCAGAACAACCCGCGGTTGGGCGCCCTGCCACGGTTCAATTATCCGAATTCACGGCGACGGTCGGCGCAAATCCAAACCACTTTTCATAGATCTTCTGATATTCGCCGCTCTTCCACGCATCGTTCAACGCGGCATTGATCTGTGTCAGCAGCGCGGCATTGCCCTTGCGCACGCCGATGCCAAACGGCTCGGAACTGAACGGCTGCCCGACGACCTTGAAGTTCGGATTGTTTTTCATGAACGCGCGCAGGATGTATTCGCTGCCGGTCAGCGCATCCGCGCGGCCTTGCGCGAGCGCCAGCCACGCGCTGTTGTAATCCTTGAAGCTCATCGCCTGCGCGCCCGGCGCGACTCTCGCGATCGTCTGTTCGAGCGTGGTGCCCTGCTGCACGGTCACGCGCTTGCCCTGCAAATCCTGCGGACCCTTGATCGTACTGTCCTTCGGAACCAGCAGCGATTGATGGCCGACATAGTAGGTGATACTGAAATCGATCACTTTCGCCCGCTCGGGCGTGCGCGTCATCGACGCGGCAACGAGATCGACATTGCCGCTCACCAGCACGGGAATACGCGTGGGCGACGTCACTTTGACGAATTCGACCGGCACGCCCAGACGCTTTGCAATCAGCCGCACGATGTCGAGATCGAAACCGGTCGGCTGATTGTTGTCGTCGAGAAAGCCGAACGGCGGCGTGTCGAATTTCACGCCGGCCAGCAATTTTCCGCGCTGCTTGATCAGCGCGACGCCATCCGTCGCCTGCGCGCGAGCGGTCGACAGCGGCGCCGCGCTCACCAGCATCGCCAGGCTCAACATCATGATTCGCACGGTTCTCGGCCATACATGGCTGATATTCATCGCATTCCTCGACGAGCAATCAATCAGGTCAGTAGGCTGGCTGACCAAACCAGATAGATGAACCGGTGCAATCGCGCGTTACCGGCCGCACGCCTGCCTCGGTGAGCACAGGTTGCCGCGCTTGAACGCCGTCGGTCGGGCCGGTTATGAGCCGCAGCCGAATCGGGCGATCCGTTCGAGCGCTTCATCGATATCGGCATCACTGGCCGCCACGGACAAACGCAGATGCCCCGCGCCCGCGGCGCCGAACGCGGAGCCCGGTAGCGACGAGACGTCCAGCTTGTCGAGCCATGCACCGGCGAGCGCGCCGTCGTCGGCGGCTACGCGCGGAAACAGGTAAAAACTGGCACGCGGCGCGCGGCATTCGATGCCGTCGATACTGTTCAGACGCGCGGCCACGCGCAGTTGCCGCGCGCGAAAGCGCTCGCGATAGACGGGCACCAGTTCGTCGTAGAGCCCGAACGCCTCGAGCCCGGCCGCCTGGATAAAGCCCGGCACGCAATAGATCGAGTGCTGGATAAAACGCAGAATCGTTTTGGCCATTCCGGTCGGCGTGGCCAGATAGCCCAGCCGCCAGCCGGTCATACCGAATGTCTTCGAAAAGCTGTCGACCACGAAAGTACGCGCGCGGCCCAGCTCGGTCGCCTGCGGATACGCGAACTCGCCCTCATGCAGCAGGTCGGAATACACCTGGTCGAACACCACCGCGAGGTTGTATCGCTCGGCCAGTTCCAGCACGATGTCGATCTCATCCTGTGGCAGTACGCGACCACTGGGATTGACCGGTGAATTGACGATGATCGCTCTCGTGCGCGGCGTGATTGCGAGTTCGATCGCCGCGTGGTCGATCCGGTCGAGCATCGGCACGATCACGGGCGTGCCGCCGCACAGTTTGACGCACGGGCCGTAACTAACCCAGCCCGGTTCCGGAACGATGACCTCGTCGCCCGGTGAAACAGTGCCCATCAGCGCGGCCAGCAAAGCAAACTTGCCGCCCGGCGTGATCAGAATGTCGCTTTCCTTATAAAGCGCGCCGCAGCGGCGCCGTTCACGCTCGGCGATAGCCTCGCGCAACGCGGGCATGCCGGCCGCGGGACCATAGTGCGTGTCGCCGGCTCGCATCGCGCGCCCGGCCGCATCGATAATCCGCTCGTCGGTTTCTATATTGGGATCGCCGCTGGACAAGCTTAGTATTCTGCGGCCCGCGGCGCGCGCGGCGCGCAAGCGCTCCGTCATTTCGACGGTGGCCGACGGCTTCAATTCGGTGACACGTGTAGCGAGCGACAGAGAAAGAGTCATCGTTAATCCTGCATCCGCGGTCGAATCCGGCGATTGGGAAAAAACGGCAAGCTACCTGTCAGTCCGGTTTAATTAGAAACCGTAGCAATCAACTGATTGCATCACGTGGAATACTAGCAAGCTAATTTTGTAAACTCAATGGCCGTCGTGCGGATACGGAGCCGAGCTTGAATTGATATGAATTTGTCAGGTTGGCGAAGCACTCGTGCGGCAAACACAGCACGTTTGACACCGCGGTAAAGCGCAATACGCGGCAAACTTTCCCACGCAGCGCAGTCGATATGCTCGTCAGCGCCCCGCCTTGCGCGCGTAAGCCCATGGCCGGCGCCGCGCATCGGCTTCGCGAAACGCTTCGATCCGCTGCGCGAGGCCCAATGTCAGGTCGATTTCGTCGAGGCCTTCGAGCAGCATCTGCCGCAGTAGCGCGGGCGTACTGAACGCGAACGTCTCGCCGCCGGGCGCGGTGACCCGTTCGGCGACCAGATCGACGCAAACCTGCGCGCGGCCGTCCGACGCTTCGACCTGCGTCACAATGAGTTTTAGCGCATCGGCGTCGAGCCGCACCGGCAGCAAACCGTTGCGAAAGCAATTGCCAAAGAAAATCTCGCCGAAGCTCGGTGCGATCACCGCGCGAAAGCCGGCCTGGCGCAGTGCGCGCGGCGCTTCTTCGCGCGATGACCCGCAGCCGAAATTGCTGTCCGCCAGCATGATCCGCGCTTCGCTCCACGGCGCGCGATTGAGGATGAACTCGGGGTTCGGCGTGCCGTCGGCAAGCAGCCGCCAATCCGCAAACAGCGCTTCGCCGAGCCCGGCGGTCGTGGTGCGCAACAGAAAGCGGGTGGGAATGATCTGATCGGTGTCGATATTGATGCGCATCAGCGGCGCGGCGCCCGCGCTAAGCCTGTCGAACGATTCCATAAGCCTTTTCGTAGTCGGAGAACGGAGGTTGGTCAGCGCCGGCGCGCATCGGCGATATGGCCGGCCAGCGCCGACGCGGCCACCGTGGCCGGACTCGCCAGATGCGTGCGCGTGCGCGGCCCCTGGCGCCCCTCGAAATTGCGATTGGTCGTGCTGATCACGCGCTTGTCGGCGAGACGGTCGGCGCCGCCGGTCGCGCACATCGCGCAGCCCGACTCCAGCCATTCGAAGCCCGCGTCGCGGAATATCTGATCGAGGCCCAGCGCCTCGGCGGCGCGCTTCACCGGCGTCGATCCCGGCACGCAGATCGCCAGCACGCCGGGCGCGACCTTGTGCCCGGCGAGCACCTGCGCGGCCGCCTGCAAATCGGACAGCCGCGCATTCGTGCACGAGCCGATGTAGGCGACATCGATCGGGATGCTGTCGAGCCGTGTGCCCGGACGCAGGCGCTGATAGTCGAGCGCGCGCGCGAGCAACTGGCGCGCGCCCGGGTCGTCGAACTGTTCGGCGTCAGGCACTTGCGCATCGATCGCGGCCACCTGCTGCGGACTGGTGCCCCACGTGACCTGTGGCGCGACCGTGCTCGCGTCGATGACGAACTCGGCGTCGAACGTCGCGCCGGGGTCGCCCGGCAAGGTCCGCCAGTAACGCAGCGCGTCATCCCACGCGTCGCCTCGCGGCGCGAATTCGCGCCCGGCCAGATACGCGTAGGTCAGTTCATCGGGCGCCACGAACGCGTAGCGCGCGGAAAACTCGGTTGCCATATTGCACAGCGTGAAGCGCCCTTCGACCGGCAGCGTGCGTATCGTCGAGCCGGCGAATTCCACCGCATAGCCGATGCCGCCGTTCGCCCCGAGGCGGCCGACCAGATGCAGCGCAAGATCCTTTGCATAGACGCCCGGCGCCAGTTCGCCTTCGAACCGGATGCGCATCGTACGCGGCTTCACTTGCCGCAGCGTCTGCGTCGCCAGCACATGCACGCCTTCGCTCGAGCCGATACCCCAGCCGAGCGAACCCACGCCACCGACGGTGCAGGTATGACTATCGGCGCACACGAGGGTCACGCCGGGCAACGCGAGGCCCAGCTCGGGCGAGATCACGTGCACGATGCCCTGGCGCGGATCGCCGATCGGGAAGGTGGTGAGGCCGAAGCGCCGCGACGCGTCGAGCGTCTCGCCGATCATCGCGGTGGCCACCGCATTGCGGCCTTCGCCCGGCTTGCGCTCGGGACGAATGCTGACGACGTGGTCGTTGACCGTATAGACCTGGTCGGGACTGGCCACGCCGCGCCCTTGCTGCTGCAACTCGCGCAACGCGACCCCGCCCGACACTTCGTGCAGGAACAGGCAGTCGACTTGCAGCAGATAGGTGTTGTCGCCGAGGTCGGCGATCACATGATCGTCCCAGACTTTTTCGAAGAAACTGCGCGGCCGGCCGGTTTGCATGCTGCTCATGATGCGCTTCCCGATCGCGCGACCAGCCCCGCGAAGCTGGAACGCGCCAGCAGCAGCGACGCGACGAGCCCGAGCAGCGCGCCGGCTATCACGTAGTAGGCAGGCGCCAGCAGATCGTTCATCGAGTGGATCAGCCAGGTCAGCATGAATGGCGTGAAGCCGCCGAAAATCGTCGAGCTGACGTTATAGGTAATGGACATGGCCGTCGCGCGAATCGCGGTCGGAAAGATTTCCGCCAGCGCGGTCGAGATCGGCCCGAGGCAGGCGGCCGACAGAATGCTGAAAACGATCTCGGCCGACAGCAGGCGTTCGAAACTCGGCGCATGCACGACCCACGCGAACAGCGGATAAGTGCACACCAGGATCGACAGATAACCCGCGTTCATCACCGTGGCGCGGCCGAAGCGATCCGACAGCGCGCCGCACACCACGCACATGATCATGCGTACCGGACCAGCGATCACAATCGCGAGAAACGGCAGACTCGGCGGCAACTTCAGATATTGCACGCCGTAGGCCGGCATGAACACGGCCAGCGTAAATTGCAGCACGGTAATGCCGCCCACCAGCCCGCCGGCGATCAGCAGTGGCTTCCAGTATTGCCGCAGCGTGCTGCCCAACGGCTCGCGGCGCGCGCGCTCGCGTACGACCCGGAATGCCGCGGGCTCTTCGAGACCATGCCGCAGATACCAGCCGACCGGGCCGATCAGAAGCCCCGCGAGGATCGGCAGCCGCCATCCCCATGCATCGAGCTGTTCGGCGCTGAGATAGCGCGTGACCGCAAAACCGGCTACCGAGGCGAGAAACCCGGCCACCGCCTGGGTAAACATCTGGAAGCTGCCGTACAGTCCGGCGCGGTTGGGCGGCGCCTGCTCGAACAGCATTGCGGTCGCGCTGCCGAATTCGCCGCCCGCGGAGATCCCTTGCAGGATCCGCGCAAGCACCAGCAGCAGCGATGCGGCGACGCCGATGCTCGCGTAATCGGGTGACAGCCCGACGATCGCGGTCGCCACCGTCATCATCCCGAGCACCAGGATCAACGCCGGCTTGCGCCCGGCGCGGTCCGCGTAAATACCCAACAGGATGCCGCCGAGCGGACGCGCGATAAACGACACGCCGAACGTCGCCGCGGCCATCAGATACGGCGTCGTCGCGTTGCCGGACGGGAAAAAGTGATGCGCGATGATCGCGAGCAGAAAGCCGAACGCGATGAAGTCATACCACTCCATCGCGTTGCCTATCGTGGTGGCGACGATGAATCTGGCGTCTTGTCTGAGCGTATTCATGATGTCTCGGGGGATTGTTCTTGTGACCGTCTGATTGGCGTCACGGCCTTTCGAGGCCGCTTCGCGCCGTCATCGTATCAGGTGGCCGGGGTGGCCGGGGTGGCCGCCGGTATCCATGACTTCAACGGCACGCTGACGTCGCCGAGCTTTTCCGGCGCCAGCGCGAGCCCGCGCTTGACGAGTTGCCGCGCGGCCAGATGATCGGCGGGCATATTCACCGTCTCGACGGCGATCAGTTCGTCGCTCAGATAGTGCAGCAGCGACCACTTTGCGCTCGCCTCGTCGCCGCGAACAAACCGCCGCGCATCCGGATGGATCAGGCCGGCAATCTGAATGCGCAGCGCACCCTGTTCGGACCAGAACCAGGGTGTGGCGTCATAAGGCTGCGGCTTGCCGGTCACCATCGCGACCGCGCAGCGCGCCTGGTCGGCCGCGTTCTGCACGGCTTCGAGCCGCATCCGACACCCGGTGCCGGCGACCGGGAACGACGTGCAATCGCCAACCGCCAGAATGTGCGGATCGCTGGTGCGCATGCACGCATCGACGACGATGCCGTTATCGCAAACCAGGCCCGCCTGTTGTGCCAAGGCGGTCTCGGGCTCGCCGCCAATGCCGATCAGCACCATATCGGCCTCGTGCAGCGCGCCATTCGATTCCCGTACCGCCGTCACCGCGCCGTCATCGTCCGATTCGATTTGCTCGACGCGCGCGCCGAGCCGGATGTCGATCCCGTTCGCGCGATGCTGCCGCAACAGAAAGCCCGCCATCTCGGGCGACAGCGCGCGCATCAGCAGATGCGGCGCATATTCCAGCACGACCACCTGTTTGCCGAGTGCGTTCGCGGTGGCCGCGACTTCGAGGCCGATAAAGCCGCCGCCGATCACGACGAGACGCCGGGCCGCCATAAGATCGCTGCGCAATGCCTGCGCGCTATTCGCATCGCGCAGGTAGTGCACGCCCCTGGCGCGATCGCGTACGCCGGCAAGGCGCCGCGGCCGCGAACCGGTTGCAAGAATCAACGTGTCGTAATCGAGGGTTCGGCCCGAGGCCAGCGTGACACGCCGCGCGTGCCGGTCGAGCGCGGCCGCCGCGTCGCCCAGATGCAGCGCGATCTCGTGCTGGGCGTAAAAAGCGGCAGGCCGGATCGGCGAAATCTGCGCGTCGGGCGTCTGCAAAAACGCCTTCGACAACGGCGGACGATGATAGGGAAGCGCGGATTCGGCACCGGCCATCGCGATGTCGACAGCAAAACCGCTTTGCCTTGCGTCGGCGAGACTGCCGCAAAGCTGCGCGGCGGCGTGGCCCGCGCCGATGATAAGAACTCGTTTCGTCACTGAAAACCAATCCTCGAACACGAACAGGACATTGGAAGTCCGAGCAATATACTCCTCCGCTCCATTCGCCTTGCTTGCGCGCGCCCTCGTCTCCGGTCCGTCATAACGTGAAAGCGGTTCGATCGGACGACGACGGCGCGCGAAGCAACATTACCAAACAAGGCCAACCAGACAAGCTCAGAAACGCGTGCGCAGACCGAGCGCCACACCCAATTGATCGGTGCCGTTCGGCGCCTCGATTCTCGACGCACCGCTCATGCGGTTGTAGTCGACCGTCGCATACAGCGACGTGCGGTTCGAGAAATAGTATTCGGCGAGACCCACCAGCGTATAGCGCCGGCCGTCGCCCGCGTCGCCCGATTTGCCGAGCACGTTGGACGCCCAGTCGTAATAGCCGGCGAAGCTGAACTTGATCTTCGGCGTAGCCGCATACGTCGCGCCGATCACCATCGCATTGTCCTTACGCGGATTGGTCGTCGACGGTGAAGGCGCGCTGCCGGACAGGAATGCCTCGACGCTGCCGGTCTGGTCGTTGCTGTTGTAGTAGCCGAGGAAGAACTCGGCGCCGGTGTACTGATAGCGCAACTGAACGTTGTAGGTGGTCTGCCGCAGGTTCGACGCATTCTCCGATTGCACGAAACCGGCCTGAATACCGAACGGCGCGGGGCCGTACGCGAATGCGACGCTGCGCAGCGAGCCGGTGCTGAACGAACCCGGCACGCCGCCGAAGCTATACGCCGCGCGCGCGATCAACTGACCGCGCGTATACGTGTACATGGCCATATTGTTGCCGCCATGCAGCGTATTCGAGAATGCGACCGGCACCCATTCGTTTTGCAGATAGTTGCCGACCGTCAACGGGTCCCAGCCATCGATCAGGAACTCGTAGGTCGGGTTGTTCTGCTGACCGAACGACAACAAACCGTAGGTCTTGCTGCCGATACCGACCGACGCATAGCGGTTGAACAGCACGCCCGCCGAAGACTGCGTGCCGTTGGGCAGGTTAAACCCCGACTCCAACTTGAACTGTGCGTACATACCGCCGCCCAGATCTTCCCTTCCGCGCAAACCCCAACGGCTTTGGGAAATCGCACCGTTGGCCAGCGAGAATTGCGAGTCGTCGTTCTTGTTCGCCCCTGTCAGATAACGCAGAGCCGCGTCCGCGACACCATACAGCGTGACGGATGACTGTGCATGGGCCGCGCCGGCTGCCATTCCGATAGCGAGCATGCCGGTAATGCGTAACTTGTTTGCTCCGACTTTCATCTAGTCCCCTCCGCTTCTTGTTGAAGTGCTGCTTTTGATCGAGACGAATCGACTTCTTCGGCAGTGTCCGCGATTGATAGTGCGATGAGTTGTCTTGTGGGCCGTCTCGCTGGCCTCTCATGCACCACTGCACTCTAGAGCGCTAAATTTGCACGCACAAACGAATTGCGCATATGTCTGCATGAAGGTACTTTATGAATCGATCCGCTCTACGAAGCGAAAATCGGCAGTGCACGGCGTCAGGCAGTGCGCGCACGCAATGCCCGCCCGAATACAGCCTGCATTGCGTTGCTCCGGACGGTTCAGCACGATATCCAGCACATCGTCCGTACGTTCGATCACCCCCGCATCAGACTGCGTCATCGTGCTGTTCCTCGCCATGCAGGTATTCCCAGATCACGCGCGGCGTCGCCGGCATCTCCAGCTCCGCGTCGTGCCGATGCACCGGATTCACCCGATCCAGCGCATCGGCCAGCGCATTGAAGACCGTTGCCGTCGCCGGCGTAATGCCGCTTTCGCCGCCGCCCTTCACCCGCAACGGATTGCCGGTGGTCGGGTCTTCCGTCAGTTCGAGCTGTAACGGCGGCATACCCGCGGCGCGCATCACGCCGTAATCCATGAATGAACCCGTCATCAACTGACCGGTTTCGCGATCGACGTAGCAGGTCTCCGACAGCGCCTGGCCGAGCCCCTGTGCGAGCCCGCCATGCACCTGTCCTTCGACGATCAGCGGATTGACCGGCTGGCCGACATCGTCGATCGACGTGTAGTTGACGACCGTGGTCGCGCCCGTGTCGGGATCGACTTCGATTTCGCACACCGCCGAGCCGGTCGGATGCGCGGGAATGCGGCCGGTGAACTCGGCGCGCGCGAACAGGCCCCGGGAGGTTTCGTCAGACGACGCCGACGGTTTGTCGTCGAGTTGCGCGCACGCCGGCGCCGCGTTGTCTTTCAGGGCTCGCGCGAGCTCGAATAGCGTGACGCTTCGCGTGCCGCTTGCGCCGAAGCCGCCGCTTGCATGGAATTCGCCGTCGGCGAATTGCAGCGCAGCGGGATCGCACTCGAACCATTGCCCAGCCGCCCGACGCGCGAGCTCGATGAGCTGCGCGCAGCAGTCCACCAGCAACATGCCGCCGAGCCGCATCGTGCGATCGGAATGACTGCCGCCGCCCACCGCGACGAAGGCGGTGTCGCCGGTACGCAGACGGATTGCGCCGGGCGCTATCCCCAGACAGGTGGACACGACCTGCGCGAATGTCGTTTCGTGGCCTTGCCCGGTCGATTGCGTGCCCGACACGATATCGACGATACCGTCGGGCAATACCGTGATCTCGATCCGCTCGCGCGGCGCGCCGACCGGCGATTCGACGTAATTGGCGAGGCCGATGCCGCGCAACTTGCCGCGCGCGAGCGCTTCACGCCGGCGCGTTTCGAAGCCGTGCCAGCCCGATACTTCGACCGCCCGCAGCATGTTGTCGAGAAACCGGCCGCTGTCGTAGGTGAGACCCATTGCGGTGCGATACGGCAACGCATCGTGCGCGATCAGATTGCGACGGCGAATCTCGATGCGATCCAGCCCGAGCGCATGCGCGGCGAGGTCGAGCATGCGCTCCATCACGTGCGTCGCTTCCGGGCGGCCCGCGCCGCGGTACGGGACCGTCGGCACCGTGTTGGTCAGCACCGCGCTCACGTGCACCGCCGCCACCGGTACGTGATAGACGGTGGTCATCACGCGCGTGCCGTTCGACATCGGCACATACGACACCGTGTGCGCGCCGACATTGCCGAACCATTCGTTATCGATTGCCAGAATGCGGCCGTCGCGATCGAAGCCGATCGACGCGCGGATGATCGCGTCGCGCCCCTGATAGTCGGACAGAAACGCTTCGCTGCGGTCCCCCGTCCATTTGACCGGCCGGCCGACCGCGCGCGCGGCCCATACGACCGCCAGCTGCTCGACATACAGAAAGGTGCGCGGGCCAAAACCGCCGCCGGTGTCGGGGCAGACCACCCTCACCTGCTCGGGCGGCGCCTGCAGTGCCTGCGCGAGCGCCATCTTCAGACGCACCGCGCCCTGACTTCCCGAGATCAGCGTATAGGTGCCGCTCGCCTCGTCATAGTCGCCGATTGCGGCGCGCGGCTCCATCTGGCAATTGACCACGCGGCTATGGCGAAACTCGCGTTCGAGCACCAGATGCGCATTCGCGAGAAGGCGACGCGCTTCGTCACGATCGCCGATCTGCGTCTGGAAGCACAGGTTGCCCGGCGCGTCGTTCCATAGCGCGGGGGCATCCGGCTGCATTGCATCGATCGCATCGACCACCGCGTCGAGCGCGTCGTAATCGACTTCGATCAGCTCCGCCGCATTGCGCGCTTCGAGCTTCGTGCGCGCGATCACCATCGCGACCGCTTCGCCGACGTAGCGCACCTTGTCGATGGGCAGCGGCACATGGCCGATATTGAGCACCTGGCCGGTGCTCGACTGCATGAACGCGGGACGCGCATGTTCGATCGCGTCGGCCGGGTTCGGCACATGGTTGATGCCGCGATACCCGGCTTGCAGATAATCCGCGCCGGTCAGCACCGCGATCACGCCGGGCGCGCCGCGGGCCGCGTCGGTATTGATCGATACGAGCGTCGCATGCGCGTGCGGCGAGCGCAGAAACGCCGCATAGACCTGGCCGTCGATACGGATATCGTCGGTATAGCGGCCACGTCCGCTCACGAAGCGCTGGTCTTCGAGACGCGGCAACGGTTGCCCGATCAGCGATGGCCGCGTCATGGCTGCCCGTCCCCGGCGGCGCCCTGTTCGGGATACAACTTCCGTGACGCGTGACGCACCGCCTCGATGATGTTGATATAGCCCGTACATCGGCAAATATTGCCTTCGAGCCCATGACAGATGCTGTCGCGATCGAGCGGCGCGGGCTCGCGCAGATAGAAGTCGATCGCCATGATCATGCCCGGCGTGCAAAAGCCGCATTGCAGCCCATGACACTGAACGAAGGCCTTCTGCACCGGATGCAAGCCGCCGCCACGAGCGAGCCCTTCGACGGTCGTCACTTCGCCGCCGCTCGCCTGCGCGGCGAGCACCGTGCACGACTTGACCGCAAGCCCGTCGAGCCGCACCGTACACGCGCCGCATTGGGTCGTGTCACAGCCGACATGCGTGCCGGTCAGGCCGAGCGTGTCGCGCAGGAATTCGACCAGCAGCGTCTGGTCGGGCACGCTCTCGCGTACCTGCTGGCCATTGACCCGAAGTTCGACGTCGATCATCTGAGTATCCGCCTCATTGCGCGGGTATCGCGGACACGGCGGCCGTGAAGCGCGCCTTCACCGGGCCCACCGCGGCGAGCACCACCGCGTCGAAACGGTCTTCGCCGACGCTTTCGAACGACGCGCAGCCGGGCACGCATGCCTTCAGAATCGCCCCGTCGTTCAGGCATTGCCAGCCCTGTTCCCGCGATGCGGCGAGCACGTGCGTTCCGCTGAATTCCATCTATCTCTCCCGGTCGCGCGAAGCGACGCCTGAAAATCGAGTCGCGCGTGTTTCAGGTACGCGTGTTTCAAGCGCGTGTATTGCGCGCGTGTCTTGAGCGTGTCTTGCCTACCCGGCATGCGCACGCAGCGCCTCGCGCGCGTATGTCGCGACCAGATGGGCGCGATAGCGAGCCGAAGCATGCGCGTCATCCGGAAACTCGCGCGGATCGGGTGCGATCGCGTCGAGCGCGCGGCTCGAAAAATCGCTTTGCAATATCTGCTCCGCCTGTCGCCAGCGAAACACCGACGCGCCCGCGCCAGTCACCGCGACGCGCACATGCGACGCATGACGGGCGATAAATACGCCGACCACCGCATACCCGGAAGCGGGATGCCGCAACTTTTCGTAGTTGGCCCAGCGCGGCGTCTGAAACTCGATCGCGGTAATCAGTTCGGCCGGCTCCAGCGCCGTGACGAACGTGTCGATAAAGAAGTCATCGGCGCGAATGCGCCGCCGCGTCGTTACCACCACTGCGTCCAATGCGAGCACCGCGGATGGATAGTCGGCAGCGGGATCGTCATTGGCCACCGAGCCGCCGAGCGTGCCGCGATTGCGCACCTGCGGATCAGCAATCAGCCCGGCCAGTTTGGCGAGCGCGGGGATGGCCGCGGCGACCAGCGGCGACGCGGCCACCTGCGCATGCGTGGTGGCCGCGCCGATGCGCAACGTCGGCGGCTCGCTGACGATGCCGCGCAGCGCATCGATACGTGTCAGGTCGATCAGATGCGTCGGCGCGGCAAGACGCTGCTTGAGCGTTGGAATCAATGTCATGCCGCCGGACAGCGGACGCGCTTCCCCGTTCGCGGCAAGCTCGCTCAGCGCTTCGTCGAGCGAGGCGGGACGGACGTAGCGCGTCGCATACATCGCAAGCGCCTTTTATTCGACCGCGACGCTGTTCGCGTCGTATTCGAATAGCCAGTCATAGCGCTCGTGGATTTTCTCCGGGGTCCACTCGCGCTCCACATACGCGGCCGCGCCGGCGGCATGCGCGAGTTCGGGATTGTGAAAGCGCTTCGCGTTGGCAGCCGAGCCATGGACGACGCGCGAGGTGCGCTCGGTGCGCAACGACTCGTAGCGAGCCAATGCGATATCGGGATGCGATGCGTGTTGCGATACGTGGTGCGCGAGGCAGCGGGCCAGCACATACGCGTCTTCGATCGCCATGCACGCGCCTTGCGCGAGAAACGGCAGAGTCGGATGGCACGCATCGCCGAGCAACGCGACACGCCCGTCGACCCAGCGCGGCATCGGCTCGCGCACCATCAGCGCCCACTTGTACGGCGTTTCGATCGCACCGATCAGCGTCTGCACATCTGCGTGCCAGCCTTTGAAATCGCGCAGACAATCTTCACGCTCGCCACGCTCGGACCACGACTCGACCATCCACCCGTCACGCTCGACGACACCGACGAAATTCACCAGACGCCCGGCACGCAGCGGATAGTGAATCACGTGCGCGCCCGGGCCGACCCAGTTGACGCCGTACAGCGTGCGCAGATGTTCCGGCAGCCGCGTTGCATCGATCACGCCGCGCCACGCCATGATGCCGGAATAGCGCGGCTGGTCCGGCCCGAAGAACGCGGCGCGCACCGCCGAATGCACACCGTCCGCGCCGATCAGAACGTCGGCTTCGTAGCGCGCGCCGCGCGCGGTCCGCACGATGACGCCATTGCCGTTCTGCTGGACTTCGACGACCCGTTCGCCGAGCCGGATCGCATCCGGCTTGACCGCGCGCACGCCATCGACGAGCGCCTGATGCAAATCCGCGCGATGCAGCGTGAAATAGGGAAAGCCGAACTGTTGCCGCGAATGAGCGCCGAGATCGAACAGCGGCCAGGTTTGCCCGCTGCTCCATAAGCGCACGCTCTTGCCGAGCGGTTCGCACGCGAGCGGTTCGATGCGCTCGCCGACGCCGACCTGATAGAGCACCCGCGTCGCGTTCGCGCTGAGTTGCACGCCCGCGCCGATCTCGCCCAGCACGGATGCCTGTTCGAGAACCGTCACGTCGAAGCCGCGCTCGAAGAGCGCCAATGCGGCGGTCAGCCCGCCGAGTCCTGCGCCTGCGATGAGTATTTTCATTGTCCGATTCAACCGGTTCGCACGGCGATCGATGTCCAGGGTCGCCTGATTCAGACGACTCTACTGGAGAGCTTCGCAGTAAAAAAACGAAAATTTCGAATGCAGCAATAAAGTTATGTTGTCGATTCGAACGCCGTCAGCAAATCACTTCATTTCATTTGAGAATGTGCATTGGCACGCGGTAATCGATTGACTATACTTTTCCCGCGCAATGCAAATACCGCTTCATTTGCAGTCTCATTCCCGATAACAACGCCCAACGAACGGCACACGCAACGCAGCCCACTGATTCGGGCTACGTGCAAACCGTTCACGCAGGAGACATCTCTTGACCGCCCCGCACTACGATCTCGCCACCTCTTCCGAGCTTCCCGATCTCGAACGCTTCGATCTGCGACGCTTTATCGATTCGCTCGACGAAACACACGTCGAACGGCACGCCGGCGACACGCCGCTCTCACACATTGCAAGCATGCTGGAAGGCAACCCGAAGGCCGTCATATTCGAGCGGCCGGGCGGCGAAGCGAGCGCGCTGTGCGGCAACGTGGCGGCGAGCCGGGAACGGCTCGCGCACGCGTTCGGCACCACGCGCGATCAATTGCTCGGCGAGATCGTCGCGCGTCTGCGCAGACCGGGCAAGCTCGTCGAAGTGTCGCGCGAAGCGGCGCCGGTGCAGCAGGTCGTGCTCGAAGGCGATGCCTGCGATCTGACCGCGTTGCCTGTGCATCTGCAGCACGGGCTGGACGGCGCACCGTATATTTCGGCGTCGATCGACTACGCGGTCGATCCGCAAACCGGCTGGAACAATGTCGGCATGCGCCGGCTGATGCTGCGCGGGCGCCGCCGGGCCGGCGTCGATCTGGTCGCGCCGTCCGACTTGCGCGCGATCTATCTGGCCAATGCGAAACGCGGCGAGCGCACGCCGGTCGCGTTCGCGGTCGGCTCGCATCCGATCGATCAACTGGCCGCCACCCTGCGTCTGCCGAACGACGAGCTGGCGCTCGCGGCCGCGTTGCGCGGCGAGCCGATGGGCGTGGTCAAGTGCGTGACCAACGAACTGCGCGTGCCCGCCGACGCCCAGTTCATCCTCGAAGGCTATCTGGACGAGCGCGGTCACGTCGAACCGGAAGGTCCGTATGGCGAATTTCTCGGCTATTACGGCGGCGTCAAACGCAACCCGCTGTTTCATCTGACGGCCATCACGCATCGCCGCAATGCGCTGTTCCAGACCGCGACGATCAGCGGACCGTCGATGGCGCAAACCGATACCGGTCAGCTGTGTGCGCTGCGAACCGAAGTGATGGTGTGGCGCGGGCTGGAAACCGCGGTGCGCGATGTGCGCGGCGTGTATGTCACGCCGGGCTGCGGCGGCACCTTCAACGTGCGCATCGCGATCCAGCAGCGGGTGCCGGGCGAGGCGCGCAACGCGATCGCCGCGGTGTTCGCGTCGCAGGCAAATCTGAAGCACGTATTCGTCGTCGACCCGGACATCGATATCTTTTCCGATGCGCAGATCGACTGGGCGCTTGCGACCCGCTTTCAGGCCGATCGCGATCTGGTGATCCAGCCGGGCATGCGCGCGATGCCGCTCGACCCGTCGCTGAACGGCGCCACCACGACCGCGAAGGCCGGCTTCGATCTGACCTTGCCGCTGCTTGCGCCGGGCGCGACGCGCTCGTTCGAGCATCGCGTGCCCGCGCCCCCGACTTTCGACGCGCCGCGCTTCGCTTCGCTCGACGCCGCGTTGCAGGCCGGACCGAAGCTGTTCGCCGATCTGATGGCCGCGAGCGGCTCGACCGACGGCCGCGAAATCGTGCGCTGGCTGGAAGACAACGAAGCCGCGCAAGGCATCACGCGCGACGAAGAGGGACGCTACCGGCTCGCCTGAGCGGGTAGCAAACTGAGCAGCTAACTGAGTGGCTAACTGAGTGGCTAACTGAGTTGCCGCGCGCGCAGCCGTATCAACGCGGTAAGCGCGCGCAGCGTCGGCACCGGCACGCCGGCTCTCTCGCCGATCTGCACGACCGCCGCGCATAATGCGTCGTACTCCAGCGGCCGGCCCTGTTTGACGTCCTGCAACATCGACACTTCGACCGCGCCGAGCGAACGGCCCATCTCCAGCCGCTCGGATGACGTCTGTCTGATTTTCAGCTCGAGCGCGGTGCCCACTGCGATCACTTCATCCATCGCGGTGAGAAGCAGCGTGCGCACGCCGTGGTCGTCGAGAATCCGGTCGAGCGTTGCATACGTAAGCGCCGCCACCGGATTGAGGCCGGCATTGCCGATCAGCTTGTTCCAGATCGCGCTGCGGATATCGGTCGTCGTGCGGCACGCGAAACCCGCGGACGCAAGACACGCTCGCAGCCGTTCCGCGCGCGCCGACAGGCTGCCATCCGGTTCGCCCAGTTCGATATCTTCGCGGCCCATGTGCTCGACCACCCCGGGCTCCGGCACGCGCGCGCTCAGATAGATCACACAGCCGAGCACGCGAGCGACATCGATATGCGTGGCCAGTCGCGCGTGCGGATCGACATCGTCGAGCGTCATGCCGGCGAGCTTGCCGCCGAAGCGATGAAAGAACCACCATGGCACGCCGTTCATCGCCGGCACGAGCACCGTCTGCTCGCCGACCAGCGGTTCAAGCGCGGGCCATGCGGACGCGAACGCATGGATCTTCAGCGACACGATCACATAGTCCTGCGGGCCGAGCGCTTTGCCGTCCGCCACTGCTTCGACCCTGACGATTCGCTCGCTGTCGCGTTCGCGCCAGACCAGACCGCGCCGCTGAATCGCCTGCAAATGCGCGCCACGCGCAACCACCGATACCGGCGTGCCGCTGGCGGCGAGCCGCGCGGCGATCAGACCGCCGATCGCGCCCGCGCCGAATACACAGAGCTTCATTGCCTTCAGTCGTACAGGTCGGGCTGTTCGGCAAGCACCTTGTCCAGCAACGGCTGCAAACCGAACCAGCCCGCGCGCGGCGAACCGACCTGCTTGACGGTAAAGGCGGCCATCTCCGGCGGAATCTGCTTCGGCATGCCGGCCGCGCGCGCGAGCAGCACCTGTTCGCAGGCACGCTCGGCGCGCAGATACCATGACACCGCTTCCTCCAGCGTCGCGCCGACGGTGAACACGCCATGATGCTGGCAGATCACCGCCTTGTTGGCCCCGAGCGCCTTCGCGATCAGTTCGCCTTCGGAAACATCGGCGGCAATTCCGTTGTAGCTGTCGAACAGCGAATGCGAGTTGTAGAAGCCGACCGCCTCCTGCGTGATCGGCGGAATCAGTTCGCCGAGCGATGCATAGGTCGTGCAATAACGCGAGTGCGAATGCGCGGCCGCGACCACGTCGGGGCGGGCCTGATGGATGCGCGAATGAATCGCGTAAGCGGCGGCGTTGATCGGATGCCTGCCTTCGACGATGTGGCCGGCGTGATCGACCAGCACCAGGTCGGACACCTTGATACGGCTGAAATGCACGCCGAGCGGATTGACCCACAGATGATCGGTGAGAATCGGATCGCGGCACGAGATATGGCCGGCAATGCTCGCATCGAAGCCGTGCATCGAGAAAATCCGGTAGCACGCGGCGAGCCGGATCTTGCGGTCGCGACGCTCGTCTTCCTTGTCGGCGAACACCGGCGGCTCCGGCCATTTGAGCCCGTTCCCGGTGATCGTGAGTTGCTGCTCCACCTTGCGTGATACGGCTGACGACATGAGTGTGCTCCGCGAGCGCCACGCACGGCGAATACGTGGCGCATTCAGTTAGAGACTGTAGAAGTCGATCTTCGCCGGAAGATAGTCGTTCAACAGCACGATGCGTTTTTGCGCGATACGCCACGTATCGCCGTCACGCACCAGGGTTTGCCGGTAGCGGCCAAAGAACAGCTGAACCGTATGGTCTTTCGGTTGATATTGATGCGTGGTCCATTCGCAGGCGACCTGCACCGACTGAACGCCGCGCCGATCGCGATCGTCCGCTTCGACGATGCGCGGGTTCGAGATCAGATGCTGGGTACGCGGCAGCACCGCGCTCGCGACCGAACGCCCCGATTTCACGCGCCACACGCGGTCTTCGAGACCGGCGCGCTGCGCGTAGTAGATCAGCGACAGTTCGCGCCGCGGGTTGCTGGTCTGCTCGTCTTCCGACTTCCACGCGGGAACCCAATACTCGCAGTCCTCGGTGTAGAGCGCGAGCCAGTCGTCCCAGCGGCGTTCATCGAGCGCGAGGGCTTCGGTATAGAGAAATTGTGTGATTTCCGGCAGCAGCGCGTGAGTCACGACACCTCCCGGTGGAGCTGCACGGGTTGGGTCACCGCGTGATTCGCGCGTTCGCTCGCGAAGCCCGCCTGCATCATCGCCAGCCATGCGCGATAACCGGCGTGGAACAGCGTCTCGTCCTGCACCTTGACCTCACCCATCTGGCTCGTGCGCGCCTCGATGCCGATGCGCTCGCCGATCTCGTTGGTACCGGGCTGCACCGACGTCATCCCGCGCGAGTAGCCCTGCTGCCATTGCACGTTGGTCGCCTGATAACCGCTCTGGCAATCTTCGTAGCAGGTCGTATCGTCGGGCGTCGCCATCCCGGTGCTGTTGAAAAAGTCCTCGAACTGGCGCAGACGGAAGTTGCGCGCTTCATCCGATTCGCCGACCGGCGCGAGGCAGTAGATCGTCATCTCGGTCAAGTCCGGCGCGAGCGGACGCAGCACCCGCAGTTGCAGCGACGCGTTCTCCGCCATCTGCACATTCGGAAACAGCACGAGATTGCGGGTCGTCAGCATCCACGCGGCACGGTCTTCGCCCACGCGTTCGCGCAACTCGTCGATCGATGCATAGAGCGGACGGATCTGCGGATTCGGATTCGGCGTGAACAATGCGGCGTGGCCGTTTTCGAACGTAAAGCCGCCGCGTTCGGTAAAGCTCGCGAAATCGACCGACTTCAGCTGATAGCGCGATTCGCTCGAATTACGCCGCTCGACCAGCTTCATGAAACTCGGATGCGTCGACGTCAGGTGATACGCGTCGAGCCCGTTTTCCATCTGCAGCTTCCAGTTGCCGCGAAACGTATACGTCGAAAAGCCCGGCACCGCTTCGATGCCGTCGGGACTCTGATCGACGATCAGATCGAGGAAGAAACGCGTGCCGTTCAGATGATCGTCGAGCGGCTGCACGTCCGGATCGAGGCAACCGAACAGGAAGCCGCGATATTGCTCGAAGCGCGGCACCGGCACCAGATCGTGGCTCTCCTGATGAAACGCTTCGCTATAGCAGCCGCTTTGCAGATCCTTGATCGTCTTCGATTTGCCGCCGCTGTCATACGACCAGCCGTGATACGGGCACACGTGATACCGCGCATTGCCTTGGCGTTTCTGGCACACGATCGCGCCGCGATGACGGCAGGTGTTCATGAACGCGCCGAGTTCGCCGTCGGCGCTGCGCATCACGATCACCGGCTGGCGGCCGATCCAGGTGGTGAAATAGTCGTTCGGCTGCGCGGCCTGCGATGCGAGGCCGAGAAACACCCAGCCGCGCTCGAAGATATAGCGCATCTCGAGTTCGAAAATCTCCGGATCGCGAAAGATCGCGCGATCGACGGTGAAGACGCCTTCGTCCATCCTGTCGACCACCAGCCGCGCGATGTCGTTGACATTCATGTTCGGGTTCTCCGTGGGGTTCTCCGTGTTGCCGTCACAGCGGCGCGCGCGAGGACAGCGGATGCGGTCCCGCGTCCGGCACCTTGACGCCCGGCATCGGCTGCAGACGCATCAGATGCCACGGGCTCGGCATTTCGCCGACCGGCGCTTCGATCAATACCGGCCCGTTCTCGCCGAGCGATTCGGTAATCGCCGCCTGCAGTTCGGCCGCGTTGTTCGCACGCACGCTGGGCACCCCGAACGCCTTGGCGAGCGTCAGGAAATCCGGGTTCTGCAGCTCGACCGCGACCTGCTTCTCAGGACCGAACACGCGCTTCTGGATCGCGCGCACATTGCCGAAGTGACCATCGTTGAACACCACCAGCGTGACCGGCAGGTTGTACTTGCGGGCCGTGGCCAGCTCCTGCAGGTTCCAGCCGAAGCCGCCGTCGCCGGTGATCGACAGCACGCGCCGGCCGCCCGCGCCGACGGCCGCGCCGAGCGCGGTCGGAAAGCCGTAGCCGAGCGTGCCCTGATAGCCGGGGCCGATATACGTGCGCGGCGAGTAGACCGGGAACGCGACGCGCGACAGATAGCCGACCTGCGTGAGTTCGTTGACGAACACGCCGTCTTCCGGCAACGCCGCGCGCATCGCGCGAATGTAGTCGATCTGCGGGCTCACCCGGTCGATCTGCGCCTGGGCCCACTCCTTGAGCCCGCGCGCTTCCGCCTGGGTCAGCGCTTCACGCGGCTTGACCGCGTCGGCCAGCGCATCGAGCGCGGCGGCCGCATCGGCCTGCAACGCGATCGCCGCGCGGCGCGGCGCGCGCAAGTCGTCCGCGTCGATATTGATATGGATGAAGCGCGTGCCCGCCGCACTCCACGACGGCGACGGATGCAGCGCGTTCATGAAGCGGCTGCCGACGACGATCGCGACGTCCGCGTGTTCGAATACCGCGCGGCCGGCGAGCGTGTTCATCGCGAGCGGATCGCGATCCGACAGCGCGCCGAGGCCGTTGTCGCTCAGCACGACCGGGATGCCGGCCTTGTGCGCGAGCCGGGCCAGCGCTTCGCTGGCATTCGCGGAAAGCACGCCGCCGCCGACGTACAACACCGGCAGCCGGGCGTCATCGATCGCACGCGCGATGCGGCCGATCGCTTCCATATCGAGCGGCGGCAGCGCCGCCGGCTGCGCGGCCTCGCGCCATGCGGCGGTGTCGCCGCCCGCTTCGCCGACGCGCGCTTCGAGCACGTCGTGCGATACCTCGAGGCCGACCGGACGCGGTCTGCCCGCGTGCAGTTGCGCAAACGCCGCGTTCAGCGCCGGGCCGATCTGCGCTGGATCCTCGGCGCGGGCATTCCATTTCGTCAGGCCGGCGATCAGCCCGGTTTGATCCTTGATCTCGTGCAGCATCCCGTAGCCCGCGCCGATGCCGTGCGAATGCACGTTGCCGGCCAGCAGCACGACTTTCGAATTGGCCGAATACGCGGTGGCGAGCCCCGCTCCGGCGTTCAGCACGCCGGGCCCCGGCACCACCATCGCGACGCCGGGCTTGCCGCTCGCGCGATAGTAGCCATCGGCCATATAGGTCGTGGCCTGCTCATGGCGCGGCACCACCAGCGCAATCTGATCCTGCCGTTCGCGCAGCGCGTCGACGGCCCAGTCGAGCTGCACACCCGGAATCATGAAAAGCGTATCGACGTTCTGCTCGATCAGCGACGCCGCGAGCATTTGACCACCTGTGGACGGCATATTCGAACCTTTCTGGTTGAGATTGCGGTTATCGGGCCGCGCCGCGGATGCGTTCGATCAACGCGGCGGGCTGCGCCGGCAACGCGTCGCCGCGCCAGCCGACATGCTGGTCGGGGCGCGCGAGCAGCAGCGCGTGATCGTAGGGCGGGCGTTTTTCGGCGGGCGTGAGATCGATCACGCGCAACGGCACACCGGCGCGCCGCGCGGCCTCGACGAGCGGCGTGACGTCGATCGACGGATCGAAGCGCAGCAGCGCGTAGTCGGCGCCCATCTGGTCGTACAGCGATGCGCCGTCCGCGCGCACGATGTGCGGCACACGGCAGCCCGGCACGGTGGACTCGGTGAAGGACCCCATGCTGTACGCGGGCGGCGCCTCGCCGTCATACGTAATCAGCGGCGAGCGATCGTAGAAGTAGCCGAAGTTCAGGCCCGCCGCGCTGTACTGCTGCACGTTCAGTTCGTACGCGCGGCGGCCCAGTTCGGCGCGCAACGCGTCGCCTTCGGGGCCGGGGGCCTCGATGTTCTCGGGGACGCTGCCGCGTTGTTTGGCCATCGCCACCGCGTGGTTCATCGCGAAGTACGACACCTGCTCGGTGATCGGCATGCGCTCGGCCTCGTACGCATCGAGAATGCGCGCGTCGCCCCAGCCGTTCAGATGCGCGGCCAGCAGCCATGCGAGATTGGCCGCGTCGGCGATGCCGGCGTTCATGCCGTAGCCCGCGTAAGGCACCCACAGATGCGCGGAGTCGCCGCACAGAAACACGCGCCGGTCGCGAAAGCGGTCGGCCACCAGCCGCCGGCCGAACCAGTCTTCGTTGCTGATGACCTCGTACTCGAAGTCGTCTTCGACGCCGAGGATGTCGCGAATCGAGCGGTCGCGGTCGACGGAGTCGAAATCGGGCTCGCTGTCGCGCAGATAGTTATGCACGAGCCAGCGCTCGCGGCCGTCGATCGCATAGACGTTGCCGCTGCGGCGCGGGTTCAGCGAGAAGGTGCTCCAGGCCGGCGCATATTGAAAGCGTTCGAGCAGATGCGGCGCGCGGATATACGTCGATTGCACGCGCTGCACCACCGCGTCGCCCACCAGCTTGCCGCCGATACCCTTGCGCACCAGCGATTTGCCGCCGTCGCAGCCGATCATGTATTGCACGTCGAACACCAGCGTTGCGCCGTCGTCGAGACGGCGCGCGATCACGCGCACGTCGTCGTCGCGCTGGCTGAAACTGCTGAGCTCCGTGCGGTTGAGGATCGTGATGCGCGGCTGCGCGGCCGCGTGTTCGAACAGGATCGGTTCGAGGTAGATCTGGTTGATTCGATGCGGCGGCTCGACGGTCGGCCAGCCGGTGTCCGGGCCGGGATCGCCGCGCAGACGCCCGAGGCGGCTCGGAATCGGGATGCGGGTGAGTTCGATGCCGGTGGCGGTGGTGCGATACGCGACGTCGTGCGCATAATCGCCGGGCAAGCCGCCCGCGCGAACCGCGGACGCAACGCCTAGGCGCCGGAAAATTTCCATCGACCGCGCCGCGACGTGGTTGCATTTGACGCTGGGCGGCTCTCCCGCCTCGCGCATTTCGAGCACCGTGACGTCGATACCGCGCGAAGCCAGATCGAGCGCCACCGTCAACCCGATCGGACCCGCACCGACGACCAGCACTTGCGCTTTTGTTGTGATCATGACGGCCGTATCCGTTGTCTCCTTGTGAGCGTTGAATTTACGGCGCAACTTCCATGAAGACCAACGAAATATAACAATGCGCACATAAAGTCGACTCATGAATCATGACTTTATGCCGGGTGCAGGCAGGTGCTCGCGCTGGCTCGCGGGTCGATTCGCGCGTGATGTCGAGCGGCGCGCCGGGCGGGCGCCGAAGTTGCGCTGAAGTTGTGCTGAACTCGCCGCGCGTCACCGTCGAGCCGGCCGGCACGTCGCCGCCGGCATCGTCGTTGCCTGCCTAGCGGTCGGGCAGGTCGAACTGATGGCCGAGCGTATTCAACGCACTCGCGTCTTCGCATGCGCTCATCGCCGTGCGCACCAGCGCGCGGCCGCGCCGCGCGCCCACCACGCGTGTCGCCTTATCGATCACGGCAGCGGTGTCGAACGGCATCGCGGGGTCGCCCGGACTGTCCGTGACCAGAATCTGTTCGCGGCGGCGTCCGGCTGTCACCGTGATACGCGCGGGCCATTGACGCGGGTAGAACGCGTCGAGCGCGGGGTCCGCGCGCACGCCGACCTTCGCGGCGAACGCGCCGAGCGGGCCGCGCCAGTCGAGTGCATCGCGCGACACATCGTCGAGCGACGCGGGCTGCAATGCCGCCAGCGCCAACTGTAGAGGCGCGCTGACGATGCTCGCGAGGCGGCTCGCCGCCGGTGTTTCACGCGCGATCATGCCAGCGTATGCGCGAGGCACCTCGATGTCGATCGAATCGATGCCGGCCGGATCGATGCCCCGCGCCAGCAGCTCGCGCAAGCCGTGCACCGCGCCGAGCGTCTGCTTCGCGCTGCAATGCGGCTTGATGCTCGCCTGCGCGATCAGCGGCGACGCAGGATCGAGTTCGCGCAGCGGCGTTGGATCGGCGTCGCCGCCACCGATGCCGGCGAGCCACGCGTCGTTCAATAGCGCAGGGTCGCCGTCGATGCCGTCCGCCGCCGCGAGCGCGGCAAAGCCGCCGGCGCGCACCGCATTGCCGAACAACGGCCAGCGGCCGGGGCACGGCGTAGGCGCGGTGCGGCCCGGCGCGCGCGGCGTCTGCGCGAGAGCCAGCGCGAGCGCCTGAGCGGTGCGTGCCGCGTTCAGCCCCAACAGCCTCGCGGTGGCGGCGGCCGCGCCGAACGGCGCGACCAGATACGTCGGCCACAGCCCGCGCGCGAGCAGGCTCGCGCCGCCCATTGCCAGCGCGAGCCGCAACGCGAGTTCCTGACCGACGAAGATCGCATCGGCGAAACGGGCCGCACTGCGGTCGTCGGCATGCGCGCGCAGCGCCAATGCGCACGGCACGGCGATCGCGCTGGCGGTCACCGCGGTGGGCCGATGGATGTCGTCGATCTCGGAGAGTCTCATCACCGCGGCAAGACGCGCGGCATGCGCAAGCGGCGACGTGTCGAAGCGCTGCATCAACGTGGCGGCAATCCGCCCGTCCGTGCTGCGCATTCCGGCCAGCAGCGCGATCGCCGCGTCGGCGACATGCAGCGCCAGCCGCTCGCGCTCGGAGCCGGCCTCGGCTTCGGCCGCGAAAACGGCCAGATCGTCCAGCCAAAGTGACGTCGCCATGGCGCGCGACCGGCTAAAGCGTCAGCAAGCGGGCCGGTGTGCCCGCTTGCCCGAGCACCAGCGGCACGCTGGCCCGCCACGGCCCGTCATCGAGCCGCAACTCGACCGAGAACATCGCCAGCGCGCCGGCCGGCAGCGGATGCAGACAGCCGGCCGGCAGCGAAGCGACGCATTCGAGCGCATGCGGCCCGATACAGGCTTCGACGGTCCACGCGCGCACGTCGCCAGGGGCGTCGGCGAGAACCGGCTGCGCACCGCCGGCTTGCAACGCAGCCGCGGCCGCGTCGAACCAATGCCGCGCGCGCTGCCACGACACCGGCAACGGCTCACGCGCGATGCAGCGCGCGGCCCGCACCCACACACCCTTGTAAGCGAGCGACAGATCGACCGCATAGCGCCGGCCAAGCGGTTCGCTGCCCTCGATGCGGCGCGGCACGGCCTGCGCCGCGAGATCCGGCGCGACGCGCTGCAACACCTCTTCGGCGCCCGCCAGCCGCGCGGCGGCTTCGATGGCCGCGGTCACGGCGGACGTGCTGGATGCATGCGATGGAATCGCGCGCAACGCGCCGCCGGCGATCGCGGCCGCGCGCACCGCGAGGCCGAGTTCAGCCTCGTCCGCCGGCTGCCGCACGCCGGCGAAAAGCTCACTCGCATCGACCAGCGCAGCGCCGTGCGCCGACTCGGCCAGTGTGAGCGCAACGCGCCATGGCAGCCGGTCGCGCGCGATCACGCCGATGCGCGCACCGGACGCGACGCGCGCATCGAGCAAAGCCGCGACGCTCGCACCGAGCTTTGGCGCGGTGACGACCTCGCCGGTATGCGATATCGCGTGAATCCACGGATGCACGCGGCGCGTGAGCGCGGTCAGCAGCACCGGCTGCCCTTGCTGAAACACGGCCAGCATCGCATCGCCCCAGTACGGCAGAAAGTTCGACAGCCATTGCACGGCAGCCGGCTGCGCGAACGACCCATACGCGAGCACGGCGGCGAGCCCCTGCGCCCGCATCGCCTGCTGCAGCCGCTCGACGCGCGCATCCAGCGCGGCCTGCGGCAGTTCTTCGCGGGACCAGCTGACGAGTCCACGACGCATGTTCCGACTCCTCGACGGCGACGCACGCGCCGCCGCATTCATTGATGTCCGACCGCGAGGTTCGAAGGACCTCAGGCAGTCACGGCAAACAGCTCGCGCGCACTCGCCGACAGAACGTCGCAGCCGGTCTCGGTCACGCGCACCGTATCGCCGAGCACGATATAGCCGGCCTCCGGATGGTAGGTATTCGGATGCACGATCAGCGTCATGTTCGGCTCCAGCACCTGATCGACGCCCTCCAGCACATGCGGGCCATCGACATACAGGCCGATGCCGTGACCTCGCACACGCGTGTATTCGGCGCTCACATACTCGCCGAGTCCATGCTTGCGAAACACGTCGTTCTGCGCCGCGGCGATTTCACTGTGCGTCACGCCCGGGCGCACTTTCGCGATGCCCGCCTCCATCGCCTCGACATAGACCGCGAACGCGCGCCGCTGGAGCGCGGTGGGTTCGCCGATCGTCAACGTGCGGCAAAGCTGCGCGTAGTACCCGTCGACGCAAGGCGTGAGTTCGGTCGTCACCAGGTCGCCTGGCGCGAGACGCCGCTCGCCCGGCGGATGCATGCTGCGCACCTCCTGCTGGCCCGAGCCCATGATGATGAAGTTCTCCGGGCAACCGCGCGCGCGCAGCCACGCTTCGACATCGGCGATCACCTCGTACTCGCGGCGGCCGACCCGCGATGCGGCGCGAAACACCTGATAGCCCTCGTCGGCCAGCGCGGCGGCGCGCGCAACCGCATCGGCCTCGGCGGCGGACTTGGCGACCATCAACGCGTCGAGCAATGCGGTGGCCGCATCGGCGCCGGCCGCGAAGCCGGCCCGCGCGAGAGACCACGGCACCGCGTGCGCGGGCGCGATCGCGATGCGCGACGCAGTCGCGGGGTTTGCATCACGCAACAGTGCGGCCACGTACGCGGCGGCATCCGGTGCGCACACGACGTCGCACGACGGCTGCTCGAGCGCGAGCCGCGCCGCGTCGAACGGATGCTCGATCACCAGCCGCGTGCGCGCGTCGCGAGCGAACAGCGCGATCGCTTCGCCTTCCATCGGCGTGATATCGGCGGCGAAACGCACGTAGTCGCTGCGCCATGCGTTGCCGCAAATCACCAGCAGATCGAGGCCGGCGTCGCGCATCGCGGCGCGCAGGCGCGAGCGCCGTTCGTCCCGCAATGCTGTACTCACGCCGCGTCCTCCGGCTGTGCCGCCTCGTAGCCGTAGTCGCGCGCGGCGCCTTGCGCGCTGACATAGCCGAGGCGCAGATCCTCGTGCACGGTTTCTCGCGGACGTTCGAGCGGGTCACCGTAGCCCCCGCCGCCCGCTGTCCAGAACGTGACCGTGTCGCCCTGCGCGAGCGCCACGTTGCTTTCCTTGGTGATCGCGCGCTCGCTGCCGTCGACGCGCCGGATCAGCGACGCATTGCTGCGCCCCGGCTGGCCGCCATCGACGCCCCACGGTGGATCGATGATCCGTTCGAGGTTGATATTGACCGTGCTGTTCTCGAGACAGCGGTAGCGCAGTTCGACGCCGAGGCCGCCGCGCTGCCGCCCCGGGCCGCCGCTGTCGGCGCGCAACTGATGGCATTCGACGAGGAACGGGTAGCGGATTTCCTGCAACTCGACCGGCGTGTTGCGCACGTCGCCCTGGCAGATCGACACCGACGCGGACTCGCCATCGGCGCTGTTGCGCCCGCCCCAGCCGCCGCCGAAGATGTTCATCAGCACATAGCGCTCGCCGCTTTCTTTGCGTTGTCCGTAGAACGAGCAGCCGCCCATATCGCCCTTGTGCGCCGCCGGAATGAACTGCGGCAGCGCGGGCGTCAAGGCGCGCAGCAGCGTATCGATAACGGTCGGCAACGCGACGCTCCACAGCCCCAGCGCGGCCGGCGGCCTCGCGTTGAGCATCGTGCCGAGCGGCGAGATCAAAGTGAGCGGCCGGAAGCACCCTTCGTTGACCGGCGCATGCGGCGCCGTCAGGCACTTGAACGCGACCCGCGCCGCGGACAAACCGCCCGAATAGCCCGAGTTCAGCGGGCCCGGCACCTGCTCGTTCATGTCGGAATAGTCGATGGTCAGATTCGAGCCTTCGACTTTCACCGTAACCTTCACGCGCAACGGCACATCGAGCCGGCGTCCGTCGCTATCGAGCCGCGATTCCGCCGTATATACGCCGTCCGGAATCCGTTCGACCACCGCGCGCGCGTCGGCTTCGGCCTGATCCCACGACGCCTCGATGCAGTCGCCGACGGTCTGCACCGTATAGCGCCCGTACAGTTCGGCCAGACGCCGCCCGCCGAGCTGGCACGCCGCGATCTGCGCGCGCAGATCGCCGAGCGACGCCTCGGGAAAGCGGATGTTGTCCGAGATCATCTGCCACACGCCTTCGTTGCGCCTGCCCGCGTCGTACAGCTTGATCGAGCGCATCTGGATGCCCTCGTGAAAGATCTCGTAGGTCTGCACGTTGCCGAAGCCGGTGCGCAGTCCGCCCACATCGACCCAATGCGCGCGATTGGCGGCGAACGCAACGAGCCGGCCTTCGTGAAAACACGGCGTGTACACGACGACGTTGTTCAGATGCTGGCCGCACACGCCGGCGTGATTCATGATGATCACGTCGCCCGGCGCGAAACCGTCCAGACCGTATCGCTCGATGCCGTCGCGCACCGCGATATCGAGGTCGGCGAGAAAGATCGGCAGGCCGCCCGAGTTCTGGCAGATCATCCGGCCTTCGGTGTCGATCAGCCCGCAACAGAAGTCGCGCACCTCGTAGATCATTATGTTGTACGCGGACTTGCACAGCGCCAGCGCCATTTCTTCCGCGTACGCGATCAGCGCATGGGTGACGACTTCGAGCGTGATCGGATTGACCTTGCGGGCAGTGGGTGCGACAGGCATGGCGGATGGCGCGGCGGCGAGAGTATCGGCTGTCATTGCATGGCCTCCGGCGAAAGTTGGATGGCGATCACGATGTGACCGTGTTCGGTGACGCGCGCGACGTCGCCCGGAAACAGCAGCGTGGTCGAATGCGGTTCCTCGATGATCGCCGGCCCCTCGACCGTGAAGCCGGCCGCGAGACTCGGGCGCCACAGGATGCGGGTCGGCAGCGGCCGGGACGGGTCGTCGAAGATCACGTCGCGGGTCTGTTCGCGGCGCTCGGTCGCTGCGGGCAGTTCCGCGCCGAGCAGCTTGTCGGCCGAACCGGTGGCGCGCTCGACCGTGACCGTCAGGCGCAGATTGACGACCTCGATGATTTCGCCGAGCGCCGAGTGGCCGTAGCGCCGGTCGTGCAGTTCGTTGAAGCGCGCGCGCAGATCGGTATTGGTATGCGACAGCGCATCGGGCGACGCGAGCGGCACCGCGATGCTGTGCTCCTGGCCGCGGTAACGCAGATCGACACCGAACGCGAACTGCGCGTGCGCGTCGTCGAGCCCGTCGCTCGCGAGCTGACGGCGCGCGGTCGCGCGCAGGTCCTCGAACGCGGCGGCGACCGCGCTCGCATCGAGCTGGCCGAGCGTGCCGACCAGCGTGCGCACCACGTCGTGACGCCACGGCGCGAGCAGCATGCCGAGCGCCGAGAAATTGCCGGGCAGGTTCGGAATCACCAGCGTCGGGATATGAATCTCCTTGCACAGCGCGGCCGCATGCACCGGCCCGGCGCCGCCGAACGCGATCATCGCGGCGTCGCGCGGATCCACGCCCTTGCGCACCGACACCGCGCGCACCGCCAGCGCCATCGCGGAGTCGGCGATTCTGACGATGCCCATCGCGGCCTCGGCGGTCGGCAGATGCAGCGGCTCGCCCACCCGCGCGGCAATCGCGCGCTCCGCGCGTCGCGTATCGAGCGCCATGCCGCCGCCGAGAAAGCGCCCGGCGTTCAGGCGGCCGAGCACGAGGTTCGCGTCGGTGATGGTCGGCTCCTCGCCGCCGCGCGCATAGCACACCGGTCCCGGCGACGATCCGGCGCTGCTCGGGCCGACGTGCAAACCGCCCGAGTCGTCGCGCCACGCGATGCTGCCGCCGCCGGTGCCGACCTCGACGATCGCGACCACCGGCAATTGCATCGGCTGGCCGGTCGAATAGCCGCCGATGTAGTAGCCCTCTTCGATCGTCATTTCGCCGTCGGTGATCAACGTGGCTTTCGCGGTCGTGCCGCCCATGTCGAAGCCGATCACCTGGCGCAGCCCGAGTTGCTTCGCCACGTGCCCGGCGCCGATCATCCCGGCGACCGGCCCCGACTCCATCATCGACACCGGTTCGACGCAGGCATGCGCGAGCGACATGCTGCCGCCGCTCGAACGCATCATATGGATGCCGCCGTCGAAGCCGCGCTCGCGCAGATGCGATTCGAGCGTGCGCAAATAGCGCTGCACGCGCGGACCGACATACGCATTGAGCACGGTGGTCGACGTGCGCTCGTATTCGCGGCACTCGCGCAGGATTTCATGCGACAGCGTGACGAACAGCGCCGGAAACGCTTCGCGCAGCAGACGCCCCACCGCGCGCTCGTGGACCGGGTTCGCATACGCATGCAGCAGACAGACGGCGACCGACTCGATGCCCGCGGCGATCAGCCGTTCGCCGAGCGCGAGCACTTGCGCTTCGTCGAGCGGCACCAGCACGTCGCCGCGCGCGTTGAGCCGCTCGCGCACTTCATGGCGCAGGTCGCGCGGCACCAGCGGGCGCGGCCGCCGGAACTGGATATCGAATGCATCGGGCCGGTTGCCGCGGCCGATTTCATAGACATCGCGAAAGCCTTCGGTTGTAATCAGCGCTGTCACGACGCCGCTGCGCTCGAGCACCGTGTTGATCGCGATCGTCGAGCCGTGCAGGAATTCGTCGATTTCGCCGAGCCGGGCGCCGGCCAGATCGAGTGCACGCGCGACGCCCTCGGTCGGATTCGCGGGAGTGGTAAGGGTCTTCGACAGCACCAGTTCACCGTGCCGATAGCCGACCAGATCGGTAAAGGTACCGCCGATGTCCACGCCTATCAGGTTCATGTCCAGGTCCACGTTACAGATCGGTTGAGTAGCAGATGAAGCAAGGCTAAATGCGACCTGTAACGAGCGCCAATCCGCTATTGGCTATGGGTTCATAGTAGGATTGTTATGGGCTAACGGGCTGATGCGAGGGGACGCGAATGCGGCAGGTGACGATGCGGGGTCTCGAGGTCTTCGTCGCGGTGGTCGATACCGGCGGCTTCGGTTCGGCGGCGAGCGAGCTCGACATCACGCAGCCTTCGGTCAGCGTCCATATGCGCGATCTCGAAGCCAAGGTCGGCAGCGCGCTGTTCGAGCGTCATCCTGGTGTTTCCCCCCAGCTCACGGCGGTCGGCCGCAACTTCTACGCGTACGCGGTCGATACGCTCGCGCGTGCGCGGGCGATGTCTTCGGACGTCGGGCAGTCCAGGCGCAAGCTGCATTTCGCGGCGCAGCGTTTCGTTGCGAACGCGCTGCTGCGGCGGCCGTTGGAAGAATTCACGTCGCTGGGCACGCAGGTCGAGCTGATCGTGCGCACCGGCACGTTCGAGGAAGTCCACGCGCTGTATACGAAGGGCGCGGTCGATCTGGTGTTTCTGCTCGGCGACGGCGATATGCCCGAACTGCACACCGAGCCGATTTCCCGTTACCGGCTCGCCTTCATCGCACCGCCCGCTCATCCGCTCGCGAAACAACAGAACATTTCGATCGGCGCACTCTCCGCCTATCCGTTCGTGAGTCCGTACGAGCAATCGCAATTCGGCCGGATGATCGCGCACCGGCTGCGCGCGATCGGCCTCGCCGATCCGATCATCGCCGCCCAGGCGCAGGAAATGAACACGCTGCGCGACATGGTGACGGCCGGCATGGGAATCACCTGCGCGTTACGGCGCGCATTGCAGACGGATCTTGCGGCCGGCACGCTGATCGAGCTGGATGTCGACGTCGAGCCGATGTATGTGACGCTCAACTACGCGCGCCGCCACCGGCCGGATCTGCCGGAAATCGACCAGTTGATCGAACTGATGCGGCGCTCGGAAGGGCTGCATCTGTGAGAACACCGGCGCGCTGGCGGTGCAGGCGCTGCCGTCACCGGTTCGCGATCACGGCCGGTAAGGCGCGCTGCCGTTGCGCTCGTTTTCCCGCATCGCTCGCGCCGAATCATCGCTCGCGCCGAACCTCGCATCGGCTCAATGACGGCATCGCGCAACGCCGCGCCGCGACATGCGGTTAACCCTGCCCATTTGCAAAGCGCTCTCCCGCGTCCCGGCGTGCGGCTCCGCTACCGCGGTGAACCATGCAATCACTTTATGCCCGCATCTTTTTATTTCGTTTGTCGTCGGAGATTGCCGCCAGTAAATTAAATTGCCCGCCCGTTCAACATCCTGTGAACGTGGATGTGACAGGCGGCCTGGCCCCGTCGCCGGCGATTCGCTTCGAGCCAGCGCGATCGACCGCGGCGGGTGCCCAGCAGGAGGCGACCCGCTATTGCACCACCCCGCCGCACAACGAAACGGCGCGTTACGCCGACGCCGAAAACACAGGATGAGACAGGCATGTCAGAGTTTCTAACGCAGTGCGCTCCCCATATTCTCGACATCCCGCCGTATGTGGCGGGACGACCCGTATCCGATGTCATGCGCGAGTTCGGCCTCGAGCGTTCGACCATCGTCAAACTCGCATCGAACGAAAATCCGCTCGGGATGCCGCCACTCGCGCGCGCGGCCATCGTCGCCGCGCTCGACGAAGCCAGCCGCTATCCGGATTCGAATGGCCACGATCTGAAGCAGGCGCTCGCCGCCGCTTATTCCGTCGACCCCGCCTGCATCACGCTCGGCAACGGCAGTCACGATCTGCTTGAATTGGCCGCGCACGCGGTGCTGCATCCGGGGCTGTCGGCGGTCTATTCGCAGTACGCCTTCGTCGTGTACGGCAACGCGACCCAGGCATGCGGCGCCGAACATATCGTCGTGCCGGTCGATGCACGGATGGGCCACGATCTCGACGCGATGCTCGCGGCAATCAAGCCGAATACGCGGCTCGTCTTCGTCGCGAATCCGAACAATCCCACTGGCACGTTCATTGCCGGCAGCAGGATCGAGGCGTTCCTCGAAAAAGTCCCGCCTCATATCGTCGTCGTGCTGGACGAGGCCTACACCGAGTACCTGAGCGATGCCGACCGCTACGACTCGCTGCACTGGATCGTGCGTTTTCCGAATCTTTGCGTGACGCGCACGTTCTCGAAGGCCTTCGGGCTCGCCGGCCTGCGCGTCGGCTTCGGCGTCGCCAGTGCCGCGCTGACCGGTCTGCTCAACCGGCTGCGCCCGGCATTCAACGTGAACTCGCTGGCTCAGGCCGCGGCCATCGCCGCGCTGTCGGACCATGCGTTTCTCGAGCGTTCGCGCACGATCAATCAGCAGGGGCTCGAACGTCTCGGCCAGGCGTTCGACGAACTCGGTCTCGCCTATGTGCCCTCGCATGGCAATTTCGTGATGGTCAAGGTCGGCGAAGAGAAGGAAGCCGGCCAGCGCGTCAATGGCGCGCTGATGCGCCGCGGCGTGATCGTGCGCCCGCTCGCGAGCTACGGGTTGCCTCAGTGGCTGCGCGTGACGGTCGGCACGCCCGAGGAAAACACGCGCTTTATCGAAGAGCTTTCTTCGATCGTCGAGTCGATACGCGCGGCGTAGCCGCAGACTCGCGCGGCGGCGGGCGCATGCCACGCCGCGCGAGGCCGAGGTCGAATGCGGTAGCGGCAGCCTGTTCGGGCATGCCGGTTATCGCGCGTTTTCTTGTTCCCGCGAGGTCGCGTACATGAACAGTTATCGACACTTCTATGTCGACGGTCAGTGGAAGCCCGTTACCGGCACGGCACTGATCAAGCTGGTGAGTCCCGTCACCGAGCAGCCGGTCGGCGAACTGCTGTCGTGCAGCAGGGCCGATGTCGATGCCGCCATCGATTCCGCCCACCGCTGCTTTGCGCATTGGGCAGCCAGCAGCATCGAACAGCGCGAGCAGGCGCTCACCGCGCTGCGCGCCGCGATCGCGAAGCGCACCGAACAGATCGTCGCGAGTCTCGTCACCGAAGTCGGCGTGCCGGTGTGGATCGGCCGCTCGATGCAGGTGCCGATGCCGCTCGCCAATCTCGACGCGATCATCGAAGGTCTGCGCCAGTTGAAGTGGGAAGAAACGATCCGCACGTCGCGCGTGGTGCGCGAACCGGTGGGCGTGATCGCGGCGATCACGCCATGGAATTACCCGCTGCATCAGATCGTCGCGAAAGTGGCCGGCGCGATCGGCGCCGGTTGTCCGACGGTGCTGAAGGCAAGCGAAGTCGCGCCCGGCGCCGCGCAGCTTTTCATGGAAGCCGTCGCGGAAGCCGATCTGCCGCCGGGGCTCGTGAACATGGTCTGGGGCGGCGCGGAAGTCGGCGAATGGCTGGTCTCGGACCCGCGCATCGATCTCGTCAGCTTCACCGGTTCGGGCGCGGTCGCGACGCGCATTCTCGCCAGCACCGCCGGCTCGCTGAAACGCACCGCGCTGGAACTCGGCGGCAAATCCGCCGCGCTGCTTCTCGACGATGCGAATCTCGACGCGGCGGTGCCGATGGTCGTGCGCCGCTGCATGAACAACTCGGGCCAGGCGTGCGTTGCGCAATCGCGTTTGCTGACGCCGCGCCATCTGCAAGGCGAAGTCGTGCAACGCATTACCGCCGCGCTCGCCGAATGGACGCCCGGCGACCCCGCCGATGAAAAGACCCGGCTCGGTCCGGTCGCGAACGCGCGTCAGTTCGACGGCATCGACCGGCACATTCGCGGCGCACTCGATGCGGGCGCGACGCTGCTTGCCGGCGGCCCGGGTCGCGCGGCGGGTTTCGAGCGCGGCTACTTCGTTGCGCCAACGGTCTTCTACGACGTCACGCGCACGATGAAACTCGGTTGCGAAGAAGTATTCGGCCCGGTGCTCGCCGTGATGCCGTACGACGGCGACGACGACGGCATCGAACTCGCAAACGCCACCCGCTACGGACTCTCCGGCGCGGTGTGGTCAGCGAACGAATCGCGTGCGATGAACGCGGCGCGCCGCATGCGCACAGGGCAGGTGATTCTCAACGGCGCGCCACCGAATCCCGCTTCGCCGTTCGGGGGCTTTGGGCAGTCGGGGTTCGGCCGCGAAAACGGCCGCTTCAGTATCGAGGCGTTTCTGGAATACAAGTCCATTCAACAATGATCGGGACCATGGCGCGCCTGCCGGCCGATCTTGTTCCGGCGGCGCGTTCAGACCTGCACACAACCACATAGGGAGCGGCAATGGAAGCTTCTGGCAAGGCTGGAAACTGGCGAGGCGCGGTCGCTTCGACCATCGGCAACGTTCTCGAATGGTACGACTTCGTACTGTTCGGCTTTCTCACGCTGGTCATCTCGAAGCAGTTCTTCCCAGCGGACAATCCTTACGGCGCGTTGCTGATGACCACCGCAACGTTCGGCGCCGGCTTCGTCGTGCGGCCGATCGGCGGCGTGTTGCTCGGCATGTACGCGGACCGCTACGGACGCAAGGCCGGTCTGACGCTGGTGATCATGATGATGACGCTGGCGTCGGCGATCGTCGCGTTCACGCCGAGCTTCGCGACGATCGGCATCGTCGCGCCGCTGCTGGTGGTGCTCGCGAGATTGCTGCAGGGCATTTCGGCCGGCGGCGAGTTCGGCACCGCGACCGCGATGCTGGTCGAATATGCGCCGAAACGCCGGCGCAGCTTCTACGGCAGCTGGCAGATGTTCGCGCAAGCGTTCGGCGCCTTGATCGCGATCGCGATGGGCGCGATCCTGACCAACCTGTTCTCGAAGGAATCGGTGGAATCGTGGGCGTGGCGCCTGCCGTTCGCCTTTGGTCTGCTGATCGGTCCGGTCGGTATCTACATCCGCAACCGGATGCCGGAGACCGAGGCGTTTTCGCGGCTCAGCAAGCCGGCGCGCGCACCGCTCAGCAAGGTGTTGTCGCGTTACCCGCGCGAAGTGTTCATTTCGACGTCGATGAGCGCGGCGCTCAACGTGATGTCCTATGTGATCTTCACGTTCTTGCCGATCTTCGCGGTGCAAACGCTCGGCATGCCGCTGAAGCTGCCGTTCACCGTGCTGCTGATGTCGGTGACGCTGCGTATCGTGACGATTCCGTTCTTCGGCTGGCTCGGCGACCGCATCGGTCAGAAGCTCGTGATGGGCGTTTCGCTGTTCCTGTTCCTGCTGCTGCTCTATCCGTCCTACTACTGGATGATTCACGCGCCGTCGGTCACGTCGATCCTCACGGTGGAAAGCGCGTTCGCGCTGCTGTCGAGCGCCGCGACCAGCTCGGTGCCGTCCGCCTCCGCGATGCTGTTCCCGACCTCGGTGCGTTCGACCGGTCTGGCGATTTCGTACAACATCGGCGCCTCGCTGTTCGGCGGCTTCTCGCCTTTCATCCTGACCTGGCTGATGCACGTCACCGGCGACAAGTTCGTGCCGGCGCATTACGCGACGGTGTTCTTCGCGCTCGGTCTGATCGGCGTGTTGATGCTGCGCACCGACAAGGATGGTCAACCGATCGAGACCGTGGAGGAACCGGGCTCCGCGCCGGACGAACGGGCCGGCTTGAAGGAAGCGCTTTGAGCCTGGTAGCCGCGCCCCGCGCATAGACGCACCAGGCCGCACCAGGCGGCAACGCGCTGCGACACGAAGGCCCCGGTCATTCAACCGGGGCCTTTGCTCTGCAAGCGTCGGAACACACAGGCACCGTACTCGCGTAACGGCTTCAGCCAATCTTCGCTGTAGTGATGGGCGGGTTACGCGGCCGCAATGCTATCGATGAACGGATTTTTCCGCGGACGGATTCGACGTTGCAAATCGCGCGCAGCGGGCGCCCGGCGCGTGTCAGTCTAGCGGCCGTCCGCAAAGACGGCCAACGAGTAATAGTTGTGCGTGCATAAGGTGGACTCATGGCATCCGAAGCTTTTCAGATCGGCAATGTGTCGCTCAAGCAGTTGCGCGCATTCGTGGTGGTCGCGCAGGAAAAGAGCTTCACCAACGCGGCGGCGGTCCTGCACGTCACGCAGGCCGCGGTGAGCCTGCTGATTCACGAACTGGAGAAAGAGCTTGGGGTCAGGCTGCTCGATCGCACGTCGCGCGCCGCGCAACTGACCGACGCGGGTGCCGAGTTTCATCCGAGCGCGCTGCGACTGCTGCACGAGTTGAACGCGGCGATCGCCGACACCCGCGACCTGTCGAACAGACGCCGCGGCCGTGTCAGCATCGCGGCGTCGCCGTTGCTGTGCGCGGCGATGCTGCCGTCGATCATCGCCGCGTACAAACGCGACTATCCGGAGATTTCGGTGGTGCTGCGCGATGTCGCGTCGGGCGACGTCAGACACCTGGTCGAGGACGGCGCGGTCGAACTCGGCCTCGGCAATCCGGCAGGCGCCGGCGATCTGCTGGCGGGAGAAACCATTCTGCTCGACGAAGTGGTGTTGATCGTGCCCGAGCATCACCCGCTCAGTCAGCAGACGGACATAGCATGGCGCGACGTCGCGCGCTTTCCGTTGATCGCGCTGACGCCGCGCAACGTGACGCGGCAACTGGTCGATGTGAACGCACGCGAAGCCGGCGTGCGGCTGCTCCCCCAGTATGAAGTCGCGCAGGTGTGGACGGTAATCGGCATGGTGGTCGCGGGACTCGGCATTGCCTTCGTGCCCGGATATACGTCCGCCGTGCTCGACGCGTATCGGGTGGTCACGCGAAAGCTGGCCGGCGCGCCGATCGCCCGGCCGGTCGCGCTGCTGCATCGACGCGGCCGCACGTTGAGCCCGGCCGCGCAGACCTTCCGCGATTTTCTGCTCGATCGGCTCGGCGCCCAGCAGGACACCGGCGCGTGGCTCGCACGGATACGCGCGCTATCTCCAGGGGTTATCCCCCGCACTCACGCGCGGTGAAAGCGCGATGTGCATCGGCTGTTCGTAGCCGACGCTCGCCATCGCCGCCGCAGCGCATTGCCGCCCGAACCGCGCACGCGCTGTCGCGCTGCCGCAATGCGCGAAATCGTCTGCACGTACCCGCTTTTTTCTTGCGAGACTTTAATGTCCGGCGCATTATCTATGAAGCTTTACGACATATAAATACGCCCACATAAAGTCGCCTCATGAATCCGACTCTTCGCCAGTTGCAGGCCTTCGTTCTCGCTTATCGGCTCGGCGTGCTCACGCGCGCCGCCGACCAGATGTTCATCACGCAATCGGCTGCCAGCGTGCTGCTGCGGCAGCTCGAAGAAGGGCTCGGCGTCAAGCTGTTCGATCGCACGTCACGAACACTTCGCCCTACCGCGGCCGCGCATGAAATGCTGCCCACCGCGGAGCGCATGCTGCGCGATCTCGACGTGCTGAAAGCCGGTGCGCGCGGCATCAACGAACGCCGCCGCGGGCGGCTCAGTTTCGCGTCGACGCCATCGGTCGCCGCCGCGGTGCTGCCCACGCTGCTCGCCGATTACCGTATCCGCTATCCGGACGTCGAAGTGGCGATGCAGGATGTCGCGCCCGACCGGCTCACGGTGCCGGTGCTCAGCGAAGAGGTGGAATTCAGCATCGGCACGCTCGGCAGCAAACCGGAGGGAATCGAGCTTCAATGTCTGACGCGCGACCATATCAGCGCGATCTGCCTGGCCGATTCGCCGCTCGCTCGCCAGCATCGCGTGACGTGGGACGATGTGCTGAAGCTGCCCTGCATCACGGTCAAGCAGGGCAACGGCATTCGCGATCTGATCGACGCCGCGCTGCGCGAACGCAGCGACCGCATGAAGCCCGCTTACGAGGTGTCGTATCTATCGACCGCGTTGTCGTTCGCGTCGGCCAATCTGGGCGTCGCGGTTTTGCCCGCCGTGCTGCTCGATTCGCTCGCATACCACAAGCTGACTGCGCGGCGGATCGAACAGCCGGCGGTGCCGCGCGATATTCAGCTGATCACGCACGCCGAACACACGCTGTCGCCGGCCTCGCTCGGCTTCGTCGAACTCTGGTACGAGCGCATGGGCACGCCCGGCGATCTGTCGGTGCGCACGGTGCCGCGCGAAACGCACGCGCAGTTGGGGCACTAGTTTTACCGCGGCATGCGATCCGGCAACCGGCTCCAGATAGATACTTCACTCCGTCTCTTTCGCAAGAACCCGGATTGCAGCGTCGATCGCCGCGCTAATTTCGTCGATGTCGCGATCGGTCATCGGCGTCGACAGCGCCATCAGTCCATTGGGTGCAATGATCACGCCGCGATTCAGCAGTGCGCGACTGAATTGCGCGAGGCGCCGGGTTTCGTCGACTGTGCCGTAGGCCGAACGATAGTCGGTCACCGTCCGTTCGGTGAAGTGCACCTTCAGCAGCGAGCCCGCGCCGACCACCGAGCCCGCCACGCCATGTCGCCGCAACGCCGCGCCGATACCTTCGCGTAGCGCCGCGCCGATCGCATCCAGACGCGCGAATGCGGCGGCGTCCAGCAACCGCAGCGCCGCGATGCCGGCGCGCATCGTCATCGGATTAGCGGAAAACGTCCCGCCGTGCGGCAACGCGGGCTTGCCGGCGGCCGGACTGAATACCTCCATCACCTCGCGCCGTCCGCCGACGGCGCCCACCGGAAAGCCGCCGCCGATGACCTTGCCGAGCGTGGTCAGGTCGGCCTTGATATCCCAACGGGGCTGCGCGCCGCCCATCGCGAGCCGGAACACGATAATTTCATCGACGATCAGCAGCGCGCCGGCGTCGCGGCAGGCATCGCGCAGTGCATGCATATACTCGACGGTGGCGGGCGCAAGACCGGCACGATTGGGCATCGGGTCGACGAGCACGCCGGCGAGTTCGTGCGCGTGCCGGGCGATGATCCGGCGTGCCGCGGCGGCATCGTTGAACGGCAGCACGACCACGTCGTCGGTGACGCCGCGCGGCGTGCCGCTCGCGTACGCGATCGAATCCGGCTCGGCACTTCCCCAGTTGGCGGGCGTCGGGTCCAGACTCACTTCGGAGTAGTCGTACGAGCCGTGGTACGCACCCTCGACCTTCGCGATCTTCGCACGGCCGGTGAAGGCCCGAGCCGCCTTCATCGCCATCATCACGGCTTCGGTTCCGGAATTCGTGAATCGCAGCGTATCGATCGCCGCGACCCGCTCGCAAAGCAGTTCCGCGAGATCGATCTCCGCTTCGGTCGGCATGCCGAACGCGGTACCCAGCGGCGCCTGCGCGACGATCGCTGCGGTGATCGCCGGATGCGCGTAACCATGAATCAACGACGTGAAGTTGTTGATGCAATCGATCCGCGCGACGCCATCGGCGTCCCAGACCCGGCAGCCCTCGCCGCGCACCGCATAGACCGGATACGGCTTCATGTAGACGGTGGTGCGGGTATTGCCGCCGGGCAGATAGCGCTGCGCCCGTTCGAACAACGCTCGCGAGCGCGAATCGTCGGCTGGATAGATCATGCGGTTCTCCGGTTGCTGGTCGAGTGAACGGGACACGCCGTCAGGCCCCGGCATACGCGCGATAGAAGCGCGCGGTGATCGCCAGAATGCCGACTACGTTGCCGGGATGAATCAGCACGATGCGCTCGTCGCCGCCGCGGCGCGCCGGCCTGGTGGCTTCGAGCACTTCGGCGATTTCGCTGTCGAAGGGGCCGTTATGCGCGAGACGGCCCTCGCGAAACTGCTGTTCGGCCTGACCGAGATCATCGACGATGCGCCGGTCGAAAGCGTCGAAGCCTTGCCGCCAGCTGCGTCCGAGGTCGACGGCGTTGACGAACGCGCCATTCGGCACCCATGCCGGATCGAGCGCGGGCCGCAGATCCGGACTGGCCGGCACCGTCGTGATGATGATGTCCGCGTCGCGAAACATTGCCGCGCCCGCCTCCATCACATGCGGCCTCTGTCCGCGCGCTTCGACGTAGGCGGCAAACTTCTCCGCCGACGCCCGCGAGCGGCTCGCGATGCGCACTTCGTCGATCGGCAGCACGCCGTCGAGCGCCGCCAGGTTCACGCGCGCCTGCGTGCCCGCGCCGACGATCGCCGCCACGCGGCTGCTCGAACGCGCGAGCCGCGCGGTCATCAGATGCGTGATTCCAGCCGGCAGGATGGTCGACGTATAGGCGCCGTCGAACAGCGCGAGCGGTTCGCCGGATACCGCGTCGGTCAGCAACTGCGTGCTGCGATAAGCCGGATGGCCTTGCCGCGTGTGTTCCGCGCTCGCGCCGGACAGCATGTGAAAAATGCCGTAGCCGGCCTCGGGCCATGAGGCGAACGTCGACATCAGAAACGAGCCGTCGGCCTGCGCGACCATGGTTTTCGGCTTCCAGTGGATCTTGCCCCGCGCACTGGCGCGAAACGCGTCATCGAGCGCCGAGGCGATCTCGGCGACGCCGAGACCGAGTGCTTCGGTTTGAGCAGCGCAAATATGCTTCATTCCTGTGATCCCCAGGGTCTGTTTACATATGGAACGCACGTGCGTTGCCGCGAGAAGGGCCGCCCGCAAGGACTGTGACGCCGCGAATACTCAATGTATTCGCAAGGAGCATGACGCAGCGAGCGGCCCTTCTCGC
>Ga0153956_1000277_pt1 | contig 62116 bp, 50 predicted proteins | sample TSFL040MetaG_FD_104704 | JGI IMG/M metagenome (GOLD analysis project Ga0153956, IMG submission 104704) | Attine ant fungus gardens microbial communities from Florida, USA - TSFL040 MetaG | ecosystem: Host-associated > Fungi > Mycelium > Unclassified | place: USA: Florida, Wekiwa Springs...
GCATTCGCCGGCTTCGGGGTGGGACGGAATGTACAAAGGAACTATAGCGCCGGGAGATGTGTATTTTTATATGTGTACTTATAAATGTCCGCTGAAAGGCGATGAAAGACAGTTGCTGAAAGGCGATGTGATGCTGATACGGTGACAAATATCAACCGCTCCTTCCGTCTTGCTACGCAATCCACATTCCCTTTTGTGGAAGGAGTTTGCATTGATGAAACAATATAGCCAGCTGTTCGACATGTTCCGGAGGGCATGTCGAACAGCTGGCTATATGGATTTTAAATCCGTTTTATTTCAACTTCGGGATGCGCTTCGCTAACATCCCGAAGAGCTGGTTTGCATTGATGAAACAGTATATCATTGTAGCAATTAGGAAAAACCACCAAACTGATTCTTAAGCAGTACAAACCTCTAACTGTTTTCTTCCCATACCTGCGCCAGATGCACTAAAACTTCAACGGCTTTTTCCATATCCTGCACACTTACATATTCCTGCTTGCTGTGGATGCCCATTTCTCCTGTAAAAAGATTGGGACAGGGAAGTCCCATAAAAGACAGCCTGGAACCGTCCGTACCGCCGCGTACATTCATGCGGGTTGTTTTTAACCCGGTGCGTTTGTAAGCTTCTTCTGCATAATCCATTACCTGTGGATGCTGTTGTAATATTTCATGCATATTGCGGTATTGTTCTACTACTTTAAATTCCGTACTGATTCCCGGAAAATCTTTTTCTGTCTGCGTTACCAAATCTTTAAGCCGTTCTTCATGTTTTGCAAGCATTTCAGTGTTGAAATCTCTGACAATAAACGAAACAGTAGCTTTTTCAAGCACGCCTTCTATCTGCGTAGGATGCACAAAACCTTCGTAACCTTCGGTAGTTTCGGGACTCCATTCTTTTTTGGGCAATTTATCTATAAAACTGCTTGCCGCTTTAATGGCGCTGACCATTTTATTTTTTGCATAGCCGGGATGTGCGCTAATGCCGTGGAATGTTACTACAACAGCATCGGCAGAAAAGGTTTCTCCTTCCAGATGCCCGCGCTCGCCGCCATCTAACGTATAGCCGAATTGCGCGCCGAGTTTTTTCATATCCACTTTGTTTACGCCGCGACCCACTTCTTCATCCGGTGTGAAAAGAATGCGGATTTTACCATGTTTGATTTCAGGATGTTGCTGCAGGTAATTTGCCAGGTCCATGATGATCGCGACTCCTGCCTTGTCATCAGCGCCTAAAAGGGTTTTACCCGATGCGGTAATGATATCATCACCGATTCTTTCTGTTAAATACGGATGCTCTTTGGTGGAAATAACAACTGTTGTATCATCGGGCAAGATAATGTCCTCACCGTTCCAAGCCTTATGCAAAATGGGTTTTACATCTTTGCCGCTGCAATCCGGTGCGGTATCTACATGCGAGCAATAGCAAAGTACCGGTGTTTTTTTATCGATATTGGAAGGGATAGTGGCGTAAACATAGCCGTATTCATCCAGTTCGGCATCTTTAATTCCTATTTTTTGCAATTCTTCCACCAACAGTTTGCTGAGGTTTTTTTGTTTTTCGGTAGTTGGTTGCGCAGCAGAAGCAGGATCGCTTTGGGTGTCTATTTGTACATAACGCATAAAACGCTCTGAAACAGTAGAGGTATAATTTTCTAAAGCCATGTGATTATTTAAGGCTTCAAAAATAAAAACTAATGAATGGGAATCCCTAAATAAGATTGCTAAATTTACCTTTGCAGCATGAATAATCTGAAATTCGATTTCTCCCAGATTTTTACGATCAGTTTTACGCTTTTTGCGGTCATTGATATTTTGGGTTCCATTCCCATCCTTATTTCACTTAAAAAAAAGATGGGAGATATCAGCGCTTTACAGGCTACGGTTGTTTCCGGTTCGCTGATGTTGTTGTTCTTTTTTGTGGGTGAACATGTACTCAATTTTATGGGGTTGGATGTTCATTCTTTCGCTATCGCGGGGTCTATCGTGATTTTTATTCTGGGTTTGGAAATGGTCTTGGGTATCGAGTTTTTCAGAAGCGAGCAGGATGGAAAATCCGGTAATATCGTTCCCATCGCTTTTCCCATCATTGCCGGTTCCGGTACATTAACCACTATTATGTCGCTAAAGGCGGAATATGCTCCTAATAATATTTTGGTAGCTATATTAATCAACCTGTTGTTTGTATTTATTATTCTGCGCAGCATCAATTTTATGGAGCGCATTATGGGACCTAGTGGTATCTCCATGTTACGGAAGTTTTTTGGTGTCATACTACTTGCGATTGCTGTAAAAATATTTAAGAGCAACTTTGGTATGTAATGAGTATTTCATAATAATAAAAAAACGCCATTAAGACGTCTTTTAAAAACATTATCCGATAAGAATTTTACTTCGATTTTTTTGCCAAATCCAGCGCATCTTCCAAGCTGAAATACAAACCGAATGTAAATCTTGAACCATTATAATTCCACCGTACATTTGAAATATCTGCTGCCAGTGCCCATTGAAACTGTGCTTTGATAAATTTATATCCGGAGCGAACAGTAAAACTGGGTTCCCAAAACAGATAATTGTTCTCGTCCATACGCTCTTTGCGGTTAGGATCATAAAGATTATGATCAAGCAGGTAATTCATGCCTCTGCCGTTGTCATCAAAATCATAATACTTAATGCTGGAGATACGCATATTAAAAGCCAGATCTACCGCCGGGTGCCGCATGCCAATACCCGGTTGTATGAAAAACCTGCGCGCTTTCATATCCACATCGCTTTTTAATAATCCTGCCCCGCCGCCGGCATAAAGATCTGCTACAAACTTTGCTTTCCCCTGCCCGGAAGTTACATAACCACCGATACCTATTTCGGCAAGATGCGCATTGGCATCTACATTTCCCGTAGAAAAGTCAAGATTGGTAGGACGGAACGCCCAGGTACTGTAATTCGCGATAATGCCCAAATGATTAATGGGAGAGTAAGCGGCCTGCACATCGAAAAAATAAGAGTTGCCGCCATCGGTATTATTTTCAGAATTGCTGATCATCCCATCTCCGGCAATATGCAGTTGATTAGCGCCTGTAAACAGCGGCGCATTTACCGCGTTGGGCTTATAATAATAACGATTGCAGCCGGTACACAGTAATCCTATGCCTGATAAAAGAATAAATAGTTTTTTCATGGGTCGAAAATTTAAATATGAAATTATAAAAAGCCGTAACGATTTTTTAATTATAGAAATATCAGGCAAGAAATTTTATGCCAGGGAAATCAGGTTTTCATAAGGCGAGGTGGTCAAATAACTTTATAGAATTACTTTTACACCTTTAAAATGAATTGCTGTTATTATGCTTCAGGAACAAGTTGATTGGTATGAAAGTTGGTTCGGATCGCCTTACTATCACATATTATATCAGGACAGAGACCTTGAGGAAGCCCGGAATTTTGTAGAAAAGCTGGTAGATTATCTGGAACCCTTACCCGGCAGCAAAATGGCGGATATTGCCTGTGGAGAAGGACGCTACTCAAGGCAGCTGGCGCTGCGGGGTTATGATGTCACCGGGCTGGATTTATCGTATGAAAGCATTCAGAACGCGCAGAAACATGAGTCGGAACATCTGCATTTTTTAGTGCATGATATGCGCTTCCCTTTCTATATAAACTACTTCGATTATGCGTTCAATTTCTTTACAAGCTTCGGCTATTTCGAAAAAGACCGTGATCATGAAATGGCAGCTAAGAGCTTTGTAAGTTGCCTGAAAAAAGAGGGTATTCTGGTTATCGACTATCTTAATAAAGAAAAGGCGCTGGCAACTATAAAACCGTCTTTTCAAATCAATAAAGGTGGTATTGAATTTAACATCCGCAAGAAATTTGAAAAAAATCATTTCCTCAAGGAGATTTATTTTAAAGATGAAAATAGTGTGGAAAGGAAGTTTACAGAGTCTGTGGCGGCGTTTACACTCGGCGATTTTATAGCGATGTTTAAGAAAGCCGGCGCTTCGCTGGTCACTACTTTCGGAAATTATCAATTAGCGCCTTATGATGCGCAGAATTCTCCGCGTATGATTATGGTCTTTAAAAAATAAATATGGCTCATCTTCCGCAGCAATTGATAGACTGGGATTTGCAAGTATGGCGCTATCTGCATGTGGAATGGCGCAACGATTTTCTGGATGCCGTTGTTCCTTATTTGCGCAATCAGTGGACGTGGGCGCCTCTGTATTTATTCCTTTTGCTTTTTGTAGTAGGTAATTTTAAAAAGAAAGGATGGCTGTGGTGTTTGTTTTTTCTGGGCACTTTTGCTTTGGCAGATCAGGTAAGCGCACACTGGCTGAAACCGCTCTTTCAGCGCGCAAGACCTTGTAATGATGCGGCGCTTGCCAAAATGATTCACATTATTGTTCCCTGTGGCAGCGGTTACAGTTTCCCGTCATCACATGCTGCCAATCATTTTGCTTTGGCGTTTTTTATGCTGGTTACTTTTCGTTTTGGCAGAAAATGGATCGCCTGGTCATTGGTTATCTGGGCTTTGCTGGTTTCTTATGCGCAAGTATATGTAGGAGTGCATTTTCCTTTAGATGTTTGCTGTGGCGCACTCATTGGCATTATTATCGGTTGTTTTACCGGCTGGTTGTTCAATCTGAAATTTAAACTCATCCAGCCTTTACAGCTACAGGAAAATAAACCAAGTGCTTACTGAGCTTGCTCTTGTTTTTGTACTGAATCTAAAAATTCGTTGAATTCGTCTTTGGCGGCGTCGGTTTTAAAACTGCTGCCTAAGCGCCAATAATTTTCAGTATCGCGAATGTTTTCATAACCCCACTTTGCAAAATCCAGTTTGTTTTTATCATCACCCAGCCAGGATAACATAGTACGCATTTGTGGTAAAGTAAAATCAGTGGCGGACAATGTGCTTTTCATAAGATTAAGTTTGTCGGCTGCATTCGCTGTTGCATTTACATCTTTCTTCAATGTTGCTATTGCATCTTCTGTAAGCTCCGTTTTTTCATTATAGTTTTGTGCGTTGCCGGTAGCGTTTTCATCCATATATTTATCGGAAGGTGGTTCATTCTCATTCTGATTATTATTGTATTGGTTATAAGAATCAGTGGAATTAGGAGTTCTGCTAACCGCGTAATTTTCCTCAAGCATTTTAGTTTGTATATCGGCGCTGCCGGTGTTTCTGTCTATGATCATCGTGTATTGCACGGAAGGTTCTACACGGAGATAATTATCATACAGCAATGTTTTTCGGGCGATGCCGTAAGGCGTGTTTAAAAATACTTTTACACGATATTTTTTTGGAGGAATATTGTTGAATCGCATGACGGTATTGGCGTGGGTAAACCTGATGCGGTCAAGCAGGACAATAATGGAAGACTGATCGCTTACACTGATGAGCAACTCACTGTTTCCATATTGCCTGACGTTTCTTGTATCATTCTGGTAATCATATTGTGGATTTTGATATTGTGCCTGTAAAGAACCGATGTAGCAGAAAAACAATATTAACCCGGTTATGAGAAATTTCATAGTAAAGCTATTTGTAGAAATTTGCTCAAGTGTTATGCCAAAAATCAAACAGCATGAAGCAACGCGCAAACAATACCGGTAGCAACAGCAACATTCAGAGATTCAGCGCCGCCTTTGGAAGGAATGGTTATTTTTTGATTTGCCAGATTTATAAGATCATCACTGATTCCTTTCCCTTCATTGCCAATCAATAAAACTGCTTTCTCAGGTTTCGAAATGTTATAAATATTTTCACCATTCAAAACTGTAGCCAGCACAGGAATAGTTGCGTCAGAACAAAACTGCACTAAATCTTCTTCAAAAAAATTGATACGTAAATGACTTCCCATTGCCGCCTGTACCACTTTGGGATTATAAACATCCACGCAACCGGGTGAGCATACAATATTTTTTATTCCAAACCAGTCTGCAATGCGGATGATGCTGCCCATATTTCCGGGATCCTGAAGTTCGTCCAGCGCAATTGTCCATTCGTCAAGAGGTGCAGAGTGCTGGCTTTTAATTTTTTTTATTACCAGCAATATGCCGTGACTCGTGGTTAATGACGAAATTTTGGAAAGAATTGCTTCCTCCACAATATATTCCGAGGCTTCGGAATGCTTGTTTATCAAAGCTTCATGCGCGTCATGCCATTTTTGAGTGGTTATGATCCAGACGATCTCCGCTGTTGATTGCAACCATTCCCGGGCGATTTTATCACCTTCAGCCACAAATTGCCCATATTCCTCCCGGTATTTTTGAAGACTTAATGACCGAATGTGTTTATTTTGCGCCTTTGACAACATAATTGCAAAACTAAAATAATTGCGCTACGGATTTGACGCCTATTAGAAGACATACGCTTTTTTTTGCCACACTCGCGATTTTCATTTTAGGCGTTACTTCGTGCGATACGACCAAGCATTTGAAGAAAGGAGAATACCTGCTTCGCAAGAATACGGTGAAATTAAAAACGAACCAGGGCGTAACCACCCGCGGCGAGCTGAAGGAAAATCTTTCAAGTCTTATTGTTCAAAAAACGAATACCCGCACTATTCTCGGTCTTTTCCCGGTAAAGCTTTGGTTGTATAATATGCGCTATGATAAATACCAGACTGATACTACCAACTTTCAGATAAAATCAAGAACCGTAGAGCCGCCGGTACTGTTTGACAGTTCTTTAATGGAAAAATCGGTGAGTAACATGAAAAGCTATCTGGTCAATTCAGGCTATTTCTATCCCGTAATCAAAGACACATTCATACTCAAAAACCAAAAAGCTTACGCTACTTATGATATTAATACCGGCACTAATTTTCTCATCAACGACGTTACGTTCAATATTGATGACAGTAATGTAAAACAAGCCGTTCAGCAATCGATGACAGCAACCTTTTTAAAGAAAGGAGAGCCTTTTTCGATGAGCCTTGTGGATGAAGAAAGAAGCCGTATTACCAATGTGCTCAAAGACGCAGGCTATTTCAATTTTTCTCAGGAAAACGTGGTGGATGTACAGTTGGATACGTTTGACAAAAAGCTGCTGCGCGATGAATACAATCCTTTTGAAACTATTATCAACACGATAGCTTTACAAGATCATAAAACAAAAAATCCTACGCTGGATATTGCCATTTACATAAGAGCGGACAGTGGGGATGCTTATAAAAAGTTCTACCTCAATCGTATCAGTGTTTATCCGGATTTTATATCCCGGGAAGATGTGCAAAACAGCAGCATGATCGAAAAAAACTACAAAGATGTACGTTTCCGGTATCATGATTATTACCTGCGCGAAAAGGTGATTTATAAGAATATCTTTTTTGATAAAGGAACGCTTTCCACCCAATCGGATTATGATAAAACCATTAACCGGCTCAATGATCTGGGCGTTTTTAAATCAGTAAGGATCTATCAGTTTCAGGATACTGCCGCGCATGAATGGGACAGTGGTAAAATCAATTCCATCATTTTATTAAGCCCGGCGAAGAAATACGATTTTTCCACCAATTTTGAAATTTCCAACGGTACTACCTATGATGTAGGCAGCGCGCTTTCTTTTACCTTCCGAGACAAAAATTTTTTAAAAGGGGCGAACATCCTCAATATTTCGCTGCGTGGCGGTATCGAAACCAATTTTGATCAGAGCTATGATGGTAATTTCTTTAATAAGTTCAGGCTGTTTACCAGAAGCGCAGGTATCAATACCAGTATCAATTTTCCCAAATTCATAGCGCCGTTCAATTATCTTTTTAAAGACAAAAATCTGCCGAGAACTATTGTGAGCGTGGGTGCCAGCGTATTGGAAAGAGTACAGTTTTTTACAGCTACCAACACTACCTTCAATTTTACTTACAATTGGAGACAAACGCAAAATATCACATGGGATTTTTCACCGGGGTTCATCAGTAATTTTAATCTTCCTTATATTTCAGATTCTTTTCAACGCCGCCTGGATACGATACCTTTTCTGAAAAAACTTTATACGCCGGTTTTTATTGAAGGCGAGAATTTATTTTTTACATATTCCAATCAATTAGCCAAAAAAGGAAAAAGCTACAGCTACGGGAGACTGGGCATTGAAGAAGCGGGAACTTTAATGGGTCTGGTAGATAAGATTGCGCCGATTGGTTTCAATTATGCGCAGTATGTACGTTTCGATTTTGATGTGCGTCGTTATATCAACCGGCTTCGTTCGCAGTTTGCCAATCGCTTTTACGGAGGTGTGGGCTTGCCTTATGGAAATTCTCAGAGCTTACCTTATATAAAGCAATATTTTGCCGGTGGTCCGTACAGCATCCGGGGATGGCGCATCCGCACTTTGGGTCCGGGCAGTTATTATAATCCCGCGCAAGATACCGTTAAAAATACCGGAACTTTTATAGACAGAACAGGCGATATAAAACTGGAGTTGAACAGCGAATACCGTTTTGACATTGTACAACTTTTTTACGGAGTGGTAAAAATGAAAGGAGCGCTTTTTGCGGACGCGGGAAATATCTGGTTTACGAAAGCGAATGCAGATTATCCCGGTGGCGAATTCCGGTTTTCAAAACTATACAGTGATCTGGCTGTGAGTACAGGAGCAGGTTTACGTTTTGATCTCGCAGGATTTTTTGTATTCAGGTTAGATGCGGCTTTTCCCATTAAAAAACCTTACGGAGCTGATGATGGCTGGGTAATCAACAATATTCAATTTGATAGTGGTAAATGGCGCAGCGATAATATCATTCTCAACATCGCGATTGGCTATCCTTTCTGATCATTTTCTTTTACCGGCCGGCAGTTCTTATATTTGCCCGTATGCGAAATATAAAGATCATTGAAGTAAAGTCGGAAATTGGTGCTGGCACACGCGGCGCGAGCTTGGGCGTAGATGCTATGCAAATTGCCGCGCTTGATTTCATGAGCAATTTTTTTGTGAATTTTCCGAGGGAACAAGTACAAACCGAAAATCAACTTTTATACGAACCTGTTCAATCACCTTATGCGAAAAGAATTCATGGTATTTATACAATGTATGAGCGAGTTGCAAAGTCGGTATCCGAAACATTGAAGTCGGGGCTTTTCCCATTAGTATTATCGGGCGATCACAGCACATCCGGCGGCACGCTTGCAGGCATCAAAATAGCTAAACCGAAAAACAGATTAGGTGTAATATGGATTGACGCTCATGCAGATTTGCATACACCTTATACTACGCCTTCCGGCAACATGCACGGTATGCCGTTAGCCACAGCTTTAGGAGAAGATAATAAGCAAAATAAAGTGCACGACTTGGATGAAAAGACAGTAGACTTTTGGGAAAAACTAAAAAATATTGGAAAGGTACACCCAAAGATTAAACCCGAAGATTTGGTGTTTATTGCCTTGCGTGATTATGAAAAAGAAGAAGAAGCCTTATTGAAAAAATACAATATCAAAGTAATACCCGTACAGGAAGTGCGCAAAAAAGGTGTGGAAAATGTGGTAAGACAAACGCTTCTGCACCTCAGTAACTGTGATGATATCTATGTATCATTTGATGTAGATTCACTGGACAGCTCCATATCAAGAGGTACGGGCACACCCGTAAGCAACGGACTTAAGGAACGTGAAGTGGAAGACATTCTTGCTTCTCTGATGCAGAACCATAAAATCTGTTGCTTCGAAATCACCGAAGTAAATCCTACGCTTGATAAAGAAAATCTGATGGCAGAGATTGCTTTCAATATTTTACAACGCAGTGTGAATATTTTATTGCTGAATTAATACTTCTGCAATAAAATATTCGCGGTAGCCACCACTCCTTCTTCACGGCCCACAAAGCTTAGTTGCTCGGTAGTAGTCGCTTTTACGGAAACATCATCTACCGAAAGATGTACGATACGGGCGATTGTTTCCTGCATTGCCGGAATGTAAGGTTTTATCTTTGGTGCCTGCAGCAATAGTGTGCTGTCAATATTTACTAACCAGTAGCCTTTTTCGCGTACCATATTATAGCATCTGCGGAGCAGCACTTTACTGTCAATGTTTTTATAAGCCGCATCCGTATCGGGGAAATGATGCCCGATATCTCCCAAACCCAAAGAGCCGAGCAATGCATCGCAAATTGCATGAAGCAATACATCCGCATCGGAGTGACCGAGGCAGCCTTTGTTGTGAGGAATTTTTACGCCGCCGAGCCATAAATCGCGGCCTTCTACTAATTGATGAAAATCTATTCCTTGTCCTATTCTGTATGACATAACCTGCAATTTAATAAACGATTGATTAGCGGATGTATAAATTATTTTAACTGCATTACAGCTTCTAAAAGCGGGGGTAGTTTTTTTCCTTCTTCCACCCAATCATTTCCCCAGTGGCTTAACAAACAATTGATCCATCTGCCTCTTACAAAGGCAACCACATAGTAAGCCGTGAGCAAATTGCTGCCTTCCATTTTGGCTTTAGCGCCGATTATGCCTTTATATTTTAAAATCAATTTTCTGGCATTAACAGACACTCCTTCAAATATAACAGGGACATCTGTTTCTGAAACTATTGTTGCGTTTTTTATTGCTTTATTTTTTTCCAGTTGAAGGTTCATATTTGCCTGCGCCTCTTCCATGGTAGGAAACAGGCTCCAGCTTACTTCGCCATAATCAGGACATTGTATGCAAGCCGGCGCAGTCCATTTACATGCCGTAGGATCAACCGGAATTTCTCTTCCTGCAAACAGAAATGAGGATAAATGAAGCGGGTCGGCAACTGATGAATCGGGAAACACCTTGTTTTGCGCTACAAATAATGCCAGTTCTTTTAAGGTAAAATCAGCATTATATAGCGTGCCATTGAGTTTAATTCCTACCATACTATCAGTAGGAAGTTGTAAAAAATAATAAAGAGGAGCAACGCTTTTTGATTTTTGATCATTATGCTCTACTGCAAAATATGCTTGATAGGGCATTGCAATTGACGAATCTTTGTATGTATCGTATTTGTGTAAACCAAAATCCGGGAACATTTTTGAAAACCACAATTTTTTTAAAGTGAAGGGTTGCTTTTCAATAGTTATCAAGTTGCCTCTAAGGTTTATAACATAGGAATCAGGATTTATTTTCCTTTCCGAAGGCGTTCTGTTTTGGAGAAGTGGGTTGTATTCAACGGGATAAAGATTGGGTAATACATATTGATAAGGTAAAATAGAATCACGAACATACGTAGAAATCTGCGCTGTAGTGGTTACATTTTGTATAAGCAGAAACTGCAACGATAAATAAATTAGCCTTAGTGTTTTCATAGCAGAGAAAGCTATCTTATGCAAAGTTTGTATAAGATAAATTGTTATGCTGTTAAATCTTCAATCCAAATTCCTCCGCTGTTTTCTCCGCTATTTCATACCCCGCATCCGCGTGGCGTATCACACCCATTGCAGGGTCGTTGTGTAATACACGGCGCAGTCTTTCTTCCGCGTCTTTGCTGCCATCGGCTACAATCACCATACCCGCATGAAGCGAGTAACCCATGCCTACACCACCACCGTGATGGAAACTCACCCAGCTTGCACCGCCTGCGGTATTGATTAAGGCGTTCAGAATAGGCCAATCGGCTATGGCATCACTACCGTCTTTCATGGCTTCTGTTTCGCGGTTGGGAGAAGCTACAGAGCCGGTATCCAAGTGATCGCGACCGATAACAATAGGCGCTTTTACTTTTCCTTCTTTTACAAGGTCGTTGAACAGCTTTCCGGCTTTCTCTCTTTCGCCCATCCCCAACCAACAGATGCGCGCAGGTAATCCCTGAAAAGCAATTTTTTCTCTTGCCATTTTAAGCCAGCGATGCAAGCCTGCATTATCAGGGAATAATTCCATCAATGCCTTGTCGGTTGTGTAAATATCTTCAGGATCGCCGCTTAATGCTACCCAGCGAAAAGGCCCTTTACCTTCGCAAAACAACGGACGAATGTAAGCCGGCACAAAACCAGGAAAGTCAAACGCATTTGCAACGCCACGTTTATCATGTGCTTGTCCACGTAGATTATTTCCGTAGTCAAAAGTAATGGCTCCACGTTTTTGCAATTCCAGCATTTGCTTCACATGTTTTGCCATCGTATCTAATGAACGAGAAGAGTATTCTTGAGGATTACTTTCGCGCAGCGCATTGGCTTCTGCCACACTCAGTCCTTCCGGAAAATAGCCAATCAATTCATCATGTGCGGATGTTTGGTCGGTAAGTGTATCGGGTGTGATGTTTCTGTCAATCAATCGCTGCAACAAATCCACCACATTGCATACCACACCTATGGAAACCGCTTCGCCTTTGGCTTTCGCATCCAGCGCCATATCTATCGCTTCATCTATGTTGTGGCTTATTTTATCAATATAACGAGTATCCACACGTTTCTGCACACGCCATTCTTCCATTTCGGCAGCAAGGCACACGCCTTCATTCATGGTGATGGCAAGTGGCTGAGCGCCACCCATTCCACCAAGACCGGCAGTCACGTTCAGCGTTCCTTTCAGCGAGCCGTTATAATGTTGATTTGCCAGTGATAAATACGTTTCATACGTTCCCTGTACAATGCCTTGAGAGCCGATGTATATCCAGCTTCCGGCGGTCATTTGCCCGTACATCATCAAACCCTTTGCTTCCAGTTCACGGAAGGTTTCCCAGTTTGCCCAGCGCCCTACCAGATTGGAGTTAGCAATCAACACACGCGGCGCATCTTTATGACTGCGAAGCACACCCACAGGTTTACCGCTTTGCACCATCAATGTTTCGTCTTCATTCAGATTTTTCAATGCTTCTAAAATCTTGTCAAAACTCTCCCAGTTGCGGGCTGCTTTACCAATGCCTCCATATACTACAAGATCTTCCGGGCGCTCGGCTACTTCGGGGTCGAGGTTGTTTTGTATCATGCGGAAAGCGGCTTCGGCAATCCAGTTTTTGCAGTTTAAAGTATTGCCTGTTGGGGCTTTGATGGTACGTTTGGTGTTGGTGTTACTCATTGTTTATAAAATTTTTTATTGTCCAAACTGATGAAATTCTATTTAACTTTTACGGCGATGGCATCATTCATGGTAGTTGCTACTATTGGGCTTTATCGCGAGTAAGTTTCACGCAACGAAACTAAGAATACAAAGTTTACAAAGGCATTGTTTCGTTGTTTTCATAATATTCTTTGCGTGAAATTATGCCCTACACAGAAAACGCGGTTCTTTCCAAATACTATTGAGCTTTGTCGCGAGTAGGTTTCACGCAACGAAACTAAGAATACAAAGTTTACAAAGTCTTTGTTTCCGTCGTTTTCATAGTGTTCTTTGCGTGAAATTATGCCCTACACAGAAAACGCGGTTCTTTCCAAATACTATTGAGCTTTGTCGCGAGTAAGTTTCACGCAACGAAACTAAGAATACAAAGTTTACAAAGGCATTGTTTCGTCGTTTTCATTGTGTCCTTTGTGTGAAATTATGTCATATACAGAAAAAGCGGTTCTTTCTAAATACTATTGGGCTTTGTCGCGAGTAGGTTTCACGCAACGAAACTTAAAATACAAAGTTTACAAAGTCTTTGTTTCCGTCATCTTCATTGTGTTCTTTGTGTGAAATGAACTACAAAAAATATTCTCACTCCACTATCACCAGCGTATAATCCTTTTTCCCTTTTTGCAGCAGCAGGTATTTATCATTCAGCAAATCCGCTTTCGTTAGTTTATGATCGGGTGTGGCTATTTTTTCTTTGTTGATGCTGAAACCGCCGTTTTGTATCATTTTCCGCGCTTCGCCTTTGCTGGCAAACACTTTATTATCTACCAGAAAACCTAAAAAGTCAAAATCTTCGTTCAGAATATCCTTACTTGCCTTCGCCTGTTTTACACCATCCATTACTTCCAGCAGTTGCTTTTCATTCAGCGAACGAAGCGCATCTATAGCCGCATTGCCAAACAATATTTCCGATGCCTGTTGTGCAAATATCAAATCTTCTTTGCTGTGCACCAGTTCGGTTATTTCTTCTGCCAGTGCTTTTTGCAGCTTGCGCAGATGCGGTGTGGTGCGGTGTTCTTCTATCAAAGCGTTGATTTCTTCTACTGTTTTAAAAGAAAAACTAAGTATCAATTTCTCCGCATCTTCATCTTTCAGATTCAGCCAAAATTGGTAAAACTGATATGGAGAAGTGCGTTCCCTATCCAGCCAGATGGTACCGCTTTCTGTTTTGCCAAATTTGCCACCATCACTTTTAGTAATCAGCGGACTTGTAAGCGCAAAAGCCTCGCCGCCACTCATACGACGTATCATTTCCGTACCGGTTACGATATTGCCCCATTGGTCGGCACCGCCCATTTGCAGCTTCAGCCCTTTTTCCTTGTAGAGATAATAAAAGTCATAACCTTGTATCAACTGATAGGTAAATTCTGTAAACGAAAGCCCTGTTTCCATGCGGGTTTTTACCGAGTCTTTACTCATCATGTAACCCACCGTAATGTGCTTGCCCACATCTCTTATAAAATCCAGAAAGCCATAATCTTTCAGCCAGTCGTAGTTATTGACCATCATTGCCGCGTTGGGTTTGCTTTCATCGAAATCCAAAAATTTCTCTAATTGCTTACGGATGCCTGCACAGTTTTTTTCAATGGTTTCTCTGTCTAGTAAATTGCGTTCTGCGGATTTTCCCGAAGGATCACCAATCATTCCGGTAGCACCGCCCACAAGCGCATAAGGCTTATGACCTGCCAGTTGCAGTCTTTTTAATAACGTAATTTGTAACATGCTGCCCACATGCAGGCTGTCCGAGGTAGGATCAAAACCGATATAGCCGGAGGTCATTTCCTTTTGAAGTTGTTCTTCCGTGCCGGGCATCACATCATGTATAAGGTTGCGTTGTTGTAGTTCTTTTACAAGATTCATTTTCTCAAAATAGAATTTGGGCAAATGTAACAGATTTCAATTGGCTTAAAAGCCATTGTACCATAGGCTTATCAAAATCCTTTTTTAAAATACTAATTTTGCAAAAACAATCCATTTATGAAATTCAGTCACGAGGATATCAGTAACAAAAGTTTTTTAGTAACAGGCGGCGCCGGTTTCATCGGTTCTCATATTGTATCTTATTTGCTGGAAAACGGTGCTAAGAAAGTAAGGGTTTTAGATAATTTTGCAACTGGCTTCAGAAAAAACCTGCAACCTTTTGAAAACAATTCCGCGTTTGAATTAATAGAAGGAGATATCAGAGATGTAGCTACTTGTGAGAAAGCCTGTGAGGGAATGGATCATGTTTCGCATCAAGCGGCTTTGGGTTCTGTGCCGCGTTCCATCAAAGATCCGGTCACCAGCAATGAAGTGAATGTAAGCGGTTTTGTAAATATGCTTACGGCAGCAAAAGACGCAGGAGTAAAAACTTTTGTGTATGCGTCTTCTTCTTCTGTGTATGGAGATGAACCGAATCTTCCCAAAAAAGAAGACAGGGTTGGGAATCCGCTTTCTCCTTATGCGGTTACTAAAAAAACGAATGAGCTTTATGCAAACGTATTCTCTGATCTTTATGGAATGAAACTGATAGGATATCGTTATTTCAATGTGTTTGGACCACGCCAAGATCCTCATGGACCTTATGCGGCTGTGATTCCTCTTTTTGTAAGCGGCATTATGAATCAAACACCAGTTTATATAAACGGCGACGGCGAGCAAACACGTGACTTCACCTATGTAGATAATGCTGTGCAGGCAAATGTTTTGGGTATGCTCACTGAAAACGATCCCGCTTTTGGTGAAGTGTATAACATCGCTGTGGGTGAAAATTTTTCGGTAAACTTTTTATACGATGCCATCCGGAATATGCTGGGTAGTGAGCATAAAGCGACTTATCGTGAACCTCGTGCAGGTGATATCCGCAATTCTCTGGCTGATATTTCCAAAGCGGAAAAATTGTTTGGCTATAAGCCTACACAGCGCTTTATGGACGGGCTGCAAAAAACAGTGGAATTTTTTAAAGAGAAATATCAGCAGACTGCATAGCCGTTTCCAATGCTTGTATCGCTTCTCCCACTATAAAAAAACTACCGGTAATCAACAAGGCATCTTCCTGCTGCAAGTCTTTTCTGGCGGCGCTTACGGCTTCTTTTACACTATCATAAGCATTTCCCTGCAAGCCTAAAGATGTGGCGATTTCTTTGAGTTCATTTGCCGGCAAAGCCCTTGGTATGGCTGCATTGCAAAAGTAATATTCATTGTCTTCCGGAAACTGTGCTAATGCTTTTTTTACATCTTTATCCTTTACAAACCCTACAACGGTTTTCTTATGTGCCGCAGGAATGTTATACCATTGCCGCATTACTTCTTCCACGCCAGCAGGGTTATGCGCTACATCCGCTACAATAAACGGAGTTTCATTCAGTACGTCCCACCGTCCCCGTAATCCTGTAAGTTTCTTTACCGTACTCATCGCGGCAATCGCTTTTGCAAAATCTATTTTAAGCAGACTGGTGGTATCTAATAATTCAACAGCAGCAAGAACGGTGCGTATATTATGTTGTTGGTAATTGCCAAGCAAATCGGTTTTTAAATCATGTATATCGCGGTGTGCACGTTGTATGGCTTTAAAAAATTGATATTGATTTGTCTGATTGATTTTTACCAAATCCCAAACAGGCTGCGCATAATAAATCTTGCTGCTGTTGCGCATAGCAGCTTCTAAGAAAACCCGTTCTGTTTCCGGCTGTTCTTCCCCTATCAAAACCGGTATGTTGGGTTTAATGATTCCTGCTTTTTCGCGTGCTATTTCCGGTAATGTCATTCCCAGCACATCCTGGTGATCATAGCTGATGTTGGTGATGATGGATAAAATGGGGGTAACAATATTGGTACTGTCCAATCTGCCGCCCAGCCCCGTTTCCACCACAGCTACATCCACATTTGCTTCTGCAAAAGCCTTGAAAGCCATTGCCACCGTCACTTCAAAAAAAGAAGGGTTAATTGTTTCTATAAGCGTACGGTTTTGATTGACAAAATTTACCACCCAATCTTCACGTACCATTGCTCCGTCAATCCTGAAACGTTCTCTGAAATCTACTAAATGCGGAGATGTGTAAAGCCCTGTTTTGTAACCGTTATTTTGTAAAACTGCCGCCAATAAATGGCTTGTGCTTCCTTTGCCGTTGGTACCCGCTATATGCAAAGTTTTAAATGCAGTTTGCGGATTGTCGAGTGCCTCACATAGTTTTCGGATGTTTGTAAGGTCTTTTTTTATTGCATCTTTTCCCGTTTTAGAAAACATGGGCAATTGCTCATACAGATAATGCAGCGTGGTAGTGTAAGAAGGAAGGCTACTCATGCTGATTTATGAGCGTGTTTTAAAAACTATGGTGATTTCTCCAAATTGTTCCGGTGCAGCGTTAGGGCTTGCATTAAATTTTGCTTCACTCAGTTTTTGCAGGGCAATACGACTAAGGGCTGCGCTCGGAGAGCTTTTGATGGATTTGGAAATGATCGCACCATTTCTGTCCACTTTAATCCTGATTACTACTTTCCCGCCTTCATTAAACTCTGCTGAAAAGCGTTTTGGAGATATTTCTCTTCCACTTAATGTGTGGCTGATGCCGCCAGTACCATTTCCCGGCGATCCTTCATAATTGGCTGCTCCGGGTGTTCCTCCGGGCACGCCGCGGTCACCATTTCCGGTTGTATTACCTTCACTTGTTCCGGCATGATTGCTGGTTGCGCTGTTGCCGCCTCGTCCGTTCGCGCCATCATATACATAACGTGGTTTTTGTACCTGTTGTGTAGTTTGTTGCGTATTGACTGTTGTAGCGTTGTTAGTGTTTGTGGCAGTTGTACTATTTGTATTATGTTGTCTTGCATTGTGCGTTGTCGCAGTTGTACGTTTGATCACCGGTGCGTCTTTATCATTGGATTCCATCAGTTCCTTTTCTGAAGAAGATGCCGATGGAGCCCTATTGCTGTTATGTATTGATGCAGTTGCTGCTGGGTCTTCCATATCCATAGGCTGATCATCACCACTTCCATTTTCATCTGTTCCTAAATTCACTTCCATTCCCAGTTCTTCTGCGGGCATCACAGTTGGAACAGTATATTTTATCAGAAAAAGTAAAAGCAGCAATATAGCATGGATGCCAATTGTCCATCCCCATGCTTTCATGCGCACATTATTATCTACGGTTAGTTGTGTGCTTACAGACATTAGTAATAATAGAAAGTTTGCAGATAAAGTTAAGGAAGGTTATTCATTTGAGTTATTTCCTCAGCGATTTTGTATAAACAGCGATTGCCTGAATTTGTTCTGTGGAGAGCTTGCTGCCAAAAGCGGGCATCTTTTTTTTCCCTTCCGTAATGATCCGGGTCAGTGCTGCATCGGAAAGAACGCTTTCCTGAAGATTGTCCGCACCTTTCTTTTCCAGCGTTCCGTCATCACCGTGACAACGAGAGCATTTTCTTTCATACAATTCTTTTCCGTCAGGTTTCTGAGGTAAGGAATATGCTGTGGAAAATGCGCTTAAAATAACGCCGCAAAAAACAATTGCTATAATAATCCGTTTCATATTTTTATTTATGGTTTAAAGTTACTCCAAAAATCAAACCATATATTTGCAGCTTTAAAAACAACAGGATGCTTCAATTACCAAATCAAACAAATTTTTATAAAGGGAAAGTCCGAGACGTATATACAATAGAAGATAAATACCTGGCAATGGTGGTGAGTGATCGTATTTCCGCTTTCGATGTAGTGCTGCCCAAACCAATTCCTTATAAGGGACAAGTGCTGAACCAAATAGCAGAAAAATTTTTAGATGCGACGGCCGATATCGTTCCTAACTGGAAAATAAGTACGCCTTTACCTAATGCAACTTTAGGCTACAAGTGTGAAACCTATCCTGTAGAAATGGTAGTGCGTGGCAATCTTACCGGTCATGCGTGGAGAACTTATAAAACCGGAAAACGTGAGCTGTGCGGCATAGCGCTTCCTGAAGGATTGAAAGAAAATGATTTCTTTGAAAAACCGATCATTACACCTACAACAAAAGCACATGAAGGACATGATGAAGACATCAGCCGCGAAGAAATTATACGCTCTGGTTTGGTAACGGAAAAAGAATATGAGCAACTGGAAAAATATACGCTGGCACTTTTTGAAAGAGGTAAGCAAATAGCAAAAGAACGCGGACTGATACTTGTAGATACAAAATATGAGTTTGGTAAAATAGGCGATACTATTTATCTGATTGATGAAATTCACACGCCGGATTCTTCCCGGTATTTTTATCTGGATGGTTTTGAAGAAAGACAGAAGGCTGGCGAGCAGCAACGGCAGCTTTCTAAAGAATTTGTACGGGAATGGCTTATGGAAAATGGATTTCAGGGAAAAGATGGACAACAGATTCCTGAAATGACCGAAGAAGTTATTAACAGTATTTCTGAGCGCTATATTGAACTATACGAACATGTGACAGGCGCCAAATTTGAAAAACAAGCCGTTACGGAAGCAGAGATGGAAACAGTTTTGAAAGGTGCATTAGCGCAACTTTAATTTTATTCTTTTCTTTTTATGGATAAGAAAATGCCGATGAATTTTTATGCAATAAAATTATCGGCATTTTTGTTTTTTGTACCATTCCTGTTTTCATGCGGCGCTTCGCGGAAAGCATCCGGCTCGGGCAAGCTTTCAGCTGTTGTAAAATATAAGTATGCCAACATGATGAAAGTACCGGTAAGCAAAATTGAGAATGCCCGCCTTTATAATTTTATAGAGGAGTGGTGGGGCGTTCGCTACCAATATGGCGGCAATACAAAATCAGGTGTAGATTGTTCGGGTTTTACGGTGCAGCTTTATGAAAAGATTTATCATACAAAACTTTCCCGCACCACGGCATTACAATATAAAGAAGCAAAGCACATCAAAAAACAAAGCAAGCTGAAAGAAGGGGATCTGGTTTTTTTCACTACGCAAAAAAATAAGCAAGTATCGCACGTGGGCGTTTATCTCTGCAACGATTATTTTGTACATGCCAATAATAATGGCGTTACCATTAATAATCTTCATGATCTCTACTGGGAACCCCGTTATATCTGCGGTGGGAAAATGAAAGAATAAGGAAGCATTTATTCAAGACTATTCTCCAGCTCCAATACTTTTGTTTCATTCACTTTCAGGTTGTAAGCGGCATTGTATAATCTTACCAATGCTTCTACATAGCTGTTTTCGGCTTCCCGGGTTTCTAAAGTAGTTGCAATGCCAACTTTAAAACGTGCTTTTTGAATGTCTAAATTTTCTTTTGCAAAACCAATGTTCTGTTTTTCTAAATGATAAGCTGTGGCGCTCATCTCATAGTTTTTCCAGGCCTTTCTGTATTGCCGCGCTATTTCCGTATTTTGTTTTTCATAGAGTATTTCATCACGCATAGCTTGCAGAGAAGCTACTTTAGCCATTCTTCGCAGATTACCGCCCTGAAAAACGGGGATGTTTAAAATCGCTCCTCCGGAAGGCCCATAGCTTTGATTGAAAAGTGAAAACCCTGACTGGCTTTGCGTTTTATTATAGTTATAGCCGAGATTAAGATCTAAAGTGGGAAATAGATTAGCCTTTGCGGCTTTGGCATTCAGCAAAGACGCTTTCCAGGTTTTTTCTGCAATAGAAATGGAAATATTTTTTTCCGCCAGCAATTCCTGTTCTTTGGGAAATAGTGCGTCATTCAATACCAGGCTGTCATCCACTTTATAATTCTTAAAAACATCTTCTCCCATCAAAGCATTCAAATCCGCAAAAGCCACCGCGAGCGCCGCTATCTGATTTAAGGAATCGGATTGTCGCGCATTATAATCTACACGTGCTTGCAAAAAATCTACTTTAGCCGATAAGCCACTTTCATATTTCATTTTGGAAAGCTGCATTCTTACTTTGGCCAAAGACAAAGCGGTGTCGATGGCTATCTCCTGCTGATGTTGGAAAACGGCGGAAGCGTAGCTTTGAACAACTTGGGAAATCGTACTTTGGATTTGCAGTTTTAACTCTGCAATGCCTATTTCTTCCAGAGTATTTAATTGTTTTTTTAAAATGTAGGCTTTACCAGCTGCAAATACACGATAGGTACCGGTTATTCCGCCGCCAAAGCTTTTATTCACAGCGCCATTTTTTTCCTGAGAAGTTCCGTTTGAAAACTGGTTTTTTGCATTGGCAATACTTACATTATAAAATCCGTTGCCATTTATATTGGGGAGGAAACCCGCATTACCCAGCGTGTTATTTGTTTTGGCTTCTTCGGCAGTCAGCTCCGCGACTTTGATATCAAAATTATGTTCTAATGCTTTTGTGATAGCCTCGTCCAAAGTCAGCCGTTCCTGTGCAAATGAAAGATTGTATCCACTTATAAAAATGAACAGAAGCAATCCTAAAAAGCTGTTTTTGGAATGACGCATATTATTCTGTCAGTTTATCAATTGCTGTTGCCGGTTTTTCTCTTCTTCTTGAAAGTAAACTATACATCACCGGAACGATGGCTAAGGAAAGTAATAAAGAAAATAAAATACCACCCACAATGACAATGCCCAGAGGAATGCGGCTGGTAGATGCAGCGCCTAAAGATAAAGCCAGTGGCAAGGCACCGAAGATCATGGCAAGGCTGGTCATAAGAATTGGGCGCAAACGCATGGATGCCGCATATACCGCGGCCGTAACGGAAGTCGCTCCTTTCTCACGGATATGATTAGCATATTCCACGATCAGAATACCGTTTTTCGTTACCAATCCGATGAGCATGATCATCCCTATTTCTGAGAAGATATTCAGTGTTTGTCCGAACAACCACAGAGATAGCAACGCGCCCGCGATAGCCAGTGGTACGGTAAGCATAATAATAAACGGATCGATAAAACTCTCAAACTGTGCCGCGAGAATTAGATAAATAAGCACCAGCGCAAGAATGAAAGCGAACAGCGTATTGGATGAGCTTTCCTGATAGTCTTTCGAAGAACCGCCTAAAGATGTGCTGAAGGTTTCATCAATTATTTTTTTCGCTTTAAGATCACTGAAAATTTTATCCATCGCTTTGATGCCGTCACCGATTGTTTTGCCCGGCGCCAATCCCGCGGAAATGGTAGCAGATTTATAACGGTTATAATGATAGATTTGTGAAGGGCTGACAGTTTCCTGTTTATCAATGAGGTTGTCTAAAGAAATAAAATTTCCGGAAGCGCTTTTTACATAATAGTTATTAAGATCATCAGGTTTATCACGTTCATTTCTGTCCACCTGCCCCATTACCTGATATTGTTTTCCGCTTTTGGTAAAATAACCGAGACGCACATTGCTCAATGCAAGCTGAAGCGTTTGTCCTACATCCTGCACAGAAATACCCAGTTGTGAAGCTTTCAGTCGATTAATAGAAACCGTTAATTCGGGCTTGTTAAATTTAAGATCCACGTCCACACCTTGAAATGTAGGGTCTTGATTGGCTGCATCTAAAAACTCGGGCAAAGCTTTTGAGAGTTTTTCAAAATCTATATTTTGCAAGATATAAACGATTGGAAGCGCGCTGCCGCCACGTTTTACGGAAATGGTTTGTTCCTGTGCGGCATACGCTTTTCCGAACGTGAATTTTTGAAAATTTTTGTTTACCGCGTCCACTATTTGCTGCTGGGTTCTTGTACGGTCTTCGGGTTCTGTAAGGCGTACGTTCATAAATCCGCTGTTCACCGCTCCCGAACCGGAAAACGATGGCGCTGTAACGGATAAGATCACTTGTTTTTCAGGAACAGAATCCACAACCATATTAATCAATTGATCAATATAGCTGTCCATTGCATCATAAGAAGTTCCTTCCGGTGCAGATATTTGCGCCCTGAAACGGCTTCGGTCTTCCAAAGGAGCCAACTCGCTTTGCAAAAGAGATCCGATAACAAAAATCAATGCAAAACAGACTACTACACCCGTTATGGCGATCCATTTTTTTCGCATCAGTTTTACCAGCAACTTTTTATAACCTCTTTCCATTCCCAGAAAGAAGGGTTCTGTTTTAATATAAAATCTGGAGTGGCTGTGTGTCTTGCGGGTCATCAGCACATTAAGCACCGGTGTAAGTGTAAGGGAAACAAAAGCGGAAACCAGTACGGCACCTGCCACTACAATCCCAAATTCTTTAAAGAGGCTGCCTGTGAAGCCTTGCAGAAAAACAATTGGCAGAAAAACAACCGCCAGTGTGATGGATGTGGAGATGACCGCGAAAAAAATTTCTTCACTTCCTTCTTTCGCGGCGCGATGTTTTTCCATACCGCGCTCTATCCTTTTATAAATATTCTCTGTTACCACAATACCGTCATCCACTACCAAACCCGTTGCCAGTACAATAGCCAGCAGCGTAAGGATGTTGATGGTAAAACCCATTATATACATAATGAAAAAAGTGGCGATAAGACTTACCGGAATATCTATTAACGGACGGAAGGCAATGAGCCAGTCCCTGAAAAACAAATAAATGATAAGAATCACTAAAGCGAAGGAAATGAGAAGCGTTTCTTCTACTTCTGAAATAGATTTTTTGATGAATGATGTAGTGTCCATCGCGATATCCACTTTAAAATCGGCGGGAATATCTTTTTTCAGCGCGTCATATCTTTTATAAAATTCATCGGCAATGGCTACGTAATTAGAGCCCGGCTGCGGTGTAATGGCCAACGCGATCATAGGCGTACCACTTTCTTTCAGAACGGTTTCTTCATTTTCAGGACCCAATACCGCTTCTCCGATATTTTTAAACCGGATGTCGGTACTGTTTACATTTTTAATGATTAAGTTATTGAAATCTTCTTCTGTAAGCAGGCGACCGAATGTGCGTACGGAAAGCTCTGTGGCATTGCCGGCTATTTTACCGGAAGGCAGCTCCACGTTTTCTTTGTCAAGGGCTGTTTGTATATCCTGAAAAGTAATATTGTAGGCAGCCATTTTCAGAGGATCCAGCCAAAGACGCATCGCATAACGTTTTTCACCCCATATTCTTATGTTACTGACACCGGGAATTGTTTGTAGTTTTTCTACCAGTACATTTTCGGCATATTCGGTAAGCTCCAACTGGTTTTTGGTGTCGCTCTGCACCGTCATGGAAATGATAGGCGAGGAGTTGGCATCCGCTTTGGAAACTACAGGCGGCGCGTCAATATCCTGCGGTAGGCTGCGGGTAGCCTGCGATACCTTATCACGTACGTCATTGGCAGCGGCTTCCAGATCTACACCCAGATCAAATTCAATACTGATGTTACTGGCTCCCAATGCGCTGGTGGAAGAGATATTCTGAATCCCTGCAATTCCGTTAATTTGTTTTTCAAGCGGTTCTGTGATTTGGGTTTCTATGATATCCGGATTGGCGCCTGCGTAAGAAGTGCGAACATTAATAATAGGAGGATCCATAGACGGATAATCGCGAATGCCTAATGACTGAAAGCCGATGACGCCAAATATCACAATGATGATATTCATAACGATCGCCAGGACAGGTCTCCGTAAAGAAAGTGAAGGTAAGCTCATTCAGCGGCGGCAAATATACAGAGACGAATGTTAAGCATTTACAAGATTATTAAAGTAGAAAATGACGCTATGCAAAATCTCTATGATATGGCACGTCTTTTTTGTCAATCCTGAAAACTACATTTGTAACTCAATAAATTTTTAAGACTATGGCATATACACTTCCATCCTTACCTTACGATTTCGCAGCTTTAGAACCACACATCGATGCGCAAACTATGCAAATACATCATGACAAGCATCACCAGGCTTATGTGGATAACCTGAATAAAGCGGTTGCGGGTACGGATGCAGAAAATCTGTCTTTGGAAGATTTGATGAAAAATATCAACAAATATGACGCTGCTGTGCGAAACAATGGCGGCGGTCATTTTAATCACTCTCTTTTCTGGACGGTATTAGGTACCAATGGCGGCACGCCTTCCGGCAATTTGGAAAAAGCAATCAATGATGCCTTCGGCTCGTTGGATGGTTTAAAAGAAAAAATGAATGAAGCCGGAGCCAAACGTTTTGGAAGCGGTTGGGCATGGCTTTGTGTAAAAGATGGCAAACTGGAAGTTTGCTCAACACCGAATCAGGATAATCCATTAATGCCCGAATCAGGATGCAATGGCACACCCATCTTTGGCATCGATGTATGGGAACATGCTTATTATCTGAAGTATCAAAACAAACGCCCGGATTATCTGAAAGCTATCTGGAATGTAGTGAATTGGTCGGAAGTAGGAAAACGTTATGATGCGGCGAAATAATTTACAGTTCATTTGCTTTTGTAAAGCCACGACTTAGTTTCGTGGTTTTTTTATGTCTTAATCTTTGAATAGAAAGAGCGTTTTACGGTTTTAAAAATTATGTTTCGATATTTGCAGGCAGGTTATGAAAGATACGACAGCTACAATGCATACTCAAACAGAACGTATATTTAAAGACTCAACCCCAAAATATAAATCAGATATGCTCTTAAAAGACGTGATGCTGAAAGCCTACAGGCTGATGATGACGGCACGTGCAATGGCAGAAATTTATGACGCCAATCGTCAGATATGCAAATACGTTCACAGCACATCACGCGGCCATGAAGCCATACAACTGGCTACCGGCATGCTCTTAAAACCCTGCGATTTTGTAAGTCCTTATTACAGGGATGAAAGCATTATGTTGGGCATGGGCTTCCGCCCTTATGAAATGATGTTGCAACTTTTAGCGAAAGCAGAGGATCCTTTTACAGGTGGCAGAGAATATTATAATCATCCAAATATCCGCAGGGAAAATTTTCCTACCATCATTCATCAAAGCAGCGCAACGGGTATGCAGGTCATTCCTACAACAGGCGTGGCACAAGGAGTTCAATACCGTGAAAAACAAAATCTGGGAGTGTATGATACACCACCTGTCGTACTATGTTCATTGGGAGATGGCAGTATAACAGAAGGAGAAGTAAGTGAAGCCTTTCAGTTTGCGGCTTTGCATCAGTTACCTGTTATTTATCTGGTGCAGGATAATGATTGGGGAATTTCCGTAAGTAAAGATGAAGCACGCTCAAATGATGCCTATGAATATGCTGCGGGTTTTAAAGGACTGGAACGGGTACGTGTAAATGGAAGCGATTTTGAAGATTCCTATAAAACGATGGCTTACACGATTGATTGGGTACGACGAGAAAGAAAACCGATCCTGATACATGCTAAAGTTCCCTTGCTTGGCCATCATACATCCGGTGTGCGGAAAGAATGGTACAGAACGGAAGAAGATTTGACGAAACATGCAAAAAATGATCCTGGCCCCAAACTGCGTAAAGTGCTTTTGGATAATGGAGTGAAAGAGTCGCTGTTAGATGAAATTGAACAGGAAGAAAAAGAATTTGTAGCACGCGAATTTGCTAACGCTGTGGCTGCCCCTGAGCCTGATCCCGCTGCGGTGAGCGACCATGTTTTTGCACCAACAAAAGTATTGGAAGAAAAAGGAAATCGCACACCGGAAGGAAAAGAAAAAGTAGTGATGGTGGATGCAGCGTTGCATGCTGTAGAAGAAATATTAAAAGATTACCCCGAAGCATTGTTTTACGGGCAGGATGTAGGCGCCCGTTTGGGCGGTGTTTTTCGTGAGGCGGCTACGCTAGCTGATAAATTCGGAGACAACCGCGTTTTTAACACAGCCATTCAGGAAGCATATATCATTGGTTCTACGGTGGGCATGAGTGCTGTAGGGCTGAAACCGATTGTTGAAGTTCAGTTTGCAGATTACATATACCCGGGTATTAACCAATTGGTTACAGAGATCAGCAAAAGTTGTTATTTAAGCTGTGGCAAGTTCCCGGTTTCCTGTATTATACGCGTGCCGATCGGGGCTTACGGTGGCGGTGGTCCTTACCATAGTGGCAGTGTAGAAAGCACTTTGGCAACGATCAAAGGAATTAAGATCGCTTACCCCAGCAATGCAGCGGATATGAAAGGATTGATGAAAGCAGCTTTCCTCGATCCTAATCCAGTGATCATGCTGGAACATAAGGGACTATATTGGAGCAAAGTGCCGGGAACGGATGATGCCAAAACAATAGAGCCAGACAATGATTATATACTTCCATTTGGTAAAGGGTTATCAGTGGTTCAGGCAAGTGAAGAAGCAATTGCAAACGGAGAATCGCTTTGTATAATTACATACGGTATGGGTGTGCATTGGGCAAAAAACGCAGCAAAGCAATTCAATCAACAAGTCGAAGTCATTGATTTAAGAACTATTTATCCATTGGATGAAGCATTGATTTATACAACTGTGAAAAAACATGGAAAATGCCTGGTGCTTACAGAAGAACAATTGCATAATTCATTTTGTGAAGCGCTGGCGGGAAGAATTGCCCAAGAATGCTTTGCTTATTTAGATGCCCCTGTTTTTACAATGGGAGCGCTTAATCTGCCCGCCGTGCCCATGAATATGGCACTGGAAGCGGCTATGTTGCCAAACACAGAAAAAATTATCGAAAAAATCAAAACAATAGTATCTTACTAAAAAGACATTTTTATGAAAAAGAGTTTTTTCATTTTGGGTATTCTTTTAGCAATTACTGCCTCTTCATGTTCTTCTTCCAGGAAAACAACGGTGACAACCAAAACTAATCATCAGCCTACTGCTTCGCTGTCACAATCCGATTTGGAACAAGGAAAACATTTATGGGAAAGTAATTGTGATCGCTGTCATAAACTCTATGCGCCTGAAGCGCGCACCCGCCAACAATGGGAACTTATTCTTCCGAGAATGGTGAAAAGATCTAAGCTGAGCGACACAGATGGAGAGAAAGTACGGGGTTACATTATGTCTTTGGCAAAGTCCTGATATTGGTAATTTTTATTTGCTTATTGTCACAATCAGCAAAGCGGGATAATGAAATGCAATAACTTGCAGTGCAAGAAAAAATGCTTATGAAGATTGGAATAGTTTGTTATCCTACATTTGGCGGCAGCGGGGTTTTGGCCACGGAGTTGGGTATGGCGCTTTCACAGAAAGGACACGAAATTCACTTCATCAGTTATCAGCAACCGGTACGGCTACATTTTCATCCCAACATTTATTATCATGAAGTTACCGTTCAGCATTATCCGCTGTTCGATTTTCCGCCTTATGAAACGGCGCTTACCAGCACTTTGGTACAGGTGATACAGAATAATGATCTGGACTTGCTGCATGTGCATTATGCAATTCCCCATGCTTCCGCCGCCTATTTCGCACGGGAAATATTAAAGGCTAAAGGGAAAGACATTCCTTATATTACCACGCTGCATGGCACAGATATTACGTTGGTGGGCAAAGACCCTACTTACGCGTCTGTAGTGGCTTTTTCCATAAACCAGTCAGATGCTATTACCGCTGTATCCAAAAACCTGGCAGAAGAAACATATAAGTCATTTAAGATTGAAAAAGAAATTCAGGTCATTCATAACTTTGTTGATACCAGCCGTTTTCATCATACCAATAAAGAACATTTCAAGAAAATGCTGGCTCCGAACGGAGAGCGTATTTTAGCACACGTTTCCAATTTCAGAAAAGTGAAAAGAGTAGAAGATGTAGTAAGGATGTTTGAAAAAGTAAGAAAAGTGCTGCCTTCCAAACTACTGATGATCGGTGACGGACCGGAACGCCAGACTGCAGAAGAACTGTGCAGACATCTAAGTGTATGCAGTGATATCCGCTTTCTGGGTAAACAAGATCAGATGGATGAAATATTGAGCATCGCCGATCTGTTTGTGCTTCCTTCACAATATGAGAGCTTTGGACTTTCCGCTTTAGAAGCGATGGCTTGCGCGGTGCCCGTTATCTCTACCAACGTAGGAGGCTTGCCGGAAATAAATTTGCAGGGTGTAACGGGTTTTTTAACCGGCGTGGGAGATGTGGATACCATGGCGGAATGCGCTATCAAAATTCTGAAAGATGACGCTGTATTACAACAATTTAAGAATAACGCGCTGGAGCAAGCCAAGCGGTTCGAGAAAAAAAGTATAATCCCCAAATACGAAGCTTTGTATAAGAGTGTTTTGGCACAGTATGTATAATAAACAGAAAAAGAGTAATGTGGATATAACACAATTACTCTTTTCAAAAAAAATTATGTTTGTTGAACTTTAAGATTGCTGCAACGCTTCCCGAATTTTTCCTTCCACTTCTTCCATCACTTCAGGGTTGTCATTCAAAAATTGTTTTACGGCATCGCGACCCTGTCCTATTTTATTGTCGCCGTAACTAAACCAGCTGCCGCTTTTATTGAGAATACCGAGTTCTACACCCATATCAATAATTTCGCCCACTTTGCTGATCCCTTCTCCGAAAATAATATCAAACTCTACCTGGCGGAAGGGAGGAGCCACTTTGTTCTTCACTACTTTCACGCGGGTACGGTTACCGCTGGCTACATCACCATCCTTTATCTGGCTGATGCGGCGAATATCCAAACGCACGGATGCATAAAATTTCAGCGCGTTACCACCTGTTGTCGTTTCCGGATTGCCAAACATCACGCCTATCTTTTCACGAAGCTGGTTGATGAAGATGCAAATAGTTTGTGTGCGGTTGATGGTGGCAGTAAGTTTCCGCATTGCCTGGCTCATAAGACGCGCCTGTAACCCCATTTTGCTGTCACCCATTTCGCCTTCCAGTTCTCCTTTGGGCACGAGTGCCGCCACACTGTCCACCACTACTACGTCTATCGCACCGGATGAGATCAGGCGATCAGCAATTTCCAATGCCTGTTCTCCATAATCGGGTTGTGAAATGATAAGATTGTCAATATCTACTCCAAGTTTGCGGGCATAATTGGCATCAAAAGCATGTTCGGCATCTATGATGGCGCAAATGCCACCTTTTTTTTGTGCTTCGGCGATGGTATGAATGGCTATTGTCGTTTTACCGGAGCTTTCCGGGCCGTATATTTCAATGACCCTTCCACGCGGAAAACCGCCGACACCCAATGCTACATCCAATCCTAATGATCCTGAACTTACAGTGTCTATTTTATCCTGTTGTTTATCACCCAGCATCATCACCGATCCTTTACCGTAATCCTTGTCTATTTTGTCTAAGGTAAGCTTGAGCGCTTTTAATTTTTCTTCAGCTGCAGTTGCCATTTTCTATAAGATTTTTTAAGTATGAATTTCATCAAATGTAAGGAAGATTTCAATGATTTTGTCAAATCTTTTTCACACATGCGTAAGGCTTATCAGTAAAGGGTTTGGCGATATAATAAATTTTAAATGACATTTTTATTGCCTGTAAAATGATTGATTTACACACAATGAAAACTACTATTTCGGCGTGGGTGAAAATGATAAATAGATGCACATCTTTTGTCTTGAATTTACACGCTCTTTAGTCATTAATCTTTTCTCTTAACTTGGCAGTCGCAATGCAAGCAAAGCAGATCACAGTAAAAAATAAAACCTATCATTTTCTGGAAGCGGGAAGTGGTAAAAAAATATTGTTATGCCTGCACGGTTATGGAAATGACGCCTATTTATTTCAACCTTTTGTTGCTTACCTGAAAGACGCTTACATTATTTTGTCATTTTACCTGCCGCATCACGGAAGTGAAAACTCCGATTACGGAACGCTTACAAAAAGTGATTTGCATAGTTTGGTGAAGAGATTGTTGGAAGAATACCATGTAGAAAAAATAAACTTGCTGGGATACAGCATCGGCGGGAGGCTTTGTCTGTGCATGATAGAAACTGCGGCAAACCTTGTGGAAAAATGTGTGTTGGTGGCGCCAGACGGATTAGCATTTAATTGGCTGTATTATTTTGCAACTAAAAACCGGGCAGGCAGATGGCTGTTCAGACGGCTTTTATCAGATGAAAAATACCTCCACGTTTTTCACAGGGTTTATAAAAACCACATCATTCCTGAAAAAAAATACCGTTTTGTGATGCATTATTTACACACCGAAAACGACCGAAAAAAATTGTTGCACGTATGGAACGATCTTGCACCCTTAGTGCCGAATGGTGAAAAACTGCGCCTTGTAATTCCAAAAAATAAGGTAGCGCTTACCATTTTTATGGGTGAAAAAGATAGCGTGATTCCCGTTAAAAAAGCGCTGCAATTTGTAAAGAAAGTGCCGGTTGCACATTTGCGGATTCTTCATAAAGGACATCGTATGCTGGATGCCGCCACTATTTCCCTCATTGCAAAAACATTGCAGTCTTCATGATGCTGGTTTTTCTTTTTATAATATTTTTTTTACTGCTTGTTTACACAGCGCTGATGATCGTTTATGAAAAAGGATGGCGTCTGCAAAAAACATTTACAACAGCGGAAAATTATCAGCCGGATGTGAAAATAACCGTTATCATCCCCGCCAGAAATGAAGCGGAAAATATCGGCGCATGTATTTCTTCGGTTCTTGCAAATGATTATCCGCATGAATTGCTGGAGATCATTGTTGTTGATGATCATTCTACAGACATGACGGCCGCAGTTGTACAAAGTTTTGATAGGGAACGTGTGCGTTGTATAAAGTTGAAAGATTATTTACAAAAAAATGAACAACTGAATGCTTATAAGAAAAAAGCGATAGAAACCGCCCTGCAGTTAAGCAACGGAGAATTGATTATCACTACAGATGCGGATTGTATAGCCGGTAAAAACTGGCTGAAAAATATGGCGGCCATTTATAAAAAAGAAAATGCGGTAATGGTCATCGGCGCTGTTCGTTTTGCTGCAAGCCGCAGTTGGTTTTCCATTTTCCAATCGCTCGATTTTATGTCTATGCAGGGAATTACCTGTGCAGCCCATCGTTTAAAACTGGGCAATATGTGCAACGGCGCCAATCTTGCATACAGCCGCAGCGCTTTTTACACTGTAAAAGGTTTTGAAGGTGTAGATCATCTGGCGAGCGGCGATGATTATTTATTGTTGATGAAAATGCAAAAAACTTTCCCGGGCCGCATCAGTTATTTGAAAAATGAACAAGCCATTATTACCACCGCGCCACAGCCCACATGGAATTCATTTTTGAACCAACGAATAAGATGGGCTTCTAAAATGGGCAAGTATGACGATAAAAAATTAACGCTCATTTTATTGGCGGTTTATCTTTTCAACGTTTCGTTTTTAGCGCTGTTCATTGCGGGTTTTTTCGATTATTATTTCTGGGTATTCGGTGTCGCATTGCTGCTTATAAAAACTGCGGCAGAATTATTTTATCTGAAAAACGTGGCAGTTTTTTTTACAAAAGAAAAGGAACTTTTTTATTTTCCTTTTTTACAGCCGTTGCATATTTTTTATATTCTTGTCGCAGGTTTTCTGGGTTTTTTCGGCAGCTACAAATGGAAAGACCGAAAAGTAAGATGAGTCGATATTTTGAGTATTTTGTGTTGGAAAAATCCAAATCATGGGAAAGGCAATTTTTTATACGATACTGATCTTATTGCTGGCGGTGGGCGCGTATGCTTATTGGTATTATTATAATCCTTACAGCGATGGTTACAGAGAAGGTATTTTACAAAAGTTTTCAAGGAAAGGAAACGTGATGAAAACTTATGAAGGAGAAATGATACAATTGGGTTTCGGGCAAAGAGGAGCGGCGTTCAACGCGCAGTATTTTTATTTCAGCGTAGCGGATGTGAAAATTGCCGATTCATTGGAAAAGTGCACAGGAAAAGTGGTGGATTTACATTACACGCAATACAGAAGAAGTCTTCCCTGGCGCGGAGAATTTTATAACAACAACCAGGATCCGGGACAATATATGGTTGACGGCATACGCAGCGTTCGCGAGGCTACGGTTTATTAATGTGCCAGCAAGAGAAATACGCAGGGTTCTTTTTCAAGGGTTATATTTTCCTGTTTCCATTGGTGTATGGTTTTCGTTTTTATAAAAGCGTTGGGCGCCGTAATGTTGAACGCTATGCAAAGTTTGGTGGCGTCATTGCAATTTTTCAAAAAATCATTCAGCAAGGTATTATTCCGGTAAGGCGTTTCTATAAAAAGCTGTGTTTGGTTGTTTTGCTTCGAAAAATGTTCCAGTGTTTTAATCTCCTTACTCCGCGCAGGTTCTTTTACAGGTAAATACCCGTTAAAACAAAACTGTTGTCCGTTAAGCCCCGATGCCATTAACGCCAGAAGCAAGGAACTGGGTCCTACCAAAGGGATAATTTCAACATTCATTTCCTGAGCCATCGCCACCAATTCCGCTCCGGGGTCGGCAATTCCCGGGCAGCCACTTTCGCTCATGATGCCAATCGCCTTTCCTTCCGTGATCCATTTTTTAAAAAGGTTTTTATCAGCGCCATTATGTTTATCTATTTCTGAAAAATGGGTGTTGTCAATGTCGGCTTCTTTATAAATGCTTTTTATAAATCTTCTCGCGGTGCGAATGTTCTCTACAAAATAATGGCGGAGCTGAGGAACAATCCTGCTGATTTCCACCGATAAACTTGCCGGATTATGTGCTGAAATGGGTACCGGAATAAGATAAATTTTCGCCTGAGTCATGGACTTTCAAAACTAATGTTTAATCCGCTTAGTTTTGTAGAATGATATTGGGACCGGCTTTTTATCAACGAAGAAATGTAGTGCAGATAGCCAAAGAACTGCTGGGCAAAGTATTGGTAACTAACCTAAACGGTGTATATACCAGCGGCATGATTGTGGAAACAGAAGCTTATGAAGGCGCGTCAGATAAAGCTTCTCACGCATACAACCACCGCCGGACAACCCGCACTGAAATCATGTATGCGCAGGGTGGAGTGGCGTACGTTTATTTATGTTATGGTATTCATCATTTGTTTAATGTAGTTACACATTCAGAAGGTACGCCCCATGCAGTTTTGATACGTGCGATAGAACCGATTGACGGGACAGACATCATGCTGCAACGCAGAAAAAAAGAAAAATTTTCCCCCATATTGACAGCGGGCCCGGGCGCTATGAGCGAAGCGCTTGGGATCAAAACTTTGCATAGCGGGCAACGACTCGACGGTCATGAAATTTACATAGAAGACAGAGGAATAAAAATCCCAAAAACTTCTGTAATAAGCACAACGAGAGTGGGAGTAGCTTATGCGCAGGAAGATGCTTATCTGCCGTATCGTTTTTTTATAAAGGGAAACAAATATGTAAGTAAAGGAAAGGGGATGGATGCAACTAAAAAAGCCGCTCTTTAAAAGAACGGCTTGTAGAATTTTATGTATTCAACTTAGAATTTCGGACAGGAGAAATTGTAAGTAGGAGCTTTTTCACGAGGATTGATGCAACCATTGAATATTAAAGAAACCTCCATCGCACCGTTACCATTGGTAGCTGTGGTAAAGTTGGAAGTAGTAACATCATAGCTAAAGCCTAATTGAAATTTTGTCCAGCTGAGGCCCACATAAGGAGCCAAAGCATCTCCAAAACGATACCAGCTTCCTAAATAAAGTACGGTACTTTTGTGGTATTCAGGATCGTAGCCTGGATTCAGGATAAAGCCCACTGCAGCGCCAATTACAGTTTCTGTAGCCTTAGCCTGTTGTTGATATAGTCCGCTCGCATATAAAGTGATGTTATCATTCAGATCAAATGAACCTCCTAAATAAGCGGTGTAACGTCTGTGTATTTTATGTTCGGAACCATTTTTCAAGAAAGTTTCCACAGGAGCACTTAAATGATACGCAGAAAAACCGGCGTAGGCTGTAGAGTGCTCAGAAATACGACCGCTGTACATAAGACCAGCAGCAAAATCAGGATAAGTAAGATCCGTATTCCCAAAATTTTCACCTGTTGCATAAGGTGTGCCCCCGGTAGCTACATCAAACTGATCTTCAAATTTCAGGCTATTAAAATCAATAGATTTCTGAACCAATACACCCTGGACCCCCAAAGATAATATGTGTTGTTTTTCAGTACCTAAGGCTTTATGATAAGCTATGGAAGGACCAATGCTAAGATTTGTATAGGAGCCGGCTCCAGCCTTATCATAATAGGCTGCAACGCCAATACCCAAAGCATCCCCATTATTTAGTTTGCCTTTCATAGTAGCCATGTCAAAAGAGCCGATAAAGGTTGTATAGGGATTGGCAGAAACACTGCTCCATTGTTGCCTGAAATTAACCGCAGCACGCAAATCACACTGCACTAAGCCGGTATTGGCAGGGTTGAGCGTGAGCGGCGTGGCAAAATATTGGGTGTTGTGAATATCCTGAGCCTTTAAGCTGGTAATCAAGGCTGTGCAAGCGCCTAAGCCGAGTAAGATTTTCTTCATCTGAAATATTGTTTATATCGTTTGAAAGATATTTAATTCTGCAACCAAAATAGGTATTATCCGTTAAATATACAAGACATTTTGTTTCTTCCAAAGGTTTGGTTGCTTAAGCCTGCGTTTTACTGCCAAAAGCAAGGTCACCTGCATCGCCCAAGCCAGGTACTATATAGCTTTTTGCTGTCAGTTCATCGTCTATAGCGGCTGCCCATATTGTTATGTGGGGAAAATGTTTCAGCAGTTGTTCAATACCTACGGTGCAGGCTATGGCTGTAACGATGTGGATGTGTGAAGGTTTTTCATTTTCCGTAATGGTTTTCAGCGCTAATATTAATGAGGCTCCCGTAGCAAGCATAGGATCGGCTATGATGAGCGTTTTGCCCTGCAAAGGTGGGGTGGTGACGTAATGCTGCTCTATTTCAAAGCTTCCGTCTCTGTGATGTTTGCGATAAGCCGCAATGAATGCGCAATCGGCTTTATCAAAATAATTGAGCAATCCCTGATGCAAGGGTAAACCCGCACGGAGGATTGTTGCAATTACAGGTTGAGCAGCTAATACGTTACAAGCCGCTTCGCCCAAAGGCGTTTGCACATTTACGGTTTCATAAGTCATTTTTTTGCTGATCTCATAAGCTGCAATTTCGCCTATACGTTCCATATTCTTACGAAACCTTAAACGGTCATTATGAATGTTCGTGTCTCTGATCTCGCGCACCCATTCACTCAAAACCGTATTTTCTTCACTTAAGCTGATAACCATTGGAGATAAAAATGCTTGTTATTTATTTCAACGAAAAATTAAAAGAAAAAAACCAGTTTGCAAAACCGTTTTCTGCACGTCAAAAAATATTTGGTTATCTCTTCTCTTATTTTCTTTTTGCAAACTATTTTTAAGGCTGTTATTTAATAATAATATTACTTGCAATCAAACACATTTTTTTACGGACTATGAAAAAAATCAAGCTCCTTTCACTGGCATTAGGTTTAGCATTTTACACGCAGGCTCAGCAATTAAATAAAGCCCTTTCACTTTTTGCGGATAATAAACGGGAAGAAGCCTCACAGCTTTTATCCGGTATTTCTTCCGGCAATGACAAAGCTTATGCCTTGCTTGCCCAGTGCCTTATAGAAGCTGATAATGGTCACTATCTGGAAGCATTCAGGCGAATGCGCGATTTTACACAACTATATGAAAATCCCTATCCCTATATTTATGCAATGTCGTCATCCGGCATTTTCACTCTGGAAGAATGCAGCAACAGTACGGAAGTGAAAAAATTCTGGGAAAATGTTCTTAACGATCCTAAAGCCAATGAAACCATTAAAAGTCTGGCGGCAGAACGGCTTGGCACAATGGCTATCAATAAAAATAATTTTAAAGAAGCCAATAAATATTTCGCATCGCTGAAGGATGTTTCCAACTGGAGCACCGTGGGCGTTTTTGATAATACTTCCGGAAGTGGCTTTAATAAAGATTATGGAGTGCCGGCACACCCTGAAGAAAGTTATGAATTTAAAAATATGAATGGTGCTGCAGTAAAGTGGTTTTCCATTCCTGTAGCCAGAAATGATCGCTGGTGGGATTTGCAATTTCACTATGATATTTCCAACGCGCTTATTTATGTGCAAACATTTATAGAAAGTGATGCAGACAAAGAAGTGTTATTACTTACCGGCGTTTCCGGCTCTATGAAAATCTGGCTGAATGATTATCTGGTAGCCACCGAAGCGGAAGAACGCAACACGGATAATGATGTTTATAATTACAAAGTAAAATTGCAAAAAGGTATAAACAGATTATTGATTCAGTTAGGTTCATCGGAAATCAATAACAATAATTATATGGTGCGCATCGCCGATTTAAACGGCAGTTTATTGCAGTTGCCTTCCGGCGCGATGTTGAAGCCTTACACTAAAGCCGTTCCTTACACAGTGGAAAAAATTCCTTTTTTCGCCGAGCAATATTTTGAAAATAAACTGAAAGCGGATCCTGATAATCTTATTGATCTCATCATGCTCAGTAATGTTTACAACCACAACGATAAAAAACATGAAGCAAGAACTATAGCCGCTAAAATGAAAAAACTGGCCCCGCAATCTACCATTGTTGCAGAGCGGGTGATAGAAACACTGAATCGCGATAACAATGCCCTTGATGCCACTAAGGAAATGGAATCGGTAAAGAAAAATGATCCTGAAAGTCTGTATGGTTTGATGCTGCGTTATGATGAAACGGAGAACAAAGAAGACTGGAACGAAGCTGAATCCCTGCTGAATCGTTGGGTCGCGCTTTACGGAAGTGATGCGGAAACGGATATTAAAAGACTGAACATCTACAACAAGAAAAACGAAACAGGAAAAGTATTAGAAGCAGTAAACAATGGTTATAAAAAGTGGCCGGACAATGTCACTTTCGCTGTCTACAAATATTTCATAGCGCTTAACAGCGATAAAAACCTTCGCAAAGCAAATGATATTTTAAAGGAGTATCTCAAAGGCAATTATAACGATAAAATCCAGGATCAGGTAACGGACAATTACTTTAAACTGGGCGAAAAACAAACCGCATTAAAAATGTATAAACAGCAGATTGAGAATTATCCTTATGCTATCATGAATTATGCAAACCTCGCATCTGTTTATTATGATTTACATGAGTATGACGAAGCGTTGGAATGGCAGCAGAAAGCGCTGGATCGTGCGCCTTATGTAGGTAAGTTTTATTACAGCAAAGGATTGATTTATGAATCTAAAAACAATACCGCCTTGGCCAAAGAAATGATGCGGAAAGCTATTTATTATGCTCCTGCAAACTATGACGCGCGTAAAAAGCTGAGGCAACTTGAAGGAAAAAAAGATCTTTTCAGCCAGTTTAAAGCGAATGATGTTCAGGCTATTTATAAAGACGCCCTGGCTAAAAATGAATATCCTGACGACGACGCCGTTTTCTTGTTGCAAGACCAATCCCAGATCGTATATCCTGAAAATGGCGCTACCGAAGAAAAACATGAAGTGCTTATTCAAGTGCTTACGCAAACAGGTATTAACGATTATAAAGAGCTGAGCATTCCTTACAACGGCTACACACAGCGACTGGTGCTGGAGAAAGCGGAACTATTCAAAAAAGACGGAAGCTCCGTAATGGCAGAAAATAATGATAATGAACTGGTGTTTTCCACCTTGGAAAAAGGCGATGCCATTCACCTCTCTTATAAACTGGAAAGTGCTTATTATGGAAAGCTTGCTGAGCATTTTTGGGAAGAAGTGCAGCTAAACGGAGGCAATCCTGTAAAAACCGCACGCTACAGTCTTATCGTTCCGGGAAATCGTCAGTTTAAATACAAAGTGTATAACACCGATCTGAAACCGGAAGAAAAAGGAATAGACGATTATAAAATGTATGTCTGGGAAAAAAAAGATATTCCTGCTGTAAAATCAGAACCTTATATGCCGCCGGCGTCTGATATTGCCGAGCGCATTGTAGTAACTTCCATACCCGACTGGAGCTATGTAGCTAACTGGTATAGCGACCTCAGCAATGTGAAAACAAAAGCGGATTATGTGATAAAAGAAAAAGTAAATGAGCTTTTCGAAGGCAAAAAAAATCTGACCGATATTGAAAAAGCAAGAATCATTTACGAATACATAGAACATAATTATAACTACAGCGACGTACCTTTTTTGCATAGCGCCTTTGTGCCGCAAACGGCTTCACGCACATTAACGGCCAAGCTCGGAGATTGTAAAGACCTGGCTACCTTGTTTGTGTCTATGGGCAGGGAAGTGGGCTTGGATGTAAATCTGGTGTTGGTAGATACCAGAGATAACGGAAAGGAAAGTCTTGATCTGCCAATGATAGGCTTCAACCACTGCATTGCACAGCTGCATGATAAAAATAAAAATTACCTTATTGAGCTTACCAATAATAATTTGCCTTTCAGTACGCTCAGTTATCAGTTGTTAAATGCCAACAGTCTTTACATTCCCAAAGACGGCAACCATATTCAGAACGCAGCGCTTACAAAACTTAATACAGACAACAGACCCGAAAACTCAATTGTACGTGCTTCGATACTGGATTTTGCCGGTGCCTCCGGCCAAACAAAACTTCATCGCATAGCGTGGCGCACGGGCGATGAAGCAGCGCTGATGCGTGGTGCGTATAAAGATGTAACAACGGAACAAAGAAACAAAAACCTTACTGCCAGCCTTAGCGAAGAGTTTAATAAAAATATCCAGATACAGTCATTTGATGTGACGAACGTTGAAAATCTGCGCGATACCATGCTGTTTGATTACTTGTTTACGATTGATAACTATACCAGCGACATCGCCGGTATGCAAGTTTTCAAATTGCCCTGGGCAGATGCCGCCACTACGCAAGGATTGGTTTCGATGGAAAAACGCCAGTATCCTTTAGATATTTGGTCGCTATATGCTACACCGGTCATGAAAGAAACGATCACTGTAAATTTCCCGGCAGGAAAAAAATTAGTGGAAGTGCCTAAAAATATAAATCTTCGGTGCGATGCTGTGAATTATGACCTTAAATATGAAATGAAAAACAACCAGCTTATGGCTACGCGTACCATTACTTATTTAAAAGACCGTGTAAATCCGGAAGAATATACTGTTTTCAAAAATTTTGTGACGCAGATGAATGAAGCGGATGCAAAACAGTATGCGTTTAAGTAATGGTAAATGCCCATTTTCTTTTTTATAGTCTAAATAATTTCAATAACATATTCGTCTCCATAATTGAGGGAATAAAATATCTGTAACATTTTTTGGATAGCAGCTATTTACAATGTTATGCGTTGAAAAGACTCTTTTGAAAAGCAGTTAAAACAGCGTTAAACTGTGAGTGACCAATTTTGCCAAGAACCGCTTCCGTCTATTTTTGTACCTTCGCACACCTTTAGAAAAAAACACACGTATCACAACAGTATGAGTGATTTATCGGCCATAGACTGTACAAAACTTCCCAAGCACATAGCCATAATCATGGATGGTAATGGCAGGTGGGCAAAAGAACGCAACGAAGACCGTGTGTACGGACACTATGAAGGTGTGGTAAGTGTGAGAGAAATCGTAAACGCTTGTGGAGAAATAGGAATAGAATATTTGACACTCTACGCCTTTTCCACAGAAAACTGGAGCCGCCCCAAAGCGGAAGTGGACGCGCTGATGGAATTGCTGGTAAACACCCTGCGCAAAGAAATAAATGAACTGCATAAAAACAATGTAAAACTTCATGTAATCGGCGATATGCAAAGTATGCCCGCCATTTGCCGTAAAGAGCTGAGCGAAGCCATGGATATTACTAAAGACAATACCGGTGTGAATCTCATACTTGCATTGAGCTATAGCTCACGCTGGGAAATAATGGAAGCCGCGAAAAAATTTGCAACAGATGTGGCAGCGGGAAGACAGCAAACAGAAAATCTGGATGACACTCTTTTTCATACCTATTTAGAAACCAAAAAATTTCCTGATCCCGAACTGATGATAAGGACAAGCGGCGAGCACCGGATCAGCAATTATTTGTTATACCAACTGGCTTATGCCGAGCTTTACTTTACCCCAGTTCACTGGCCGGACTTTCGTAAACCTCATTTCATAGAAGCCATTATAAATTATCAACAACGAGAACGTCGTTTCGGTAAGACAAGCGACCAAATTCAAACGAACCCGCCACAACATGCAGAATAGCCTTTTTCGCCTTTTTATATTTTTATTCAGCTTTTTCTATTGCAACGATGGAGTAATGGCCCAGATAGCCATGCCCGGAAGCAGCAACAGATCTACAGGGCTGGGCGCTCAAAATACGGCTCCCAAACCCAATGAGTACGAAATTGGCGGTATTACTATTTCCGGAAATAAATACCTGGATGAAGATCTGCTAATGACTGTTACAGGTTTAAGAATCGGCGATAAACTTCAGTTTCCCAACAGCGAAGCCATTTCCAAAGCCATTCGCAACCTCTGGAAACAAGATTTGTTTGCAGACGTAAGTATAGACATTACCAAAGTAATCGGCGATAAAGTTTTTATAGACATTAAAGTACAGGAACGACCTCGCCTGAGCGGTAAAAAATTCAGAAATATTAAAAAAAGCGAAGCGCAGGAATTAAATGAAAAAGTAAATCTGCCCAAGCTTCGTGTAGTTACAGATGCCTCTAAGCAGGATGCCATGATCCGCATCAAAAAATACTACGCGGATAAAGGCTATGGCAATACCTCCGTAAAAGTGATAGAAAGAACGGACAGCATCAAAGCCAACTCCGTCATTTTGATTTTTGATATTCATAAAGGCAATAAAACACACATCAACCAAATTAACATTGTGGATAATACCGTAGCCTCCGACTCTCGCCTTAAAAGAACCATGAAAGGCACAAAGGAAATGGCACGGGTAAGTTTGTATCGTGCAGATAAGGTGAAGATCTATGAAGATAAAATTTATGATCCTTATAAAGAAGGTATTGGTTTAAATCTTTTACATCCTTCAAAATCGCTGGAAGAATTGGATCCTTATCTGCGGTTGAAAGGAATTTTTTCCGCCTCAAAATTTAATGATCAGAAATATCAGGATGATAAGCAGTCAATGGTCGGTTATTATAATTCTTTAGGTTATCGTGATGCTTCTATTGTGCAAGACACTGTGTATGGCGTAGAAAACGGAAATCTTAATATTGATATGCGGGTAGGAGAGGGACACCGGTATTATTTCGGAGATATTACGTGGCGTGGCAATACTAAATATTCTAACGAAACGCTGACACGGATTTTAGGAATTAAAAAGGGAGATATTTATAACGCGGAGCTTCTGGACAGGAGACTGGGAAAACAAATAAGCGGTGATGGTGGAGAAGACATCAGCAGCCTTTATATGGATGACGGTTATTTATTTTTTACGATAGAACCACGCGAAGTTTCCATTGTCGGAGATACCATCAATTATGAAATTGTAATTTCGGAAGGTGCGCAGGCTACCATTAAAAATATTACCATTGCCGGAAATGACCGTACCAACGAACATATTATCCGCAGACAACTTTATACATATCCCGGGCAAAAATTCAGCCGTTCGGATATTATACGTTCTCAAAGAGAAATTGCCAACTTAGGCTTTTTCGATCCTGAAAAGACAGGCATTAACCCGGTGCCTAATGTAGAAGATGGCACAGTGGATATCGGCTATGTGGTTTCCGAAAAATCAAGCGATCAATTGCAGCTTTCCGCAGGTTTTGGCGGCGGCGTAAGTTTCTATGGAAATATCGGGATTACGTTTAACAACTTTTCACTTAAGAACATCCTGAAACCAAAATTGTGGGATCCTTTGCCGGTAGGCGACGGACAAAAACTTTCCATCAATTACCAGTCAAACGCTTATTCTTACAGTGCTTTTAATTTCTCTTTTACAGAACCCTGGCTGGGTGGTCATAAACCAACATCGCTTACTGTAAACTTTTTATATAGCAAGTTCGGAACGGTAACCAATGACATACCCAGTTATCTGAAAGTGGTCGGTGGCGGTACCGCGATAAGTAAAAGAATCAAATGGCCGGATGACAACTTCGTATTTACATTCGGCGCCAATTACAACTATTATGATGTAAGAAACTATACCGGATTGATAGACGGATTTACGAATGGCATCAGCAACAACTTATTTTTCAAAACCGTGCTGGCGCGCTATTCGGTGAATCAACCTTTATATCCTACAGGAGGTTCCAATCTTGAGTTTATCTTCCAGTTTACACCGCCGTGGAGCGCTTTCAGTGGTAAAGATTACTCCAATTCTACCCTGGCGGAAAAGTATAAGCTGATTGAATACCATAAATATCGTTTTAAAGCAGAATGGTATCAGCGGATAGTAGGAAATCTGGTGTTTAAATTCGCTACCAAATATGGCTTCCTGGGTTATTACAATCCGGATATCGGCTTCTCGCCGTTTGAGCGCTTTCAGGTGGGTGGCGACGGGCTTTCTCAAAACTCTTATTTCATAGGTAAAGACATTATCGCGCACAGAGGTTATGAAATCTATGCTAATCAGAATGCAACGATCTTTAATAAATATACGGCTGAGATACGCTATCCGTTTTCATTAAGTCCTACTTCCACCATTTACGGACTTACGTTTTATGAATGTGCTAATTCCTGGGCCAGCTTCAAAGAATTCAATCCGTTTAAATTAAATCGTTCTGCCGGCGTTGGCATCCGTTTGTTTCTTCCCATGTTTGGGTTAATGGGATTAGACTATGGTGTAGGGTTTGACCGTTATACACCCGGGGCAAGTTTTAAAGATATCACTAAATTTACCTTCATGCTCGGTTTCGAACCGGATTAACAGGCTTATTTAATCTAAAAACAATTCAGATGAAAAAATTAGGATTACTGCTTTTCGTAACTGTGATGATAAGTGTTAGCGGTTTTGCACAGCGCTATTGTATCATCGACTCCAAGTATATTTTGGAACGCGTGAACGACTATAAAAACGCACAAGCGCAATTAGATAATCTGTCAAAGCTATGGCAAACCGAAATTGATGGGAAAATGCAGGAAGTAGATAAGTTGTATCAATCTTACCAGGCAGAGCGCGCTATGCTTTCTGATGAAATGCGCCAGAAACGCGAAAGTGAAATAACCGAAAAAGAGAAGACAGCTAAAGACTTGCAAAAACAACGCTTCGGATATGAAGGAGATCTTTTTAAAAAACGTCAGGAACTTGTAAAACCTGTACAGGACAAAGTATATAACGCAGTACAAAAAATGGCGCAAAGCCGTGGCTATGATATTGTGTTGGATAAAGCGGGCGGCATTTCTCTTTTTTACGCAGACCCGAAATTGGATAAAAGCGATGATGTGTTAAAGTTGCTTGGTGTGAAATAATATAATTGGAATAAACATCAATTGGCATTTACTTTGCACCCTGAAAAATAAATTTCAAAAATTTACAATGAAAAAAATCGTATTTGCATTAACCTGTGTTGCTTTACTGAGTACTTCCTCCGCTTTCGCGCAAAAGTTCGGATACATTCATTCACAAGAACTGTTGAGCATGATGCCGGAAGTGAAAAAAGCAGACTCTTCATTGCAATTATTCGCTAAATCTTATCAGGATCAGTTGGACGTAATGGGCAAGGAATATCAGAAGAAACTTCAGGAATATCAATCCGGCGCCAAAACTATGACTGATGCTGTAAAAGAAGTGAAAGAAAAAGAACTGATGGATTTGCAAAACAGAATGGAAAGCACTAACCAAAGCGGACAGGAAAAAATTCAAGCAAAAAAAGAAGAATTATATAAACCTATTTTAGAAAAAGCGGATAAGGCGATCAAAGAAGTGGCGAAAGCTAATAGTTACGATTATGTTTTTGATGCGAGCGCAGGTGCGTTGCTTTATGCAAAGGATAGCGATGATCTTTTACCTTTAGTAAAAGCTAAGTTGGGAATAAAATAAATTTTTCCAAAAGAAAACTAAAAAGCTGCCTTTCTCAGGCAGCTTTTTAGTTTTGGATAACTATGGTTTCTATTGTGGATTTATTTGTCAGGAATTTTAAATTCCTTTCTGCAACTTCTCCGTGTGTCAATGTTTACTCTTGTTATAAGTGCCAAATTTATCACACTTGAAATAGTTCATCGCTCGTTTCCTATTAAAGATAATCTGTTGAAATATGAAATGGAATAAAAAAGAGCTGATCATCAGCTCTTTTTTAGGAATTATCATAAGCCTTTCCCATGGCATTGCTTGTACTTCTTGCCACTACCACAAGGGCAGGGATCATTTCTTCCTATTTTAGGACCTGCCTGTACGGGCGTACGCTTTACAGCAGGCGCACCTCCTTCCATATCTCGTTCATCAGCACCATATTCCATACCTGCGTCTTCCACTTCCTGCTGATTGGTGTGCATGTGACTCATATCCGTATGCTGGGGCATTTCACGGGCAGCTTGTGGTGGCGCTTGCTCCATAGGAATGCCTGCTCTCCAAAGGAAAGAAATAATATTTCTGTTGGTTTCCAGCAGCATTTGCTTAAAGAGGTTGAAGGCTTCGAACTTGTAGATTAATAACGGATCTTTCTGCTCGTAAGAAGCCATGCGCACAGAAGTACGTAGATCATCCATAGCGCGTAAATGATCTTTCCATGCGTCATCTATCATCGCCAGTGTAATGCTTTTTTCAAGCATTTGGGTAATAGGTCTTGCATCTTGCTCTACTGCGTCTTTAAGGTTTACATATACCTGCATTCCTTTAATGCCGTCGGTAAAGGGTATGACGATATTTTCCACACGGTCTCCGTTTTGTTCCTGTATCTGACGAAGAGTAGGAAGCATTTGTTCACGTAATGCTGTCCATTTTCTGTTATAAAAATCTTTAGCCTGGTGATAAAGCTGATTACTTACTTCATGCATATCCGCCTTATCAAAACCTTCCGGTGCGATTTCCGGCTCTATTGCCAGGTGCTTCATCACTTCGATACGGAAAGCATCAAAGTCGCCGTTGCCTTCAAATTGGGTAGCGATATCATTACATACGTCAAACAATGCATTGTCTATATCAATCGAAAGACGATCTCCTGACAAAGCATGTTTACGTCTTTTATAGATCACATCACGTTGCGAGTTCATCACATCATCATACTCCAGCAGATGTTTCCGTGTACCGAAGTTGTTTTCTTCTACTTTTTTCTGCGCGCGTTCTATGGATTTTGTAATCATGCCGTGCTGCAATACTTCGCCATCTTTGTGCCCCATTTTATCCATCAGCCCCGCTATTCTTTCAGAACCGAAAAGGCGCATCAGATCATCTTCCAGCGATACGAAAAACTGCGAAGAGCCGGGATCTCCCTGACGACCTGCACGTCCACGCAGCTGACGATCTACACGACGGCTTTCGTGACGTTCGGTACCGATAATTGCCAATCCTCCGGCATCTTTTACGCCGCCACCCAGTTTAATATCTGTACCGCGACCGGCCATATTGGTGGCGATGGTAACGGCACTTGGCAAGCCGGCTTCTGCAACGATCTGCGCTTCTTTAGCATGTTGTTTTGCGTTCAGTACATTATGGTTGATTTTCTTTTGCTGCAACATCCGGCTCAGCAACTCCGATACTTCTACTGATGTAGTACCGACCAATACCGGTCTTCCCGCGCCGCTTAATTTTTCAATTTCATCAATGACCGCTTTATATTTTTCACGTTTGGTTTTGTAAACTAAATCCTGCTGATCGTTGCGGGCTATGGGTAAATTGGTAGGAATAGTTACCACGTCCAATTTATAAATTTCCCAAAATTCTCCGGCTTCGGTTTCCGCAGTACCCGTCATGCCACATAGCTTGTGATACATACGGAAATAGTTTTGCAACGTGACGGTAGCAAAAGTCTGTGTTGCGGCTTCTACAGCTACGTTTTCTTTCGCTTCTATCGCTTGGTGCAATCCATCGCTATAACGGCGTCCGTCCAGGATACGACCAGTCTGTTCATCCACAATTTTCACTTTGCCGTCCATTACCACATATTCTACATCTTTATCAAATAGTGTATACGCTTTTAATAATTGCTGTACAGAATGAATACGATCTGCCTTTATAGCATAATCCTGTAATAAAGCGTCTTTACGCTGTTGTTTATCTTCTGCACTCGCATCAGACTGTTCTATGGAAGCCAGCTCTGTTGCAATATCGGGAAGTATGAAAAAGTTAGAGTCTTCACCTGCGCCTGTTATTAAGTGTAGCCCTTTTTCTGTAAGATCTACACTATTGTGTTTTTCTTCAATGGTAAAATAAAGTTCTTCATTCACCTTAGGCATATTGCGTTGCTGCTCACCCAGGTAGTGGTTTTCCGTTTTTTGCAGAATCTGCCGGTTGCCTTCTTCACTCAGATATTTAATAATAGAAGAATTTTTGGGTAATCCTCTGAAAGCTCTGTATAAATGAAGACCTCCGTTATCCTTATCTGTTTTGCCTTCTGCGATTAATCTTTTCGCTTCTGTAAGGCTGTTGTTTACCACTTTCCTCTGTGCTTCGATCAGTCTTTCGATGCGTGGTTTTAAAGCATGAAACTGTTGCTCATCTCCTTTAGGAACCGGCCCTGAGATGATCAGTGGTGTACGGGCATCATCAATCAACACGCTGTCCACTTCATCTACCATTGCAAAATGATGTTTGCGCTGCACCATTTCTTCAGTGTGCTGCACCATATTATCACGCAGGTAATCGAAGCCAAATTCATTATTGGTGCCGTAGGTGATATCTGCCATATACGCTTTGCGACGCATGGGCGAGTTGGGTTGGTGTTTGTCAATACAATCCGTTGTTAATCCTAAAAATTCAAATACAGGACTGTTCCATTCCTGATCACGACGGGCGAGGTAATCATTTACAGTTACGATATGAACCCCTTGTCCGGCTAATGCATTTAGGTAAGCAGGCAATGTAGAAACAAGTGTCTTACCTTCACCTGTAGCCATCTCTGCAATCTTTCCTTCATGCAATACGGTGCCGCCTATCAACTGCACATCATAATGCACCATATTCCATGTAACAGTACTGCCCGCTGCCTGCCAGGTATTGCTGAATATGGCTTTGTCTCCGTCAATACGGATGTGGTCTTTTTCCAAAGCCAATTCTTTGTCCAGTTCCGTAGCAGTAACCACCAGCTCTGTATTTTCTTTAAAACGGCTAGCGGTTTCTTTGATCGTGGCAAACGCCTGCGGCAATAGTTCTTTTAATATAACTTCAAGTTGTTCATCGCGCTGCTTTACCAACTTATCTATAGCATCGTAAATAGCTTCACGGGATTGTAATTCCGCTTCGGGATGATTTTCCGCTTCTGCTTTTTTAGCAGCTATTTCATTATCAATGTCCTGAAGCCTTTCTTTTATAATGGCTCTGAAGTCCTGTGTTTTATTTCTTAACTGATCCAGAGAGAGAGATTGATATTCGCTATAAAAACGATTAATTTCAGCAACTAAAGGTTCTATTCTTTTTACATCTTTATCTGATTTGCTGCCGCCGAATATTTTTGAAAGAAATCCTAACATTTTAGATTATTTATAAATTTTCTTTTGTGTGTTTTGAGTTGATTTATTTTTAAAGGGCTTGACGACAAATCTTATGCAGAAAAAAAATAGCTGCCACGATGGCGCATCAAGGGGCACCAAAGCTACGCCAAATGCCCAATTTGGCAAAGCATTTGTTGATGGAATAAAACGCTGAAAAAAAAATACAGCACAACTATTGCAAGGCTTAAATTTTTTTCTGTATTTTGGAAAACAATTTTGAAAAAATAAGACAATTATGAAAAAATCTTTTGTACTCATTACAAGTGTTTTGGCTACATTTTTATTTGCTAATAAAAGTTTTGCGCAGGAAGTAGATGAAGAACTGGTTATGGTGAATCGCTGGTACAACCCTGAATCCAAAAACTTTGTAACCCTTGCGGATGGAGAATATCAGGAAGGGCAAATACTGAACTGGGGCTGGAAAGATAAAATAGGACTCTTCTACGCATATCGTAACCCCGGTGAAGGGCGTATCGCGGTAAATAGCTGGTTCAACCCTGTAACTCAGGATTACGCAAGCGTTGCAGAAGATGAATATACTGATGATCAAATGATCAAAATGGGCTATAAAGACAAAAAAGTTCAATACTATGCTTTAACGCATCGTGGTCCAAATACAGTAACTGTATATCGTTGGAAAAAAGACCATGATTGGGTGACTATTGCCGATGACGGAGACACTGATGCCTATCTGAAAAAAGGCTATCGCCACAAAACATTCCAATATTTTGGTATTGCCCGAAATTTAGATGCTCCTATTTACAACCAACTGTAAGAAAAAATAACATCGTAACATTTACGGGTCGCAGCAAAGCTGCGACCCGTAAATGTTTTTATAAGATATAATTCAACCAAATAAAAATTTACAAAACCTGTACGATCAGAAATTTCAAATATTCGGTATTCGGTACATGCCATAAAATAGGATGATCAGAAGCCTGTGTTTGCCACGTAACCTGACGAAGTTTTCTTCGTGCATCTTTTGCAGCCATATCTATAGTCTTTAAAAATAAATCCGGATCTACCAGGTTTGTACAGGAAGCCGTCACTAAAAAACCACCCGGTTTTGTAAGCTTCATTCCTCGTAAATTAATCTCTTTGTAACCCGTGATCGCTTTCTGGATGTTTTCCCTGCTTTTGGTAAATGCCGGTGGATCCAACATAACCACATCATATCGTTTTCCTTCTTTTACCCATTGTTTCAGTACATCAAACGCATTTACGTTTTCAAATTTGCAAATGTCTTCGTATCCATTTAAAACAGCATTTTTACGCGCTGTATTAACAGCCGTTTCGGAAATATCTAACCCTAATACAGACTGGGCGCCATAATGCGCGGCATGTAAAGCGAACGTGCCGGTATAACAAAAAGCTTCCAGCACTTCCGCACCTTTTACAATATGTTGTATGGCTCTGCGATTGTCCTGCTGATCGAGAAAATATCCCGTCTTCTGCCCGTTTTCAATATCCACATGAAATTTCAATCCGTTTTCATTGATGATAATATTCGTATCAAAATGCTCGGAGAGAAATCCTTTTTGTTGCTGTAAGCCTTCCAGTTCTCGCACAGGCACATCATTCCGTTCATAAATTCCTTTGGGAGAAAAAATTTTCATAAGCGCTTTAACGATAGCATCTTTCCAAATGTCCATGCCTAAAGCCAGCGTCTGCAATACAAAATAATCGTTGAATTTATCAATGATTAATGCCGGCATTTGATCGGCTTCCCCAAAGATCAACCGACAATTTTCTACATAGCCTATTTGCTGCCGGTATTCCCAAGCCTCTTTTATTCTGTTGTAAAAAAAAGTTTCATCTACCGCTTCATTTTTATCTCTTGTAAGCAGCCGGATGCGTATTTGCGAAGCGGGGTTTACATAACCTTTACCTACAAACGAACCATTATAAGAATAAACTTCTACAACATCGCCCGGCGTATAATCACCTTCACTGTCGCCCAGTTCATTTGCAAAAATCCAGGGATGTCCGTTGATTACCCTGTCGCCAATTTTCTTTCTGAGGAAAAACTTTGCCATGCGGTAAAAATAGGGCGAAGTTTGTAAATTCAATTTTTTAAGAAGAAAAGTAAAAAATGTCAACACTCATCACTTGTCCTAATTGTCAGCACCAGTTTGAAGCAAATGACGCTTTGCGTGAACAGATACAGAAGGAAACAAACGAGCAGGCAAAAAAATGGATGCAGCAGAAAGAAGCGGATTTTAAACAGAAAGAACTGTCTTTTCAAAAACAATTGGAGCAGAAAGATGAAGAAGCCCGAAAACAGCTGGAAGAAGAAAAGAAAAAACTTGCAGATCAGATAGCGCAGCATGTGCGTAAACAACTGATCGCTGATCATGAATTGCAACTGAAGATGATGCAGGAAGAAATGGTGGAAACGAAAACCCGGCTGGAGCAATCAAGACAGAAAGAACTGGATTTTCTGAAGAAAGAACAAGCCCTGATCAATAAGGAAAAAGAACTGGATTTGCAACTGCAACAAAATCTTCTTGCAGAGCGGGCAAAACTTGAAGAGCAAATACGCCAGCAGGAATTGGAACGAAATAAACTGAAAGAACAGGAGCATGAAATGGCGAAAAATGAATTGAAGAAACAACTGGAAGATCAGAAAAAACTGATTGAGGAAATGAAACGGAAAGCAGAACAAGGCTCTATGCAATTGCAGGGAGAAGTGCAGGAACTTGCACTGGAAGCCTTACTGCGCAATACTTTCCCATTTGATATGATCATGGAAGTGGGGAAAGGTAAACGTGGTGCCGATTGCATCATGACGGTGAGGAATCAATACGGACAGGAATGTGGCAGCATTATTTTTGAAAGCAAACGCACCAAGGATTTCGGTAAAGACTGGATCGAAAAACTGAAAGCAGATGCCAGAATTAACAACGCAGATCTTGCAGTGATAGTAACAAGCGCGATGCCGGACGATATGAATATGTTTGGGCTTAAGGATGGAGTTTGGATATGTACTTTCAGTGAAGTGGAAGCGTTGGTAGCTGTTTTGAGAGAAAATATTTTAAGGGTACATCAGGCGAATAAAAACCAGGAAAATAAAGGTGATAAAATGCACATGCTTTATGATTACCTCACCAGTCATGAATTCAGCGAGCAATGGAAAGCGATACGAGAAGGTTTTATGACGATGCGAAATTCGATACATAAAGAACGAGACGCCATGGAAAAACTTTGGAAAGCAAGAGAAAAACAATTAGAAAAAGTATTGCTGAATGCAGCGCACATCAAAGGTTCCATTGAAGGAATATCCGGTATGGAAAATGTGGATTTGAATTTGGGAGATGCAGAAGAAGGGTTATTGTTAGAGTAATTTTTAATTTTGGCTGATGAAGAGATTTATAAATTGGTTTGGGTATTCATTATTCACTATATTATTTTATTTCATCGCTACACATTGGAATAGTGCCGTATCCATAAATTTGCGCCTTATCATAAGCATTTTTTTACTTTCTTTTATTCTAACGATTGCATTTTTACTATTAGATACTTTGTATAATATATTGACGGGAAAAACGAAAAGCTCCAAATAACCGGATAGTTTTTATCAGAAAAGCTGTAATGATTACGCTTAATCTGACAGTCATTATTTTCTAAGTTTCTGGATTTGACAGCTGAAAATTTATAAAAACTAAAACTTAATTTACTTTGAAAGTTAGCTTTATCTCCGTTTGAGATGCTGCTCCTTAATAAACGCTTCCATCTCAGTCAATGAAAAACTACTCAGGTTATTTTCTTTGGTAAGTGCACCTTTCTGTGCGATCATCACCCCGTAATAAATATCATCAAATCCTGCGGTGGAGTGCGCATCCGGATTTATGGAAAGTAATACACCACGTTCCAAAGCATATTCCATCCAGCGCCAGTCAATATCCAGTCTTCTCGGATGCGCATTGATTTCGATCACTACTTTATACTTTGCACAAGCTTCAATTATTTGTTTATGATCCACCGGATATCCTTCGCGGGATAATAACAGCCTTCCCGTAGGATGTCCTAAAACAGACGTGTATGGATTTTCAATTGCTTTCAGAATACGACTCATAGCTTTCTCTAAACTCATACGCAGATTGCTGTGTACCGAAGCAATTACCAGATCAAATGTAGCCAGAGTAGCTTCGCTGTAATCCAAACTGCCGTCATTTAAAATATCGGATTCGATGCTCTTAAAAATTCTGAACGGAGCAATTTTTTTATTGATAGCATCTATTTCGGCATGTTGCGCGGCTATCTGTTCAGGTTTCAACCCTTTTGCATAATAAGCTGCCTGAGAGTGATCTGAAATAACCAGGTATTCAAAACCCTTTTCCTTCGCGGTTTTCGCCATCTTCTCAATCGTTTCTGCGCCATCGCTCCAGGTAGAGTGGGAGTGAATGATCCCTTTGATATCGTCGGGCTGTATCAATTTTTTAAGATTGCCACTCGCCGAAAGTTGTAATATGTGGTCTGTTTCACGCAATGCTGGAGATAGATAAGCAAGATTGTTTTTTTCAAATAATTGTTCTTCATTCGATAGATTTTCAGGTATTGAATATTGTTTGTTGAATGCAATTATAAACTCCTCACTTCCTGTTGTAAAAAATAAGTCATGATAAAATTTCTCTTTCGAAGTAAAGTGGACTTTGATGAGCGGCTGATTTGGAAGCCGCACTGTAGAAAACGTTTCGCTGATATCTTCAATTTGTGCATCAGGGATATTGCTCAGATTTTTGAATAAAGCTTTGCGCTCCAAGTCCGTAATGATTTCCATGCCGTCCACTGTTTCAGTTTGACGACGTAAAGCTCCCGTTATCTCGAATCTGTTTTCAGGATAGGTTCTTCGCAGATTTTCAATCAATCCGTTTGCAACGCCAATCACTTCTGCCCACAGATGAAAACCTTTCGCATTATTGAGAAAAGAGATATTGTCTAAAATACTTTGCTGCGTTTTCGCGCCAAAACCTTTTACAGTTACCAGCCTGTTTTCATGACATGCATATTCCAGTTCTCCTACGTTTTCTATATGCATTTCCTTCCAGATTACGGCTATCTTTTTGGGGCCCAAACCCTTTATCTGCATCATATCGAGTATTCCCTGCGGCGTCCGGTTCAGCATTTCTTCCAGTTGTTGCAGCTTTCCGGTTTGTTGTATCTCGCGCATCTTTTTTCCGGTACTCGCGCCGATACCTTTCATGCTGAAAAGTTCCGCATCATCCATTTCCATTACTTGTTTCGGGAGGTTTTCAATGTGGTAGGAAGCTATGCTGTAAGATTTAGCTCGAAAACTGTCTTCGCCGTGTATATCCATCAATTTGGAGAGTAAGGAAAAATAATCGGCGATGTCGCTGTTGGTCATGCTGCAAGGTAAAATCAAAACCGTGAAAAATGAAAATCATCGTGGCTTTGGAAACGCACGAAAAGATTACACATGACGTGGATAAATACACGTAAATCAATACACAGAATCAAAGGAAAATCGCGCCAAAAGCCTTATTTTTGCGTACTTTTTTAATAAAGGTTTATGGCTGAAAATACAGAGGATTTAGTACCTCAGGAAGAAAATTCCGGCGAAACAAACAAGATCATTCGGGTAAACATCGAGGAGCAAATGAAAACTGCTTATATCGACTATTCTATGTCGGTAATCGTGGGTCGTGCATTGCCCGATGTACGCGATGGTCTGAAACCCGTTCACCGCCGCATTTTGTTTGCGATGAATGAACTGGGCATGCAATATAACAAACCTTATAAAAAATCCGCCCGCGTTGTCGGTGAGGTTTTAGGTAAATATCACCCGCATGGCGACAGCTCTGTTTATGATGCGATGGTGCGTATGGCGCAACCTTGGAGTATGCGTTATATGATGGTGGACGGTCAGGGAAATTTCGGATCGCAGGATGGCGATGGACCGGCAGCAATGCGTTATACAGAAGCGCGCCTGCAACGTCTTTCAGAGAGTATGCTGGAAGACTTGGATAAAGAAACAGTAGATTTCACGCTCAACTTTGATGATTCGCTTCAGGAACCGACCGTATTACCAACACGCATTCCACAATTATTAATCAATGGTTCTTCCGGCATCGCCGTGGGCATGGCTACCAACATGATGCCGCACAACCTTACAGAAGTCATTGATGGTTGCATTGCTTATATTGACAATAAAGAGCTCACGATTGACGAATTGATGAAATTCGTAAAGGCGCCGGATTTTCCTACAGGCGGCATTATTTATGGCATTGATGGCATCAAAGCGGGTTTTCATACAGGACGCGGCAGAGTAGTGTTGCGCGGACATACCACTATAGAAACCACCAAAAATAACCGTGAACAAATTGTCATTACCTCAGTGCCTTACCAGGTGAGCCGTGATGCACTTACAGAGAAAATAGGCGCGCTGGTAAATAACAAAGTGATAGAAGGCATTACCAATGTTGCCAATGAATCCAACAAAGAAGGTACCCGCATCGTAGTAGAAATTCGCAGGGACGCAGTGGCTCAGGTGATCATTAACCAGCTTTATAAATTCAGTGAATTACAAACTTCTTACGGCATCAACAATGTAGCGCTGGTAAATGGTCGTCCGAAGATTCTGAACCTGAAAGACCTCATCTCCGAGTTTGTGATCTTCCGCCATGAAGTGGTAGTGCGTCGCACGCAATATGAATTGCGCGAAGCGGAAAAACGAGCCCACATTCTGGAAGGTTACATGAAAGTAATCGGTACACAGGATGATCTGGACAGGGCTATAAAAATTATCAGGGAAAGCGCTACGCCGGATGAAGCCAAAGAAGGTTTGATCGCCGCGTTTGATCTTTCTGAAATACAAGCGAAAGCCATTCTGGAATTGCGACTTCGTACATTGACCGGTCTTGAAATTGATAAGATTCGAGCGGAATATGAAGAATTGTTGAAGATCATCAATCATTTAAAAGAAATTCTGGCAAATGAAGCTATGCGTTACGATATTATAAAAACCGAGCTTGAAGAAGTCAGAAAAAAATTCGGTGATGAGCGCAAATCGGAAATACAATATTTAGCCAATGAAATGCGCATTGAAGATCTCATTGAAGAAGAGGATGTAGTGATTACCGTTTCCCATTTGGGTTATATAAAACGTACTTCTGTTGCAGACTACCGTGCTCAGCGTCGCGGCGGGCGCGGAGCTATGGGCGGTAAAACACGCAATGAAGATTATATAGAGCATTTATTTATCGCCTCTACGCACCACACGCTTTTATTTTTTACAGAGAAGGGAAGGTGTTACTGGCTGAAGGTGTATGAGATTCCGGAAACGGACAGAAATGCCAAAGGTCGTGCGATTCAAAACCTTATCCAGTTGCCGCAGGATGATAAGATTAGAACGATCATGGACATTTCAAAACTGGAAGACAAAGAATATGTGGACAGCCATTACATCGTATTGTGCACCAGAGAAGGTGTTATTAAAAAAACGTCGTTAGCAGATTTCAGTCGCCCGCGTCAGAATGGTATCAATGCTATTACCATTCTGGATGGCGATCAGCTATTGGATGTTTCTCTTACCAATGGAGAAAGTTACATCATGATGGCTGTGAATAGCGGGCGTGCTATTTGTTTTCCAGAAGAAAAAGTGCGCACTACCGGCCGCGGCGCAATAGGTGTTTCGGGCATTGATACTTTGGATGGAAAAGATAAAGTGATCGGTATGATCTGCGTATCGAAAGATGCTACTGATAAACAAATATTGGTAGTTTCGGAAAAAGGATTGGGTAAGCGAACACCCTTCTTAAAACTCGTAACGGAAACAGCCGACGAAGAAAGTAACTACCTGACACTGAAAGATGCTGAAGGGAATGATCAGAAATACGAACTTGCTTACCGAGTAACCAACCGAGGCGGCAAAGGTGTAAAAACTATAAATGTCACAGACAAAACGGGTGATTTAGTAGGGTTATTGGCTGTAGATGAAACCGATGATCTGATGATTACTTGTAAATCAGGACTTACCATTCGCATGAAAGTGGAAAACATTCGCGAAGCAGGAAGAGCCACACAGGGAGTGAAACTTATTAACTTGGATAACAATGATGAAATAGCAGCTATTGCCCGCATTCAGGAACAAGAGGAAGATGCCAATACAGATGCCGCTGATGAAACAAGTGAATAAAGGAACCGCATTATAAAAAGGAAAGAGGCAGCATTTAACTGTCTCTTTTTTTGTTTGCTGAAGTTATTCTTTTAAAAGTTGAAGAAGTATGCTTTCGGGATGTTCGCTTGGTCTGGGTGCATTATCGGAAATTAGATTTCCTTTTTTATCTATAATAATACATCGTGGAATTCCGCTGACACTATATGCCTTAGCAGGCATTGATAAAAAGCCACCGGGAGCAAATAAATGCGTGCCTTTAAAATTATTCTTTTCAATGAATTTTTTTGCAATTTCTGTTTTATTGTCAAATGAAATGTATAAAAAAACTAAATCATCATATTCCTTTAATGTTTCCTGAAGTATTTTGATGGCTGGCAATTCTCTTACGCAAGGAGCACAGTTGGTAGCCCAAAAATCCAAATAAATGACCTTACCTCTAAAATCCGATAGTTTAAGTTTATTCCCGTTTACGTCAAAGGCTTCAAAATCCGGAGCAGTTTTATTAGATGTGGTAATCTTTTTTAGATAAAGTTTTAGTCGCTTGTGCAAATTTTTATCCTTAAAATTCTTCCCAAGATTTTTCAAATCTCTATTCGTCTTTGCAAGTGCCGCGTCATAATATAAATGGCCACGATATTCAGAAAGCCAATTAATTTCTTCGTATAATATACTATATAACGCGATGTCATATGATGAGCCTGTAAAATATTTTTTGGCGATGGAATCTCTTATACGATATTGATTTTTTATAAAGTATTTGCTTAACGGCTCGCTGTGATTATGTTCATCTATATTGGTTGTCCAAAAACTATATGGTAATTCTCTAAGGAAATTAACATAGGATATCGAAACTAAGGCGCTATCATTATTCACAACTATTTGGTTCAAATAATCAAAGTATTCTTTAATAGAAAATAGAAATCTATAGTCATTTGCCCTTCTCCAAGCATATTGGAGATACTGAATTCCATATTGATAATTAATTTCATATTCATAAGTCTTTTTAAATTGCGACGAAACAGTTGTGTCTTTAAAATAGTGTTTGAAATATTTTAGCTGATCCATTCTTCCTTTATTCCAATAAATTGCATAATCCACTGGTTCTAATCGAGTATAACTGGAATTGTTTTGAGCTATTGTTTTTGGATCGTTTTGAAATTGTTGTTGATATTCGAACATAAATGCAATCTCATTTTCACCATTTCCCTGAATATCATATTTATCTGTATCAAACTTCATATTGATACTATCTCCTGCACTGAAAATAATATTATAAAACAGAAAATCGTTACCATTTTTTACGTTTACCATAACAGGATGATTGATGTTAAATTTTATCTTAAAATCGTTATTCTCATCAATTTTAGTTGATATAACGATCTTCTTTTTTTCGATATAGTCAATTGCATCGTTATAGAAAGATAAAGTAATATCTTTTGAGGTTTGATAATTGAAGTGTCCTTGAAAAATCGTAATTTTTGCTAAGCATTGAGAAAAACACGAACTTATTATTTGAACAATTAAGAATAGATAAAATTTTCGCATACAGAAATGTAATAATTTTTAATCATGAATGCAAAAGTTTTATTCTCTTGTCAAAATCCTTATAAAAAAAACCGCCCGAAAAGGCGGCTTTTTTTTATAAGGAAACCTGAAATTCTTATTCTCTTCTTAGATTAGGGAAGGGTGGTGGAACATTGGATAAACCATCCTCACCTTCCATTGCCGGACGATAGCTGATCGTATTGGGATCGCCAGGTTGTCCATATTGGAAAATAATTCTGTTTCTATCAATGCCATATCTTTCTGAAAGGAAAGAGGCTGCTGCTTCTACACGATCCCATGAACGTTGTTCCTGCAATTTGCTGCCGCTTCCGTTTCCTGTGATCACTATTTTGCAAGTAGGATTGGCTTTCATTGCCGTAGCTAAGTTTGCAAGTTGTGTTTGTAGGTTTGACTTGATCCTTGCAGAGTTATTATCAAAAATCAAGGTGCCAGGAGGTATGTTGGAACAAGGAGTTGTATTGTTAAAGCAATCCGGACATGGACATTTACCAATACCGTCTTCATCAACCGGCTGACATTCCGTAGGAGTGATCAGTTGTTTATCTCGGTAGTCAGGAACACCATCGCCATCCGTATCGAGAGGACAACCGTTTACATCTACAGGAACCCCTTCAGGTGTGCCGGGACATTGATCAAACTGATCCATTACACCATCGTTATCACTATCTGCAATAGCAACATTCGGACCGGAATAAAGATAGTCAAGCGGATTAAGCCAGTACAAAGGTTCTACACTTCTCTTTGCATTGCCGATGTTGAAATTCAAACCAAGCGACAGATAATTGACCATATCATTATTCTGGCTAAAAACAGGACTTCCATAGCTTTGCTCTGCCCAACGTTGTCCATCCAGCAAGTCTTCTTCATGAGGTATGGTGAGGCGATCTTCGATGGCGATATTTACAAATTTGCTCAATCGGAATTGCATTCCCAGCCCCAAGCTATAACAAAAGTCAATGGTGTTTTCTCCAAAAATTCCCGGTCTGCGTTTGGCGCGTTCATTTTCCGCATCGGTTTCATAAGTATTATCCATATTGTTCAGCAACGTCTTTTCAATCTTCCGGTAGTTTTTATGAACTTGTTCCAAACCTTGCTGTGAGCCGTCAATAGATCTGAAATCATATTTCTGTCCATTGGCATCCAGCGCATTTACTTTTGTATTAAACAGGAAAGCACCGATACCAATAAATCCGTAGAAGGTCATGCCTGTATGAGCTTTATGGAATTTAATATTGTTGGTATTAACCATGAAGTCCACGTTAAGTTGATGTGCAACAGAGCGATAATTATAATGAACAATGTCTCTTGCTGCAAAAGTGGAATCGGCACCACTAACAGTTGTCCCTTTACCTGCTCCTTGATATCCATTCTCCGTCCAAGCAGGATTATTCCCATAATTTTCCGATTCTTGCCATTGAATGCCTTTTGCAACACCAAAAACATATTGCAAGCGTGTAGAGAAGGAATAACCCCACGCTTTTCTTACATGCGCGCTCAATCCATAACCGCCTCGCTGCCATAGCATAAGGCTTGGTACGTCTGCTGTGTAATTATATAAACCAAATGCAACTCCCACTTCCCACATATTTCTTGGTTTGGCTGGGTAGATGTATTCGTTGTTCAAAAACTTGCGGTGTTGCGCCATACGGCTGGCAGGCACATAATTGGTATCCAGTATATCATAGCTGGCTCCGCGGGTTACCATATTGCTTTGATGCCAACTTGTAGTGGTGGTGGTTGAAGTGTTTTCTACACGTTTTATGGTTTCTTCCTGCGCGTTGGCGGCTGTAGAAAATGCCGTTGCCAAGATGACCCCCAATGTATAGATTTTGTTTTTCATAAAATCTTTTGTTGATGAAGAGATACTGTGCTCAAATAATTAACAGAACGTAAAAGTATCTATGCAACAATGTTGGAGGTAATATTTAGCGTCTGAATAACACTAAAATAACATCTGTAAACTGACAGGATTATTATCTGGCCACGTTTACAGCGCGCAATTCACGGATCACGGTTACTTTAATTTGTCCGGGATATTGCATCTCTTTTTGTATTTTATCTGCAATTTCGAAAGAGAGTCTGTCGCTGTCACTATCGCTTACTTTATCGGCTTCTACAATTACCCGTAGTTCACGGCCAGCCTGTATCGCGTAGGCTTTTTCTACTCCGTTGTAAGTCATGGCGAGGCTTTCCAGATCTTTGATACGTTGCAGATAACTTTGCATCATTTCTCTGCGGGCACCGGGGCGGGCGCCGCTTATCGCATCGCAAGCCTGTATGATGGGAGAGATGATGTAAGTCATTTCCATCTCGTCATGGTGTGCACCAATGGCATTTACCACAGCCGGATGCTCGCCACTTTTTTCAGCCAGTTTAGCGCCCAGCAATGCGTGACTCAATTCTGTTTCATCGTCCGGTACTTTTCCGATATCGTGCAGTAAACCCGCACGTTTTGCGAGTTTTACCACCTTTTGTCCCAGTCCTAATTCCGAAGCCATGATGGCGCAGAGGTTTGCAGTTTCCTTAGAGTGCATTAAAAGATTTTGTCCGTAAGAAGAACGGAAACGCATTTTACCCACCATTCTCACCAAGTCCTTATGCAAACCATGAATGCCCAGTTCTATGATGGTGCGTTCGCCGATTTCCATGATCTGCTCTTCCAGTTGCTTTCTGGTTTTTTCCACTACTTCTTCTATACGAGCCGGGTGAATGCGACCATCTTGTACCAAACGTTGTAAAGAAAGTCTGGCTATTTCGCGGCGAAGTGGATCGAAACAACTTAAAACAATAGCTTCAGGTGTATCATCTATAATAAGATCCACACCAGTCGCGGCTTCGAGCGCACGTATGTTACGTCCTTCACGGCCGATAATCTGCCCTTTTATTTCATCGCTTTCGAGGTTGAAAACCGTAATCGCATTTTCGATTGTTTGCTCTGCGCCGGTGCGTTGTATGGTTTGGATGATTATCTTTTTAGCTTCTTTGGAAGCGGTGAGTTTCGCTTCCTCCATAATCTCTTTCACATGAGCCATGGCTTTTGTGCGCGCTTCTTCTTTCACGGCTTCCATTAATTCTGCCTTAGCTTCGTCTGCACTTAGATTGGATACTTTTTCCAGTCGTTTAATATGTTCTTCCTGGTGACGCTCGAGTTCATTTCTTTTTATAGTAACGGCTTCGAGCTGCTTGTTCAGGTTTTGTTTTAACTGATCATTTTCATTGACCTGTTTTTGCAGGCTTGAGTTTTTATCGTTCCAACTTTGCTGTTGCTGCTTGATGCGGTTTTCAGCTTCAGAAACTTTTTGATTTCGTTGCAGGGTTTCTTTTTCGTGGTCGGCTTTCAGTTGAAGGAATTGCTCTTTCGCCTCCAGCAGCTTTTTTTCTTTGATTGTTTCTGCATGTGCTTTCGCTTCTTCTAATAGTTTTTTCGCTTGTTGGTCTGCTTCTTCTACTTGTTTTTCCGTGTTTTTTGCAAAGATGATTTTACCAAGAAATATACCTATTAAGATAGCTGCCACTGCAACAATGGCAACGATGATTGCTGTTGATTCCATAAAATGTTATTGCTTTGATGCTTATATATGTATCCATTTCCGCCTTTATATTTTAGTTTTAAAAATCAGGTTGGGGCATGGTAATAGCGAGCGAAGTTAATAAAAGATTTCCTTAGGAATTAAGGTTGCGTTAATAAAAAATAAAGCTGCTTTGTACAGCTATAAATAAAGCCTGTTTTTCAGGATTCTCATTTCTTCGCGCAAGGTTTTCATTTCATCCAGCAATCGTGTAATCACTTCCATACCTTCCATGTTTATATCCATTTCATAATACATGGTAATGAATTTTTCAAGCTCATGAAGATGATCATGGTTTATATAACGATGTTCTTTTTGCAAAGTTGGAGTGAGCAATCCGTGTGATTCCAGCGCGTTTATAAATTCAATTTCAATATTGTAATTCGTACAACAATCTTCTACTGATATTAAATATACATTGTCCATGATAAATCAGTTTTGAGTGTTTTTTAATTCTTCAAATAATTGTTTCTGCTTTTCGGTAAGGTGGGTGGGCAGTTTTATTTCATAGGTTATATAAAGGTCGCCAAATTGGGTTTCCTTTTTGTATAAGGGAAA
>Ga0153956_1000278_pt1 | contig 62039 bp, 53 predicted proteins | sample TSFL040MetaG_FD_104704 | JGI IMG/M metagenome (GOLD analysis project Ga0153956, IMG submission 104704) | Attine ant fungus gardens microbial communities from Florida, USA - TSFL040 MetaG | ecosystem: Host-associated > Fungi > Mycelium > Unclassified | place: USA: Florida, Wekiwa Springs...
CGTTGATCGGAGGCAAATCATGGTTTTGCAAATGGTTCGCTGTCATCCCGGCCATGACGCTCAAGTTCTCAGGCGGGCGATTGTTCCAGCCGCAGCGTCGTTCAAATGAACAGCAACGTCATCGATGTTGTGACCACTGAGACCACACCCGCAGACCGCAGGGCCACGAGTCCCATCATCAGGGCGGAGCATCGATGCGATTCCATGGCGCAAGTCGTATCGACCTTTGGTCGTGGTCAACGGAGCGTCACCGTCGACCTCAATTGCTATAGAAGCTTGTTCGGCTTTGTTGTCGTTGACGACCTCATTCGGTGTCTTTGAGAGAAACGTGTTACCTTTACTGACAAGCGATCGCCTTCCAGCGATCGTATCGGTGTCGCCGTAGATGTCGATTACATCGCCCTTAGAAACGGTTTGCGCGAACAATCGGCGGGGTTTGTCATTCAATGCTCAGAGCAATTTCCGCATAGGTCAAATACGCGACGGAATCCGCCGACAGAATATGACGAACATAATTCAATGATCGTCATGTTCCGGAATGATGAACAGCCAACGTTTCAGGGCGTTTTTGCGTTAATTCATCACAGATAATGCGATGGATGCCTTTAACCGTTTGGGAGCAGGAATTTTCGTAAAATGGTGCGAGAACCATTGAAGACAGCGGCAAATATTGGGGCGTGATCTTTGCCTTACGCGCCGTAAAACGTAGTTGGGGCCAAATATGCGTTGCGCAGTTTTCGCCTTTCTTTTCGCCATTGCGTCAACTTGGTCAGCAGTCGTGCAGGCTGAACCCGATCCTTTGAAATCTCTGCAAGGCGAATGGCATCAAATCGTCTCCAACGCAGGAAAATGCGCGGATTGCCGGATCGTAGTTGGAAGTAACGGAGAGGACTTCACCGTGACGTCAAACAATGGATGGTCCGCCACTGTTCGGCAAAGCTTCCAAGGAAAGCCTTTCGTCGCTGGCAAGGGAATCTGGGAGCCGAATGTCACCGGGGTTTATCGAGGAAAAGCTTTCTACCTGAACCTCGGAATGAAGGACGACAAGCTTTTGATGCTGATGACGGTGCCGGGCCAAGATGGGACGCTCCGTAACATCAAAGCGATATTCGAAAGAGAGGCGAGGTCCGGGGGAGCGTAGTCGTCTTATTCGATACTTTCGAACGCGGTTTCCCGCGCCTTGCCCATGAACGATTCTTCGCGGCTTTCGGCCGGGCCAGACGTTTCCGCGCCGCCAAAGATGAGTTGCCATGATGTGTTGAATCCTGTGTTGAAACACAGGCCAACTCGGCAAATTCATCAATGATTTCAGGTTGTTAGCTGTGGCGCTCCCTAGCGGAATCGAACCGCTCTCTCCACCGTGAAAGGGTGGCGTCCTAACCGATAGACGAAGGGAGCAAAAACGCCGGACCTGCCAGCGCCCGGTATCGGGCAAGGCGACCGCCATTTCGCACGGTTATGTAAAATGGCTGCAACATCAGTGCGTTATGATGCCCGCCGGAGTGTGGCGCGGACCAGATGCAAATCAGTCCGTCACCAGCGGCCGAACGTATAGTGACCTTTGGCCGGGTCGGCAAGTCATCTGTCACAAGTTCTGCACGATGATCCCTCTGCTTGCGGAAAGGCACGGTTTCGGCCCGTCATCGCGAAATTGGAGGGCGATCGCAACGCTTCCTAAAGCCCGTCGCTTTAAGCGACCGGCGGGGCGTGAAGAAGGACACCACAGTGACGAAAAAACGCGACACCCGGCGGTCCGTTCAACAGGCCGGGTGGATTTCACTGGACGGCGGATTTGCGGCGCGCCCCTGCAGCGTGCTCGACCTGTCGTCGTCCGGCGCCAAGCTGACGGTGGACGATCCCACCTCGGTCAGCAACCGGGTGAAGCTGGCCTTCACGCGCGACACCCGCTTAGGCCGAACTTGCGATGTCGTATGGCGACGCGGCAAGACCCTGGGAGTTCGTTTCATCGATTAAATCCGCATGCGTCCCGCAGTCATGCCACGGCATCAGGTCAGCGGCAGGGACGCCCATGTGAAGAAGCCGGGGCGCCGCGAGAGGGTGTCGTACCAGCGCCGGAGATTTGCAAGTTGCGGGCGCGCGATGCCTTCGACGCCGAACCAGCGGCGCGCATAACAGCCGATCACCAGATCGGCGAGGCTGAAAGCATCGCCTTCCAGATAGGCGCGTCCGTCGAGCCGGGCATCGATCATGGCCCACAGCCTGCCGTTCTCGTCGGCCGCCTTTTGCAGTGCGGCCATGTCGCGCTCCGCCGGCGGTGTTCGGACCAGGCCCCAAAATAACGGGCGCTCGGCCGGCTGCAGCGTACTCAGCACCCAATCGAGCCAACGCTCGATCCCGGCCCGGGTCTGCGGCGCGGCGGGATAGAGTTTCAGATCGTCGTCGAATGCGAGCGCGAGATAACGGACGATCGCATTGGACTCCCATAGCGTGAATTCGCCGTGCCGCAGCGTCGGCACACGGCCGTTCGGGTTCATCGCAAGATAATCGGGGTCGCCATTGCGGCCGAACGCCATGCCGGCGTCGATCCGCTCGAATGCGAGATCGAGTTCATGGCAGCACCACAAGACCTTTTGCACATTGACCGAATTGGCGCGGCCCCAGAGCTGCAGCGGCGGGGAGGGAGAACGGGTCACGGCGTTGATCCTTGCAAGGCGTTTGTGTGTGCGGCGCCTTTTCTGAAAGCAGCCGTAGGGCGGATAACGAACGTCATCCGCCCGCCATCGCCTGCGGCGAGTTCCGCGGCGGATGTGCTGCGCCCATTCGCCCTACGGCTTCATACCATCAGAAAAATTCACAGGCTCTACCAGTGGCCGGTGTTCTGCATCGAGACCCAGGGCTCCTGCGGCGGCAGTGCGTCGCCCTTCTGCAGCAGTTCGATGGAATGCAGGTCCGGGGAGCGAACAAACGCCATCTGGCCGTCGCGCGGCGGACGGTTGATGGTGATGCCGAGCTTCATCAGGCGATCGCAGGTGGCGTAAATGTCGTCGACCTCATAGGCGAGGTGGCCGAAGTAGCGGTCCTCTCCATAGGTTTCCTCGTCCCAATTATAGGTAAGCTCGACCAGCGGCGCGCCGCGGGTGCCCTGACCCGCCAGCCCGGGGACGTCTTCGTCAGCCGCCAGAAACACCAGCGTGAACTTCGCTTTGTCGTTATCGACGCGGCGGACTTCCTTGAGGCCGAACGCGTCGGCATAGAATTTCAGGGCTGCGTCCAGATTGCGAACGCGGAGCATGGTGTGAAGAAAGCGCATGGGATGATCTCCATGAGGAAGGCGAAAGCCGTGGCGGCTGGGCTGTCCCCATAGCAGCTAATTGCGACCGGCGGCAGGGGTGGCCGGACCGTGCGCGGGAACTTCTGCGTCGGGGGCGTCTTGGGCAACCGGCGGGCGTCAGGCATTGCGGTCGAAGGCGGGATTCCGACCCGCCTCGGGGACGGCGTCGCTCTCCTCGTAGGCTTTCCGCGCCTGCAGTTGGTCCCATGCGCCCTGGGGAAGATGCAGCTTCCCGTAGGGAGGCGGATTCATCTTCAGATCGACCGCAGGAACGATGAGCGCTTTTGAGGTCATGGCCGTCAACGCCAGTCCTGAGATTCAGTTCAGGCGAAGCTCTCCATACGGTTAACAACGCGTTCCCTGATGGCGCGCGATGCCGGTGCGGCCGTGAAACCAACAAAAATACAGGCGTTATCGACATGGTCGATTTCGGAAAGGAGAGGACATGAAGAAAACAGCGGTCATTCTGACTTCGCTCGCCGCGTTCGGTGCCGTGACGATCAGTGCGCCGGCCGAGGCGCGCGGATGGCGCCACGGCTGGGGGCCTGGCCCGGCAATCGGCTTCGGCCTTGCAGCGGGCGCGCTCGCCGCCGGTGCTGCCGGCGCATATGGTCCGGGCTATTACGGTTACTACGGGCCGCGATATTACGGCTATTATGGCCCGCGCTACTACCGCCCGTCATATTACGGCGGTTACTATGGTCCCCGCTATTATGGCTATGGCGGGCCGCGCTTCCATCGCGCTTACGGATATTGGTAAGCCTGAGGCCGCAGAGGTTGTCGGAGTGCTTTCGTCAATCTTTGCGGCAGCGTACCGGAAGCGCAGATGCCGTCATGGAGAATGCCGGGACTGTCGGTTATAAGCATCCTCGGTTGGAATGGATGAGCGGGAACGGGGCATGAGCAAACAGGCGATGCGCGAGGAAGCGGAGCGGTTGATCCGCGAGTCCATGGAGCGGAAAACGCTCGTGGTGAAGCAGGGAGAGACACGCATTGTCGCCACCTGCGGCAAATGCGGAGCCGAGAACAAGGTTTCGGCTCCCAAGGGCGTGTCGCGTGTACAATTCGTCTGCAAGGAGTGCCGTCACCCGCAGGTCACGCTGTAGGGCTAAAAGACCTGGCAAGAAACCTTAACCCTTGAACTGGTATTGCGTGCGGCGGCGTGGGGGATTGCAATGCGTCATCGTGTATCAAGTTTGCGCGGACTCCTGCTGGTGGCGGGAGGCGTATCGATGGCTGCCACGGCGAGCTTTGCTCAATCTATCAGAACGTCCGAACCGCTCGTCCTTGCCCCCTATGAAATCGCCCTGGTGCATGACGGATCGTGTTCGGCAGGCAAGATCCTGAAGGTGACCGGAGCGATCCGCGGCTTGCGACGCAAGAAGTCCTGTGTGACGTGGGACGAGGTCCAGGCGTCGGCCGGCTCCGCCGCGCAGTAAATCCGGTAACGATCCGTTAGTCATACGAAAGCGATCGGCTTGGGTGCCGCGGGCGCCGTGATAGCTTTTGCGGATGATCAGCCTTGTCCCAGTGGCTACGGTTCTGGCGTCGGAAACGGCTCGCAGTGCGCGTCCGGCAGCTGTCCTCGACACGCATGACGACATGCAGCGGAACTACTGGGCCAATCGGTTGCACGTCTCGTCGGATGACCTCAACGCCGCGGTTGAAGCGGTCGGCCCTTCCATCGCCGCGATCAGGCGCCATCTCGGCAAATAAAACAGCCGCAATACCGTCGTTACAGCTTGCCGGTTCCTGAATCCTTCAGCAACGATGCGCGAATGCGCGATTGCATGAGATCGTAATAGGTTTCCCGATCGCGAAGGAGCTGGGCTTGTCGCGCCTTGAAAGCGGCGACGCGCTTGCCGATATCGGTGCGCTCGGATGCATTCGAATATTGGACCGGATGTTCAGCCAGCGAAATCGGAACCGGCTCCGACGGCGGCGCCTCGGCGTTCCCGTTGAAATCCGGCCCCCCGGATGTTGAGGGCTCGGGGAGGGAAGCTGCGGCCGCGGCAAAGCCCTCCGCGACGGTATCGCTCTCGACCGTCGCCGGAATGTCGACCTTCTGTGCTGCCCCCGGATGCGCGGCGGCTACTTGCTGAACGAATGCGAGCGTTTGCGCCACCAGCCGGTCACGCTCTTCTTTCCAAGATGCCATGACGCGCGTCCTTTACCATGAAACCATTGTCGTCGCAGCCATAATTGAGCGTCAACCTTACCGGGGTGCAGGCATATGCGGTAAAGTGCTGTATTTGCGGTGCGGCCGGGACAGGAAAAACAACCGAGATCGGATCAGCGTCAGGCGATTTTGTCGGTGTAGTCACAGGAATACAGGGCTTCGGAGCGACACCATGATTGCAGCGGATCTTCGTGACGGCGTGAACCGCCTCGGTGAATTCATCGCCGAGGCCCAAGTGATCGTTCCCTTCACCGGCGCCGGCATTTCCACAGAAACGGGCATTCCCGATTTCCGCTCGCCCGGCGGCCTGTGGACCCGCAACCGGCCCATCCCGTTCGACGAATTTGTCGCCAGCCAGGACGCCCGCGACGAATCGTGGCGGCGTCGCTTCGCCATGGAGGAAACCTTTGCCGCAGCACGACCTGGCCGAGGCCATCGTGCGCTGGCGGCGCTTTACAAGGCAGGAAAGATTCCGGCGATTATCACGCAGAACATCGACAACCTGCACCAGAGCTCAGGCTTCGCAGCCGCTGATGTCATCGAACTTCACGGTAACACGACCTATGCGCGCTGCATCGGCTGCGGCGTCGCCTACGATCTTGAATGGGTGAGGGCGCGCTTTAACGTCGCACAGCGCGCTCCGAATTGCAGTGCATGCGATGAGCCGGTGAAGACCGCGACTATCTCCTTCGGCCAGGCGATGCCTGAAGGCGAGATGCGCCGCGCGGCAGAATTGTCGCAGCGGTGCGATCTCTTTATCGCCGTCGGTTCATCGCTGGTCGTGTGGCCCGCTGCAGGTTTTCCCCTGATGGCGAAGCGGGCCGGTGCGCGTCTGGTGATCATCAACAACGAGCCGACGGAACAGGATGCTCATGCGGACCTTGTCATTCGCCATGATATCGGCGAAACGCTCGCGCCGTTCGTCGGCAACTGAGGCAGACGTGATTCGTTCGCTTGCAAGCTGTTCATAGCTCGTATGGTGTTCGTTTTTGGTCTTTGCTGAGGTGGCCACGGTGTTATCTTCGAATCGTAGGAGATTCGCACCGCATCGCTGCGTATGCGCATCGATGAGGCATTTGAGATAGCGCCGTCGGGGCTGGCAGCGCAATTGCGCGCAATTGATAGTGGGATCTAGGCCATGGGGTCGGACGCATTTGAGTCCAAGCGATTGGGAGGTTTGATTCCGGGGACAGGAGCATCACGCTCGACAGGCGAGAACCCGGGTCATGCTCAGCGCAGTTCGGTCGATCCGTTCGCAGGGGTCGGCGAAGGCTCTGCAAGCCACCTGGTCGAGATCCGCGGCGTCATCAAATGGTTCGACGCTTCCAAGGGCTACGGCTTCATCATACCCGACAATGGTGCGGCCGACGTCTTGCTGCATGTGACGGTGTTGCGCCGCGACGGCTACCAGACAGCCTATGAAGGTGCGCGCGTGGTCGTCGAATGCCTGCAGCGCGCCAAAGGCTATCAGGCGTTTCGCGTCGTTTCGATGGACGAGTCGACCGCCATCCATCCTGCGCAGATGCTGCCGCCGCGGACGCATGTCACCATCACGCCGACAAGCGGTCTCGAGCGCGCGCAGGTGAAGTGGTTCAATCGTCTGCGCGGATTCGGCTTCCTGAGCTGCGGCGAGGGAACGCCGGATATCTTCGTGCATATGGAGACGTTGCGCCGCTACGGCATGACCGAACTGCGCCCCGGTCAGTATGTGCTGGTTCGTTTCGGGCCGGGTTCGAAGGGCATGATGGCCGCCGAGATTCAGCCTGAGGGCGGAGCACCCGGCCTGTCGTCGCACTGATCCCGGACAGCCTTGCAGGCAGTGGACTGCCGCGCGGCGACCGGGACGCTATCGTCAGATCACACTGCTGTGCGAACGGGAGGCTGGCATAGGCGAAGCCGGACGGCTAGGTTCGCGCGTGCCCGGCATCGACCGGGCTTCGTTCATGGATTCCCGTTGATGACCTTTTCTGCTGTTGCGGTCCGCCGGCCCACCTTCTCCCGCCGGCTTGTGTTGCGTGCGTTGGCGGTGCCGCTGGCGATGTTCGTTCTCGCGGCATTTCCAACCGCCGGATCGGCTGCCGAGCTGCAGCCCCTTGAAATCGTCACCAGGTCCGGTGTGAAAATGTTCTCGGTCGAGATTGCGCAGACCGACGAGGAGCGCGAGAAAGGGCTGATGTACCGGAAGGAGCTCGCTGACGGACGCGGCATGCTGTTCGACTTCTCTCCCGTGCAGACCGTCTCGATGTGGATGAAGAATACGTTCATCTCGCTCGATATGATCTTTATCGGCGCGGACGGGCGCGTGATCCGCATCGCGGAGAATACCGAACCGCAATCGACCCGCATCATTTCGTCGGGCGGTCCCGCCAAGGCGGTTCTCGAAGTGATCGCCGGAACGGCACGCAAGCAGGGCATCGCGCCGGGGGATCAGGTTGTGCACCCGTTGCTGGAGAAGCACCGGTAAACGCATGGCGCAAGCCTTGCTGCCTTGCACCGAACCGTGTATCGACACCGCATCGTCGGGGTATAGCGCAGCCTGGTAGCGCGGCGGTTTTGGGTACCGCAGGTCCGAGGTTCGAATCCTCGTGCCCCGACCATTTCCCGGATGGAACCCATGGTAAGGCGTAGCCCGCACAAGCCATCGGGTCGCGCGTAGCGGGCTACGGCATTACTCCGCCGGCTGCACCGGAGCCGGCTTCGGCTGTGGCTTGTCCTGCTTCTTCGACCACGAGATGTAATAGGCCACACAGGTCATCGCGGCGATGCCGGCGATGCTGACGACCAGTTGCGCGAGGAACGAGCCCGACGACAGCAGCAACACGAAGTGGCCGACGAATGACAGGAAGATACCCACACAGAAAACCGCAAGCGATTGCTGGCCCGATTTGATCATCGGGCGGAAGATCGGCCATTCGAGCCCTTTCCAGTCCTTCGGCAGGAAACGGGTGACGAAGAAGGCGATGACCACGAAATGCAGCGCGCGATACGGCGCCATGTTGGTCTTGTCGTTCGGATTGAAGGCATCGAACAACCAGTCAGGCATGATCATGTGGCCGTAGTCCGGGAAACGGCCCGCCATCGTCATGACCAGTGCGAACACCAGATAGGCGCCGCCCAGATAGAGCATCGCCTTCGAGTGAATCACCGAGCGCGACTCCTGCGCCCCGCCGAGTGCGAACCAGGCACCGAACATGAAAATCAGCTGCCAGGTGAACGGGTTGAAGTACCATGTGCCGTAGGGGTAGGCAGCCAAATTCCAGCCGTAGTGCCGGGCCGCGAAATACAGCGCCAGCGAGGCCAGCATGGTGAGGTCCGGCTTGCGCAGCATGAACCACAGCACCGGCGGAAAGAAGCCCATCAGCACGACATAGAGCGGCAGCACGTCGAGATTGAGCGGCTTGAATTTGAGCAGCAAGCCGTTGGTCAGGGTCTGGATGGGATTATCGACCAGACCCGCCACATTGAACTCGTGGATGATTTGCGGATCGTTGTAGCGCTGCGCCACCCAGCCGATGGCGGCGATATAGATGACGAACAGAATGACGTGGGCGACATAGAGCTGCCAGACGCGCTTGATCAGGCGAGTCGCGCCGACGATGAAGCCGCGATCCAGCATCATCTTGGCGTAAACAAAGGACGCCGTGTAGCCGGAAATGAAGACGAACAGGTCGGCGGCATCCGAAAAGCCGTAATTCCGGGTCGTGATCCAATTGACGACATTATCCGGGATATGATCGAGGAAGATCGCCCAGTTGGCGATGCCGCGGAACAGATCCAGCCGGAGGTCTCGGCCTTTGGACGGCAGGGTTGCGTGAATTTCCATGGAAACCGCTTCGGAATCGGATGAGGGGAGCCGTTCGGGACGCAGAACGCGGGATAGATAACCTGTTTCCGGCTCCGATTGTCACGGTGCCGGGAACCGAATATACAGCTTTAAAAGTTCGACCAAGCTGCCAAACGATGGCAATGTTGGCAAATCTTTGTGAAAGCTGGGTATATCGGCGTCGCCGTGTGCGCTCGCTGGTCGCCGCATCGCAACGCCGAACGCCCACCTTAAAAGGTTCTCACGCCCCATGACCGCACGTATCTTCAAGGCCGCCAAAAACGCCATGCAGTCCGGAATGGCCAAGACCCGGGATTGGCAACTCGATTACGAGCCCGAACAAGCGCGGGTGATCGAACCTTTGATGGGCTGGACCTCGTCCACGGACATGAAGCAGCAGCTGTCACTTCATTTCGACACCAAGGAAGACGCCATCGCCTATTGCGAGCGCGAAGGCGTCGCCTATCAGGTGTTCGAGGCGACGCCGCGGGCGGCACGCAAGGTCGCCTATGCCGACAATTTCGCCTTCGACCGTCAGGAGCCGTGGTCGCATTGAGACCTCCCGGCGGTCCGCCGCAGCGCCGGGTACCCCGTCATGCGCGTCGAAAGTTAGGGTTGCGCGGGGCTGCCGCGCAATGACACCATCCTGCATCCGGCCCGCTGCCTTGCCCGCGCGTGGGACCAGACAAGAAACGGATTTGCAGGAAACCGGAGCCGATGGCCCTTCGCTCAACCCTCGATACCAGTTCGGCCGAATTCAATCGCAACATTGACGCGATGCAGGCGCAGGTCGCCGAGCTCAAGGACAGGCTCGGGGCCGTGGCCGCCGGGGGCGGCGAAGCCGCCCGCGCCAAGCACACCGCGCGCGGCAAGATGCTGGCGCGCGACCGCGTCGATCTGCTGATCGATCCCGGCACCGCCTTTCTCGAACTGTCGCCGCTGGCCGCCAACGGCCTGTATGGCGGCGACGTGCACTCGGCGAGCATCATCACCGGCATCGGCCGCGTGTCCGGCCGCGAATGCATGATCGTCGCCAATGACGCGACCATCAAGGGCGGCACCTATTATCCGATGACGGTGAAGAAGCATCTGCGCGCGCAGGATATCGCGCGGCAGAACAATCTGCCCTGTATTTACATGGTGGATTCCGGCGGTGCCTTCCTGCCGCAGCAGGACGAGATATTCCCTGACGAACGCCACTTCGGCCGCATCTTCTACAATCAGGCGCAGATGTCCGCGCAGGGCATTCCGCAGATCGCCGTGGTGATGGGCTCCTGCACCGCCGGCGGCGCCTATGTGCCCGCCATGTCCGACGAGAGCATCATCGTGCGCAATCAGGGCACGATTTTCCTCGGCGGCCCGCCGCTGGTGAAAGCGGCGACGGGCGAAGTGGTGAGCGCGGAAGAACTCGGCGGCGCCGACGTGCATTCGCGCCAGTCCGGTGTTACCGATCACTATGCGCAGAACGACGCGCATGCCATCGGCCTGGCGCGCAAGATCGTCGCGACGCTCAAGCCGACGCAGCGTGCAGCGTGGAACCTACGGCCCGTCCGCGATCCGCTCTACGCGGCAGAAGAACTCTACGGCGTCATCCCCGCCGATGCGCGAAAACCGTTCGACATGCATGACATCATCGCGCGCATCGTCGACGGTTCGGAATTCGACGAGTTCAAGAAGCTGTACGGCACCACGCTGATTTGCGGCTTCGCCCATATCTGGGGCTTTCCCGTCGGCATCATCGCCAACAACGGAATTCTGTTCAGCGAAAGCTCGCTGAAAGGCGCGCATTTCATCGAGCTCTGCTGCCAGCGCAACATCCCGCTGGTGTTCCTGCAGAACATCACCGGATTCATGGTCGGCAAGAAATACGAGGCCGGCGGCATCGCGCGCGACGGCGCGAAGCTGGTGACGGCCGTTGCCACGGCCGGCGTGCCGAAATTCACCGTCGTCGTCGGCGGCTCCTACGGCGCGGGCAATTACGGCATGTGCGGCCGCGCCTACGCGCCGCGTTTCCTGTGGATGTGGCCGAACGCCCGCATCTCCGTGATGGGCGGCGAGCAGGCGGCGATGGTGCTGAGCACGCTGCGGCGCGACAATATCGAAGCCAAGGGCGGCACCTGGTCGGTCGAGGAGGAGGAGGCTTTCCGAAAGCCGACCCGCGATCAGTTCGAGGCACAGGGGAGCCCGTATCACGCGACGGCGCGGTTGTGGGACGACGGCGTGATCGACCCGGCCGACACCCGCCTGGTGCTCGGCCTCGGCCTGTCCGCATCCGCCAACGCACCCGTCGAGCCGACGCGCTTCGGCCTGTTCAGAATGTGAGGCGGCTCCGATGGCCCAAGCAATCTATCGCCGTTTCCACACGCTCCTGATCGCCAACCGCGGCGAGATCGCATGCCGTGTCATTCGCACCGCGCGTGCGATGGGCCTGCGCACCGTCGCGGTCTATTCAGAAGCTGACGCCAACGCCCAGCACGTCGCGGAGGCTGACGAGGCGGTCCTGATCGGCCCGGCACGCGCGAGCGACAGTTATCTCAACATCGGCCGTATCCTGGACGCTGCAAGGCGCAGCGGCGCGGAGGCGATCCACCCCGGTTACGGCTTCCTGTCCGAGAGCGCGGAATTCGCCAGCGCCTGCGCCGATGCCGGTTTGATCTTCGTCGGCCCGACCGCCGACATGATCACCGCCATGGGCTCGAAATCCGGCTCCAAGGCGCTGATGGAGAAGGCCGGCGTTCCGCTGGTCCCCGGCTATCACGGCGACGCGCAGGACGACGCCACGCTGTCGAATGCCGCCAACACGATCGGCTTCCCTGTCCTGGTGAAGGCATCGGCCGGCGGCGGCGGGCGCGGCATGCGCGTCGTGCGGTCGGCCGACGAGTTGGCGCCGGCCGTCGTCAGCGCCAAGCGCGAGGCCAAGGCGGCGTTCGGCGACGATCGCATGCTGATCGAAAAGTATGTCGACAATCCCCGGCATATCGAAGTGCAGGTGATCGGCGACAGCCACGGCAATCTGCTGTCGCTGTTCGAGCGCGAATGCACGCTGCAGCGCCGCCACCAGAAAGTCATCGAGGAAGCGCCGTCGCCGACACTGAACGACGCGCAGCGCGAAGCCGTGTGCGCGGCGGCGCGCAAGGCCGCCGGCGCGGTGAACTATGTTGGCGCCGGCACCATCGAATTCGTGTCCGATGGCAACGACGTGTTCTTCATCGAGATGAACACGCGCCTGCAGGTGGAGCATCCCGTCACCGAACTCATCACGGGCATCGATCTCGTCGAGTGGCAGCTTCGCGTCGCCTTCGGCGAAGCATTGCCGCTGACGCAGGACCGGATCGTGCTGAACGGCCACGCCATCGAGGCGCGCGTCTATGCGGAGAATCCCGACAGGAACTTCATGCCGTCGGTCGGCCGCATCAAAGCCTGGCGGATGGCTTCGGAGATCGGCGGGCTGCGCATCGATGCCGGCTACCGGGCCGGCGATACGGTGTCGCCGAATTACGACGCCATGCTCGCCAAGGTCATCACCTGGGCGCCGACTCGGGCCACGGCGATCGATACGCTCGGCCGCGCGCTGGATGAAACCGACATACGCGGCATCGTGACCAACACGGCTTTCCTGTCGAAGCTGGTGACGCATCCCGATGTGCGCGCCAACAGGATCGACACCGGATTCATCGAGCGCGAGCTGACCGCGCTGACCGGCGGCGGGAATGCAGTCGGCGACCTCGAACTTGCGGCCGCCGTCGCCGCCATCGTGGCCGGCGAGCAAGCCGAAGAAGGGGCGGGAGAACGATCGCCCTGGCAGACGGCCGGCTGGATGCCGGTCGGCCGGCGCAACCGCGTGTTCAAATTCAAGCGCGGCTCGGACGAATGGACGGTCACGCTGCGCTATGGCGGTGCGTCTTCCTCCATCGTGATCGGAGATCGAACCCAGGTGTTCGCCGTCAAGCCGGCCGGCGACGCCGGGCTTGAACTTACCCTCGATGGTGTCCGCTCGCGCATCGCCGCGATCGCCGAAGGCCATGAGCTTTACGTGCGGACGCGCAACGGGCGCTTCGACCTGCATTGGGTCGATCCGTTCGGCGGCGACGATGAGGAGCAGACCGGCGAGGACAAGATCGTCGCCCCGCTGCCCGGCACCGTCGTCGCGCTGCTGGCCGAGGAGGGGGCCGCGCTGGAGAAGGGTGCCGCCATCCTGACGCTGGAAGTGATGAAGATGGAGCAGACTTTGCGCGCGCCCTTTGCAGGCGTGCTCAGGCGGCTTAAATGCAAGGTCGGCGATGTCGTCGGTGAAGGCGTCGAACTCGCTGAAGTCGAGCCGACGGCTGATTGAAACGCGGTCGTGCCGGGCACGACGTATCTTTTGGAGTCCTTATGAGCGATCAGGTTCGGATTATCGAAGTCGGACCGCGTGACGGCCTGCAGAACGAGAAAGCGCAGGTCAGCGTCGCGGATCGCATTGCCTTTGCGCGGGGATTGTTCGCCGCCGGCCTGCACACCATCGAAGTCGGTTCCTTCGTCTCGCCCAAGGCCGTGCCGAAGATGCAGGGATCGGACGAAGTGTTTCGCGGTGTCAGCGATCTGCCCGGTGAATTCCATGTGCTGGTGCCCAACGAAAAGGGATATGAGGGCGCGAAGGCAGTGGGCGCCGAGGTCATCGCCGTGTTCGCCGCGGCGTCCGAAGGATTTTCGCGGGCCAATATCAATTGCTCCATCGAAGAATCCATCGACCGCTTCAAGCCGGTGATCGCGCGTGCTTTGGCCGACGGCATCAAGGTGCGCGGCTATATTTCGTGCGTGCTGGGTTGCCCCTATGAAGGGACGGTCGCGCCGAAGGCCGTGGTCGATGTCGCGAAAATCCTGTTCGATTTGGGCTGCTACGAGGTGTCGCTCGGCGATACGATCGGCGTCGGCACGCCGACGCAGGCGCGCCAGCTGCTCCGCGCCGTCGCCGGCGTTGTGCCGATGGACAGGCTCGCGATGCACTTCCACGACACTTACGGGCAGGCACTGGCCAATATCTATGCCGGGCTTGAGGAAGGCTGCCGCGTGATCGACAGCGCCGCGGGCGGTCTCGGCGGCTGTCCCTACGCACCGGGCGCGACGGGCAATGTCGGCACCGAGGATGTCGTCTACATGCTCGAAGGCATGGGGATTGCGACCGGCGTCGACATGACCAAATTGCTTGCGGCGACCAACGCGATCGGCGCGGTGATCGGCCGTCCGCCGGTCAGCCGCGTGGCGTCTGCGCTCAACGCGAAAGCGCGGTAGGCTTACGTCCCGGCCGTCCTTCGAGACGCCGCTGTGCGGCTCCTCAGGACGAGGGGAGAGCCTGGGGTTTCGACAAGTTCGGCTACCGGAACACACTGCCCCTCATGGTGAGGAGCGCGCCGGAGGCGCGCGTCTCGAACCATGAGATGCGGGCTGCGAACCAACTCTACCGTCCGTCCGGCCCCATCACGAAATCCGGCAGCCAGGTCGAGATTTCCGGCACGAAGCACAGCAGCACGACCGCGAACATCATCAGCAGCACGAACGGCAGCGTGCCCCAGATCACCTCGCTGAGCGGGATGTCCGGCGCCACGTTGCGGATGACGAAGATGTTCAGTCCGACCGGCGGGTGGATCAGGCCCATTTCCATGACGATGGTCATGACGATGCCGAACCAGATGATGTCGAAGCCGGCCGCGCGCAGCGGCGGCAGGATGATCGGCGCAGTCATCAGGATGATGGACACCGGCGGCAGGAAGAAGCCGAGGATCACGACCATCACCAGGATTGCCGCCAGCAGTCCCCAGCGCGGCAGATGCATCGCGACGATGGATTCGGCGACCGACTGCGAAATGTGCAGATAGCTCATCACGTAGGAATAGAGCAGGGACATGCCGATGATCATCATCAGCATAGTGGATTCGCGGATCGTCGATTTGAGGATCGGCGACAGGTCCGAGGGCCGCCACACGCCGTAGATCGCGGCGATCAGCGCCAGCGCCAGCAGGCCGCCGAGGCCGGCGGTTTCGGACGGCGTGGCATAGCCGCCATACAGCGCGATCATCACGCCGGTGAGCAGGATGACGAAGGGCGCCACGCGCGGCAACGCGCTGAAACGCTCCTTCATGGTGAAGTTTTCTTCGGTGAGGATGGGCGAGGTGGCGCCGGTCTGCGTATAGGCCGCGTGGGCCGCCGCATATTCTTTGCGGAAGCGGAAGACCGCATAGGCGCCGAACAGCAGCACTAGCAGTGCGCCCGGCCCGACACCGGCGAGGAACAGGCGGCCCAGCGATTTCTCTGCGGCGACCGCGAACAGGATCATGGTGACCGAGGGCGGCAGTAGAATGCCCAGCGTCCCGCCCGCCGCGATGATGCCGGCTGCGAAGCCGCCGGAATAGCCGCGCTTGCGCATCTCGGGGATGCCGGCCGATCCGATCGCCGAGCATGTCGCGGGCGACGATCCCGCCATGGCGGCGAACAGCGCGCAGGCGAACACGTTGGCGACGCCGAGCCCGCCGGGGACGCGATGCAGCCAGGCATGCAGCGCCGAATAGAGATCCTGTCCCGCCCGCGATTTGCCGATCGCCGCGCCCTTCAGAATGAACAGCGGGATCGAGAGCAGGGTGATCGAGGCCATTTCTTCGTAGACATTCTGCGTCACCGTATCGAGTGACGCTGACGGCATGAAGATCGCCATGAAGACGAGAGCGACGGCGCCGAGCGCAAACGCGATCGGCATGCCGGAGAACATGGCGACGAGCGTGGCGATCCCGTAGCTCACTCCCATTCCAAAAACGGTCATGTACGAACCTTGCGGAAAATCGGGATCAACAGTTGCAGCAATATCTGCACGCACAGCAAAGTCATGCCCGCGGCCATCAGCGCATAGGGAATCGCCAATGGCGGCGACCACATGGAATTGGACACCTGACCGTCCACATAGGCTTCGTGAGTCAGCGTCCACGATTTCCAGGCAAAGAAGCAGCAGAACAGCAGGCTGGCGAGATCGATCAGCCACAGCCGGACGGCGTTAACGCGCGGCGACAGCAGATGGACGAATGCCTCGATACCGATATGGCCGCGCTGGCTCTGGACATAGGCGGCGGTCATGAACGTCGCCCCGACCAACAGGAAGACGGAGGCTTCGTCCTGCCAGTAGGTGGCGCTGTGAAACAGGCTGCGGATGACGACGCTGTAGCTCAGGATCAGACACGCCGCGACCAGCGCCAACGCGGATAAGAACACGAGGGCACCGTTGCACATCTCCAGCGAGCGCTGCAGCGCCGCCACGAGCGGATGGCTCGGGGCGGCTGCGGGCTGCGCGGCTTGGTCCGAAGCCGAACCGTGCATCAGGCCGGCACTTCGCTGGCGAGTTTGAGCAGGTTGGCCGACAGCGCGGTCTTGCCGCTATAGTCCTTCCACGCGGTGTCGCGGGCGATGTTGCGCCATTTGTCCACGATCGCGGCGTCGAGCGCCGATACTTTGGCGCCGGCCTTCTCATAGACCTTGGCGACCTCGATATCGTCTTCCTGCGCACCCTGGCGGCCGAAGGCTTCCATCTCGGCGCCGACGGAAACGAGAATGTCCTGGTGGTTCTTCGGCAGCTTGTCGAAAATCGCCTTGGACATCATCAGCGGCTCAAGCATGAACCAGTAGGATGCGCCGGCGCCCGAGGTCAGGTGCTTGGCGACTTCCTCAAGGCGGAACGAGATCAGGCTGGTGGAAGAAGTGATGCCGGCATCGCAGGCGCCTGTCTGCATCGCCGCATAGATTTCGTTCGACGGCACCGATAGCACCGCAGCGCCCGCGGTTTGCAGTACCATATCCATCTCGCGCGAGCCGCCACGCACCTTGAGGCCCTTGGCATCTTCGGGAGCGACCAGCGGGCGCGAGCGGCTGGCGACGCCGCCGGCCTGCCACACCCAGCTCAGCAGGATGATGCCCTTGTCGGCAAGGAAATCGGTCATCGCCTTGCCGATCGGCAAGGTCTTCCAGCGCATACCCTGATCGTAGGTGGATACGAGGCCGGGCATCAGGCCGATATTGACCTCCGGCAACTCGCCGCCGGCATAGGGCATCGGATAGAGGCTCATGTCGAGCGCGCCCTTGCGCATCGCGGAGAACTGCGCGTTGGTCTTGATCAGCGAGGAGTTCGGATAAATCTCCGCCGCCAGATCGCCGTTGCTGCGCTTGGCGATTTCCGCCGCGAACTTGCGGACCAGCCGATCCCGGAAGTCGCCCTTGTCGATGGTTCCGCCGGGAAACTGATGAGAGATTTTCAACGTGGTGGCGGCATGCGCCGTGCCCGTCCCGAGCCGCAGAACAGCGGGAGCGGCAAGCGCGGAGACGAGGAGGTGGCGGCGGGTCAACATGGCGGTACTCCCAAATGCTTTTCTTGCAGATGCCTGTTTCGGAAAACGTCTGCGGTCATTCGCGGGCGGGCGGCAGCATATGATCACTGCTTACGATAATTTCATCTGCGCCAGTCTGCGCTGTCATGCAATCCCTACCGTTGACCATTCCATGCTGCGTCGCACAGCGACTGCCGCGTGCCGACATTAAAGCCGACATTAAAAAAGGGCCCGGACGAGCGGTCCGAGCCCTGATTCGACACCGAGCGATGACGCTTATTTCTTGCGCGCCTTGCGGGCCGCATAGCGGGCGTCGCGGGCCGCCTTCTGCTGCGCTTCAAGATCGCGCCTGGCGGTTTCCGCTTCTTCGTGCTCGCGGGCGATCCGCGCCGCCTCGGCGGCGGCGGCCTCGGCCTGCTCGGCCTTCTGCGCGGCCTTTTCGGCTTCGCGGGCGGCCCTGGTCTGCTCGCGTGCGGCGGCGACCGCTGCGCGCTCGGCGGCGCGCGCCTGCACGGCCGGATCGTCGGGGCCTGGCTGCGCCTTGAATTTGGCCAGAATGTTCTGGCGCGCCTGCTGCGCGGCCTTCTGACGATCGGCGAAGCCGGGGGATTTGAAACCGCTCATGAACGAGCCCTTGTCACTTTCTCTTTGGGGGTGGTTGGTTAAAGGGGTGGCTGAATCGACCGGGCGCCTGTCGGGCAGACGCCGGACGGGCCGAGACGTTGCTGCGGTTTACAGCGCATGCCGCCGCCGCGCATCAAGAAATTGCGAAAATCAGCATTGCACCGGGGGCACGGACACAATCCGACATCGACCGGATTTACCGTTTCATCAGCCCGACACCCGATCGTCCGCAATTTGCCACGAACGGGGGAGCCTTATTGTCTCGTCGCGCCATCGGCCGGCGCGCCGGCTTCGTGGGCCATGCGACACTGAACCGCGCAAGCGACCGGACCGACGGACCGGAACCATCCTTGCGTCGAAGGGGTTGTCAAAGCTCTACCGGGAGTTTTTCATGCAAGCAGCTATCGACCGCATTTTGCGCGGATTCTCTTTCGGATCGTTGGCCTTAACTGTCGACCGAGCCTGTCGGGGCGTATCCCGCAGCGAGGCGACGGCATTGGCTGCCCGGCTGCTGGAGAATTATAAGACCCAGTTGGCCGGTGGTGTCGGCCGACCGAACTGAAACTGTGCCCGCCCTTGCGTCGGCATGCGGTTGCGGGGCATAGCTGCGCTTCCGCAAATCCAGCATGCAGGACACACCATGAGAAGCCTTCAACGCGCCGTCGCCGTTTCGGCGATCGCTCTCGGCGTGATTACGACGTCCGCGATCTCCGATGTGTCGCAGTCTCCAGCATTCGCGCAAGCCGCAGGAAAAATCATGACAACAGCTTCCGGACTCAAGATCGAAGACAGCAAGGTCGGTACCGGCGCGACGCCGACGCGCGGCCAGACCTGCGTGATGCACTATACCGGCTGGCTCTATGAGAACGGCCAGAAAACCAGGAAATTCGATTCCTCCGTCGATCGCAACGAACCGTTCGAATTTCCCATCGGCATGGGCCGCGTCATCAAGGGCTGGGACGAGGGCGTTGCGTCCATGAAGGTCGGCGGCAAGCGCACGCTGATCATCCCGCCTGATCTCGGCTACGGCGCGCGCGGCGCCGGCGGTGTCATTCCGCCGAATGCGACCCTGATCTTCGACGTCGAATTGCTCGGCGTGAAGTAACGATCGGGTCTGCTTAAAACGCGACTCGGCCGTAGGGCGGATGACACTTACCCTGATCGAAACCGGCGCGGTATTTCGGACACGACGCGATAGACAGATTGTAGGGTGGGCAAAGCGAAGCTGCCCACCATCGACGGCCGGCGAATGTGACGGTGGGCACGTCGCTGCGCTCCTTTGCCCACCCTACGGCTAGCTCGAAGGATGATGGTGACTGCCATCTCATGGTTCGAGACGGCGCTTCGCGCCTCCTCACCATGAGGGCCGGCGTGAAAAATTCACATCCCCGGAAGAAGCGTCGATAGCATCACCGTCAGTTGCGCCTGACGGTTTGTCCCCGTCTTCAGGAACACGGACTTCAGTTGATTGCGTACGGTTTCCTTCGAGAGCTGCCGTTCGGCTGCATGAAGCGCGAGATCCTTTCCGTTGGCGAGGGCAATCGCGAGGCGCGCTTCCGCGGCGGTGAGATCGAAAATCTCCCGTAATGTCTCTATCTCTGCTGTCTGCACCCGATCCGTATCCGCGATCACCAGGATGGCGTGGAAGGCGGACAGCGGCGATGAGGTGAGGCCCGGAAGCCGCATCGGATAGATGACGAGCTTGCCGCCCGTTTCTTTCGGAAATACCACGGGCGACGTGGTCGCGGCTTGATAGCTCCACAACATGGTTTTGATGGCGCGCGCCAGCAGATCGTTCGCCTGCGGATCGCCACCGCGCAGGCGTCCGTCAGAGATTTTCAGATCCGCACCGATCAACCGCTCCGCGGCGGTGTTCACACGCACCACGCGACCCGACCTGTCGAGCAGCAAGGCGGCGCGCTCCGAGCAATCGAAGGCATCCAGCGCGGCTTCGCCCTTCGCCAGCCCGAGTGCAGCGCTGGTCTGGACCACCGAGTCCAGCGTATTCGACAAGCGGGCGAGTGCCTGCAATTCGGTGGATGAAAATGCATCCTGTTCCAATGTCCGCTGTATGCTCAGGCACCAAACCAAATCCCCGCGGCCGATGCGCACGCCTGCGTAATCACCCAGATGGCAGGGCCGTAAAAACTCCTGATAATAAGGAGACTGGTTACGTGCCTCAGCCGGCATCGCGTCGTCGTCGGTTGCGACGCCGTTCTTCAGAAACGCCGGTATCCCGCGATAGCGTTCGTCACGGTCGATCCAGCCTCCGCTCACATAAGCATCGAATGAGGATTCCATGGACGGGGAGGCACAGACGGTCGGCAAATTTCCGACGATCGGAAACAGCATCGCACCGTAGGAGCCGGTGCAGGCCGCCACCGTTTCCAGTGCCTCCGTCCAGCGCGAAGGATCGATGGCCGCGGAGGCGAGGGCGGAAACGAGCCGCTGCTGGTCGAACAGGTCCATGTTGCCGCTCTCTGGGCACCCGGCCCAACCGGCCGATGCAACCTCAGGTTATCAAAGTTTTCGCAAGCGGGTCCAACGCGACGCGCGCTGCACCGCAAATCCACGCAGTTGAAAAAGTAGATGATGATCAATCGTGACCGATAATAATGACGGATTTTTCATAATCCGACAGGGGCAAGTTGATATGACCCGAATGGGCTATCTCACCTTCGCGGATCGCAACAAAGTGACTGACCGTCAGGCCGGAGCGCCGACTTGCAATCTTTTGCAGGGGCGAGGGCCGCCAGCCCGCCGCCCTGCCGCGACACAAGGTCCTCCGCATTCGCGAACGCAGCGCAGAACACAACGACCGCCATCATAACGATAATCAGTCCGATCACCTTAATCCCCAGCCGAAAACCAGACGTTCCCCATAGTGGTATTTGAACCGGAAGTCAGGGAAGGGGCATGACCCGGACGGGTCAGGAGACGCCGAATCCGCACACGCGGGGCCAACCCAATCATGGTTCGAGACGCGCGCAAGATGCGCACTCCTCACCATGAGGGCGGAGTGTGAAGCTGACGTCGTAGGGCGGATGGGCGCAGCACATCCTCAACAAACAAAAAGGCCCGGCAAAACTGCCGGGCCAAGTTGTTCTGGAGTACTAAAGTATCTTGAACGATCAATACTTGGCGACGACCGGTCCGCCGAAGTTGAAGCGGTAGTTCAGGCCGGCCTTGACGATGTCCATTTTAGACGCCGAGTCGGTGAAGCTGGTGGTGCCGTTCGAATGGTCGACCGTGACCAGCGTCGAGCCAAAATCGATGTGGTTGTATTCGAGCTTGGCCGACCAGTTGGGCGCAAAGCCCCACTCGACGCCGACACCCGCGACCCAACCGTCACGGCTGACCGACGTGGACGTATAGTCGTTGGCAAAGCCCGGGCGCGTCACCACTCCCGAGGAACCGCCGTCAACCCAGGCCCAGCCGCCCTTGGCGTAAAGCAGCCATTCGTTGGCGGCGTAGCCGATGCGGCCCGTCACCATCGCAATGTCGTCCGTCTTGGTCGAATTGGTGGTCGTCACCGAGAACAAGCCATGCGTGCTCGTCGGATCGCTCTTGACGTCGGTCCAGCTATATTCACCCTCGATGCCGAGAACGAAGTTCGGAGCAACCTGCCAGTTGAAGCCGCCCTGCAGACCGCCGAGGAATCCGCTGCTGCTGCCCGAATTGTACGGCGTCCCGGTGGGAAACGCACCGGTGCCGGGTGCGCCCGAATGGTTGTCGGTCGAGCCCCAGCCGCCGCCGATGTGACCGCCGACATAGAAGCCGGTCCAGTTGTAGTAAGCCGGCGCCACATAGGCCGGCGCCTTGGTATAAGGCCGCGCAGCGAGGTCCGCGGCATGCGCGGACACGGTGCCGAGCGCGGCAGCCACGATGGAAAGCCCAATCAGTCGTTTCATTTCAATCCCCAATCGAATCGGGCCGCCTCAAGGCTCGCCCGGTATCGGCAGTTGAACCAGGAACATGCGGACGGGCATGACCCGGATGGGGTAGATGATCGGAGAATGGCGGCGCGTGATAAAAAAGCCACATCCGCGAAGGGGCTGTTGGGACTGTAGGGTGGGCAAAGCGCAGCGTGCCCACCATGGCGGCCGGCGAATGTGACGGTGGGCACGTCGCTGCGCTCCTTTGCCCACCCTACAGTCTGTCGAAACCCTCCGGACGGCGTCAGGCCATCCGCCACAGCGCGCGCAGCAGCGTTGGCGGCGAAGCTCCGCTTCGCCTGACGCTGCGGCGCGCCCGGGACACCGGGAAGGGCGGAAAGCCGGCCCGATCCTCACTCCGCCCAGTTATTCGGAAACGGAATCAGCGGCCAGACGAGCGCGTTGTCGTTCGCTGCCCGCATGAGGTAGGCGTCAGCCAGGAGTTCGGCGAATATCGTTCGTTGAATCCAGATGACGACCATCGGCAAGACCCGGAGATACTTCAAATGCACGCGGCAATGCGATTGGCATATCGGTATTCCGGGGACGGGGAATGTCCCATATGGGCCACACGTTTGTTGTGAGAATACGTGAGCTACAGCGCGCAAGGGTGTGCCGGTTACCTCGGAAGTCACCTACCGTTCGCGCAGGCCATGACAGACGCCCGAGCTTCAGCTTGACACTGGGGGAGCGTCTTTTGAGCGCGGCTAGCGACGAGACAGTCTTTGACAGCTTGTCGACCGATGGTGTCCTGGCATTGCTTCAGCCGCGCGCTATTCGGCGCGGCGTGAGACGGGCTGGCGACAGCAATGGATGAGAGAATTGCGAGCGCATAAACACGTGTCATTCCAGACATGCTAACCTCACATTGTCGGTACAAGAAGCCACCGCCTTCAGGCGGTGGAATGTTAACCGGTGCGATTGGCATATCGGTATTCCGGGGACGGGGAATGTCCCATATGGGCCATGCGCCTGCTGTGAGGTCGCGTAACCCGCATGAGCGCACGATTGCGGGGGCGACGCTTCAACATGCTCTATGGTCCCGCAGTCGCGGAGTTTATCATCGGGCGCGCTTCGCGCGACCCGTTGGCTTCTGCGGGCTACAGGCTGCGTCCTGCGCCTATTTCTGTGCCGCAGGCTCGGGCATGGCGGACGAGTGGTGATGCGCGATCAGCCAGCGTCCCTTGCGATAGACGTAGTTATAGCTGTAGCGCGCCGGCACGGCGATCTTTTCGCCGGGCAGCTTGCCGTCCATCGTGAACGTGTACGTCCCGACGTCGGTGGCCGTATTGCAGCCGATCTTCACGGTGCGGGTGTCGATGGTCCCGTGCGGATGCTTTTCGAGAAAGTGGACGAAATAGTCCTGGATCGTCGCAGGCGTGGTGCGGGGCGTGTTTGAAACCGTCGGCAGCAGCACCGCGTCGTCGGTGTAGTTCGCCGTCACTTTGGCTGCATCGCGCGTCGCAAGCGACGCATTCCAGCGATCGAACAGTCCCTCGACCTGCTTTTCGGTGATGTATGCGCATCGCACGGTTCTGGCCTGTGCGGCGGAGGCAATGAATGCAGCCGTGATCGCAACTGCGATGCCGGGGGCTTTGCTTACGGACGTTTTGCTCCTGGACGGGTTCATGTCGGTCATTATCCTTGATGCGACTTCAGTGGGCCGGTGGCATTTTCATACCATGCCTCATGATCGTTAATAATGGGAAACAGGTCGCGGAACAGGGGGCGTCAGCCGACCTGTCCAAGCCGGATCGACAATGCTATGAGGGCGGGCCGGTCCCATAGCTCAACTGGATAGAGTAGCGGATTTCTACTCCGCGGGTTGCAGGTTCGAGTCCTGCTGGGATCGCCAGCTTCTCTCCAGGCATTTGATATCGTGATTTTTTTGGTCTTGCCTTCCAGGGTAAGACCATCGAAATTCACCATCGCCTTCAAGACCGGCACCAGCTACGGCTATCGCGGCGCCTGGTCCGTCGGGCTCGACAGCCGGCGACAATGCCTGGTCGATCCGCCGGGGCCGGGATTTGTCCGGCTGAGCGTGCTGGACGCTGCCGGCGCGGTGGACACAGTTGTGGTCAGAATTCAGTGATATCAGGCTAACTGGTTGTGGGACCGGCGGTTTCAGCGTATGCGACACGCATATGGCCGAGACCGAATACAGACCCCGCTTTGGCGCCCCCCGCGAACCGAAACCCCGCGTCGATCCGGGCAGCACGCTTGCGCGCGTGCTCGATTTTGTCACCATCAGCCATGGCCGGGCCGTCGCCTTCCTGACCGTGTGCGGCCTGGTGTTCTTCCTGTCGGGCTTCTTCACGATCCCGCCGATCGACCGCGACGAAGCACGTTTCGCCCAGGCGACCAAGCAGATGGTCGAAACCGGCGATTTCGTCGATATCCGGTTCCAGGACGAAGTCCGCTACAAGAAGCCGGTCGGCATCTACTGGATGCAGGCGGCGGTGGTCGAAACCGCGAGGGCGCTCGGCCTGCAGAATGCCGACATACGCATCTGGCTGTACAGGATACCGTCGCTGATCGGTGCCATCGGCGCGGTCCTGCTGACGTACTGGACCGCGCTGGCCTTCCTGACCCGCCGCGGAGCCGTGCTGGCCGGTCTGCTCATGTGCAGTTGCGTGCTGCTCAGCGTCGAAGCGCGCATGGCCAAGACCGACGCCATGCTGCTACTGACGGTAACGGCGGTCATGGGGGCCATGGCGCGCACTTATCTCGCCTGGCAGCGTGGTGAGGACAACAGCCAGGGCGGCTGGCTGGAACCCGCCGTGTTTTGGACCGGCATGGCGGTCAGCATTCTGGTCAAGGGACCGCTGATCCTGATGTTCGTCGGCCTCACCATTGTCGCGCTCGGCATCATGGACCGTTCGGTCGGCTGGTTGGGACGGCTGAAGCCATTGGCAGGCATCCCGTGGATGCTGCTGCTGGTGCTGCCCTGGTTCGTCGCGATCTTCCTGAAATCAGGGCAGGCGTTCTTCGCCAATTCCCTCGGCGGCGACATGCTGAGCAAGCTGGCCGCTCAGGAATCGCACGGTGCGCCGCCAGGAACCTATTTCCTGCTGTTCTGGGTCACCTTCTGGCCCGGCGCGCCGCTCGCCGGCATGGCGGCGCCCGCGATCTGGCGCGCCCGGCGCGAACCCGGCGCGCAGTTCCTGCTTGCTTGGCTGGTGCCGTCCTGGATCGTGTTCGAACTGGTGATGACCAAGCTGCCGCATTACGTGCTGCCGCTTTATCCGGCGGTCGCCATCCTCGCCATCGGCGCGCTCGAGCGGGGCGTGCTGTCGCGCGGCTGGCTTGCGCGCGGTTCGGCGTGGTGGTTCGCGATCCCGGCGTTGACGTCGGTGGCGGGGCTGGTCGGCGCGGTCGCGATCCTCCGCCATCCCATGTTCCTGGCCTGGCCGTTCGCTGCCGGCGCGCTGGTGTTCGGCCTGTTCGCTTGGATGATGTATGACAACGACCGGGTCGAGCGCTCGCTGCTCAGCGGCATCGTGGCGGCGCTGTTCATGAGCATGGCGTTTTACGGCGTGTTTCTGCCGTCGCTTCGGCCGGTGTTTCCGAGCGTTCATCTGGCGCGCGCGTTGCGGACGGTCGTCTGCGTTGCGCCCAAGGCGGTGGCGGCTGGCTATCAGGAGCCGAGCCTGGTTTTCATGACCGGCACGTCAACGTTGTTGACCGACGGCGCCGGCGCGGCGGATTTCCTCGGGCAGGGCAGTTGCCGTTTCGCATTGGTGGAGTATCGCTCCGAGCGCCAGTTTGCCCAGCGCGCCGAAGCCATCGGGCTGCGCTACAACATCTTCACCCGGATCGAAGGCTATAATTACTCGCAGGGCAAGGCAGTCTCGATCGCCGTCTTTCGCTCCGAAGGGACCGAATAGTGTCCGCGCCGGGTTACGCGGCCCAGCTTGGGTTGGTATTCCGGGGAGCACTGGCGCAACTCGCCCGCCCGCCCACGCATTCGCGGCGCGCGGAAGCCGCGCGATATTGGGCTCGGCGATCCCTGGCATTCGGTGCGGTGACCGCGGTCGTCATCACCGCATCGATGATCCTGCTCGATGCCTATGAGATCGGCCTGATGCCGCCGCGCGGCACCGCAAGCCTGTGGCCGCTGCGGATTGTCACGGATTTCGGCAAGTCCGAATATGTGCTGTGGGGACTGTCCGGTCTTCTGATCGTCATCCTGCTGTTGACGCCGCGGCTGCGCGGCACGTCCCGCGCGATCTGGCTCGGCATCGGCACCCGGATTCAATATATCTTCCTGTCGGTCGGGTTCGCTGTGATGATCGGTGAAGTCGTCAAGGGGATCGTCGGCCGCGGCCGACCTTTCGTCGGCGGCGCGGCCAATCCGTTCAACTTCTCGCCTTTCGCCTGGAACGAGGCTTATGCGAGCTTTCCGTCGGGGCATGCCACGACCAGTTTCGCCCTGGCCTTCGCCGTCGCCGCACTATGGCCGCGGTTGAAGATACCGATGATCGTCTATGCCGTGATGATCTGCTGCAGCCGCCTGCTGCTGCTGGCGCATCACCCCAGCGATGTCCTCGCCGGCGGTTTGCTCGGCGGGATGGTCGCCATGGCGGTCCGGTATTGGTTCGCGGCCCGAAAACTGGCTTTCCTGATCCGTCCGGGCGGCCGGATCGCCCCGTTGCCGGGGCCGTCCCGGGCGCATGTCAAGAGGGTTGCCGGCGAAGCGTTCGCCCCATAAGAAGCGATCTTCGCGCAGCGGCTGCCATCAGTTCCCGTCGCAGGGTCCGCCAACAACGAGCCTCGATTTGTCCGTTTCCGACGTTTCTCCCATCGACGTCTCCATCGTCGTGCCTGTCCGCAACGAGGAGGGCAATGTCGCGCCGCTGATCGCCGAGATGTCCGCCGCGCTCGACGGACGCTGGGCCTATGAGATCATTTACGTCAATGACGGCTCGACCGATGAAACGCCGGCACGCCTTGCGGCGCTGATGCAGGAGCGGGGCAACCTGCGCCGGATCGATCATGCCGCCTCATCGGGGCAATCGGCGGCGGTGCGCACCGGCGTACGTCACGCGCGGGGCGGCATCGTCGCGACGCTTGACGGCGACGGACAGAACAATCCCGCCTTTCTGCCCGATCTGATCGCGGCCATCGCCGATGGCGGCGGCCGCGTCGGGCTGGCGGCGGCGCAGCGCGTCGGCCGCAAGGACACCGGGTTCAAAAAGATTCAATCGCGCATCGCCAACAAGGTGCGGAATGCGGTGTTGAAGGACGGCACGCGCGATACCGGCTGCGGGCTGAAAGCGTTTCGCCGCGATGTGTTTCTGTCGCTGCCGTACTTCGATGGCCTGCATCGCTTCCTGCCGGCGCTGGTGCGCCGGGAGGGATTTGATATCGCTTACGTCGACGTCATCGATCGCCCGCGCCATTCCGGCGTCTCGAATTACGGCTTCTTCGACCGGCTCTGGATCGGAATCATGGATCTCGCCGGGGTCTGGTGGCTGATCCGGCGCAAGCGTTCGACTCCCGTTGCAACCGAGTTCAAATAAATGCTGATTCAATACGGCCAGCAGCTGGGCGATTATCTCTACGACGTTTTCGTCGCCAAATTCGATTTCTGGCTCGCCTTCGGCCTGGTCGCCCAACTGCTGTTCACCGCGCGTTTCCTCGTGCAGTGGATCACCAGCGAGCGCGCCGGACAGAGCGTGGTGCCGATGGCCTTCTGGTTTTTCTCGATGGCCGGCGGATTGATGACGCTGGTCTACGGCGTCGCCAAGCGGGAGCCGGTGATCATCGTGGGGCAGGCTTTCGCCACCATCATCTATATCCGCAACATCATGCTGATCATCAAGAACCGCGGCACCGGTTCGAAGACGCTGTCGAATTAGACCGCTTGTAGGGTGGGCAAAGCGTAGCGTGCCCACCATCGGCTGCGCTGGCGGTTAGGGTGGACGGGAGCGCCGGCCCCGCATGGCGCTACGCTTATGCGGGCTATGAGGCTGCATGATTTTATTGGCGACGGGATCGAGTTGACTGCGCCCTAAACAGCGCCCCTCAGTGCCGTGAATCCGCGGTCGAGGTCGGCCTTGAGGTCGTCGAGGCTTTCGAGGCCGATATGCAGCCGCAGGGTCGGGCCGCCGGGCGACCATGTCGTCGCCGTGCGATAGTCGGTGCAGTCGAACGGGATGATCAGGCTCTCGAAGCCGCCCCATGAATAGCCCATGCCGAACAGCTTGACCGTGTCGAGCAGCGCATCGACGGCTTTCTGCGGCACCGGCTTGAGCACGATGCTGAACAGGCCCGACGCGCCGGTGAAATCCCGCTGCCAGATTGCGTGACCGGGATCGTCCGGCATTGCGGGATGCAGCACCTTCAGCACTTCCGGCCGCGCCTGCAGCCACTGCGCCATGTCGAGCGCGGCGCGCTGGTGATGCGCCAGCCGCACCGCCATGGTGCGCAGGCCGCGCAGCGCGAGGAACACGTCGTCCGGCCCCGCGCAGGTGCCGAGCAGGCGGATTCCTTCGGCCACCTGCGACCATGCGGCCTCGTTGGCGGAGATGGTGCCGAACATGATGTCGGAGTGGCCGCCGATATATTTCGTCGCCGCCTGGATGCTGATATCGACGCCGAAATCGAGCGAGCGGTGATAGAGCGGCGTGGCCCAGGTATTGTCATCGATGACGAGCGCGCCGTGCCGGTGCGCGATATCGGCGATCACAGGCACGTCGGGCATTTCGAAAGACTGCGAGCCGGGCGCCTCAAGCATCACCGCGCGCGTGTTCGGCTTGAACAGCGCCGCGATGCCGGCGCCGATCAGGGGATCGAAATAGGTCGTCTCGATGCCGTAGCGCGTCAGCATGCCGTTGCAGAAATTACGTGTCGGGCGATAGGCGCTGTCGGACACCAGAATGTGGTCGCCGGCCTTGAGCACGGACAGCAGCGCCGTCGAGATCGCCGCAAGGCCGGACGGCACCAGGCCGACGCCGGCGCAGCGCGGGCCTTCCAGCGCCGCCAGAGCTTCCTGCAGCGCCTTGGTGGTCGGCGTGCCGTGCCGCCCGTACTGGTATTCGCCGCGATGCGCATGCAGATCGTCCGCGGTCGGATAGAGCACCGTGGAACCGCGCACGACCGGCGGATTGACGAACCCTTTCTGCGCGGCCGTGTCACGTCCGGCCGTGACGATCACGGTATCTGTGTCGAGCGAGGAAGTGCCGTGATTGTCGGATGAAGCCATCTTAATGCGCCGCCGGGTCTGGTTGTTTTGCCGCAGCCGGGGACGCAGAACGATGTCTGCTGGCTGCCGGCGCAGTAAGGCGGCAGGCTCCGCTGGCCGTCAACCCCTTGACCTGATTGCCCGATCGTTCTCGTCTGCGGGACGATGTCTCGACCAGTCTGCACGATTCGGGAGTTTGGATTCGTTCCGGGCTCCGGTTGGCGGCCTTTTCGGCATCGCGATAGCGCGTTATGGAACTGATCGAACGGTTCGGCATTCAGTCCTTCGCACATCCTCGCGACGGTCGCCGCCCGGTCAGTGCAGACGTCCCATGAAAGGCTCCCTTATGAAACGCGCGACCTTGTTGCTCACCATTGCCATTGCGGCCGGCTGGTCGATGCAGGGCGCGTCGGCGCAGACGCTGAAGACAGTGAAGGAGCGCGGTGTCCTCGCCTGCGGCGTCACCCAGGGGCTTCCCGGCTTTTCGGCGCCGGACGATAAGGGCAACTGGGCCGGGCTCGACGTCGATCTGTGCCGCGGCATCGCCGCCGCGATCTTCGACGATGCCACCAAGGTCAAATACGTCCCGTTGTCGGCCAAGGATCGCTTCACGGCGCTGCAGTCCGGCGAAATCGACGTGCTGTCGCGCAACACCACCTGGACGCTCTCGCGCGATACATCGCTGGGCGTGAATTTCGCCGGCATCAATTACTATGACGGGCAGGGCTTCCTGGTCCGTAAATCGCTGAAGGTGAATTCCGCGCTCGAACTCAACGGCGCTTCGGTGTGCCTGCAAACCGGCACCAGCAACGAGCAGAATCTCGCCGACTTCTTCAAGGGCAACAACATGAAATACGAGGTGGTCGCGTTTTCGACCGCTGACGAGGTCGTGAAAGCCTACGAGTCCGGGCGTTGCGACGCCTTCACCGCCGACTTGTCGCAGCTTTATGCCGAGCGCCTCAAGCTGACGACCCCCGCCGATCACGAGGTATTGCCGCAGGTGATCTCCAAGGAACCGCTCGGCCCACTGGTCCGCCATGGCGACGATCAATGGCTCGACGTGGTGCGATGGACGCTGTTCGCGCAGATCGACGCTGAAGAACTCGGCATCACCCAGAAGAATGTCGATGATCAGGCGAAGTCGGACAAGCCCGAGCTGAGGCGCGTGTTCGGCACCGATGGCAGCCTCGGCGAGCAGCTCGGCCTCACCAAAGACTGGTTTCACCGCATCATCAAGGCGACCGGCAATTACGGCGAGATCTTCGACCGCAATGTCGGCACGGACTCCAAGCTGGGAATTTCCCGCGGGCTGAACCAGCTCTGGAACAAGGGCGGCATCATGTTCGCGCCGCCGATCCGCTGAACGTGACGCCCCGGACGGCCATGACCGGCGAAATCAGACGACCGCCATTTCAGCCCGGCCTCAGATTGCGCCGCGCGCTCGGGGGAACTGCGGGGTGGCGCGGCTTCGCGCTGCAAGTCGTGCTCCTCGTCGCGCTCGTTTGGGCAATCCATGCGATCATCGGCAATGCACGCGCCAACCTCGCGGCACAGAAGGTCGCTTCGGGGTTCGGCTTTCTCTGGAGCACGTCGGGCTTCGCCGTCAGCCAGGCGCTGATCCCGTATTCCGAATCCAGCACCTATCTGCAGGCTCTGCTGGTCGGCCTCACGAATACGCTCGTGGTGTCGATCGTGGGCATCGTCTGCGCTACCATCATCGGCTTTCTGGTCGGCCTCGGCCGGCTGTCGCCGAACTGGTTGCTGGCACGGATCGCCGGCGCTTATGTCGAATTGATCCGCAACCTGCCTCTGCTGTTTCAGATCCTGTTCTGGTATCTCGCCGTGCTAGCGGCGCTGCCGAACCCGCGTCAAAACATCTCGCTGTTCGACAGCGTGTTTCTCAGCAATCGCGGCTTCGGCATGCCGAAACCGATCGCGACGGCGGCGTTCGATCCATTTGCAGCAGCGGTCGTCGTAACGATCGCGTGCTGGATCGCGCTGCACGTCATCGCGCGGCGGCGACTGTTCGCGACGGGGCGCCAGACAACGGTATGGCCACTGGGAATCGGCCTGCTGATCGGATTGCCGCTGCTCGCCGCGCTGATATTCGGCGCGCCGCTGACGTTCGAATATCCGGTGCTGCGCGGTTTCAATTTCGCCGGTGGTCTCCGTGTCGTGCCGGAATTCGCCGCGCTGGCGCTCGCGTTGTCGACCTATAGCGGCGCTTTCATCGCCGAGATCGTGCGTGCCGGCGTGCAATCCGTGCACAAGGGGCAAACGGAAGCCGGGGCATCGCTCGGCCTGAGCCGCGCCGCCGTGCTGCGGCTCATCGTGGTGCCGCAGGCCATGCGCGTCATCCTGCCGCCGCTCACCAATCAGTTTCTCAATCTCACCAAGAATTCGTCGCTCGCGGTCGGGATCGGTTATCCCGATCTCGTCTCCGTCTTTGCGGGCACGACGCTGAGCCAGACCGGGCAGGCCATCGAGATCATCGCCATCACCATGGCGGTCTATCTCGTGCTCTCACTGCTCACCAGCGTCCTCATGGGCCTCTATGGCCGGCGGATAGCGCGGAGCATGGGCACATGAGCGAGACGGCCTATGTGGCGAAAGACATGATCGCGCCGCGTGCCGCGCCGGTGCGCACCACAGGCGTCCTCGGCTTCGTGCGAACGCGGCTTCTCAATTCACCGACCAACATCCTGCTCACCGTTGCCGGCATTCTGCTGCTTTGGTTGACCGTGCTCCCGGCCGCCCGATTTCTGCTGGTCGATGCGGTGTGGCACGGCAGCGACCGCAATGCCTGTCTGCCCGCGACTGCCGGTGGGCAGGTCGGTGCATGCTGGCCGTTCATTCACGCGAAACTGTCGCAATTCGTCTATGGCTTCTACCCGGAGCCGGAACGCTGGCGCGTCGATCTCACATTCCTGATCGGAGCCGTGTTGCTGATCCCACTGCTGGTTCCGCGCCTGCCGGCGAAGATCGTCAATGCATGGCTGTTCTTCCTGGCGTTCCCGCTTGTCGCGTTTGTCCTGCTCTGTGGCGGATACGGTGGATTGGCCATCGTTCCCACGCGGCTATGGGGGGGAATGCTGGTGACGCTGGTGGTGGCGATCACCGGCATCGTCGCCTCCATGCCGATCGGCATCGCGCTGGCGCTGGCGCGGCGGTCGAGCATTCCGCTGCTGCGCTTCGGCGCGATCGCCTTCATCGAGTTCTGGCGCGGCGTGCCGCTGATCACGGTGCTGTTCTTCGCGACCTATATGCTGCCGCTGTTCCTGCCCGGCAATTTTTCCGTGGACGGTCTTGCGCGTGTGCTGATCGGCGTGGCGCTGTTCGCCGGGGCCTATAATGCGGAGGTGATCCGGGGCGGGTTGCTGGCCATTCCGCGCGGGCAGGCGGAGGCGGCGAGCGCACTCGGGCTGTCGTGGTGGAAGACCACTTGGCTCGTGGTGCTGCCGCAGGCGCTGCGCCATGTCATTCCCGGTCTGGTCAACAGCTTCATCGCCTTGTTGAAGGATACGTCGCTGGTGTCCATCGTCGCGATCTTCGACCTGCTGGGTCAGTTGCGCGCGGCCTTCGCCGATCCCGCCTGGTCGTCGCCGACCACGCTGTTCACCGGCTTCGCCTTCACCGGCATCATCTATTTCGTGCTGTGTTTCGGCATGTCGCGCTATTCTTTGTTCGTCGAGCATCGGCTCAACGCGCACAGGCGGAACTGAGGTTGATCGTGAGTGCAAATCCCATCGTCGGCATCACCGGCCTCAACAAATGGTATGGCGATTTTCATGTGCTGCGGGACATCGGCCTCGATGTCGGCGCCGGCGAGCGGATCGTGATCTGCGGGCCGTCCGGCTCGGGCAAATCCACGCTCATTCGCTGCATCAACGCGCTGGAGGAATTCCAGGAAGGCCGCATCACCGTGGACGGCATCGAACTCGGCCCCAATCTGCGCCGCGTCGATGACATTCGCCGCGAGGTCGGCATGGTGTTTCAGAACTTCAACCTGTTTCCCCACCTCACGGTGCTGGAGAACTGCACGCTGGCGCCGATCTGGGTGCGGCACATGCCGAAGAAAGACGCGGAAGCGGCGGCGATGACATATCTCGAACGCGTCAGGATTCCGGACAAGGCGAAAAGCTATCCGGGCCAGCTCTCGGGCGGACAGCAGCAGCGCGTGGCCATCGCCCGCGCGCTGACGATGAATCCGAAGGTGATGCTGTTCGACGAGCCGACGTCGGCACTCGATCCCGAGATGGTCAAGGAAGTGCTGGACACCATGGTCGACCTCGCGGACGAGGGCATGACCATGCTGGTGGTGACGCACGAAATGGGCTTTGCGCGTCAGGTGGCGAACCGGATCGTGTTCATGGATGCCGGCCAGATCATCGAAATGAACAAGCCGGATGCGTTTTTCGATCATCCGAAACACGAGCGGACCAAGCTGTTTCTCGGACAGATCTTGCGGTAATACTCCGTCCTCATGGTGAGGAGCGTGCCAATGGCGCGCGTCTCGAACCATGAGATGTTTAGCCCGGAGTGCACAGTCATCCTTCGAGATGCACGCCTCCGACATGCTCCTCAGGATAAGGCCGGCGTAAGTCGCCTACGCCTTCTCGAACGGCACCTGGATGTCGCTCTTTTTCTCCAGCCATTCCGGCACCGGCAGGTTCCTGCTGCGCATGAAGGCCGGGTTGAACAGCTTGGACTGATAGCGTCCGCCAGAGTCGCACAGGATCGTCACGATGGTCTTGCCGGGGCCGAGTTCCTTGGCGAGGCGAATGGCGCCGGCGATGTTGATGCCGGTCGAGCCGCCGAGGCACAGACCTTCGTGTTGCAGAAGATCGTAGATCACGGCGACCGCTTCCTCGTCAGAGATGAGAAAGGCAGTATCGACATTCGCGGTTTCGATGACCGGCGTTACGCGGCCGATCCCGATGCCTTCCGTGATGGAATCGCCGGGCGTGGATTTGGCTTCGCCGTTCTTGAACCAGTTATACATCGCAAAGCCGTTCGGATCGGCACAGGCCGTCACGATGCCGGCATTCTTTTCTTTCAGGTAGCGGGTCGTGCCGGCGAGCGTGCCGCCGGTGCCGACGGCCGAGATGAAGCCATCGACCTTGCCGCCGGTCTGCTCCCAGATCTCGGGGCCGGTCGATTCATAATGGGCTTTGGCGTTGTCGAGATTGTTCCATTGGTCGGCAAACAAAACGCCGTTGGGTTCGGTCTTGCGCAGTTGGTCCGCAAGCCGCCGTCCGATATGTTGATAGTTGTTCGGATTGGCGAACGGCAGCGCCGGCACTTCGATCAGCTGGGCGCCGTTGAGCCGCAGCATGTCTTTCTTTTCCTGGCTCTGCGTCTCCGGGATCACGATGAGCGTGCGATAGCCGCGCGCGCTGGCGACCACGGCAAGGCCGATTCCGGTATTGCCGGCGGTCGCCTCGACGATGAGGCCGCCGGGCTTCAGGTCGCCACGCTTCTCAGCTTCGAGGATCATCCACTTGCCGGCGCGGTCTTTCACCGACTGGCCGGGATTCATGAACTCGGCTTTGCCGAGAATGGTGCAGCCTGTCAGCTCCGAAGCGCGTTTCAGCTTGATCAGGGGCGTATTGCCGATGGCTTCGACGACGTCTTTGTTGAAAATCATGATGCTGCGGTTCTCGAAGCTGGTGGCGATGTTCCATCCAACCTAGTGAACGTCGCCGAAGCACACAAGGCGTGGCTCGCAAGACGGAGCCGGGCAGGGCAGCATCGCGCGAACAGCATGCAGCTTATTTCGCTTTTGCGAAAACCACCTGTCGGACGTCGATATTTCCCGACAGGAAACCGGCCTCGCAGTAGGACAGGTAGTATTCCCACAACCGACAGAAGCGATCGTCGAACCCGAGCGGCGTCAGGCTCGGCCACGCCGCGTGGAAATTATCTCTCCAGGTCGCCAGCGTCTTGGCATAATCGAGCCCGAAAATGCGTTCCTTGATGACAGGTACGCTGAAGCGTTCGCCGAGCGATTTCAGGATTTCGGGCGACGGCAGCATGCCGCCGGGAAACACATAGCGCTGGATGAAATCCACCTCGCGGCGATAGGTCTGGAAGAATTTGTCCTGAATGGTGATGGCCTGAATGCCGGCGAGGCCGCCGGGAAGCAGGCGATCGCGAATCTGCGAGAAATAGCGCGGCCAGAACTGCTCGCCGACGGCTTCGATCATTTCGATCGACACGATGCGATCGTAGAGCCCGCGCTCGTCGCGGTAATCCTGAAAGCGGATGTCGACCTTGTCGCTGAGCCCTGCGTCCTGCATGCGCTTGCGCGCGAAATCGCGTTGCTCGCCGCTGATGGTGAGGCCGACTACCTGTGCGTCGTAATTCTTCGCCGCGTATTCCGCAAAGCCGCCCCAGCCGCAACCGATCTCCAGCACCTTCTGGCCGGGCCTCAGATCGATGGCCTCCGCAAGCCGGCGATATTTGTTGTGCTGGGCGGCCGTGAGATCCTGCGTTCCATCCTCGAATATCGCGGACGAATAGGTCATGCTCGGATCGAGCCAGGCGGAATAGAACGCGTTGCCGATATCGTAATGGGCGTAAATATTCTTGCGTGCTTGCCGCCTGGTGTTGCGATTGAACCAGTGCCGAACCACCTGCACCAGCCGCATCACCGGATTGTTGCCGAGCATCGACTGGATCAGGTCGTGGTTGACGCAGAACAGATACAGAAACTGCGTGAGGTCCGGCGTATCCCAATCGCCGCGCAGATAAGCCTCGGCGATGCCGATGTCGCCGCCGTTGATGAGATGTGACGCAAAAGCGTAGTTGCGCACCGTCATTTCCGCCGCGGGGCCGGGTTCGCGGCCGCCGAGGCGATAGCGTCGGCCGTTCGGCAGCGTCACGTCGAGGGTGCCGCGTGTCAGATGTGCGCCGAAGCCGAGCGCCATGCGAACGATCCTCGGAAGATCCGCCAGCGTGCGCGCGGCATTTTCCGGTGTGACGATTTCCGCCGTAACGAAAGTAAGCTCAGACATGCGCGCCCCCGCTGTCGAACCTGTCGAGTGTTGTGCGTTGCAGGAACACCCAACGTGCCGATGAATGTCCGGAAATATAAACGCTGCATTGTCGTCACGCCAAGCCCGTTGCCCACGACAGGTCGCGGGCGAGACGAAGGAGACAGCAATCTCGGGACGCATAAGTCCGCCGCAGGCCGGCAGGCATTGCAACACGGCGATGACAAGAAATCAGAGGCAACGGTGTAAACGCGGACGCTTTGCCGTTGTTAACAGCCGAGGCCATTTGCACATTCCGACACGCAAGAACACTGTCCGCGGCGGGCATGGGCCGCTAGAATGTGCACTCGCTTCATTGTCCTTGCATCACCCGGTGAACGTGTCGCAATCTGTCTTCCGAAATATCCGAATGCCCTGTATTTACAGGGGATGCGAGCCTCTGATTTTTCGGAGGCCGCGATGATTCGCGCGGATTCGCGAATCATCGCGCGCATGCTGGCTGCGTTGGCCGCCGCGGCGACGGCATCCGGGTGCATGCTGACCTCGGATATGCCCAATCCGGCGTTGGATATTCCCGCATCTTATAAGGATTCTAGAACCACCAGGCCCGGTGCCGCAACGCCGTCGCTCGACTGGTGGAGAGGCTTTCGTTCCAGGGAGCTGACCCAGCTCATGGAGGAGGCGCAGACCGTCAATCTCGACATCGCCGCTGCCGCCGCGCGCATCCGGCAGGCCGATGCGCAGGCGCGTATCACCGGTGCCGCCTTGCTTCCGACCCTCAGCGCAGGCGGGCAGGAGACTTACTCGCGCACCTCGGGAACAAGCGCCAGCGGCCTGACAAACGGCGGCCGGGAAGTGCAGAATTTTTCGGCCTCGCTGTCGGCGAGCTACCAGCTCGACTTCTGGGGCAAGAACCGGGATGCCGCATTGGCCGCGGAGGAAACCGCCAATGCCAGCCGGTTCGACCGCGACACCGTGGCGCTCACCACGCTGACCGCCGTCGCCAATGCTTATTTCCAGGTGTTGGTATCGCAGGACCGCATCCGCACCGCCGGGCGGAACATCGCCAGTGCGCAGCGCATTCTGGACGCCATCAAGCAGCGTTTGAGCGCCGGCACCGGAACGGAACTCGACGTTGCCCAGCAGGAAAGCGTGCTCGCCAATCAACGCGCGGCGGTGCCGCCGTTGCGGACGACCCTGGCGCAGAACGTCAATGCGCTCGCCACGCTGGTTTCGCGCCCCCCGGAGAGTATTCGGGTCGCCGGCGGGTCGCTCGACAATGTCGCGGCGCCGCGCGTGACGCCCGGTATTCCATCCGAACTCCTGACCCAGCGGCCGGATATCCGCGGCCAGGAGGCACGGCTCGCTGCGGCGACCGCCAATATCGGAAGCGCCCGTGCGCAATTCTTTCCGACGATCTCGCTGACCGGTTCGGGGGGCTACCAGAGTTCCGCGCTGGTGGCGTTGTTCAGTCCTCACGCCGCGTTCTTTAATCTGGCCGGCAGTCTGGCCCAGCCGATTTTCGACGGCGGCGTCATCAGGAACAATTTCGAGCTGACGCAGGCGCAGCAGGACGAAATGCTGCAGACCTATCGCAAGACCGTGATCTCGGCCTTTGCCGACGTGGACAACGCGCTGGTGGCCCTCCGTCAGACCACCGAGCGGCTGCGGCTCCAGCGCGAGGTGCTGCGCGCGTCGCGGCGGGCATTCGAATTGTCCGAACAACAACTCCGGGCCGGAACCGCCGATATCGTAACTGTGCTAAATACCCAGCTTACGTTGTTCCAGGCCGAGGACACTTTGTCTCAGGCGCAGCTCGCGCGGTTGCAGGCCATCATCAGTCTCTATCAGGCGCTGGGTGGCGGCTGGGAACCGAAAATGGAAAGACCGGTCAATGCTCTTTAAACCGGATGTCAAGGACGGCGTGACCAAGGTGGCCGGCAAAGCTCGCCGCCGCACCGTCTCGATTGGGGTGACGCTGCTGATCGTCGGCGGGCTCGGCTATATCGGCTGGCACGCCATGCAGCAGAAGCAGCAGGGCGGCGGGCAAGGCCGCCGCGGCGCCCAGCGTCCGGATGCGACAGTGCCGGTGCTGGCCGTCACGCCCAAAATCCAGGACGTGCCGGTCTATCTCGACGGCGTCGGCGCGGTCCGCGCGCTCAACAACGTCACCGTCCGCGCCCAGGTGGACGGCAAGCTGATCGCGGTCAATTTCAAGGAAGGCCAGGACGTCAAGGCCGGCGATGTGCTCGCCGAGATCGATCCCACGCTCTACAAGGCACTCTACGATCAGGCCGTCGCCAAGAAGGCGCAGGACGAGGCGACGCTGGCCAATACCAGGATCGATCTCGTGCGCTACGAACAGCTCGCGCAGTCGAATGCGGGTTCCAAGCAACAGGCCGATACGCAGCGCGCTCTGGTCGCTCAGCAGGAAGCGTTGGTGAAAGCCGACCAGGCCTCGATCGACAACGCGGCCGCCACGCTGAGCTACACCAGGATCGTCGCGCCGCTGGCAGGCCGTGCCGGCTTGCGCCAGGTGGACCAGGGCAACATCATCCATGCGTCCGACGCCACCGGCCTCGTCGTGATCACCCAGCTGCAGCCGATCGCGGTGCTGTTCAGCCTGCCGCAGCAGCAGATCACCCGTGCCAACGCCGCCGCCGCGAAGGGCACGCTGCCAGTCGATGTGTTCGGCAATGACGGCGTGACCGTCATCGATACCGGGACGCTCACCGGCATCGACAACACGGTCGATTCCACCACGGGCACCGTCAAGCTGAAGGCCGAGTTTCCCAATTCGAGCTACCAGCTCTGGCCCGGCCAGTTCGTCAATGTCCGGCTCAAGGTCGATACGCTGAAGAACGCCATGGTGGTGCCGACTTCGGCGGTACAGCGCGGCCCGGCTGGAACCTTCAGTTATGTCGTCGGGGAGGGCGATATTGCCCATGCGGTCCCGATCACGGTGACGCAGCAGAGCGAGACCTCAGCGGTGATCGCCAAGGGCCTGTCAGAGACCGATCGCGTGGTCACCACCGGTTTCGCCAATCTGTCCGATGGCGCCAAAGTCAGCATCGGCACCAATACCAGCGAGCCCACCGCCGATCTCGCCCCGCGCAAGCGCGGCGGTGTCAAGGGCGGCGATGCCGGCGAGCGCCGCGGCAAGCGCCAGCAACGCGGCAGCGACGGCAATCCGACCGCACCGATGGGACAGACGCCGCCGGCCGCCGGTCAGGGCAGCGCCCCGCAAGGAGGCAAACAGCCATGACCCTCCACATGAACGGTCGTCGCGGTTGATGTCCGCGACAGTGAAGGACGCACAGCCATGAGCGTCTCGGAACCCTTTATCCGTCGGCCCATCGCCACCTCGCTGATCGGCGTGGCGTTGCTGATCGGCGGTTTGCTCGGCTACTTCGCACTGCCGGTGTCGGCGCTGCCGCAGGTCGATTTTCCGACCGTGCAGGTGTCGACGCAATTGCCGGGGGCGAGTCCGGAGGTCACCGCCTCGCTGATCACCGCCCCGCTGGAGCGGCAACTCGGCCAGATTCCCTCGCTAGTGTCGATGACATCGACCAGCTCCTTCGGCGTCAGTCAGATATCGCTGCAATTCGACCTCAACCGCGATATCGACGGCGCGACGCAAGACGTGCAGGCGGCGATCAATGCCGCCGCCGGCGTGCTGCCGAAGAACCTGCCTTACCCGCCGGTCTATGCGAAAGTGAACCCGGCCGACGCCCCAGTCATGACGCTGGCGCTGACGTCGGACACGGTCTCCTTGCGGGCCATGAGCGATATGTCCGACACGCTGCTGTCGCAGCGGCTCAGCCAGATTTCCGGCGTCGGCAAGGTCGCCGTGTTGGGCGGCCTGAAGCCTGCCATCCGTGTCCAGGCGGACCTGTCGCGGCTTGCGGCCTACGGCATCGCGATGGAGGATCTGCGCACCGCGATCGCCGGCGCCAACGTCTCTGGTCCGAAAGGTTCGCTGGATGGCGCGCAGCAGGCTTATACCATCGCCGCCAACGACCAGATCGTCGCGGCCGACGCCTACCGGCCGATCATTGTCGCCTATCGCAACGGCGCCCCCGTGACCATCGGTGACATCGCTCAGATCGTGGACGGGCTTGAAAACGACCGCACCGGCGGCTGGTATCAGGGGACGCCGGCGGTCATCATCGAAATCCAGCGCCAGCCCGGCGCCAACGTCATCGACGTGGTCCAGCAGATCCGCACCGAGATCCCCAAGGTCCAGCGCCTGATGCCGGCCGGGACCAAGCTCACCGTGGTCAACGACCGCACCGTGACCATCCGCGCCTCGGTGCATGACGTGCAGTTCACGCTGGTGCTCGCGGTGATCCTGGTCACGCTGGTGGTGCTGCTGTTCCTGCGCTCGCTGCGCGCGACACTGATCGCCGGCGTGGCGCTGCCGCTGTCGCTCATCACCTCGTTCGGCGTGATGTATTTTGCCGGATTCAGCCTCGACAATCTTTCGCTGATGGCTCTCACCATCGGCACCGGCTTCGTCGTCGACGATGCCATCGTGATGATCGAGAACATTGTTCGTCATATGGAGGAGGGGGCAAGCCCGATGGATGCGGCGCTGAAAGGCGCCAGCGAGATCGGCTTCACGGTGATCTCGCTCACCGTCTCGCTGATCGCGGTGTTCATTCCGTTGCTGTTCATGGCGGGCCTTGTCGGCCGCATGTTCCGCGAATTCGCGTTGACGCTGACCATCGCCGTCGTCATGTCGGCGGTCGTATCGCTCACGCTGACGCCGATGATGTGTTCGCGGCTGCTCAAGAATATTCACGACGAATGGCAGGTGCCGGGGCTTGCAGCCATCAGCCGCGGCATCGACCGCATGGTGGCCTTCTATCACCGCACGCTGCTGTGGGTGATGAAACATCAGCCGGCGACGCTGGTGGTCACGTTCCTCACCATCGCCGCCACGCTCGGACTTTATGTTATCGCGCCCAAGGGCTTCCTGCCGCTGCAGGACACCGCGTCGATCACGGCCGTCACCGAAGCCGGCCCCGACGTCTCGATTGCCGAAATGCAGAGCCGGCAGAGCGCGGTCGCCAAGGTGATCGAGGCCGATCCGGATGTCGCCAGTGTCGTCTCGGTGATCGGCGGCGGATCGGTCAATCCGACCACCAATGTGGGGCGGCTGGTGCTGACGCTGAAGCCGCTCGGCGAGCGCAAGGACAACATCGTCAAGGTCATCGAGCGGCTGAAAGACCGCGTCGCTCCGGTTCCCGGCATGACCGTCTATTTCCAGCCGGTGCAGGACATCCAGATCAGCACCTCGGCCAGCCGCTCGCAGTATCAATACACGCTGACCGGCACCGATGCCGCCGAAGTCACGGACTGGTCGCAGCGCCTTGTGAAGGAACTGCGTCGCGATCCGATGTTCCGCGACGTCTCGTCGGAAGCCGCCATCGGCGGCCTGCGCGCCGCGCTCGACATCGATCGCCAACGCGCCGGCCAGCTCGGCGTCAGTCTGCAGGCCATCAATGATACGTTGAACGACGCCTTCGCCCAGCGGCAGATTTCCACCATCTACGGCCAGTCGAACCAGTACCGCGTCGTGCTCGAAGCCCTGCCGTCGCAGCAGCGCGATCCCGGTGTGCTGACCAAACTCTATCTGCCCGGCGCGAACGACGCGCAGGTGCCGCTCGCCGCCGTGGCGACACTGACGCGTACCACGGCGCCGCTGGCCATTTCGCATCAGGCCCAGTTCCCGGCGGTCTCGCTCAGCTTCAACCTGTCCCCCGGCGAGTCGCTCGGCGACGCCGTAGAGTCCATGAAGACAATCGAAACGCGGATCGGCATGCCGGGCAGCATCGTCGGCATGTTCTCGGGCGATGCCGCCGAGTTCTCGAAATCGCTGGCGGGGCAACCGTGGCTGATCCTCGCCGCCATCGTCACGATCTATATCGTGCTGGGCGTGCTCTATGAGAGCTATATCCACCCGATCACCATTCTCTCGACGCTGCCGTCGGCCGGCGTCGGCGCCATCCTTGCGCTGATGCTGTGCGGCCAGGATCTGTCGGTGATCGGCCTGATCGGCATCATCCTGTTGATGGGCATCGTCAAGAAGAACGCCATCATGATGATCGATTTCGCGCTCGATGCGGAACGCGAGCGCGGCATGGCGCCGGAGGCGGCCATCGTCGAGGCGTGTCTGCTGCGCTTCCGTCCGATCATGATGACGACACTGGCGGCGCTGTTCGGAGCACTGCCGCTGGCGATCGAAAGCGGCACCGGGGCCGAACTGCGCTTCCCGCTCGGCGTCTCCATCATCGGCGGCCTGATCCTCAGCCAGATGCTGACGCTCTACACGACGCCGGTGATCTATCTGGCGCTCGATCGCATCAGCCTGCGGTTCCGCGGCTCGGCGGCACCGATCCCCGGTACGCCGGGACCGGCCGGGGCAGGAGGGCCGCCCTAGTGGCGATCTCGATCTCAGAGCCCTTCATCCGGCGGCCGGTGGGCACTACGTTGCTGGCGCTCGGACTGCTGCTGATTGGCGTGGTCGCCTATCGCATCCTTCCGGTTGCCGCCACGCCGAATGTCGATTTCCCGATGGTTTTCGTCCAGGCGCAGCGTCCCGGCGCCGATCCGGCCATCATGGCATCAACGGTCGCCGCGCCGCTGGAGCGGCGCCTCGGCATCATCGCGGGACTGGACCAGATCACATCGACGAGCTCGCTCGGCTCGACGCGCATCCAGTTGCAATTCGCCATCGGCCGCGACGTCGATCGTGCCGCCCGCGACGTTCAGGCGGCGATCAATGCCTCGATGGCGGACCTGCCAACCGACCTGCCGACGATGCCGACATTCCGGAAAGCCAATCCGTCGGCGTCTCCCGTCTTCATCCTCGCCCTGACGTCGAAGACCATGTCGGCCGCCGCCATGTACGATGTCGCCGATACCGTCCTCGTGCAGCGCATCGCGCAGGTGCCCGGCGTGGGCGAGGTCACCGCGAGCGGCGCCGACCAGCCTGCGGTGCGCATTCAGCTCAATCCGGTCGCGCTGTCGAATGCCGGCATTTCGACCGACGATGTGCGCACCGCCGTCGTCAATGCCAACCCGCTCGGACCCGCCGGCATTTTCCAGGGCGCGCGGCAGAGCGAGACGCTTTCGATCAACCCGCAGATGCGCACCGCGGAAGAATTCCGCAACATCATCGTCAAAAGCTCGAACGGCAACTATCTGCGGCTGTCCGATGTCGCCGACGTGCAGGACGCCACCCGCAACAGCCGCTCGATCGCCTGGTTCAACAAGCAGCCGGCGGTGCTGATCCAGATCACCAAACAAGGCGATGCCAATGTGATCGACACCGTCGATCGGGTGAAGGCGCTGATTCCGGACCTGAAACAGTGGATTCCCGCCGGAATCGATGTTTCGGTGCTGACCGATCGCACCGGCACCATTCGCGCGTCCGTCGAGGACATGGAATGGACGCTGCTCGCCACCGCATTCCTGGTGATGGTCGTCGTGTTCCTGTTCGTGCGCCGGGGCGTGCCGACGGTTGCCGCAGGTATTTCCGTTCCATTGGCGATCGCGGGCACGCTCGGCGGCATGTGGCTGGCCGGCTTCTCGATCAACAATCTGTCGCTGATGGCGCTGGCGATCTCGGTCGGCTTCGTGGTGGACGACGCGATCGTGATGATCGAAAACATGTTCCGCAATCTGGAGGAGGGCATGGCGCCGCTGGCCGCGGCAAGCGCCGGCGCGCGCCAGATCGGCTTTACGGTCGTCTCCATCAGCCTGTCGCTGGTCGCCGCCTTTATTCCGCTGCTGTTCATGGACGGCCTTGTCGGCCGCCTGCTGCGTGAGTTTTCGCTCACACTGACTTTCTCGATTCTGGTGTCGACCGTAGTGTCGCTGACCGTGACGCCCATGATCTGCGCGCAGTATATCCGCGCCGCCACCTCATCGAGCGAAACCCGGTTCGACCGCATCGTCGAGGGCGTGCTGTCCCGCGTCATCGTCTTCTACGAACGCACGCTGCGTGTCGTGCTCGAATTCCCGTTCCTGACGTTGCTGGTGTTCTTTGCCACCATTGCGCTGACGGTGACGCTTTACATCAAGACGCCGAAGGGGCTGTTTCCGGTGGACGATAGCGGTTTCATTATCGGCTCGACACGCGCCTCGGCGGACGTCTCGTTCCAGGCGATGCTCGGGCTGCAGCAGGAGGTCGCCGATATCGTGCTGTCCGACCCCGACGTCACCAGCATCGGCTCCTCGCTTGGCGGTTCCGGTGGACGGAGCGGCGGGGCCAATCGCGGCACCATGTATATCGCGCTGAAGCCGCCGGAAGAACGCAGCAACGGCGCGTCCACCGATGACGTCATCAACCGGATACGGCCCAAGCTCAGCGCGTTGCCGGGAATCCGCCTGTTCATGTTCGCCGCCCAGGATTTGCGCGCCGGCGGACGCCAAAGCGATTCCAACTACCAGTACACGCTGACGTCCACCGATCTCGATCTCCTGAACAAATGGGCGCCGCTGGTGGGCAAGCGGCTGGAGAGCGTGGACGGCGTCACCGACGTGTCCAGCGACCGCGACCCCGGCGGCCTGCAACTGACGCTGCAGATTGACCGCAAGCTCGCCTCCAGCCTCGGCGTCGACGTCTCGGATATCGACAACGCGCTCAACAACGCGTTTTCCCAGCGCCAGATTTCGACGATCTACACCCAGCGCAACCAGTACAAGGTGATCCTCGAAATCGACGGCAAGTTCCAGAACGATCCGTCCGACCTCGACCGCATCTATGTGGCCGGCACCGACGGCGCGCAGGTGCCGCTGTCGGCCGTGGTCAAGACGACGCGCACGCTGGCGCCGCTCGGCGTCTATCACTCGAAAGGAATGCCCTCGACCACGGTGTCGTTCAACCTGCTGCCCGGCGTGCAGCTTGATTCCGCGACGGCAGACATTCAGCGCGCGGTGGACGAGATGCACATGCCGGAAGGCATCCGCGGCGGCTTCGACGGCAGCGCCGGCGACTTCAACAAAACCGCCAGCCGGCAGCCGCTGCTGATCCTTGGCGCGCTGATCGCCATGTATATCGTGCTGGGCGTGCTCTATGAGAGCCTGATGCACCCGCTCACGATCATCTCGACACTGCCGTCGGCGGGGCTCGGCGCGCTGCTGGCGCTGCAGTTGACCAACACACCGCTGACGGTGATCGCCTTCGTCGGCATCATTCTGCTGATCGGCATCGTCAAGAAGAACGGCATCATGATGGTGGACTTCGCGCTCGAAGCCGAACGGCAGCGCCACCTCGCACCGGCCGATGCCATCTTCGAGGCTTGCCGGGCGCGCTTCCGGCCGATCCTGATGACCTCGCTTGCGGCCGCCTTCGCGGCGATCCCGCTGGTGGTCGCCACGGGGCCGGGCACCGAACTGCGCCGTCCGCTGGGCATCACCATCATCGGCGGCTTGTTCGTGTCGCAAATCCTGACGCTGTACACGACGCCGGTGATCTATCTGCTGATCGATCGCCTGCGGAACAGGTACCGGCCGCAGCCGCTGCCGGCGCCGGCCGAATAGCGCGCAGTTGAAGCCGTCACGCCCGCAGCGTATAGCGGGCAATGTCCAGCGCCCAAAATCCATCCAGCCAAAATCTTCCCGACGAACATCCCGTCGAGATTCCGGAATGCCCGCATTGCCGGAAGCCGATGCCGCTCTGCATCTGCGACAGCATCGCCCCCATCGACAACCGGATCGAACTTCTGATCCTGCAGCATCCGCAGGAGCAGGACAGGGCGCTCGGCACCGCGCACGTCGCCGCACGGCACTTCACCAATGCCCAGGTCCGTGTCGGCCTGTCATGGCCGAGCCTGTCCAAAATTCTGGGCCGGACCGTCGATCCGCAGCGCTGGGCGATTCTTTACCTCGGCTCGGCCAAGGTGTCGGATTACGACACAGACCGCGACATCCTCGCCATCGACCGCAAGGGTGACGCGGAAATGGACCAGAAGGCGCTGCTGCGCGATATCGAGGGTGTCATCCTGCTCGACGGCACCTGGAGCCAGGCCAAGGCGCTGTGGTGGCGCAACGCCTGGATGCTGAAATGCCAGCGGATCATCCTCGGGCCTGCTGCGCCCTCGCTCTACGGCAAGCTGCGCCGCGAGCCGCGCAAGGACGGCCTCTCGACCATCGAGGCCGCGGGCATGCTGCTGTCGGCGCTGGAGAAGCGCCCGGCGATTGCGGAAGCGCTCAACGCAAGCTTCGAGCGGATGCTGGCCAAATATCGCGAGGCGCAGGCTGAAATCCCGGAACTCGCCCCCAAGCCCCGCCCGAAACGCGACTGGCGCCGCCGCGGCAAGCGCAAATAGCCGGGCAGGGACGCGCATGCCTGCCCAGGCCGTCAATATCGATCTAAGTCGTTGATTGGATTGATGGAGGCCACGTCGGGAATCGAACCCGAATAAACGGTTTTGCAGACCGGCGCGTAACCATTCCGCCACATGGCCCCATAACGGGTTAGTTACAGACCGTTCGCCGTTTAGGCAATGCCCGGTTTGTATCTTTCACGGGTTCCCGCTTTCCCGGCAGCCACACCTCAACAGGAAGCGTGCCAGCCGTCCGGGAACGGCAGGTGCGGCCACGGCCCCTCGTTATCGTTCGCCGCGGTCGGAATCGGCGCAAGAAACATGGCCTGGCTGCGGAAATTGTCCTCGATCTCGGCTTCGATTTCGGTGCGAACCGCTTCCAGAATGTAATCGAATTCGGCTTCGCTCATGGTCAAACTCCCTGTCATGCGGGCAATTTGACGAAAAACTTTTGTGGGCGCGTTGCGGAGATTGCTCAAATTGTACCGATCCACGGCGCGGCGACGCGATGGTTATCGAAACATGACGGCATTCCTCGCATGGAAACGAATCGGAACATGGGCCAATGCGCGCGTCAGTTCGGCCTGTTTTCGCAGGACAGCAAACCGATTTGACGGCAGATTCTGATCCGACTTGCCGTCTCCAGCGCCGCGTGCATGCCGCAGGAACACAAAAGAAGCCGCTATTTCAGCTGGTTCCGAAAGTTTTCCCCGGCATGACGGCAGGATGAAACATTCCGCATTTCCCGCTTTCCAAGCCGGGATGGCTTTGTTATACGCTGCGCCACGCGACACCGTTCGCGTTTTCCCTGGTAGCTCAGCGGTAGAGCATTCGACTGTTAATCGAATGGTCGCTGGTTCGAATCCAGCCCGGGGAGCCATTTTATTTTCCTTCCGAGAATCGTGATGCCAATTCGCCCAAGCAGTGCTGCTTGGACGGCGACTGTGGTTTCCCGCACCTTGCCCGTTGCATCGCGTTGCCGTAATTCCTCGGCTTCAGGAACTTCCGGCCTCACGCCGAAATCACGCCAAGGGATTGCCATGTCCGACTTCTCCGCCGCCCGCCAGAAAATGGTCGATGGTCAGGTCCGCCCGAACGATGTCACCGACCTGCGCATTGTCGACGCCATGCTGTCGGTACCGCGCGAGGAATATGTGCCCGACCATTTGCGGCCCATGGCGTATCTCGACATCGATCTCGATCTGGGTGCTGCGGGAGAGACCAACCGCTTCCTGGTCAAGGCGGTGGTGCTCGGGCGTCTGCTGCAGGCGGCCGAACTGAAAGCGACCGACCGGGTGCTCGTGGTCGGGTGCCCGAGCGGCTATTCCGCAGCGGTGATCGCCAAGATCGCCGGCAAAGTGACCAACGCAGGCATCGAAGGCGACGCCGCGAACGGTCCCTATGATGTGATTGTGATGGCTGGTGCAACCGAAGTGGAACCGACCGGCCTCTACGCCCAGCTCGCCCCTGACGGCCGATTGCTCGGGGTCTTTTCCCAGAGCAAGCCGCAGCGAGCCATCATCGTCACCCACTCGCACAATGATTTCGGTGCCCGTCCGCTGTTCGACACAGCCGCGCCTGTGCTGCCGGGATTGGAACGCAAGGCTGAATTCGTGTTCTGACTCCGGCCGCGTGCAATTGCGGCAGCCGCCGGTGGTGGGGCGGGCAGTGCGTAAGAACGCCGATGGAAATTGCAAGTGTGGCTCGTATGTCCCAGCCACCAAGTTTCCACCGTCTTCTTGCCACGAGAGGTTCCGTCTCGCGCATGCGAGGAATATGGTGAGTGGAGACTCGCTAACGGACCTTGCCCGTCTGGCGCTGCCGAATTGCGGCCAGACAGGTGAGTGCCAAGATATGGATTACCTAGAATGGGCCGCGTAAAAGTTTCCACCGGCGCTGCTGCTGCGGCCCTTTTGCTGACAGTCGCCGGCACGGCTCCGAGCCTCGCCGATACGATCGAAGCGGCATTGATCCGGGCTTATCAGAACAATCCGCAGTTGAATGCACAGCGTGCATCGGTTAGGGCGACCGACGAAAACGTGCCGCAGGCATTGTCGGGCTATCGTCCGAAAGTGGCTGTGACCGCGAGCGCCGGCTATCAATACACGGACGGCGTGAGCAGTGTTGCAGGCAGTACGCTGGCGGCACATGGCACTCAGGTGCCACGCGGTGTCGGCGCGACCATCACGCAGAGTCTTTATAACGGGAACCAGACCGCGAACCGCACGCGCGCTGCAGAGGGACAGGTGTCCGCCGCGCGTGAAGGTCTGCGCGTTCTCGAGCAGACCGTGATTCTATCCGCCGCCACCATCTACATGGATTACCTGCGCGACTCGGCTTCGGTCGAGGTGCAGAAAAGCAACGTCCGCGTGCTGGAACAGACGCTCAAGCAGACCCGCGATCGCTTCAATGTCGGCGAAGTCACCCGCACCGACGTGGCGCAGTCCGAAGCCCAGCTCGCCGCCGGCCGCACGCAACTGCTGACCGCCGAATCGAACCTCACGACCACGCGCTCGAATTTCCGCCGTATCATCGGCAACGAGCCGGCTGCCTTGCAGGCCGGCTCTCCGGTCGATCGCTTCCTGCCGAATTCGTTGCCTGCCGCCGTGGATCTGGCGCTGACCGAAAATCCGAATGTCACGGCGGCGATGTATGGCATCGATGTCAGCTACCTGAACGTCAAGGTCAATGAGGGCGCGCTGTTCCCGTCGGTGACGCTGCAAGCCAGTGCGCAGCAGGGCTGGGAGCAGACGATCACGCAGCCGCGCGGATTCACCGCCGCTGCCATCGCGCAGGTTTCTGTGCCGATTTTTCAGGGCGGCGCGGAATATGCGTTGATCCGGCAATCCAAGGAAACGCTGGCGCAGCAGCGTCTCGCGCTAGAGCAGGTGCGCGACCAGACTCGTGCGAGCGTCGCGCAGGCTTGGGGCCAGTTGCTGGCGGGCAGGGCCCAGGTTTCTTCGGCGCAGTCACAGGTGCAGGCATCGGAAATCGCGCTCAACGGCGTCCGCGAGGAAGCCAAGGCCGGCCAGCGCACGACGCTCGACGTGCTCAACGCGCAGCAGGCGCTTGTGAATGCGCGCATCGCGCTCGTCACCGCACAGCACGATCGCGTGGTGGCGTCGTATTCGGTGCTCAGTGCGATCGGCCGTCTGTCGCCGACAGTGATGAAGCTCAACACCAACGTCTATGATCCGAGCGTGCATTACCATCAGGTGCGCGACAGCTGGGTCGGCGTACGAACCCCGGACGGCCGTTGAGCCGTTCTTTTCCGCTTCAGCGAGATGACAAGGGGCCGCGACAGCGGCCCTTTGCTTGCAATCATTTGTTGCGATGACGTACCGTTCATAACGGCAGCAATGCGATTCGGGATGACGAAAACTTGACGATGCGGAGTCGGGCATGACGCAACCTGCAAAGGTCCAGGAACCCTCCATGGAGGAGATTCTGGCGTCGATCCGTCGTATTATCGCCGACGATGAAACCAAGCCGGCCGAGGCGACGGCGCCTGCGCCGAAACCTGCACCGGCGCCAGCTGCCCCGCCGCCGAAACCGGTCGCGGTCGCAGTCGCGCCTGTACCGCCTCCTGCCGCTCCGAAAGTCGCGCCGGCACCTCCACCGAAGACGCCCGAGCCGGCGGCCAGCAACAGCCAGGACGACATCGACGCCATGCTGGCAAGCTTCGATGTCGCAGCCACGGAAGATGAGGTCACGCCGCAAGAGCCCGATAGCGACGTGTTCGAATTGACGGACGAGATGGTTGTCCCCGAGCCGGAACCGGAACCGGCGTCCCCGCATGTCGAACCGGAAGACGACCTGGACTTCGCCGCAGCCGTTGCGGCAACCGTCGAGCAACCGGCACCGCAGTTCGATCCGCCATCCTACGACCCGCCACCGGCCGCGCCGCAGATGCTGTCCCATTCGACGGTATCGGCCGTGGAGTCGGCCTTCAATTCGCTCGCCAATACGGTGCTGAGCAACAATGCCCGCACGCTGGAAGATCTCGTCAAGGAGATGCTGCGGCCGATGCTGAAATCCTGGCTCGATGACAATCTGCCGGGCCTTGTGGAGCGTATCGTCAAGGCCGAGATCGAGCGCGTGTCACGCGGCGGCAGCCGCTAGAGTATTTTCGGATTCAGCGGGAAACCTGTCGCGGACGCGGAGCGACACTTCGTGCCGCATCGCGTCCGGGACACGGTTCCACCTTATATACCGGCCATCTGTTGACTTGTGCGTGCCCTGCGGGTTTCTAGCCGACAGGCATCTGCGAAGTCGTCGCCACGGCCGAAAACTTCCGATTTGCAAACCTTCAGCTTGATTGCATCCGACATGATCGAAAAGACCTATCAGCCCGCCGAGATCGAAGCCCGCATCGCGGCTGCCTGGGAGAGCGTAGGGGCCTTCAAGGCCGGTCGGCCGGACCGCACCGAAGCCGAGCCCTATACAATCGTGATCCCGCCGCCGAACGTCACCGGCTCGCTGCATATGGGCCACGCGCTCAACAACACCCTGCAGGATATTCTTTGCCGCTTCGAGCGCATGCGCGGCCGCGACGTCCTTTGGCAGCCCGGCACCGACCATGCCGGCATCGCGACCCAGATGGTGGTCGAGCGCCAGTTGATGGAGCGCCAGGAGCCCGGCCGCCGCGACATGGGGCGCGAGAAGTTCCTGGAGCGCGTCTGGAAGTGGAAGGCCGAGAGCGGCGGCACCATCGTCAACCAGCTCAAGCGCCTCGGCGCGTCCTGCGACTGGTCGCGCGAGCGTTTCACCATGGATGAGGGCCTGTCCGAAGCCGTCATCAAGGTGTTCGTCCAGCTCTATCGCGAGGGCCTGATCTACAAGGACAAGCGCCTCGTCAACTGGGATCCGAAGCTGCTCACCGCGATTTCCGATCTCGAAGTGCAGCAGATCGAGGTCAAGGGCCATCTCTGGCACCTGCGCTATCCGATCGCGGGCAAGACCTTCAATCCGGAAGACCCGTCGAGCTTCATCGTCGTCGCCACCACCCGCCCGGAGACGATGCTGGGTGACAGCGGCGTCGCGGTGAACCCCGGCGACGAGCGTTACACCCATCTGATCGGCAAGAACGTCGTGCTGCCGCTGGTCGGCCGCCTGATCCCGATCGTCGGCGACGAATATTCCGATCCGGAAAAGGGCTCGGGCGCGGTGAAGATCACGCCGGCGCACGACTTCAACGATTTCGAAGTCGGCAACCGCCACGGCCTCGCGCGCATCAGCATTCTCGATATCGAAGGCAAGCTCGCACTGGCCGACAACGAGGACTATCTGCGCGGCCTGCCGGAAGGTGCGGCGCAGCTCGTCGAGGAACTGCACGGCATGGAGCGCTTCGCCGCCCGCAAGGCCATCGTGCAGCGGCTCGACGATTTCGGCTTCCTTGAGAAGATCGAACCCAACGTCCACATGGTCCCGCACGGCGACCGCTCGAATGTCGTCATCGAACCGTTTCTCACCGACCAGTGGTATGTCGACGCCAAGACGTTGGCACAGCCGGCGATCGCGGCCGTGCGCACCGGCGCCACCGAATTCGTGCCGAAGAACTGGGAAAAGACCTATTACGAGTGGATGGAGAACATCCAGCCATGGTGCATCTCGCGCCAGCTCTGGTGGGGCCACCAGATCCCGGCCTGGTACGGCCCGGACGGCAAGGTGTTCGTCGCCGAAACTGAGGACGAGGCTGTCGGCCATGCGCTCGGCTATTACGTCGAGCAGGAACACATCACCGAAGAACAGGCGCGCGAGATGGCGGAAGATCCCGCCAGGCGCGAAGGCTTCATCACCCGCGACGAAGACGTGCTCGATACGTGGTTCTCGTCGGCGCTGTGGCCGTTCTCGACGCTCGGCTGGCCGCAGACCGATGTCGATGTGAAGCGCTACTATCCGACCAACGTTCTCGTCACCGGCTTCGACATCATCTTCTTCTGGGTCGCCCGCATGATGATGATGGGCCTGCACTTCATGAAGGACGTGCCGTTCCCGACGGTCTACATCCACGCCCTCGTCCGCGACGAGAAGGGCGCCAAGATGTCGAAGTCGAAGGGCAACGTCATCGACCCCTTGAACCTGATCGACCAGTTCGGAGCCGACGCGCTGCGCTTCACGCTGGCCGCGATGGCCGCGCAGGGCCGCGACATCAAGCTCGCGACCTCGCGCGTGGAAGGCTATCGCAACTTCGCGACCAAGCTCTGGAACGCGAGCCGGTTCGCCGAGATGAACGAGTGCGCGCTGCCCGCCGGTTTCGATCCGACCGCCGCGAAGGAAGTGCTCAATCGCTGGATCGCCCATGAGACCGTGAAGGCGACGCGCGACGTCACCGAGGCAATCGAAGCCTATCGCTTCAACGACGCCGCCGGCGCCGCCTATCGCTTTGTCTGGAACGTGTATTGCGACTGGTATCTCGAACTCGCAAAGCCGTTCATGATAGGCGAGGATGGCCCTGCGAAGGCCGAAACGCGCGCCATGGTGGCCTGGGCACGCGATGAAATTCTGAAACTCCTGCATCCGTTCATGCCCTTCATCACCGAAGAACTGTGGGCCGTCACCGCGAAGCGCGACAGCCTGCTGGTGCTGACGCCATGGTCGCGCAAGGTGACCGGCAACACGCGTGAGCGGGAAGCGCTGATCGCCGCCGTCGCAGCGAACGACCCGCTTGCCGCCCCGATCCTGCTGCGCGATCCCGAGGAAACGCCGGCCGATTTCACCGACGAGGCCGCCGAAGCCGAGATCGGCTGGCTGGTCGATCTGGTGACCGCCGTGCGTTCGCTGCGCGCCGAAATGAACATTGCGCCCAGCACGCTGACGCCGCTGGTGCTGGTCGGCGCCGCCGCCGAGACGCAGGCCCGCGCCCAGCGCTGGAGCGACGTCATCAAGCGCCTCGCGCGTCTCGGCGACATCTCGTTTGCCGACAAGACACCGGAAGGCACCGTGCAGCTCATCGTCCGCGGTGAGGTCGCCGGCCTGCCGCTCAAGGGCCTGATCGACGTCGCCGCCGAACAGGCACGGCTCGAAAAGGAGCTCGCCAAGGCCGAAGCCGACATCAAGCGCGCGGATGCCAAGCTCTCGAACGAGAAGTTCGTCGCCAATGCAGCGGAGGAAGTCGTCGAGGAAGAACGCGAGAAGCGCGCCGCCGCCGAGGCCCGCAAGGCGAAGGTGCTGGAAGCGCTGGAGCGGCTGAAGGGGATGAGCTGATTGTAGCCCGCATGAGCGAAGCGATTGCGGGCTACGGGAATCGTTTGCTCAAATATTTCGATCCGCGCACGCCATATCGCCACGGCAACTCCACCGCCTTGGTGATGCCGATGCGGATGCCGGCAACGAGGTCCGGCTTCTCGGTCCGGGCGTGAATCGCGATCGGCGGCTTGTCCAGCGCCAGCCCGTTATGGGCGATGCTGATCCCCAGCGCCTGACACACCTTGCCGGGTCCGGAGCACAGCATCCGTTCGTCCTCCAGCCCGCGCCGCGCGCGCATCTCGTCCAGACGAAATGTCGGTTGCAACGCGCGGATCAGCACGGCGCTTGCCGAGCCTTCGCCCTCACAGACGACATTCACGCACCAATGGATGCCGTAGGAGCGGTAGACATAGGCATAACCCGCCGGCCCGAACATGATGCGGTTGCGCGGCGTCGGCCCGTTATACGAATGCGCGGCAGGCTCGGTGTGATGATAGGCTTCGACCTCGACGATCATCCCGCCGACGCCGTCCACCAGCAAGGTCGCCCCGATCAGTTCGGGCGCGACTTCATGAACGCTGCGGTCGAAGAATGTCCGTTTCAGCGCTTTGCCGAGTTTATGGGCGGTTTGGTCAGGTTTTCGAGCCATTCTGAACCATAGGCCGGGATGCGGGGCAGGGCGAGACGCAGGCGGGTTGCGGGAGCGCGTCCGGCGGATTACCTAAGACGCTGCACAAAACGGACATTTCATGGTCGTCGTCCTCGATACCGTTTCCACCACACAGGTTCGTCCGCGTCACCCCGAAAAGGTGAATCGCCCTGACAATTTTTCACCGCCGAAGCCGGACTGGATTCGCGTGCGCGCGCCGACCAGCCGCGGCTACAGCGACACCCGCAAGATCGTCAAGGAAAACGGCCTTGTCACCGTGTGCGAGGAAGCCGGCTGTCCGAATATCGGCGAATGCTGGCAGAAGAAGCACGCCACCTTCATGATCATGGGTGACACCTGCACCCGCGCCTGTGCCTTCTGCAACGTCAAGACCGGCATGCCGGGCGCGCTCGACGCCGGCGAGCCGGCTTATGTCGCCGAAGCCACCCGCAAGCTCGGCCTTGAGCATGTGGTCATCACCTCGGTCGACCGCGACGATCTCGCCGACGGCGGCGCGGAGCATTTCGCGCAGACCATCCATGCCATCCGTGCAGCATGTCCGACGACGACCATCGAGATTCTTACGCCGGATTTCCTGCGCAAGCCGGGCGCGCTCGAAATGGTGGTCGCGGCCAAGCCTGATGTCTTCAACCACAATCTCGAAACCGTGCCGTCGCGCTATCTCACGGTCCGCCCCGGCGCCCGCTACTTCCATTCGCTGCGCCTGCTGCAGCGGGTGAAGGAGCTGGATTCCACCATCTTCACCAAGTCGGGCATCATGGTCGGCCTCGGCGAGGAACGGCCTGAAGTGCTGCAGGTGATGGACGACATGCGCTCGGCCGAGATCGATTTCCTCACCATCGGCCAGTATCTGCAGCCGACGCGCAAGCATCATGCGGTGTCGCGCTATGTGACGCCGGATGAATTCGCCGGCTACGAGAAGGTCGCTTACACCAAGGGATTCCTGATGGTGTCGGCCAGTCCGCTGACGCGCTCGTCGCATCATGCCGGCGAGGATTTTGCCAAGCTCAAGGCAGCGCGCGACGCCGTCGCGCGCTGAGTGATCGAGAATGCCGAGATTTGCCAACAAGCGCCGCGTGCGCCACAGCGCACCGCAGATGTTCGATCTGGTCGCCGATGTCGAGCGCTATCCGGAATTCGTGCCGCTCTGCAAGGCGCTGAAGATCCGCCAGCGCACGCAAAATGCCGATGGCACCGAAGTGATCGTCGCCGACATGACGGTGTCGTTCAAGCTGGTGCAGGAGAGTTTTACCAGCAAGGTCACGCTCGATCGCGCCAATCTGAAAATCCTCGTCGAGTATCTGCGCGGTCCGTTCTCGAATCTCGAAAACCGCTGGACATTCGAGCCGAAGAACGACACCGAGTGCGATGTCGGTTTCTTCATCAACTATGAATTCAAGAGCCGCATGCTCGCGATGCTGATGGGCTCGATGTTCGATACCGCGTTCCAGCGTTTTGCAGCAGCATTCGAGAAGCGCGCGGACGAAGTGTATCGGGCCTAACTCTGTCCCTCATGGTGAGGAGACGCGCAGCGCCGTCTCGAACCATGAGATGGCTTGGCTTCGAGCCTCCGGCCATCCTTCGAGACGCGGCCAAATGGCCGCTCCTCAGGATGAGGGCGGAGTAAGATCACTTTGCCTTCGGCTTCCTCGGCTTCGCCACCGGCCGCGTCGTCGCCTTACGGCGCGGCGAACGCGCGACACGTGCACTGCTCGCCAGCACTTTCTTCTTCACCGGTGCCTGCGGTCCGCGCGCCAGTTCCATCAGCATGCGCAGGGCTTCCAGAACCGAGCGCTGGCGCACGGCGCTGCGGCCGATGGCGCCGAAGCGGCATTCCTTGCTCGCGATGCGGCCGTCACGCGCCGCCGCCGCGAAATGCACCAGTCCGACCGGCTTGCCCGGCGTTGCGCCGCCGGGGCCGGCGATGCCGGTGATCGAGACGGCGAGATCGACATCGGCTTCTTCCAGCGCGCCGACCGCCATCTGGATCGCCGTCTCCTTGCTGACCGCGCCGAAGCTTTCCAGCGTCGTCGCCTTGACGCCCAGCATTTTCCGCTTGGCGTCGTTGGAATAGGTGACGAAGCCGCGATCGATCACGTCGGACGAGCCGGGGATTTCCGTCAGCGCGCCGGCCACAAGACCGCCGGTGCAGGACTCCGCCGTCGCAATGGTCAATTTGCGGCTGCGACAAAGATCGAGCAACGCGCGGGAGAGGGCTCGTACGTCGCTGGCAGCCATGTCAGTCCACCCACGGTAAACGGATTGTCGCCGCCGCTGTCGCGGCAATGCCTTCCTCGCGGCCGGTGAAGCCGAGCTTCTCGCTGGTCGTCGCCTTGACGGCAACGCGCGACACCGGCACGTCGGAAATCTCGCTGATGCGTGCGCGCATCGCATCGCGCAGCGGGCCGATCTTGGGACGCTCGCAGATCAGCGTGACTTCCAGATTGGCGATGCGGCCGCCGCGCGCGGTCACGCGATCGACAGCGTATTTCAGGAACTTGTCCGACGCCGCGCCCTTCCACTTGTCATCGCTCGGCGGAAAGTGCGAACCGATATCGCCGTCGGCCAGCGCGCCGAGGATCGCGTCCACCAGCGCATGCAGGCCGACATCACCGTCGGAATGCGCCAGAAATCCCTTCGTATGCGGCACGCGGACGCCGCAGATCATCAGGTGGTCGCCGTCGCCGAAGGCGTGCACGTCATAGCCCGTGCCCATGCGGATATCGCCGAGCGCAGCGGTGAGGCGGGCTTCTTCGCGGGAAAAATCTTCGGGAGTCGTCAGCTTCATATTTGCAGGATCGCCTTCAAAGGTTGCCACGGTCAATCCCGCCCATTCGGCGAGCGCGGCGTCGTCGGTGAAATCGTCACGTCCCTCGGCCGCGGCACGACGATGCGCTGCGAGGATGACATCGAAACGAAACGCCTGCGGCGTCTGCGCGATGCGCAGCTTTGCACGCTCCGGCGTCGCTTCCACATGGCCTTCGCCGCTGACGACCTTGATGGTATCCACGACGGGCGCCGTCGGAATGGCGGCACCGGTGATCTGCGCGGCCGCGATGGCACGCTCGATCACGGCGGGCGATACGAAGGGGCGGGCGGCGTCGTGGATCAGCACGATGTCCGGCGCCTGATCGGCCAGCGCTTCCAGTCCCGCATGGACGGATGCCTGCCGGGTCGCACCGCCGTTGGACGGATCCTGATACCGGAGACCAGCCACCGCCTCGTTGAACAGGGCGATGTCGTCCGGATTGATAATCGGTTGCACCGCAAACACCTGCGGATGCGTGCAGAACGGCTCCATGGCGCGGGCGATCACCGGACGGCCGCCGATGGTGCGATATTGCTTGGGGCCGCCACCGCCGGCCCGCAAGCCGCGGCCGGCGGCAACGATGATGGCGGCGGTTCTCGGTGATTTCGTCATCGGGCTCAGGTGATTAGAGGGGCTATCGTGTTGCACAGCCCTTAGCACGGCCGCGACCGAAACCAGTAGAAATCCGTCAGCATGCCGGATCGTCCTGCGCTGCTGCACTGCACTTGCAAAGCCATTGGTTTTGTCTAAAGTGTAAGCACAAATATTGATTGCACAATAATTGTGCGATGACAGGGCGAGTATATCCGTGACCCCGGACGTATTATCCAGCAGGCCGCCGCTCCGCATCGGCGATGTCGAAATCGCCAACCGGGTTGTCCTGGCGCCCATGTCGGGCGTCACCGACGCGCCGTTCCGCCGCCTGACCGCGGAGTTGGGCGCCGGGCTTGTTGTCTCGGAAATGACCGCAAGCGACGATCTGGCGAACGGTCGTCCGATGTCCGTGCTGCGCTGCGAGGCCACCGGGATCGGCCCTCATGTGGTGCAGCTTGCCGGCTGCGAGGCGCGCTGGATGACGGAAGGCGCTAAAATCGCCGAAGGCGCCGGCGCGGATATCATCGATATCAATATGGGCTGCCCGGCGCGGCATGTGACCGGCGGCCAGTCGGGGTCGGCACTGATGCGCGACCTCGATCATGCGCTGACACTGATCGAGGCCACCATCGCCGCCGTGAAGGTGCCGGTGACGCTGAAGATGCGGCTCGGCTGGGACGAGCGCTCGCTCAACGCACCTGAACTCGCACGCCGCGCGGAGGCGGCGGGTGTGCAACTCATCACCGTGCACGGCCGCACGCGCTGCCAGTTCTACAAAGGCACCGCCGATTGGCATGCCGTGCGTCCGGTCAAAGCCGCCGTCGGCATTCCGGTCGTCGTGAATGGCGACATCGTCTCTTACGAGAAGGCCGTCAGCGCGCTCGAAGCGTCAGGCGCGGATGCCGTGATGGTCGGCCGCGGCGCTTACGGTCAGCCATGGCTGCCCGGACAGATCGGCCGCCGGTTGAAGACCGGCATTGCGGAGACGGCGCCCACGCTGCAGCAGCAGCTTGCTTACGTCTGCGCGCTCTATGACGATGTGTGCGGGCATTACGGCCTGCGTATCGGGCTGCGCCATGCCCGCAAGCATCTCGGCTGGGCGCTCGATGCGGCCGCGGCCACATCAGGCGCGCCCGCCGAAAAACTGAAGGCGTGGCGCGGGAAAATCCTCACGTCCGAAAATCCGTCCGGCGTCCATCGCGATCTCGCCGAATCCTTCGACGATTTCGCATGGAGTGCCGCCGCATGACCCTCCCGGACGATCGCCGGCCGGTGGCGGCCGACAGCGAGGCGATCCTCAACGCCTTGCCGCATCCGGTCATTCTGATCGCGCCGGACGGGAAGATCGTCGACGCCAACATGGCCGCGGAATCCTTCTTCGACATTTCCGCGCAATTCCTGCGCCGGCAGTCGCTGAAGGAGCTGGTGCCGTTCGGCAGCCCGCTGCTGGCGCTCATCAGTCAGGTTCGCGCCGCCGGCTCCCCGGTCAACGAATACAAGGTCGATCTCGGCACGCCGCGTATCGGCGGCGACCGGCAGGTGGACCTGCACGTCGCACCGCTCTCGGAGCGCCCCGGCCACATCGTGGTGATGCTGCAGGAACGCAGCATCGCCGACAAGATGGACCGCCAGCTCACGCATCGCAGCGCGGCGCGTTCGGTGACCGCGCTGGCCGCCATGCTGGCGCATGAAATCAAGAATCCATTGTCCGGCATCCGCGGCGCCGCGCAGTTGCTGGAGCAACAGGCGTCGGCCGATGACCGCATGCTCACGCGATTGATTACGGACGAGGCCGACCGTATCGTCACATTGGTCGATCGCATGGAGGTTTTCGGCGACGAGCGCCCGGTGGCACGCGGCCCGGTCAACATCCATTCGGTGCTCGACCATGTGAAGCGCCTCGCGCAGTCCGGCTTCGCGCGCAACATCCGCTTCATCGAGGATTACGACCCGTCGCTGCCGCCGGTGCTCGCCAATCAGGATCAACTGATCCAGGTCTTCCTCAATCTCGTGAAGAACGCTGCCGAAGCCATCGTCGATCTCGGCTCCGACGGCGAAATCCAGCTCACCACCGCATTCCGCCCCGGCGTGCGCCTCTCGGTGCCCGGCAAGACGTCGCGCGTATCGCTGCCGCTTGAGTTCTGCGTCAAGGACAACGGCCCCGGCGTCCCCGAAGACCTGCTGCCGAGTCTGTTCGACCCGTTTGTCACGACCAAGCCCACCGGAAGCGGCCTGGGTCTTGCATTGGTGGCGAAGATCGTCGGCGATCACGGCGGGATCATCGAGTGTGAATCCCAGCCGCGAAAGACGACCTTTCGTGTTCTAATGCCGATGTTCAATCCAGCGAAGACAGAGGACTGACGATGCCAGCAGGAAGTATTCTGGTCGCGGATGACGATACGGCCATCCGCACCGTCCTCAATCAGGCGCTCTCGCGCGCGGGATACGAAGTGCGCCTCACCGGAAACGCCGCCACATTGTGGCGCTGGGTCAGCCAGGGCGAGGGCGATCTCGTCATCACCGACGTGGTGATGCCCGACGAGAACGCCTTCGACCTGCTGCCGCGGATCAAGAAGATGCGCCCCAATCTGCCGGTCATCGTAATGAGCGCGCAGAACACCTTCATGACCGCGATCCGCGCTTCGGAGCGCGGTGCCTACGAATATCTGCCGAAGCCGTTCGACTTGAAGGAACTGATTGCCATCGTCGGCCGCGCCTTGGCGGAGCCGAAGGAGCGGGTCGCGAACGGCAGCGACGAGGGCGAATTCGATTCCATTCCGCTGGTCGGCCGCTCGCCCGCCATGCAGGATATTTACCGTGTACTCGCCCGCCTGATGCAGACCGATCTCACGGTCATGATCTCCGGTGAGTCCGGCACCGGCAAGGAACTCGTCGCCCGCGCGCTTCACGACTACGGCAAGCGCCGCAACGGGCCGTTCGTCGCAGTCAACATGGCCGCGATCCCGCGCGATCTCATCGAGTCCGAACTGTTCGGCCACGAGCGCGGCGCCTTCACCGGCGCCAATGCCCGGGCCACCGGCCGGTTCGAGCAGGCCGAAGGCGGCACGCTGTTCCTCGATGAAATCGGCGACATGCCGATGGAAGCGCAGACCCGTCTGCTCCGCGTGCTGCAGCAGGGGGAATACACCACGGTTGGCGGACGCACCCCGATCAAGACCGACGTGCGCATCGTCGCCGCGTCGAACAAGGATCTGCGCATCCTGATCCAGCAGGGCCTGTTTCGCGAAGACCTGTTCTTCCGCCTCAACGTGGTGCCGCTGCGCCTGCCGCCGCTGCGCGAGCGCATCGAGGATCTGCCGGATCTGATCCGCCATTTCTTCGCCCTCGCGGAGAAGGACGGCCTGCCGCCGAAGAAGCTGGACGTTGTCGCGCTCGAACGCATGAAGCAGCATCGCTGGCCTGGCAATGTCCGCGAGCTCGAAAACCTCGCCCGCCGTCTGGCCGCGCTCTATCCGCAGGATGTGATCACCGGTTCGGTGATCGAGGGCGAACTGGCGCCGCCGGCGGTTGCATCGGTCGGCACGGCACAGACCTCCGTCGACAATCTGAGCGGTGCGACGGAAGCCTATTTGTCATCGCACTTCGCCAGCTTCCCGAACGGCGTCCCGCCGCCGGGCCTTTATCACCGTATCCTGCGCGAAATCGAGGTGCCGCTGCTCACCGCCGCCCTGGCCGCGACACGGGGCAACCAGATTCGCGCCGCCGATCTCCTCGGCCTCAACCGCAATACCTTGCGGAAGAAGATTCGCGACCTTGACATTCAGGTGTATCGGACAGGGGGCTGAGTACGGCACACCGCCCTCATGGTGAGGAGCGCGCCGAAGACGTGCGTCTCCTCAGCATGAGGGGTGGAGTGGTTTCGGCTTCAACTTGTCAAACAGCCACTTGGAAAACACGGGTTCGCCTTCTCGCGGCGCTTTCGCGTCCGAGGGGTGAGCAGTTCTCCCCTCAAGACATGAGGGGAGGCGGCGCGCCGAAAGGCGCGGGGGGTGGTTACTGTCGCGGTCGGTCTTCGCTGGATCGCCAGCTCAACCGGGTCCGCGC